>Ga0102588_1000047_pt1 | contig 313812 bp, 337 predicted proteins | sample AraplaMF_Col_mMS_FD_76854 | JGI IMG/M metagenome (GOLD analysis project Ga0102588, IMG submission 76854) | Arabidopsis root microbial communities from the University of North Carolina, USA - plate scrape MF_Col_mMS (SPADES assembly) (version 2) | ecosystem: Host-associated > Plants > Roots >... | reverse complement strand
ATGCGCTGCGCCGCATCCTGTCGAACTTCATCGACAACGCCCTGAAATTCGGCGGCGCGGCCGAGGTGAGCGTCGAGCGTCGAGGGGAGGGGACGATCGCCATCACCGTCATGGATCGCGGCCCGGGCATTCCCGGCGATCAGATCGAGGCGGCCATGCAACCCTTCTTCCGCCTGGAGCAATCGCGAAACCGCGAGACCGGCGGTTCGGGTCTCGGCCTTGCGATCGCGCAGCAACTGACCGCGGCAATCGGCGGGACGATGCGGCTCTATAACCGTGACGGCGGCGGCCTCGCTGCCGAGCTGGTGATCCACTGAAAAGCGGGCCGCTTGTTGTAGCGGCTCGTATCACGTCTGGCGCCCGCTAAGCTTCGTTACAAATCCCCTACATCCGGGAAACATGCCGGATACGGCGCCGGTTCAAAACACTCCTCGTCAACTGAAGCCGCGTTGCGCGGCACAAATCAAGGAGTGTCACATGACCACGATCGAAAAGGTTCTCTATACCGGCAAGACCCCCAGAGCAGCGACCGCGCACTGGATGTCAAGCTTTCACCTCCTGGCAGCGGCCGTCCGGGCACCAATCCGGAGCAGCTCTTCGCCGCCGGCTGGTCGGCCTGCTTCATCGGCGCGGTCGGCCTTGCCGCCGGCAAGCGCAAGATCCGTCTTCCGGCAGAGACCGCCGTCGATGCCGAAGTCGATCTCGGCCAGACGGATGGCGCCTACTTCCTGCAGGCGCGCCTGAACGTCAGCCTTCCCGGCATCGACGCCGAGTGGGCGCGCGAGCTTGTCGAGGAGGCGCACCAGACGTGCCCTTATTCGAAGGCGACGCGCGGCAACATCAATGTCGAGCTGAATATCGTCTGATCACTGATCCGAACAAAAGGGACGAGGCACTTGCCTCGTCCCTGGAGGACCTCATGAAATTCATCATCATCGGCATCCTGACAGCGAATGTCCTGGCCGCTTCCTGCATCTACGATGCAGCGTCCAGCGAGCCTTCGCCCGTTGCAGGAGTTGTCGCTGTAGCACAAACGATTGCGCCCCCGCCTGAGGTCGCAATCCGCCTTAGTAAATGATAAGACCCGTCCACGAGGAAACGCCGGGGCCTCGGTATAGCCAATTATCGTGCGGGCGAGTTAATCTGTATCACGAGATCGGATCTATTGCTGGGGTCGGCGGACGCCACTCTGCAAGCAACAGGACGTGCTTTGACGGCGCCGGTTACTCGGCTGCATGGCGAAGAGGATAGCCGTCCAGGGGCTCGACAAGAGCGATAATCTCGAAGTCGCTAAGCATATAATGCTGTTCGGAACCAGGAACGATAAGGGTCCAGTAATCGGACTCACTTCCGAAGACAGTGGACACCTGCACGATGGTGGTCTCGCCACCGTTGTGTTTGTCGGCACGCGCCCAATAAAAGGCTTCCGGCACTAAACTCTTCATACCGCCTACTCCCACAAGACGCCTTGATCCTATCAGAAATATAGAAAATGAATATCCCCTGGACAGTATCCATCCTCTACTCGCACGGAAAATTTTTTGGGAAGGGCAAGGCCCCCCTCAGGAAAGCGCCGGGCGCCGAGAGTCAGCCGTCGTCCTGTTTGACCGAGACTCTGAGAAGCGCCCGTCACCAAGGTGTTCCAGCGACGGCTCTCTCTACAATTCTTAGCTATGGCGCCTTCAGGCGCGCACCTGAATCAAATGCGACCGGAAACTGAGTCCACGATTTGCCGATAACGCTGGATCAGTTCCCAATGCTGCGCAGATTGAGCCGAAGCACCGTGTCGCGAGCCAATCCCGGGAGGCCATTTCGGGATTTCAAGGTGATCCCTGCGGGAGGAAACGGCAACTTCAATTGCGGCCGGAGACGACAAGCCGCGTGGGCGCATAGGATCAGTGCCCCTTGTTGTTCTCGCAGACGGCGATCGGCACGCTCGTGGCGAGCTTCGCCCGTCAGTATCCCGAGATGAGGCTGGAGGTCACCACCCGAGACCGCGCCGTTGACATGGTCGAGGAAGAATATGACATCGTGATCCAGTCAAGCCTCCTGCAGATAATAGCCTGGTCGGACGCATCTTCCTTTGGGACCGGCTCGTGGTCGTGGCACCCGCTCTCATGAAGTACCCGGTCGGCGATGCCGCCGTTCCCGTGGTAGTGCGCGGTTCACCTGACGTGATGCCTAGATGGGCGGTGAAGACCGACGCTCGGTCAGGCTCGATCAACGTCAATCCTGGCTCTCTGCTCTCCGTTGAACTTCCGTGATGCCGTCCGGATGGGCGTCGGAGACGCCCGGCTCCCATCTCGCTTGTCGCTCATGACATTTCTGCGAGCAGAATTGCGAACTGGGGAGATGTGGAAGGCTCTGAGAAAGCCTTATGGGCGCTTTATCCTTCAAGACGAATGCTCAGCTCTCGGATGTCGGCATTTCTCGAGCATCTGAAGCGCCCATTACCGAGCGGTACGCCGGATGAGCTTTCAGCATATCTGGATAGCAGTTAAGCGGCGGGTGGCATGGAGGAAGGGGCGAGCCGACCGGGTGTGAGGTCTCAAGCCGGATACCGGCGAGCAAGCTTGGGTGATCGCGAAACCCTGCTTCCAGAACGCACTCGCCGCAATTCAACAATCCGGCCCGCAACGTGATCGTTCGTTCGGATGCGCCCCAGCTTTGCAAATCGCGCTGCTGGCGACATTGATGATGATCAATGGATGAGAACATTTAAGCCTTCGACCTAGCGCTTTGCGATCCCGACCGAGCTCGAACGCAACGTTCCCTCTTCATGCATTGCGTCAGAGTCTATTCAGTGTCTGCCTCCTGGTAATGCTCAGCGCCGGCGACCTAGGGCAACCAGGTCTCGCGCCGCTTGATCCAACCTGGAGCCGATCCAAATACCCAGCACCATACAGCCGCACGTGTGATACTCGTGACGGATGGCGCGAGGGCCGCCATCGTGGGGTTGGGGTGATCGTCGACCGGCCCGGCGGACATCTTGAGGAGGAAACCAAAATTCTTAGGTTGTAGGTGTGACGTGACAATTCTGTGCGTGATCGTACCATTGTTGGTTCGATGACTTTCAATAAATCAATGATATAAGCGGTCTTGCATAAGGGTTGTCAGATGGAACAAGTGATGATGGAAAAGGCTCTGATCGGCGTCGAAGGCCTCGACGATATTCTGTCGGGTGGTCTGACCCGCCGTCATGTCTTCCTCCTCGAGGGTGCTCCCGGCACGGGCAAGACGACCGTCGCACTTCAATTCCTCATCGAAGGCGCGAAACGTGGCGAGAGCTGCCTCTACATCACGCTTTCAGAGACTGAAGAGGAGCTGCGCGACGCGGCTGCTTCCCATGCGCTTGAACTTCCGGATGGTTTGAAGATCTTCGAGCTCGTTCCTCCTGAAAGCCTGCTCGACGCCGACCAGCAACAGAGCCTGCTCTATTCGTCAGACCTGGAGCTTGGCGAAACGACGAAGCTCATCTTCGAATCATTCGAACGGATAAAACCGAGCCGGGTGGTCATCGACAGCCTCTCCGAAATCCGTCTCCTCGCCCAGAGCTCCCTTCGCTATCGTCGCCAGATCCTTGCGTTGAAGCATTACTTCGCAAAGTCCAATGCGACGGTTCTTCTTCTCGATGACATGACGGCCGATGTGCTGGACAAGACCGTCCACAGCGTCGTGCACGGCGTCATCCATCTCGAGCAGCTCGCGCCCGACTATGGCTCGGAGCGCAGGCGCCTGCGGGTGATCAAATATCGCGGCCAGGCTTTCCGCGGAGGCTATCACGACTTCATCATCCGCACCGGCGGCGTGCAGGTCTTTCCCCGTCTGCGAGCCTCCGAGCACCGCACGAAGTTCGATCGCTCTCCGATCGGTAGCGGCGTTCCGGAATTGGATGGCCTGCTCGGTGGCGGCATTGAGCGTGGCTCCAGCACCTTGCTCATCGGCCCGGCAGGAACCGGCAAAAGCCTGTTTGCCTTTCAGTTTGCCGACGCTGCCATCAAGCGAGGAGAGAAGGCAGCTCTGTTTGTCTTTGACGAGGAACTGGGACTGCTGTTCGACAGGACAAAGGCCCTCGGTTTCGACTTCGAGACAATGCGGGACGAGGGTAAGCTTCACATCGAACAACTCGACGCCGCGGAACTTTCGCCAGGAGAGTTTGCACAACGCGTTCGGGACCGGGTAGCATTCTTCGACGCGAAGACCGTCATCATCGACAGCGTGAACGGCTATCAGGCGGCCATGCCGGAGGAGAACGCGCTCATCCTCCACATCCATGAGCTGCTACAGTATTTGAACCGGCAGGGCGCCACGACATTCCTGACCGTCGCCCAGCATGGGCTGGTCGGGGACATGAAGGCGCCCGTCGATGTCACTTACCTCGCGGACACTGTCATCCTGCTTCGCTATTTCGAGGCTTTGGGCAAGGTGCGTCGTGCCGTCTCCATTATCAAGAAGCGGACTGGCAAGCATGAGGACACGATCCGGGAGTTCACGATCAGTGAAAGTGGGCTGACACTGGGCGAGCCCCTGTCGAACTTCCAGGGCGTCTTGCGGGGAGTCCCGACATTCGTCGGTGGCGGTCAGACCCTGCTCGACCAGCCGAAGAAGGATCAGTGACATTCCTGATCGATCCGTCCTCAACCTTGTCTATGCACCGGTCGGTCGCGACGCGCAGATCGCCGCATCTCTTCTGACCGAGGCGGGATTCGCTTCCGTTCCCGTCCGGGACCTTCACGAGCTATCGCAGAAGATCGGCGATACGACGGGCTTCGTCGTCATCACCGAGGAAGCCGTCAGAAGCGCCGATCTGAAACCCCTGTCGGAGTGGATCAATTCACAGCCAAGCTGGTCCGACATGCCTTTCATCGTCCTGACGCACCGCGGAGGCGGCCCGGAACGCAATCCGGCCGCGGCTCGCTTGTCGGAGGTCCTCGGCAACGTGAGCTTCATCGAGCGTCCGTTTCATGCCACGACCTTTATCAGCGTCGCCAGGACTGCGATTCGCGGGCGCCGCCGACAGTTCGAAGCCCGGCTTCGGATCGACGAGCTCGATGAGGGAGAGCGCAGGCTTGCCACGGCCCTCGCTGCTGGACGGCTCGGCGCCTGGGAGTTCGACATCGCGACGGGATCGCTGACGACGTCGGCAACCTGTCGCGCGATCTTTGGCCGAAACGCCGATGAAGATTTCTCCTATGACGACCTGAGGGCGACAATCCACCCAGACGACCGCGACCGCATGCAGAAGGCCGTCTCGAACACGATAGAGACGGGCGTGGACTACGCTATCGAATACCGAACGATCTGGCCCGACGGGACGCATCACTGGGCGGAGATCAGGGCGCAGCTTTACCGCAGCCGTGACGGCCGCGCCCTCAAGTTGGTCGGCGTGTCCGCCGACATCACCGCAAGGCGCACGGACGAAGAGCGCCAACGGCGGCAGAACGAATTGTTGGAAGAGCGCGTCGCGGCCCGCACCGCAGAGCTCGAAGCGGCCCATGCGATCGTCCTCGCCGAAGTCGCGCAACGGGAAAAGGCCGAGGAACAGCTTCGCCAATCGCAAAAGCTCGAAGCAATAGGGCAGCTCACGGGTGGCGTCGCCCACGATTTCAACAATCTCCTGATGGCGGTTCTTGGCAATCTTGAACTGCTTCGCAAGGCGGTCAGCTCAGATGCACGCCTCGTTCGGCTCGCGGACGGCGCCCTGCAGGGAGCTCGGCGCGGCGCGTCATTGACGCAGCGGCTGTTGGCGTTTGCCCGCCGACAGGATCTCCAGGTGAACCCGGTCGACTTGCCCCGCCTGGTGAGTGGTATGGAGGATCTTCTCCGACGGTCGGTGGGACCCGAGGTCATGCTGGAGACCAGCATGCAGGATAGCCTGCCGCTCGTCCTCGCCGACGCCAATCAAGTGGAGCTCGCGCTCTTGAACCTCGCAGTGAATTCACGCGACGCCATGGCGGGAGGTGGCAAGCTGTCGATCACCATCGACAAGCGCGTGGTGGAAAGCGGGGAAGAAGACCTTCAGGCCGGCCAGTACGTCGTCCTCGCGGTGAGCGACACCGGAAAGGGTATGGACGAAGCTACGCGGAAAAAGGCGGTCGAGCCATTCTTTTCGACCAAGGAGCTCGGGAAAGGAACCGGCCTCGGTTTGTCGATGATCCACGGCCTTGCCCTGCAGCTCGGTGGTCGCTTCCTACTGAAAAGCCAGTTGGACGTTGGCACCACCGCGGAACTCTGGATTCCGGTGGCTGACACCGAACACGCGACTGCCGTCCAGACGCCCGCCTTGGTCGTCGCCGGCGACGCCGTTGGGCCGAAGCGCATTCTGCTTGTCGACGACGACGTCCTGATCGCGATGAGTTCCGCCGACATGATCGCCGACCTGGGGCACGAGGTGTTCGAGGCGCACTCCGGGGAGGAAGCCCTCGACATTCTTCGCCAGGACGATGCGATCGACATGATGATCACCGACTATTCGATGCCTGGGATGAATGGGGCCGAACTTATCGGCGCCGTCCGGCGGATGCGACCGGACCTCCCGGTGTTGCTGGCGACCGGATATGCAGACCTTCCGTCCGACGTGCAGGTCGACGCCGCGCGCCTTGGAAAGCCATACACACAGGATCAGCTTGCGACTGAAATCGGCAGATCGTTCGCAGCGCGGAGCTCGTGAGAGCGATTGCTCATCAGCGATCTAACCATCCTCGGGTTTCCCCAAAGGTGCTGCGGAAGGCGAAAAACGCTTCGATCGCCTATCTCGCCTGAAGACGGCAACGTCGAGACGGTCAGGTGCGCCGTTCGCGCGTGGTGCGCCTTGAGCGGTTTTGCTATCAACAGCGCCGAAGGATGCGGCGCATCGGCCGTTGCCATAGAATTAATTCAGACGATCAGGTCATGCGACGAGCTAGGGGCGGCGATTAGCAGGCTTATTCGTCAGCCCGAGGTCGTCCCCGACGATCAGAATTGAGTAGTTGCCGACCTAGAATATCGCGCCCCGCTAATCACGGGTTAACTGGCTGGAAGAGACACAATTGGCATGTTGCCTTGGTAACATGAAATTATCCTCCTCCGCGCAAGCATGTTCGGACAGACGCTGGGGAGCACCATGAGAAACTTGATCAAGAAGGGGACCGTCGCGGCAACTTTAGCATGATGACCGCGATCCTCATGCCGGTAGTTATCGGTTCAGCGAGTATTACTATAGACTTTTCCAGCATGCTGCTATCAAAGCAGAACTTGCAAAACTTATCTGATGGGCGCGGCACTCGCGGCCTCGTCGGCACTTGCCGACGACGACATAAGTGGAAGCGCAGGCAAAGGCTCTCGCCAGCGATTACCTCAAAGGCCACATGGCGGTCGACGGCATCAATGCGATCCCAGCGGTCAGCGTTGCCACCGTTTCAGGGTCGGATAACGGCAAGACCTACACGGTCGACGTGAGCTATACCTATGCCCTGAACTTGTCCCCGCTCATGAGCGTCTTCAACAAGACGAAAGTGAGCATCCCCGCCAGCAGCCGATCGACATCGGCGCGTGCGGCCAGTAATTCGCTATCGATGTTTCTTGTGCCTGACCGATCAGGGTCTATATAAACGAGCACGACGTCGATCAAGTCCACCACGACGGCCTGCCACCACTACTACATGCCAAACACCAGCGTCGTGAAGGATGGTGGCAACATGACGCCGTGCTACTACCAGCGTATCGAGGCATTGAAGCTTTCCTTTGACACGTTGTTCAGCACATTCGCGACACGGACCTAAGCGTGAACCTGATCCGCACCGGTGCGGTCTCCGACAACTCGGCAAAGCAGGCAGAGACGGCACTTGCCTGGGCTGGTCGGCCTCCGATTCCAATATCGACAAGCTGACGCCGACCGGTGGCACCAGCTCGGCCGGAGCCTTCAAGGTGACCCTCGACGCGCTGGTGCCAGGCACCAAGAAACACAAAAAGACAAACGGGCTGACGGCCTTCTTCTTTCCTTCGATCAACGCGAGCAGACTTGCCTGGATTCGCCAGCATTGACTGGCGACACCCAATCAGGACATCAATATTGCTCGTGCTTTCTCCTGACTTCCCGGAGCATCCGCAGGTTCTCGCGTGCCTGCTCCGCATTGATCAGAGCTTTCTCCTGATTGACAAGTTGTTCCCGGTCACGGCGGTGCTGCTGGACGTCCATGCATCCGTTGCGATCCGCGTATTCCGAACATCGAGGTCTCTCACCGTCGTTGTCTGCTTGCACCGTGGTGCAACCAGCCAAGATCAGGAGGGCGAGGCCGCCGCTAACAGCCGTCAACGTGTGTTTTGAACGGATGGATTCGATCATTGAAGCTTCCTTTTTAGTCTGCCGGGTGATGCGTAAGTCCGCATCCGGAAGCTCGACAATCGCGTTTCGACATTGCGATAACATTGTGGATCGGACGATTCACGCCTCATCGCCCAATTTGGCAACAATGGAATCATTCAGCAGGATAAATGAGTACTACCTAATGCAACCGAGATCAGCATGTTGGCTCGACTTCACGGGGGGTGGTGCGTATGATCTCGATTTACAAGAAACCTGTCGGCAGTGCCGAATTGGTCCATGAAAATGACTCCGCATTGCGGCGGCTAGTGAAACTATGCCGGACCCTGAAGTATGCCCGATGAGAGCGACCAGCAACTCGCCAATTGGGGCTAGCCCTGTGGAGAACGCGTCGCTCCTGCCGGCTCACTCGTAGCACCTGATTGATCTAATGCGGCTTCCGGCTGACATCCTTGGCAGTTCGGCAAGAGATCCCGCAATTTTTTTCTCACTTCACACCGATAATCGCAACGATTGCAGCTGATATCCAGCAAACCGGCGCAGTAAGTTGCACCTGTTGGCGTGCGGCGCTCTGCCGGGTCCAACACGCATATAAATATAATCAGGAGACCAAAATGTTGCTGCAATCTTGGCGGGGAGTGCTTCTTGGCTCCGTGTTCAGCCTTGCGCTCGGCCCGTTTGCCGCCCACGCCGAAACCCCAAACGACACTCTTGTCGTTGCCCAGTCGATCGATGACGCGACAAGCTTCGATCCGGCTGAAGGTTTCGAGCTGACGACGGTGCAGTCCTTCAACAACCTCTACCAGCGCCTCGTGCAGTCGAACCGCGACGATGGCACGAAGATCGAGCCGGCGCTCGCCGCCTCCTGGGAAGCCGGCAGCGATGGCAAGAGCCTGACCTTTGCGCTCGCAGATGCGAAATTCGCCTCCGGCAATCCGGTTCGTCCTGAAGATGTCATCTTTTCACTGACGCGAGCCGTAAAGCTCAACAAGTCTCCGGCCTTCATCCTCAACGAACTCGGCTGGAAGCTCGAGACGGTCGACAGCGCCGTCTCCAAGGTTGACGACAAGCATGTGAAGCTGACCTGGAGCGCCGATGTCGGTGCTGGTTTTGCGCTCTCGCTGCTGACGGCCCCGATCGCTTCCGTCGTCGACGAGCAGACGGTTTCCGCCAACGTCAAGGACAACGACTTCGGCAATGGATGGCTGAAGACCAACTCGGCCGGCAGCGGCGCCTTCTCGATCGCCGCCTATACGCCGCATGAGGCGCTTGTGCTGCAGGCGAATGCCAATTCGTCGGACAAGCCGAAGCTCGAAAACGTCATCATCCGCAACGTGCCTGATGTCGGCGCCCGCCGCCTGCTCGTCGAGCAGGGTGATGCCGATATCGCCCGTGGTCTCTCTGCCGATCAGATCGAAGCGCTGAAGGACAAGAGCGGTATCAAGGTTCTCTCGGTTCCCTCGGCCCGCACCGATTATATCCTCCTCAACACCAAGGCGAGCCCGACGCTCGGCAATCCGGCCTTCTGGGAAGCGGCGCGTTATCTTGTCGACTATGACGGCATCGCCAAGAATCTCCTGCGCGGCCAGAGCAGCGTCCACCAGTCCTTCCTTCCGGTCGGCTTCGCGGGCGCCCTGACGGAAACGCCGTTCAAGCTCGATCCGGAAAAGGCAAAGAAGATCCTGGCCGACGCCGGCATCAAGACGCCGTTCAAGATCGAATTCATCGTCTTCAACGATCAGCCCTATCTCTCGATTGCCCAGTCGCTTCAGGCGACCTTTGCGCAAGCCGGCATTACGCTCGACATCCAACCGGGCGTGGCGGGCGACATTTACGCCCGGGGTCGCTCCGGCAAGTTCGAAATGACGCTGCGCTACTGGATTCCGGACTATTTCGATCCGCACTCCAATGCCAGCGCTTTCGCGATCAACAAGGACAACTCGACTAACACCGCGGCGAAATATGCCGGCTGGGTCATCCCGGAGCTGACGGACGAGACGCTTTCTGCCGTCAAGGAACAGGATCCGGCCAAGCGCATCGCGCTCTATCAAGATCTGCAGAAGAAGATCCAGGTGAGCTCACCCTTCATCTTTACGCTTCAAGGCAACGATCCGGTCGTGCTAAGCGACAAGGTGAAGAACTATGCGCAGGGTCTGAACGCAGACCAGGTCTATTACGACAAGGTAGAAAAATAAGTGCCGCAAACGGCAACGAACTCCCGTCAGCGAAACAGCTGGCGGGAGTTGTCTTTCATCTGGCCTTTTTTCAAGTGGTTCTGGTCCTTCGCGCTGACCCTTTTCGGCCTGGCGCTGGTGACGTTCGCGATGACCAGGCTTTCACCGATCGATCCGGCGCTGCAGCTCGTCGGCGATCACGCGAGCAAATCGACCTACGAACAGGCGCGCGTCGAGCTCGGGCTCGACCGGCCGCTGCCGCTGCAGTTTGTGCGTTATGTCGAGACGGCGTTGTCGGGTAATTTCGGGCAGTCGATCTCCACAGGCCAACCCGTAGCCAAAGATATCGCCCGCACCTTTCCCGCAACGATCGAGCTTGCCACCGCAGCCATTGTCATCGGCGCGATTGTCGGTCTGTCGCTCGGCATAGCCGCCGCGATGCGGCAGGGGACATGGGTGGATAGTTTGGCGCGGTTCGTTTCGCTGTTCGGCTATTCCGTGCCGATCTTCTGGCTGGGGCTGCTGATGCTGCTTCTGTTTTATGCCCGGCTGCATTGGGCGCCGGGACCGGGACGAGCCGACGTCGTCTTTCAATTTACGGTCAAGCCGGTCACCGGCTTTGCGCTGATCGATACGTGGATATCGGGCAAGGCGGGCGCCTTCCGCGACGCGCTCGCGCATCTCGTGCTGCCTGCGACGGTGCTTGCCTTCCATGCGCTTGCCGCCATCTCGCGGCTGACGCGCGCGGCCGTGCTGACCGAACTCGGGCAGGAATATGTGACGACGGCGCGTGCCAAGGGGGCGAGCCTGCGGCGGGTCGTCTTCGTCCATATCCTCCCCAATATCTCAGGGACGCTGCTGACGGTGATCGCGCTTTCCTATGCCAGCCTTCTCGAGGGCGCGGTGCTGACCGAAACCGTCTTTGCCTGGCCGGGTATCGGCCGCTATCTGACGACGGCGATGTTCTCCGGCGACATGCCGGCCATTCTCGGCGCGACCCTCATCGTCGGCGCCTCCTTCGTGCTGCTCAACGCGCTGACCGATCTCGGCGTGGCTCGGCTGGAAGCGGGGAAGAAGCGATGAGCGACGCCGTTCAACCGCCGCTCGGCGGATCCGTCTTTCTGCAACGTCTCCTGCGCTCGCCGGCGGCTGCCGCCGGATGCCTGGTCGTCATCGTCATCCTTGCGCTGGCGCTTTTCGCGCCCTGGATCGCGCCTTACGATCCGAATCTGCAGGAAACGGCCAACCGCCTGATGCCGCCGGACGCGGCGCATTGGCTGGGCACCGATGGGTTCGGCCGCGATATTCTCTCGCGCATCATTTACGGCGCGCGCCCGACGCTGCTGCTCGTCCTTGTCGTCGTGCTGCTGATGGCGCCGCTCGGCATACTCATCGGCATTCTCGCAGGTTTCTTCGACGGCATCACCGAGCGCGTGCTGATGCGGCTGACCGATATCGTCATGTCCTTCCCGCGCCTGCTGCTTGCCTTTGCGTTCGTGGCGATCATGGGACCGGGGCTGATCAACGGCGCGCTGGCGCTGGCGCTCACAAGCTGGCCCGCCTATGCGCGGCAGGCCCGTGTCGAGACGGCGGCGCTGAGGCGGAGCGACTATCTGGCCGCCGCCGAAATGGTCGGCATTCGCGGCATCAGGCTGCTCTGGGGGCATATCCTGCCGCTCGTCCTGCCTTCGGCGATCATCCGCCTGGCGCTCGATCTTTCGGGCATCATCCTCGCTGCCGCGGGCCTCGGCTTCCTTGGTCTGGGTGTGCGTCCGCCGACGGCGGAATGGGGCTCGATGGTCTCGGAGGGTACGCAGGTGATTTTCGATCAGTGGTGGGTGGCGGCCGTTCCCGGCATCGCCATTCTCATCACGTCATTCGCCTTCAACCTTCTGGCCGATGGCCTGCGCGACATTTTGGATCCCCGCCATGACTGATCCCCTGCTTCAGGTCGAGGATCTGTCGATTTCCTTTCCGTCTGCGAACGGGCCGGTGCGGATCGTCGATGGCGTTTCCTTTTCGGTCGGCCGGGAGGTGGTCGCGCTCGTCGGAGAATCCGGTTCCGGCAAATCAATGACCGGCCGGGCTATTATGGGCCTGCTGCCGCCACGGGCAAAGGTCACCGCCACGCGCCTGTCCTTCGATGGTCAGGACCTGACGTCACTCCCGGAAAAGCGGTGGAACGGGCTCCGCGGCAGCGGCATGGGTCTGATCCTGCAAGATCCGAAATACTCGCTGAACCCGGCGCACAGGATCGGCCGCCAGGTGGAGGAAGCCCTGCTTCTTCACACGAGACTCTCGGCCGCCGAGCGTCGGGAGAGGGCGCTCGACATGCTCGACAAGGTCGGCCTGCCGGATTTCAGCCGCATCTATTCCCGCTATCCGGCAGCACTTTCCGGTGGCATGGGGCAACGTGTAATGATCGCTGCGATGCTGATAAACCGTCCGAAGCTGCTGATCGCCGATGAGCCTACCTCTGCGCTTGATCGCGGGCTGCAGGATCAGATCCTCACCTTGTTGCGTTGGCTGAGCAAGGAGCTTGGAACGGGGCTGCTGCTCATAAGCCACGACCTGCAGCAGGTGTCGCGTTACGCCGATCGCGTGATGGTGATGCGCGGTGGGCGGATCGACGAACAGATGGCGTCAGCCGATCTCGCAAATGCCAAGTCGGACTATACCCGCGCCCTCTGGGCCGCCCGTCCGTCCGCCGCGACTTATGGAACGAAGCTGCCCGTCTATGGAGAACAGCCATGAGCGCACTCTCCGTCTCCAATCTTTCCGTCACCTTTCAGGGGCGCGACAAGGGTTTCATCGCAGTCCGCGACGTCAGCTTCGAGGTCGGTGTCGGGGAGACCTTCGGGCTGATCGGTCCATCGGGTTGCGGCAAGACGACGGTGCTGCGCGTCATCGCCGGTCTCAATACCAGCTGGCAGGGCTCGATTTCGGTGTCCGGCGAGCCGCTACAGCCGGGACGGAAGATCACCGGTTCTCTGCGCGCCAGTATCCAGATGGTGTTCCAGGATCCCTATTCCTCTCTCCACCCACGCCATCGCATCTCCCGCATCCTCGGCGAGCCGCTCTCCTTACGGGGTGAGCGCGATGTGGACGGGCAGGTGCGGACGGCGCTTGAGCGGGTCGGTCTTCCTGCAACTTCTGCCGCCCGCTATCCGCATCAGCTTTCCGGCGGCCAGCGCCAGCGCGTGGCAATCGCCCGGGCGCTGCTGCTGAAGCCGAAGTTGCTGCTGCTCGACGAGCCGACTTCGGCTCTCGACGTCTCCGCGCAGGCCGGAATTCTTAATCTGCTGAATGATCTCAAGGCATCCGAGGGCATGACGTTCGTACTCGTCAGCCATGACCCCGGGGTCGTTGCCCATATGTGCGACCGGGTCGCGATCATGGCTGCCGGGCACATTGCCCGATCGATGGAGCGGGCACAGATCGCGGGGTCTTGGAGCGATGCAGCCACGGGCGGATGGGATCTTTCCTGACCCGTTCTCGACCGGTCGCTGAACGGGTTCCTTCGGCTTCGTCGATACTCAGTGGTCATAGCACGCCGCAGAGCTGACGGCGGGCAATTTTTCCATAGCTTCAACTGCAAAGAGAAAGCCGTTTCTTACGACCTTATTTATCTACTGATTTTATAGACAATATAGATATATGTTGTGAGAGACCGTAATGACCTACCTTCTCAGCCTGCTCGATAAGGCCCCGATCAATGCGAACGCGAACGCGACGGAGGCGCTTGCCGCGGCCGTCAAGCTGGCCGTTGCGGCTGAGGAGCTCGGTTATCACCGTTTCTGGGTCGCCGAGCATCACAGCATGACCAACCTCGCAAGTTCGGCACCCGAGGTCTTGATCTCCTATCTTCTGGCGCGGACACGCTCGATCCGTATCGGTTCTGGTGGTGTCATGCTGCAGCATTATAGCGCCTACAAGGTCGCCGAGACTTTCAACGTCCTGTCGTCGCTTGCGCCGGGCAGGGTCGATCTTGGTGTCGGCAAGGCGCCTGGCGGCTTTCCCTATGCCACACGCGCCTTGCAGGTCGCTGTCGATCCCGCACTGAAGCCCAGCTTTGCCGATCAGCTCTCCGAGCTGAATGCCTACCTCTCGTTCGAGACACGCGAGGACCAGGCCGTGGCAACCCCTATCCCGCCGGTCAAGCCCGAGCGCTTCCTGCTCGGTGCCAGCGTCGAAAGCGCTCAGCTTGCCGCGGAGAAGGGATGGCGGCTGGTCTTTGCCGGGCACCTGAATGGCGACCCTGAAAATCTCAGCAGGACGTTCGATACCTACGCGCAAGCGACCGGCGGCGATACTCCGATCCTGGCGCTCGCGGCCTTCGCCGCGGAGAACGCGGAGCAGGCAAAAGCTCGCGTCGGTGACCTGCGCATCGTCAAGGTGCTGCTGCCGAACGGCCAGTCGGTTAATGTCGGCAATGAGGAGCAGGCGGCCGAATATGCCCGGCAGGCCGATGTTGCCGACTATCGAACCGAGGAAAAGACACCGAGCGTTCTCCATGGCACGGCACGCCAGGTACGAGATGCGCTGGACGATCTCCACTCGCGCTACGGCGTCCAGGAATTTGTGCTCGATACGCCGGCGCTGACACCGAGCGAGCGCCTCGCTTCCATCGAGCTCCTCGCAAAAGAACGCCTCTCACTCGCTGCCTAATTCCCCCAGGAGACAGATCATGGCTCAGAGACACGTCACTTTCGGTATCATGCTGCAAGGCCCCGGCGGACACATGAACGCGTGGAAGCACCCGAGCGGCCCGTCCGATGCCTCCACCAACCTAAAGTTCTTCGTCGATACCGCCCGCAAGGCCGAGGATGTCGGCATTGCCTTCGCCTTCGTTGCCGATGGTCTCTATATCAGCGAGCAGTCGATCCCTCATTTTCTCAATCGTTTCGAGCCGCTGACGATCCTCTCGGCGCTCGCCGCATCGACATCGAAGATTGGTCTGGTGGGCACGGTCTCGACCTCCTACAGCGACCCCTTCACCATCGCCCGACAGTTCGCGTCGCTCGACCTGATCAGCGGTGGCCGCGCCGGCTGGAATGCCGTTACCTCGCCACTGGAGGGATCCGGGCGCAATTACGGGCGCGAGCATCCCGAGCATGAGCTTAGATACGAGATTGCCGAGGAATATATCGACGCGGCCAAGGGCCTCTGGGATTCCTGGGATGACGACGCCTTCATCCGCGATCGCGATAGCGGCCAGTATGCCGATTTCGAGAAGATGCACAGGCTCGATCACAAGGGGCGTTTCTTCCGCATCGAAGGGCCGCTCAACATCCGTCGCTCGCAGCAGGGCCAGCCGGTGGTGTTCCAGGCGGGTGCCTCGGATTCCGGTATAAAGCTCGCGGGCAAGCATGCGGATGCCGTCTTCACCAATGGCGGTCCGATCGAGGATGCGAAGACTTTCTACAAGCAGTTGAAGCAGAGCGCGATCGCTCAGGGCCGAAGCGCGAAGGAGATCGGCATCTATCCCGGGATCGGTCCGATCGTTGGTGCGACAGCGGAGGAGGGAGAAGCCAAATATCAGGCAATTCGCAATCTCGTCACCATTGAGGAAGCCTTGCGCTATCTCGGCCGCTTCTTCGATCATCACGATTTCAGCGTCTATCCGCTGGACGAGCAATTCCCCGAACTCGGCGATATCGGCCGCAACAACTTCCGCGCGACGACCGACCGGATCAAGAAGACGGCGCGCGAGAAGGGGCTGACCTTGCGCGAAGTGGCGCTCGACGCAGCCACCCCGCGCACCGCCTTCATCGGCACCGCCGATCATATCGCCGACGAGATCATCCGTTGGATCGACGGCGAAGCCGCCGACGGCTTTATTCTCGGCTTCCCCGTGATTGCCGAAGGCTTCGACGACTTCGCCCACCACGTCCTGCCCATCCTGCAGCACCGCGGCTATTTCGATCCGAAGCTGAAGGGTGAAACGCTTCGCGATCATCTGGGGCTGCCCTTCCGCGTCAGCCGCTATGCCGAACGCGCCGATGATGCCGATCAGCGAAAGGCCGCCAGCGCCTGAGCGCTGGAGGATGCCCGATGAACGCAAGAGTTCAGACACCTCCAGGCCATGATCGCGTCGAGCAGGGAATTGCCCTGTTCCTCGACGAGTTCATCGCGCTGCGCCAAGATCTCCATCACTATCCGGAGCTTGCGTTTCGCGAGCACCGCACCAGCAAGCTCATCGCCTCGCGCCTTGCTTCATGGGGCTACGAGGTCGAGCACGGCATTGCCGGGACCGGGATCGTCGCGACCTTGACCAGGGGAAGCGGCAACAGGAAAGTTGCCATTCGCGCCGATATGGACGCGCTGCCGATCGAGGAGGCAACGGGCCTTGCCTATTCGAGCAGCAATCCCGGCGTCATGCATGCCTGCGGTCATGATGGACATACGACCATCCTGCTTGCGGCGGCGCGCTATCTCGCCGAAAGCGGACGTTTTAGCGGAACGCTCCGCCTGATCTTCCAGCCAGCCGAGGAGATCGGCGCCGGCGCGCGCAAGATGATCGCGGAGGGCTTGTTCGACCGCTTCCCCGTCGATGCCGTGTTCGGGCTCCACAATTGGCCCGGCGTGCCAGCGGGGCATTTTGGCTTCGTTGCGAATGCGGCCATGGCCTCGGTCGATCAGGCCGTGATCAGGATCGTCGGCAAGGGAGGCCATGGCGCCGAGCCGCATCGCGGCGTCGATCCTGTCCTGGCATCCGCCTCGCTTATCACGGCGCTGCAGAGCGTTGTTTCCCGTAACATCGATCCGCAGGAGATGGCGGTTGTCACCGTGGGATCGATCCACGGAGGGTCTGCCTCCAATGTCATCCCCGAAAGCGTCGAGCTGAAGCTCACCATGCGCGCCTATAGCGAGAGCGTTCGCGAGAAGCTCGAGACACGCATTCCTGCCTTGGCTCGTGCCCAGGCGGAAAGCTTCGGCGCAGTGGCCGAAGTCGACTACCGGCGCGGTTTTCCGGCACTCATAAATCACCCCGATGAAACGGCGTTTGCGAGAGGCGTGGCGATCAAGGCCTTCGATCGCAGCTTGACCGAAGAGGATTTCCGTCCGCGAACGGCCAGCGAAGACTTCGCCTTCATGCTGCAGGAGAAGCCGGGAAGCTATCTCTTCGTCGGCAACGGCGACAGCGCACCACTGCACAGCGCCCACTACGATTTCAATGACGCCATCATCGCGCCTGCGGCCCGCTACTGGGTGCAGCTCACCGAGACCTTCCTCTCCGAAGACATTGGGTAACGACGACATGAGCGACACGTTTCTCTACACCTCGCCGCTTGATCCGCAGGCAAAGCCGCTGATCGACGAGCTCATCCATGAGTATGACAGCCGCTACGGCAGCTATTTCGATGAAAAGGGTGCGGCAGCCGAGCTTAATCGCTATCCGCCGGAAGCCTTCGCGCCGCCCGACGGAAACTTTGTGCTTTTGATCCGCGACGGCGTGACGATCGGTGGCGGCGCCTTCAAGCGCTATGACGAGCGGACCGCCGAGTTCAAGCGCATCTGGACTCGCTCCGACCTGCGCCGCCAGGGACTGGCGCGGAAGGTTCTCGTCGAGCTCGAAGCACAGGCGGCGCGCCAGGGCTATCGGCGCGTCTATCTCACGACCGGGTTTCGGCAACCCGAGGCCGTCGGTCTCTATCTGAGCAATGGCTACACGGCGCTCTTCGACATCAATGTCGATCCTGAATTCTACAAGACGCTGCCCTTCGAAAAGGCGATCGCCGTAGGCGTTGTCGCGCTGGCGGCTGACTTCGATGCAACGCCGCTTCGTGCGGTCGCCAATCTTTGATTTGGGAAGGAGCAGGGCATGGCGTTGACAAGCGAATTTTCGGGTATCGCAAAACACGAGCAAAGGGCGGCGGAGACCTCCGACTACACGCGCTACAAAATTGTTCCGGCACGCCATCCTGCGCGCTTTGCGGGCACTATCTTCGCCGCGGTCGTCATCGCGGCCGTCATCTATTCCACATCCACAAACCCGCGCTGGGGCTGGAATGTCTTTGCCGAGTGGTTCTTTGCCGAACCGGTGCTGGCTGGCCTCGGCCGAACCCTGCTTCTGACCGCACTCGCCACCGTCTCCGGCTCCATCCTCGGGACCGCTCTGGCGCTCGCCCGCGTTTCCCGCTCACCGCTGCTGTCGGGTCTCTCCTGGGGCTATATATGGCTGCTCCGCTCGATCCCGGTCATCGTCCTGCTGCTCGTTCTCAACAATCTCGGCTATCTCTATGAAACGATCACGATCGGTGTTCCCTTTACCGATACCGTCTTCGCGAGCTACCCGACGACGCAGCTTCTGACGCCGTTTGCGGCTGCCTTTCTCGGTCTGACGCTCAATCAGTCGGCCTTCTTCGCCGAGATCGTTCGCGGCGGTATTCTTTCCGTGGACCAGGGACAGCTCGAGGCGGCAGCCTCGCTCGGCCTTTCGCATCGCCGCCAGGCCTTCCGCATCATCCTGCCGCAGGCCATGCGGTCGATCCTGCCGACAGGCTTCAACGAGGTAATCGGCCTCGCAAAGGCGACTTCGATGGTCTACGTGCTGGCCCTGCCCGAGCTCTTCTACACGGTGCAGGTCATCTATCGCCGCAATCTGGAAGTCATTCCGCTGCTGATGGTGGCGACCGCCTGGTATCTCGTCATCATGACCGTGCTGTCGATCGCGCAGCACTATATCGAGCGGCACTATTCCAAGGGCGCGCTGCGCAATCCGAAACCTTTGCCGTTCCAGGCGTTCTTCTCGCGCTTCGCACGTCAGCCGGCAGCGGTCGAGTTTGCACCCGACACCGCCGTCGCTCGAACAGGATTTGCCGATGCTGGAGTTTTGCGCGCCGGTGCAGCCATCAGCATCCAGGGAATCTCGAAAAGCTTCGTCTCGCTGAAGGTGCTTGACGCTGTTAATCTCAACCTTCCGTCAGGCAGCGTGACTGCCATCCTCGGCCCCTCCGGATCCGGAAAATCGACGCTGCTGCGCTCGATCAATCATCTGGAGCGGGTCGATGCCGGTTTCATCGCCGTCGACGGCGAGCTTGTCGGCTACGAGCAGAAGGGCAATCTTCTCTACGAGCTCAAGGAAAAGAAAATCCTTAAGCGGCGCGCCGATATCGGCATGGTGTTCCAGAGCTTCAATCTCTTCCCGCATCTGACGGTGCTTGAAAATCTGATCGAAGCGCCGATCCAGGTGCGCGGCACGAAGCGTGAGGACGCGGTCCAGCTGGCTCAGGAGCTGCTCGCCCGTGTTGGCCTCGGCGACAAGATTAATGCCTATCCCCGCCAGCTTTCCGGCGGCCAGCAGCAACGCGTGGCGATCGCCCGTGCGCTGGCGCTGCGCCCCAAGGTCCTGCTGTTCGACGAACCGACATCGGCGCTCGATCCCGAACTTGTCGGCGAAGTGCTCGACGTTATCAAGGAGCTCGCGCGGACCGGGACGACGCTTGTCGTCGTCACCCACGAGATCGGCTTTGCCCGCGAGATCGCTGACACGGTCGTCTTCATGGACGGCGGCAGAATCCTCGAATCTGGCCCACCATCAAAGATTTTCACCAGGGCCGAACATTCCCGCACCAGAGAGTTTCTCGCCAAGGTGCTCTGAGCTTCCGCAGAAAACGAAATTCCGGCCGCGACGGGGCGTCCGGATCGCATGCCAGCAACCACAATCTAAAGAAGAAATGGAGTAGGGCAATGACATTCAGAAATAGCGCAATCCGGCTACTTTCCGGGGCAGTGATGGTGGCGACGTTGGGGATCGGCTCCGCACAGGCTGCCGAAAAGTTCAATTTGAGCCCGGATACGTCGAACCGGATCCGCGCGGAGAAAGACGAAGCGGCGATCAAGGCGATCTCGCCGTCCTTCGCGTTCGTCCAGAAGGGTAAATTCACGGTCGCCATCAACCCCTGGGATCCGCCGGTTGCCACCTACGCAACGGATGCAAAGACGGTCGTCGGTACCGATCCGGAAATCGCGCAACTACTGGCAGACTCTTTCGGCCTTGAACTCGATCTCGTTCCGGTCGCCTGGGAGGACTGGCCGCTCGGTGTCTCCTCCGGCAAGTACGATGCGGTCATTTCCAACGTCACCGTGACGGAGGAGCGCAAGGAGAAGTTCGATTTCTCCACCTATCGCAATGACGTTCTCGGCTTCTACGTGAAGGCCGACAGCAAGATCAGCGCGATCAAGGAGCCCAAGGACGTTGCCGGGCTTAAGGTCATCACCGGCGCCGGTACGAACCAGGAAAAGATCATCCTCGAATGGGACCGCGAAAATGTCGCCGCCGGCCTGAAGCCGATCGAGGTGCAATATTACGATGACCGGGCCGCTGCCGATCTTGCGATCCAATCCGGCCGCGCGGACGTCGAGTTCAATCCGAATGCCACGCTCGCCTACAGCGCCTCGATCAAGGGCTCGACCAAGCTTGTCGGCACCGTCAGCGGCGGCTGGCCAATCGCTGCCGAGATCGCGGTGACGACCAAGAAGGGTGCCGGCCTTGCCGACGCGGTGACACTCGCTCTCAACGATCTGATCAAGAATGGCAAGTATGGCGAAGTGCTGAAGCGCTGGAACCTGACGTCCGAAGCGACGGCGGAATCGAAGACCAACCCGCCGGGACTGCCGAGAAGCGGTTCTTAAAGAGCTCGCCGTGCGGGCCGGCGCGAGGGACGCGAGCCGGTCCGCACCGTTCATTTCAGGAGATTTAAAATGATGTCTTTTGCTTCCTTGCGCCCGGCGCTGCTTTTGAGCGCGATGATGCTGGTTACGGCCGCTACGGCGCATGCTGGCGATGAATTTGATCTGAGCCCCGAGCAGCCCGCTCGTGTCCACGCGGTGAAGAACGAAGCGGCAATCGCCGCGATCCCGCAGAGCTTTCGCTTCGTGACACCGGGCAAGTTTACCGTGGCGATCAGCCCGGGCGGGCCACCGCTTGCAACCTATGCCACAGACGCGACGACGGTCGTCGGCGCCGATCCTGAATATGCCAATGCGATCGCCGAAAGCCTCGGGCTGGAGCTTGAGATCGTGCCGGTCGCCTGGATCGACTGGCCGCTCGGTCTCGTCTCGGGCAAGTATGACGCTGTCATCTCCAATGTCGGCGTCACCGAGGAGCGCAAGCGGAAGTTCGACTTCTCGACCTATCGCAAGGGTCTGCACGGCTTCTTCGTGAAGGGTGACAGCGCGATCGCCGCCATCAAGGAGCCGAAGGATGCGGCCGGTCTGCGCATCATCGTCGGCGCGGGCACCAACCAGGAGCGGATCCTGCTGAAATGGAGCGATGAGGACGTCGCCGCCGGTCTGAAGCCGATCGAGCTTCAATATTTCGACGACGAGGCGGCGAGCCTGCTGGCCCTGCAATCCGGCCGGGCCGATGTCATCGTTCAGCCGCACGCGCAGCTGGTCTTCATCGCCGCCCGCGACAGGAACATCAAGCGCGTTGGAACGCTGAGCGCCGGCTGGCCGGACCGTTCCGACGTCGCGATCACGACGCGCAAGGGCAGCGGCATCGCCGATACGCTGACGATCGCTACCAACCGCCTGATCAAGGACGGCACCTATGCCAAAATCCTCGATCACTGGCATCTGTCGGAGGAAGCCTTGCCCGCATCCGAGACGAACCCACCCGGCCTGCCGAAATTCTGAGTTCGAGAGATGACCAGCACTTCCATTGCGATAAAGCATGTCGGGTTCCTGACGCCCGGAAACTATGCCGACGACAATCCCTTCCCTGGCCTTGAAGAAACGCTCCAGCTCCTGACACATGGCGAAGAGCTTGGCTTCAACAGTGCCTGGGTCAGGCAGCGGCATCTGGAACCGGGTATTTCCTCGGCAACCGCATTCCTGGCGGCGGCCACCCAGCGGACCGAGAGAATCGAGCTCGGGACGGCGGTCATTCCGATCGGCTATGAAAGTCCTTACCGGCTGGCCGAGGATCTCTCGACCGTCGACGTGCTCTCCCGGGGCCGGCTCAATGTCGGGCTGAGCGCGGGGCGGCCGCTTCATGCCGATCTTATCGGGCCGCTCGCCTTTGACGGCGACTGGGAGAGCCATGACTTCTCGCACACCCGCGTTGTCAGGTTCGCCGACAACCTGAGGGGACACTATCTTGGCGACGAGGAGACGCGGATCAAGACGCCGTTCGGTCCCCAGCGTCCGCGGCTCAATCCCCATGCCAAGGGCCTGATTGACCGCATCTGGTACGGAGGAGGGTCCCTGCGCTCTGCAGCCTGGGCCGGACAGAACGGCTTCAACCTCCTGGTCGGAAACGTGACGACGGGCGAGGAGACGGACGAGTTCTTTGTCGCCCAGGGACGCCAGCTCGAGCGCTATAGAACGTCCGGTGGGGCCGGGCGCCGGGTAGCACTCGGAAGGGTCATCGTTCCCTTCGATAGTGCCAGCCTGGCAACGCGCAAGCGCTACGCTGCCTATGCCGCCGGCCGCCACGAACGGACGCTCACGCCGCAGGGCGAGCGCCGGACCCTCTTTGCCCGTGATCTCGCCGGAACCGCCGACGAAATCCTGGAGGAGCTATACGCCGATCCGATCCTGCCTCATGTCGAGGAATTCCGTCTCGAGCTTCCCTATGAATTCACCGACGATGACTACCGGCAGATCCTACACGATTTCGTGACGCTGATCGGTCCCGAACTTGGTTGGCGCCCCGCTGCGCTTCAGCCAATATCACCGCGCGCCGGTGACGTGAGATTTTTGAAATCAGGATATTAGCAATGACAAAATCCATCGAATATTTCTTCTCCATCGGGTCTCCCTGGTCCTATATCGGCCTCGATGCCTTCGTCGATCTCGCCAAGCGCCATCAGGTGGAGATAGAGCCTTTCCTGGCTACCGTGATCGAGGAAAACGGTGGCATCTTCTCGCGCAACCGGCCGGAAATCCGCCGGGCCTACTGGATGAGAGACCTGAGACGCTGGGCGAAGGTGCGCGGCAAGGAAATCTGGCTCGACAAGCGCCCGGAACTCGGTGATCCGACGCCCGCATCCTTGCTGGTGATCGCAGCCTATCTCGACGGCAAGGATTGGGTCGGTATCACTCGCGCGCTGCAGACCGCCTATTGGGCGGAGGCACGTGATATCGGCAGACCCGAGGTGCGGGCCGAGGTCGTTACCCAGGCCGGCTTCGACGGCGAAGCGCTCCTGAAGCGCCAGGGCGACGATGACGTCCAGAAGAAATGGAGCCACGACCGCGAACGCGCCCGAAATAGCGGCGTCTTTGGTTTCCCGACGTTCATCCATGATGGGGAAACCTATTGGGGCCAGGACAACCTGCCCTTCCTCGAGCGGCACCTCGAAGGCGACAGACCCTGAAGGTTTGTTCGTCCCATTTCAGGGGTTGGCAGCGAGCAGGCCCTGACGGCCCAAAACGAGCCGCTATCGGAGACGATACGCGCTTTGGCTGGAGAGAATATCACTCGATTTCGCTAGCCCGAGGGACCAGAAATCTTGCGCCGTTTCTTCCCCACGCGCTATGAAGAATGGAAATTCATTTCTTTAGCGCGCGATCTCAGTGGAGAATATTGATGGCCAACCGCAGCAGATAACCCAGCTCACCGTGCCGGCCAAATACCGGCCGGCAGCGGGAAAGGTGAGCGCTATTGACCGCACGTCAGCTTCATCTCGGCGCCTTCATGCGCCCCGTCAGCCTTCACACAGGAGCCTGGCGCTATCCAGGGTCCTATCCGGACGCGAATTTCAACTTTGCCCATATCGTATCTTTCGCCCAAAAACTGGAAGCCGCGAAGTTCGATGCGTTTTTCATGGCCGATCATCTTGCCGTGCTCAACATGCCCGAGGAGGCGCTGAAGCGCAGCCACACGGTCACCTCGTTCGAGCCCTTCACGTTGCTTTCCGCTCTTGCGGCGCTGACGAGCCGTATCGGTCTCGTAGCCACGGCATCGACGACTTTCGACGAGCCCTATCATGTGGCACGGCGCTTCGCCTCGCTTGATCATATCAGCGGCGGACGCGCCGGGTGGAACATCGTCACGACGTCCAATCCCGATGCTGCGCTGAATTTCGGGCTCGACGCGCATGTCGCCCACGGCGAGCGCTACGAACGTGCACGCGAATTCTACGATGTGGTGACCGGCCTGTGGGATAGCTTCGACGATGACGCCTTTGTCCGCGATGTCGAAAGCGGTGCCTTCTTCGATCCGGCCAAGATGCACACCCTCAACCATAAAGGGCCTGAATTATCCGTCCGGGGTCCGCTCAATATTGCCCGCCCGCCTCAAGGCTGGCCCGTCATCGTTCAGGCCGGTCAATCCGACCCCGGTCGCCAGCTCGCCGCCGAGACGGCTGAGGTCGTCTTCTGTTCGCCACGCGACTTGGCCTCCGGACAGGCGCTCTATGCCGATCTCAAGGGGCGGATGGGCAATCTGGGGCGCAATCCTGATCATCTCAAGATTCTGCCTGCGGCATTCGTGGTGATCGGGGATACGCTTGAGGAGGCGAGGGCGAAGCGCGCCCGTCTCGATACCCTCGTGCATTACGACAGCGCCATCGCCTCGTTGTCGATCGCACTCGGCCATGACGCCTCTGAGTTCGACCCTGACCAGCCGCTTCCCGAGGTCCCCGAGACCAACGCCAGCAAGACCGGCCGCGAGCAGGTGCTGAGGCTTGCGGAGCAGGAGCGTCTGACCGTGCGCCAGCTGGCGCAGCGCTATGGCGGCTATTCGGGGCTCGCCTTCGTCGGCACGCCGCAGCAGGTCGCCGACGAGATGGCCGAGTGGCTTCATGAGAGGGGATCGGATGGTTTCAATGTCGTCTTCCCCTATCTGCCGCAGGGGCTCGACGATGTCGTCGAGCGGCTGGTTCCGGAGCTCCAGCGGCGGCAGCTCTTTCGCACGGATTATCAGGGAAAAACGCTGCGCGACCATCTCGGGCTTCCGCGGCCGAAGAGCCGCTACGCTTGAAGCCATGGGAACCCGATCCTGTCCGCACGCGTTTGCCGTGCGCATGCGAGGGCTATGAATGATCTATGATGCGGTACTGGTCGGGTCGGGGTTCTCGGCGATCGCGACGCTTTGCAATCTCATAGAACGGCTTCCGGCGACGGCATCGGTGGCCGTTATTGGCGATGACCCGGGCTTTGGCCGCGGCACCGCCTATCGATCCGAGCTCTATCTCCACCGTTTGAATGTCCCGGCCGGGCGGATGAGCCTCTTTCCCGACAGGCCGAATGGCTTCGTCGAGTGGCTCGCCGAGCGCAAACGGCCGCTGAAAGACGGCGATTTTGCCTCCCGGCAGGATTACGGACTGTATGTGCGCGATAGCCTGGCGGCGCTGCTGCGCAACAAGCGGCCCAGATGCAAGGTGGATTTCATCCGGGCCAAAGCGACAGGCTGCGTCGAGCGGTATAACGCAACGCTCGGCTTTCTGCTCGACAATGGCGGCGAGATCGCCGGGCGGAACGTCGTGCTGTGCCTTGGCGTCGGCAATGCGCCGCTGCCGGTCGACGTCTCCGGATTGGCTGCTTCCGCCAGAGAGCGGATCATCAAAAACCCGTGGCGCCTTTCGTGGCTGAGACGCGTTGGGCGCGATGACGCCGTCTGTATTCTCGGCTCCGGCCTGACGATGATCGATCAGGTTCTGGCGCTTCACGCACGCGGTTTCCGCGGCAGGATCGATGTTCTCTCGCGGCGCGGGCTCGTCCCTCATGGGCATGTGGTGGCTCCGAAGCCTCCGGCTGATTTCAATCCGCAGACCTTGCCGGTCAAGATGAGCCAGCTGCTTTGCCGGTTGCGCAAGGAGAGCAGGGTTGCAGGCGACTGGCGCTCGGTCATGGACCGCCTGCGCCCGCAGACGCAAGCGCTCTGGGCACGCCTGCCGCAGGCCGAGCGCACGCGCTTTCTTCGTCACGCCCTGCCGTGGTGGAACATTCACCGCCATCGGGTGGCGCCGGATGTGCACGCCCGCTTTCGCGACCTGATAGGGAGTGGTCAAGTCGTTGTACATGCGGGCTTTCTCTCAGGCGTAGAGCAAGCCGGGAAGGGCCTCGCGATTAACTATCGAGCCAAGGGAACGCGGGATAGCAAGCAGATAAACGTCGACTGGCTGATCAATTGTACCGGCGTCGAAAGGGCGGGTATCGCTCATTCGCCGCTGCTTGCGGAAATGAAGCGCCAGGCGCTGATCAAGGCAGATCCTCAGGGTCTCGGCATCATTGTCGATCCGCAATCCAAAGTGCTCGGCGGTACCGCGAGCCATGCGCAGCTTTACGCGGTTGGAGCGCTGACGGCCGGCCAGTTCTGGGAAATCACCGCTGTCCCTGATATTCGCATTCAGGCCCAGGCCGTCGCAGGCGACGTTGCAGCCGCAATTGCTGCCGAGGAACAACGGGGATGACGGCCAATCGCGTCTAGCGCCCGCGTGCCGCCTTGGGATTGTTGATCTCCAGATAGGACAACGGAAGTTCGGTCGTAAACTTCAGTTCCTGCATGGCAAATCGCGAACTGACGTCCCCGATTTCTATCTTCGCCACCAGCCGCTTGTAAAATGCGTCATAGCCTTCGACATCGGGCACCACGACACGCATCAGGTAGTCGATATCGCCGCTCATGCGGTAGAACTCGACCACTTCCGGAAGGCTTGTCACCACCTCGGAGAACCGGCGCAGCCATTCCGGCGAATGCGCCTTGACGCGGATGGATACGAAGACAGTGACGGCGGCGTTGATCTTTGCCGCGTCGAGCAATGCAACCCGTCCGCGGATGACCTTCTCTTCCTCCAGCTTCTGAACCCTTCGCCAGCACGGCGTGTTCGAAATACCGGCCATCTTGGCAAGCTCGGGGCCGGGGATGTCTGTGTTGCTCTGCAGCTGCGCCAGGATTTTGCGGTCGACCCTGTCCATGTCTCAATCCCTCAGAAGCGGCAGCAGCTTGGTTCCCTGCCGTTCGATCTCCGCGAGGTACGGCGTATCCGAGAGCACGAAATGCGTGATGCCGAGGTCCCGATATTTGCGCAGCGAGGAGGCGACGTCTTCGGCCGAGCCGACGAGCCAGGTGGTGCCAGCGCCGCCGCCGCCGAATTTGCCGGGAGCGGTGTAGAGGTTGTCGTCGAGCACGTCGCCGCGTTCGTGCAGTTCGAGCAGGCGGCGTTGGCCGACGGCGACGGAGCCACGGTGATCCTGCCAGCTGCCACCCTGATTTGCGGCCATAGCGGCAACCTTCTTTTCGGCATCCGCCCAGGCTTCCTCGCGCGTCTCCCGCACGAGCGTGGTGATCCTCAGGCCAAATTCCAGCGGTGCAAGATCGCGGTCGAGATCGCGGCTCAGCCGCTTCAGCCTGTCGATGCGTTCCCCGACACCGTCGAGCGGTTCGCCCCAGAAGAGTTGCACGTCCGCTTCGGTCGCGGCGACCTTCTCGGCTGCCTCCGAAGCGCCGCCGAAGTAGAGCTTGGGGTGGCGGCGGTTGCCATTTCCGGCAATGCGCGGCTGGACGGTCGAACCCTCGACGCGGAAATGTTCGCCCGCAGAGGTGACGTTCTCCTCGGTCCAGAGGCGGCGCACGAGGCGCATGAATTCCTTGGTGCGTGCATAGCGATGCGCCTGGTCACCCTCGCTGTCGCCATAGGCGCCCAGATTATCCTGCCCCGAGACAATATTGACGCGGACGCGGCCGCCGCTGAGGTGGTCGAGCGTTGCGGCAGCAGAGGCGAAGTTCGCCGGGCGCCAATAGCCGGGACGAGCGGCGATCAGCGGCTCGAAGGTGCTAGTGCGGGCTGTCAGCGCCGTTGCAACGGTGAACGTATCCGGCCGCCCCCAGCCGGTGCCGATCAGCGCGCCTTTCCACCCGTGATCCTCAAGGGCCTTCGCATGTTCCGTCAGCGTCTCCAGGCTGTTGTGATCGACCGTGGCGCTGTCGCCGCGATGACCGGCCTTGATGTCGTTGGGGATGTACCAGAGAAATTCGGAGCTGTTGGTCATGCCTGTGCCTGCTGATGGATTTGCTGAATGAAACGAAAGGGCGCTTACTTGAGCGCGAAGCCGAGTTTTCGGATCGCGCCTTTGAGAATATGTCGGCCCTTCAGGGCTGCAACGGTGCCGATGCGGCTGCTGACCTGATCGGTCCAGTCGATCCGCGGCATTGCCTGTTCCGCCTGGAAGGACCCAAGCGCCTCGTTATAGGCGGCGAGAGCAGGCCGGTGTGCAGCGGAATCGTAGCGATCGCGATGGAGGATTGCTGCCTGGCTGAGCCGTGGCTTGATGTCGGCCGGCTTAACCGGATCGGGATATCCGACCGTCAGGCCGAAGACCGGAAACGCACCGTCTGGGAGCCCGAGTTCACGGGCAACGGTCTCCGGATCGTTGCGAATTCCGCCGATGTAGCAGGTCCCCAGGCCGAGCGATTCAAGTGCCACGACAGCATTCTGGGCGGCAAGCGCGGCATCGATCACACCAAGCAGGAAACTCTCCACGTAATCGAGGCCTTCGGCCGGCCTGCCTTGCGCCTCTGCAATATCGCGCGGACGGGAGAGATCGGCGAGCCAGACAAGAAGAAGCGGCGCCTGCGCAATCTGGCGCTGATTGCCGGCAACGGCATTCAATCGGTCCCTGATGCCTTTGTCTTCGACCGCGATCACGCTCCAAGCCTGGAGGTTGGATGAACTCGGCGCCGATTGGGCAGCGGCGACGGCGAGCCCGAGCACGTGGTCGGGTATGGATTGCGGCAGGTAGTCGCGGACACTGCGGTGGGACAGGATTGCGTCGAGCGCCTCGTTCAATGGTCCCGACAGCGTCTCGTTACTGCGGTAACGGCTGTTTGTGAGCTCACTCAGTCTATTTGTGAGCTCACTCAGTCTATCTCCCCGCGGCGCGATGGGCGCTGACAACGTCATTCATATCTCCTTGAACCGCATCCGGGCGGAACGCGTGAGCGGGAAACATGCCCGCTCACGCGCAGCCTTTCCAATTACAAAAGTTCTTTCGAAGCCTCTCGAATAGAATATAATTTCTATAGATTATATTATTTTGACCCTAGCCTGACTGCTCCTTCGAACGGAGCTCGAAATGGCTGAACGATCACAACTGAGGCTTGGTGCGTTTCTATATCCGACCGGACACCACATCGCCGCCTGGCGCCATCCGGACGCACAGGCCGATGCCGGTTCGAATTTCGCGCATTATGTCGAACTGGCGCAGCTTGCCGAGCGCGGCAAGTTCGACCTGATCTTCATGGCCGATGGCGTGGGCACGCGGGGCACCGATATCGAGGCGCTCAGCCGGACGGCCACGCGCTATGTCGCGCAGTTCGAGCCGATCACTCTTCTCTCTGCGCTGGCGGCCGTCACGCGCAACATCGGTTTCGTCGCGACCGCCTCGACATCCTATAACGAGCCCTATCATATCGCCCGCAAGTTCGCCTCGCTCGATCATATCAGCGGCGGCCGGGCAGGGTGGAACCTCGTCACCTCCTCCAGCGAGCATGAAGCGCACAATTTCGGCCGCGACGAGCATTATGCCCATGACGAACGCTATGAGCGCGCCGAGGAATTCGCCGATGTCGTGACCGGGCTGTGGGATACCTGGGAAGAGGGCGCTTTCCCGCGCGATAAGCAGAGCGGCCTCTATTTCGATCCCGAAAAGCAGCATGTCCTCAATCACAAGGGCAAGTTCTTCAAGGTTCGCGGGCCGCTGAACGTCGCCCGTTCGCCCCAGGGACATCCGGTGCTCGTTCAGGCAGGCTCGTCGGAGCCCGGCAAGGAGCTTGCCGCGCGCACCGCCGAAGTCGTCTTCACCGCGCATCAGACATTCGAGGACGCCCGTAGCTTCTACACCGACCTCAAGGGCCGCCTCGGCAAATACGGCCGTCATCCGGATGATCTGAAGGTGATGCCCGGCATCTTTCCCATCGTGGGCCGAACGATCAATGAGGCGGAAGAGAAGTTCGAGCAAATCCAGGAACTGATCCATCCGGTCGTCGGACTGGCTTTGCTGAGCGGCATGACGGGCGGTGTCGATCTCTCCTCCTATCCGGTCGATGGGCCAGTGCCGGCGTTGCCGGAAACCAATGCCAGCAAGAGCCGCCAGCGCCTGCTGCTCGATCTCGCTCATCGCGAGAACCTGACGATCCGCCAGCTTTATCTCAGGATCGCCGGCGCGCGCGGTCACCGCCAGATCGTCGGCACGCCGGCACAGATCGCCGACGAGATGCAGCACTGGTTCACAGGCGGTGCCGCCGATGGCTTTAACGTCATGCCTCCGCATCTGCCGGTCGGCCTTCGCGATTTCGTCGATCTCGTGTTGCCGGAACTGCGCCGCCGCGGCCTGTTCCGCAGCGAATATGAAGGCACGACGCTGCGCCAGAATTTGGGACTTCGCACACCGCAGCATCCGGCATCAGCCCCTCTTGCAGCCGAGTAGGATCATAATGAGCATCGCCCATCTCCAAGCCGATCACATCACCCGCCGCTTCAAGATCGGCGACGATACGCTGACTGCCCTCGACGATGTCAGCGTCGATGTCGCCAAAGGCGAATTCGTCACCATCGTCGGGGCCAGCGGTTGCGGAAAGTCGACCCTGCTGCGGCTGCTAGCCGGTCTCGACGTCACCACCGCCGGGCGCATCCGCCACGGAGGCGCCGAGGTTCACGAGCCGAGCCTCGACCGCGGTATCGTGTTCCAGGAGCCACGGCTGTTTCCCTGGCTGACGGTCGAGCAGAATGTCGCCCTAGGCCTCCTGAACACCCGGCTACCGAAGGCCCGCAAGGCTGAGCTGGTGCGCGAGCATCTCGAGCTCGTCGGGCTTAGCGGCTTTGCCACCGTCTATCCGCACCAGCTGTCGGGCGGCATGGCGCAGCGCGCCGGCATCGCGCGCGGGCTGGTTAACCGTCCGAACGTGCTGCTGCTAGACGAACCCTTCGGCGCGCTCGACGCGATCACCAAGGCGCGCCTGCAGGACGAGCTTCAGGAAATCTGGGCCAAGGAAGGCATCACCATGGTTCTCGTCACCCACGATGTCGAAGAGGCCGTCTATCTCGGCGACAGGGTGGTTGTGATGTCGCCGCGCCCGGGCCGGGTGCGTGAAATCATTCCCGTTGCGATCGAGCGCCCGCGCCGGCGCACGTCGGCGGACATCGCCGCGGTGCGCGATCGCGTTCTCAACAGCCTGCATGCCACCGGCGAAATCGCCGCTCCCGCGGCATCGCGCCCGGTGCGCGCACCCGAACAGGATCGCCCGCGGCCGGCGATCGCCATTGCACGATAAGCATCAACGGAGACCACTATGAAACGCATCACCTTTACCCGCCTGGCCGCCGGCCTCGCCATTCTGCTCGCAACGGCAGCAACATCGGCTCGCGCCGAAGATCCACTCGTCATCCATGTCGGCTATGCCGCGATCGGTGTCGACAACCGCCCTTATTCGGAAGGCACGTCAGCGGCGACCGCACGCGCCGGCGAATTCCTGGAGAAGGAATTTGCCAGTGATCCCAATATCAAGATCGAATGGACCTTTTTCAAAGGCGCCGGTCCGGCCGTCAACGAAGGCTTCGCGAATGACCAGCTCGATTTCGCCTATCAGGGCGACCTGCCGGCGCTGATCGGCCGCGCCACCGGGCTGAAGACCAAGTACCTGCTGGCAAGCGGCGCACGCAAGCCGCTCTACCTTGCCGTCGCCAAGGGCACAGGCATCAAGTCGATCGAGGACCTGAAGGGCCGTAAGATCGCCCTGCAGCGCGGCACCAACGGTCACCTCGCCGCCATCAAGATCCTGGAAGCGCATGGGCTTAGCGAACGCGACGTCCAGGTGGTCAACCTCGACAGCGCCGGCACCGTCGCGGCGCTGACCAGCAAGGACATCGATGCCGCCTTCGGCGATACGCAGCTGATCAATCTGGCGGCCAAGGGTGCCGCCGACGTCATCTACACAACCAAGGGCGACGATCCGCGCTTCGGCCGAAACGCCGGCATCATCGGCCGCGAGGCCTTCATCGATGCCCATCCCGAAATCACCCAGCGCATCGTCGATGCCTTCGTCAAGGCCGCAAAGTGGTCGTCAGACGAGCCGAACCGCGCGGCGCTCTTCGAGCTCTGGCACAAGTCGGGCACCGCAATCCCGATCCTCGAAGAGTATTTCAAGGGCGACACACTCGCCTATCGCAATTCGCCGCTGATCGATGATCTCCTGGTGTCGCAGTACACGGAGCAGGCGGCCAAGAGCAAGGAATTCGGGCTGATCCGCAGAGATATCGATCTCAAGGGCTGGTTCGAACCGAAATATCTCGACAGCGCGATCGAGCGCCTTGGCTTCAAAAACTTCTGGCAGGCCTATGGCGCTGACGGCAAGCCCGTCGCGTCGTGATCCTTCTGACAAAATAGCCGACTGAAAGACATGGCATGGCAATCGATATCGAGTTCGAAGAACAGGCGCGCCGGCGCAATTGGTCGCAGCATCCGGCCATTCGCTGGATCCGTCGGGGAGAGGCATTCCTCTTCCCGGTCGGTCTGATTGCGCTTTGGTGGATCGCCTCGGCGCGCGGCTGGCTGCCGGAACAGATCCTTCCGGCACCCACCTATGTCGTTGCGACCGGGCGTGACATGATCTCGACCGGCGAGTTGTTCTACCATGCCGGCGTCAGCCTGCGCCGCGTCGTCTTCGGCTTCGCGATCGGCGCCTCTCTCGGGATGATGCTCGGAATTGCCATGGGGCTGTCCCGGCGCTTCGAGGACTATGTCAAACCGGTTTTCCTTGCCTTCGCACAGATCCCGACACTCGGCTGGATCCCGCTCCTGATGCTGCTCGTCGGCATCGAGGAGACCCTGAAGATCATCATCATCGCCAAGGGCGCGCTGGTACCGGTGACGCTGAACACCTTCTCCGGAATCCGCGCCGTTCCGGCCAAATATCTGGAGGTCGGGCGGGCATTGCGCTTCAGCCGGTGGCAGACGCTACGGCTGATCATCCTCCCGAGCGCCGTGCCGTCGATCTTCACCGGTATCCGCTACGGCCTGACGCATGCCTGGACATCGCTGGTCGGCGTCGAGCTGCTGGCCTCGTCCGAAGGTCTTGGATACCTGCTTGTCTGGGGCCGCCAGATGTTCTGGCTCGATACGGTCATCATCGCCATGGTCGTCATCGGCATCATCGGTTTTACGATGGACCGCGGACTGGAGGCATCCGAGGTGCTGATCCGGCGCTGGAAGCGGCAGGCAGAGGACTGAGACATGGAAGAGACATCGAATTTCGTCCGCATCCGCCGCGGACTGACGCTGCCGCTTCTGCTGCTCCTGGTGTGGGAGGCCTCCAGCCGCTTCGGCCTAGTCGACATGCGCTTCCTGCCGCCGATCGAGGACGTCATCCTGACGGCAAAGCAGGAGATCATCGACAACGGCCTGGTGGGCCAGCTCGGGTCGAGCCTGCTGCGCAACATCGCGGGCTTCCTGATCGGCGCCGTGATCGGTATCGGCTTTGGCACGCTGCTCGCCGTTGTCAACATTGCCGACCGCCTGATCATGCCGACCTTCAACGGCATCAAGCAGATCTCGCTGCTCGCGTGGATTCCTCTGATCTCCGTCTGGTTCGGCTTCGGCGAACAGGCGAAGATCGTCTTCGTGGCGCTTGCGGCCTTCATTCCGATTGCATTGAACACGCATGACGGCATCAAGGATGCGCCGCGCGAACTGATCGAGGTCGGCCGCGCGCTGCGCTTCAATTCCTGGCAGAAGATCAGCCGGATCTACCTGCCGGTCGCCCTACCGTCGATTGCGACGGGATTTCATCTCGGACTGATCTATTCCTGGCTCGCCACCGTCGGTGCCGAATACTTCCTCGCCGTCGGCCCCGGCATCGGCGGCCTCGTCATCGCCGGCCGCGAACGCTTCGACATGTCCCTCGTCATGGTCGGCGTCATCATCCTCGGCATTGTCGGCTTCACCTTCAACCGGATCGCGGGAGCTGCCGAGCGGCGCCTTCTGCGCTGGCGGGAGTGATCGAGATACAGACGACCCATCGAGGCTCCTTGTCGGCGGCGCTTGGCGAGGGCACACGATTTGATCTGGCGCGAGGCAGGGCGCCGTTGCCGGGCAGGTGACTGTGGCCGAGGTTGCGTATAAGCGCTGACTGGGCGCCGCTTTCCACTAGCGGATTGAGTTGGACATGCGCCACAGGCTCATATCACAGAGATGGCCCCCGCAATGGCAATTTGGGTAGCGCAGCCAAAAAGAAATCGCGTATTTTCTTGCCCTACCATAGAACAAGTCAGGCAGGTGCAACGAGGCGCAGCCGGATGGTTGAACAGTGCCCGATGGACGAAGGCCGCTTAATTTCTGACAGAGGGGAAATGGATTTGAACGAGGCGCAGCAATTGTGGGATTGGCGCAATAGGATCGCAAATCTCATTACAACGTACGGTCCAATCCGGATGCGGCCGCTGCTTGGAGGCTTTGGTGCGAAACCCGCTCGAGCCTGTTTCGCGACCACCCGCAGTCGCCAATAGAATCGGATGGCCGCGGGACGTTCGAGGGGCCCGCGACATTCGCGTATGATCCCTCTTTGCGGCTGACAGTAGAGCTCGCGCCTATAAATCCCGAACGGATGACCATCGCGACAGGATCGGATGGCGACCTGTCGATGCATTCGTTCGCGCGCACAAAGGGGCTGGAAACCAAATTAGGTGGCGAATTGACCCTCTATTGGATCGAGGGGTATGGCGGCGGCGTGTTTCTTCCGTTCGCCGATGCGACATGCGGCGTCGAGACCTACGGTGGCGGTCGATATCTCCTCGATACCATCAAGGGAGCCGATCTCGGATCTGTCCGGCCAGACGGCAGACTGGTTCTCGATTTCAACTATTCCTACTTTCCTTCTTGTGCCTATTCCTCCCGCTACGTCTGCCCGTTGGCCCCGTCAGGCAATCGACTATCACGCGCGGTAAGGGCGGGCGAGCGGTTGCCCTTCTCGAAATAGCCGACGGCGCCGTCCGCCTGCTGGCCGTTGCGTCCGTGCCGTTGCGCTGTAGCCGCCAAAAATGTCTCCCACCGCTGTACATGCCGGCGCACCGCCCTAATTGTCTGTGCTCGACTGGTGCTTGAAGACGGAACCATATTGAGCGTGCAAGCCAACTTCAGGTTCGAAGCTTACGACCTCGATATCATCCATCGCGCAGTGAGCCGGTGGTCCATCGACAACGGACTGGGCGTCGGCCACCAGGAAACGATGGTCGCCGCTAGGCGCGCATTTTTCGTCTACCGGGACGGCATGCGAGAGGATGAGCTGCTGACTCTCTTGCATAACGCATTTAGCCGACGCCACTAAATGCTTACACTCGCCTGCTTGTCAATTGATGCAACGCCGCGATGCATTCGGGCAGCGCCGGCTCGGCCAGACGCTCGCCCGTTTTCCAGACGATGCTGAGTTCATAGGGCTCGCGTGAGGTGATCCGTTATCAGGCAGCGCGCGAGGACCATTGCGGCCTCCCAGGGAGCCGTTATCCAGAGGTTTCTCGATTTTTCCGAAGAACGATACCAGTTCATGTCCAAACGAAACTCATCGACTGCGGACCGACGAGCCCAATGTGCCACGCGGCAAAAAAGCGCAAAGAATTAAGTGACATGGCACGGTCGCTCTCCGCCGACAAGCGCCGCAAGTCCCAGATGGAAACGAAGCGCAGAAGGAACGCGGCACCACGCGCGGAACTAGGCTACGTCCATTGCCGAGCGACCTCCTGCGCTTGAACAGCTTGCCTGGCTCGCAAGACCTGAAAATTCTTGACCGATCAGTCAAGAACGCCTATTGCTCTCTCATGGCGAGACCAAGAGAGTTTGACCGCGAGGCGGCACTAGAAGAAGCGTTGAGGGTGTTCTGGGCGAAAGGATACGCAGCGACATCCACGGACGACCTGCGTAAAGCGATGGGCATAGGGCGTCAGAGCCTCTATGGCGCATTCGGCGACAAAAGAACTCTCTACCTCGAGGCTCTCGATGCATACCAGCGCAGGACGACGTCCGGACATCTCAAGCGATTGCGCGAGGGCGGTCCGGTCGAAGGGATCCAAAACCTGCTTATGGGCTTGGTCGCCGAAGATGATCAGGAGCGCGCTCTTGGATGCATGGGTGTCGGCTCGGTTGGCGAATTCGGCGCCACAGACGCGGAACTCAACGCCCGAAGGAAGACGTCTGGCAAAATGCTAACGAAGGGCATCAGCCAAAGAATTCGAGAAGGGCAAGAACGCGGGAAGATCGATAGCAGTCTCGATCCGGGAGAGGCCGCCGCGTTCGTGTTGATGACACTAACTGGGCTCCAGCTTGCGGCGCGCGGCGGCGCGTCCAGCGCAGACCTCAAGGCGATGGCCCGCTTTGCGACGGAGCGCCTCGTAAAATAATTGCACCCTCCACACCGGGAGGGAGGCTTCATCGGCCTATTATGGACTGATCTGTCAAAAATGGAGAAAATGATGACGATCAATGAATCAAAAACCGCCCTCGTGTTCGGAGGCGCTCGTGGTATTGGCGCGGCGGCTGTGCGGAAGCTGGCCAAGGACGGCTTCGACGTGGCTTTCACTTACGTGTCTCGGCCGGACAGCGCGTCCGAGCTGGCTTTCTCGATCCAAACGGGAGGACGCAAAGCCATGTCGATTCAGGCAGACAGCGCCAATCCAGAGGCGATCACGACTGCCGTACGAAAGGCCGTTGATAAACTCGGGCCCCTCGACGTTGTCGTCGTCAATGCCGGCATCCTCCGCCTCAATACCGTCGACACGGTCGCACTCGAAGAGCTAGACCTCATGATTGACGTCAACATCCGCGGCGTGTTCCTGGCGATCCAGGCTGCAGTCGCACAGATGAAGGATGGCGGCCGGGTTATCACGATCGGCTCCAACACGGCCGAACGCACCGGGTTTCAGGGAAGCAGCGTCTACCAGTTCACGAAGGCTGCTGTCGCAGCTATGGTGAAAGGGCTAGCTCTCGATCTGGCACCGAGAAGGATCACAGTGAACAACGTCCAGCCAGGACCGACGAGCACTGACATGACCGCCGATTCAATCGAATTCCTTAGCGGCCGCAGCCCCATGAAGAGAGTAGCCGACCCCGCGGAAATTGCCGAACTCGTATCCTATCTCGCTGGACCTAGCTCGTCGTATATGACCGGGTCGAGTTTGACGATCGATGGAGGATGGGTTCTCTGACCGGTCGGTCACAATTCGGAAAGCCGTTACGGTTGGCGTCAGCTCCCGGATCGTCTGTACGCTGATCAGCCGGGGGCGCGTTTTTTCCGTGCGGACCGCTTTCATGTACTTCATTTGCGCAAGAGACCCATCAACCCTGCGGTTCATTGCGCCCACGCTCAATCATGTTCGTTCCGAAATAACTTGGCGGTGCGATCTATTCGCCAATGTCCAGCGGCGGAACCATGGGACGTATCACGGTGTCCGCGACTACATCGATATTCACCAACGAGTTCATCCGCTGGGAACCGCCGCCGACATTTCCAGACAAACATCGGCACCATCCTCGCTCTCGCCAGCGGATCTGCCGAAAGACATGGCGCGACATCGTCGGCGACATGCGGGAGTTAGAGCAAGCCCACGAGGATCAGGTTCTCGCAATGGTCAGATGTGTCAGGCTCGGCCGCGCCAGGGACTATGGCATAGAGATGGCTGCGGTATTTTCGAAGCACTCGACGAAGTTTGGCGGAGCTGTGGATCGGCGCTGCAACCTGACGCATTTTCATCCGAATCCTGTAATCGGCTAACTGGCGTCACACTGTGTCGGCTTCCGGCTGGCACTTGATCTGGCATTAGCCTCTAAGAAGGGGACAAGCCTCTTCCTTAATGCATTTGTAACCATACCTGTTTACGTTCTGTTCAACTTTTCGAGGGGAATCGTATGAACATCGTTGGTGTGGTCGCTGTCATGGCTGCGATGGTTGGTTCTATGGAAACGGCACTTGCTGATCAAGCCGTCTTCGACGAGCTTCGATTCGGCGCGTCGGCCTCCATCCAAGGCGGGAGTTCACATGAAAACGGCGTGTTCCCAGAAGTGACAGTGTTCTTCGACCCGCTCGGGTTCGACCAAGCGACAGGCTGGAAACAGGAGCTGGCCCGACCCCGCGTGAACATCGGAGCGTCGATCGGCACATTCGGCGAAGCAACGCAGATATATGGCGGCCTGTCCTGGCAGGTTAACTTCAGTGCAAAGATGTTCGCCGAGGCCGGCTTTGGCGGCGTTTGGCACAACGGGACACTGCGCGATGAAGCTGACGGCCCTGATCTAGGTTGCCACGTTCTATTCCACGAATATGCCGGCGTCGGCTACAGGTTCGATAAGCATTGGAATGTCGTGGCTCAGGTCGCCCACTCCTCTCACGCCAATCTATGCGACGGGCCGAATAGCGGCATGACGCGCGCAGGCGTTCAGGTTGGCTACAAGTTCTGAAGCTGCATTGTTTATCAGAGGCTCGTCATGGAACTGGTGCGACGTTGCCTCGGTTTATATCGCTCGCCGCCGCCGCCGATCTCCAGCACCGGTGAGAATCGATCAAAGGAGGCGACGAAGCGGGCCTAGCCAGAGTGGCGACAGATGCGTGTCGAGCACGGACTGGGACCGAGGAAGGGGCAAAAGCAATCCGTCGGATGACCAAGCGAAAGAACCGCCGGATCCCGAACAGCGAATGACGTCCGCCGTCGATAGGGCTGCCGGTCTCGACCTATCATGGGATTGCCGTCATCACGGAGGTCACCGGAGAATTGTCAACCCGGGATCGCCAGACATCATCCGGACGCGTCGTCAGGCAGCCAACCGTATAGAAGCGGACGGGGGTGACCATGCTGCACTCCGGTCTCATTAAATCATGACCTTCAAAGTCGCTCGTCGCTATGTATGGCATCGTTTTTCGACGGTAGCCCCGGAACGCCGATCACGATAACGGCAAGGAACCATCTTAAAAAGCCGTTGTTCTCTGTGCAGATAAGCTGAAGCCGATGGAGGTGCGACATGTTGAGTTCCCAGCTTGCCGAACACGCAAGGCAGATCGCCATCGAGGCTCACGAGGGCCAGCTTGACAAGGTCGGCAATCCCTACTTCGCCCATTGCCATCGGGTCGCCGAGCTTGTCGTCGGCGACGAGGAGAGAGCAGTCGCCTATCTTCACGACATCGTTGAAAAGGGCAGGGGATGGACGCTGGACCGACTGAAGGATGATGGGTTTCCCGCGTCTGTGATCGATGCGGTCGATGCACTCTCACGCCGCGCAGGCGAGGACGAAGACGTCTTCCTAAGGCGCTCGACGTCGAACGCCCTCGCTCGCCCCGTCAAGCGTGCCGACCTAGAGGACAACCTTGTGCAGGCTGAAGCCGCCGGCCTTGATGCGTCCAAGTTCGTTTACGGACTTCGCTTCCTCGACGAGGCTGGGGATTAGCCCAGGTTCGAGACCTCGCCATTTATGAAATCGAAGTAGAAGATGGGATCGTTCGCGTTCGGCACGCACCCGGCCGGCGCAACTGGTACTGCGTGGCCTTTCCTGGACCACATGACCTGGGGATGCTTGCCGATTACTTCCCTGTCAGGATTTGCTATCGACAGTGGCCGCCCTGTCGTTGGGGAAAACCCGCTTACTCTAAGGTCCGCGCCCAAATCTTGTTCAGATAGCGGCCGCTAATAGTCGAGGCGAGGCGAGCGGCTTGAATGTGCAGCTTGAACCTAACGCGTGGCAGTCCGGGATCGCCTTAATGTGCCGACCAGGATCGACCGGGACCCGGACAACAGCGAGTGTGAGTTCATAACCTGCAAACCGGCCTCGGCATCGAGCGACTAGGCGATTAAAATCGCTTCCAGGTCGCTCCACACTTGAATCTCTCGGGAGCAGCACGATTCGCGCCCAGTAACGGAACAACATGCATTCGTGCAGGTTTGCTACCTCTGGGATCAACTTGAGGTATGGTGGATGACCAAGATCGTTTTCGTGCATGGCATGTTTCAGAACCCGAAAAGCTGGGACCGATGGGTGCGGTTGTTTACCGACAAGGGTTACGAATGCCATGCCCCGGCCTGGCCACTTCACGAGGGCGACCCGGCACTTCTGCGCCAGAACCCTCCAGCAGGTCTCGGCGAACTCAGCCTCGAGGAAATCTACGACTCAATGGTCGGCGTAGTCTCCAGCCTCGACCGGCCGATTGTCGTCGGTCATTCGGTGGGCGGTCTCATCGCACAAAAGCTGCTGGCCAAGGATTTGGTGTCCGGCGCAGTGGCGATCTCGTCCGTCGCGCCGAACGCTATGCTCGATTTCGACTGGGGCTTCATCAAAAATAGCGCCGTGATCGCAAATCCGTTGAAGGGCGACGAGCCGGTCTTCATGGATGCCGAAACCTTCCACGGATCGTTTGCAAATACCCTTAACGAAGAACAGGCCGCGAGTGCATTCGTGGAAACGGCCACCCATGACAGCCGAAACGTACTGCGCGACTGCATGGGCACCGCGGGCAAGATCGATCTCACGCGTCCGCACGCGCCGCTTCTCGTTGTCGCAGGTGAGAAGGACGAGATCATCCCTGCTCATCTAAGCGAGAAAAATTTCAAAGCATACGAGCACCTCGGAAGCGTTACGGCTTTCCAGGAGTTCCCAAACCGCAGCCATTACATCTGCAACGAACCCGGTTGGGAGGAAGTCGCAACGTTCGTCACGGACTGGCTGCAGCAAACATTCTCGCCGGTGCGGGCTGGCATGCCTGGGCCCGGCACTCCGTCTACAATTATCGTCTGACGTCACTGCCGCACACTAATGATCTGGTGCGCCCGGCGGTCGCGGCAAATATCTCTACTTCCGCGACACGGGCGTCTTGCCTGCAGGGCGCAATGTTACGCGGCCACGCGCTTCATCGGGCCGGTAGCGCCATCGCCGGTGGGGTTTTTCTTCGGCAAAGGGATGACGCTGAAGACGTGTCACCCCATGAAGCACGTGATTTAGGTAGAGGTTGCCGCTCCCGTCGCCCAAGGTCCTCGTGATGTGTCGTCGGCCTCCAACCCATCCGTGCTTATAGTGCTGTAACGCTTGTCTCGCCAGTCTCCGGGTCGGCTTCGGTGACGCCGCCGGCTGCAGATCTTTCCGTCGAGATTTTTCCCACGGATCGCGACGGTCGCCGAATCGCGATAAAGTCGGCGCGTCTGGTGAGACATCAAGCATCCTAACGGATCGCCTGCCAAGGGGCCGTCGCCTGCATGGCTTTGTGGGTTGCGATCACCAGCCCCGGCGGCGCCGTCATTCACGGCGAGACGGGCTGGCCTGCGAGTTGGGCCACCTAGCTGGAACCTTGTCAGCTGCGCCGCCCAAGAAACTCTCTCCCAAACCGAATTGTCTCAGTAGAATAGCACCGGATCTCATACCTGGCGCATGCCACCGTCGACACACAGTTCGGCCCCGGCGATATAGCTTGCCTCGTCGCTCAGTAGAAACACCGTCGCTGCTGCAACCTCTGCCGGTCGTGCCATCCGTCCCAGCGGTATGGGGGCGATCAAAGCCTCGCGGACGCTCTCCGGAACCGCTGCCATCATCTCAGTATCGGTAGGCCCAGGAGCGACGACATTTACCCGAATGCCTCTGCTGGCGAGTTCGGCGGTCCATGTCCTCGCATAAGATCGAAGCGCGGCTTTAGTCGCCGCATACGTGCCGTAAGACGGAATCCCAGCGACATCGGCGATTGAACCTACAAGCACGACCGAGCTGCCTTCTTGCATTGCTGGCAAAGCTGCCTGTAGACCGAATACCGTCCCTCGTACGTTGACGTCGAAGTGACGATCGAAGTGGTCCGGCGTTTCGTCGCTAAGTTTGGCAGGCTCTGAAATTCCGGCATTCAGGACAAGCGCATCGATACGTCCGTGCGCCTGCTGAACTTGGGCCACGACGCGTACCACGTCTTTTGGAGAACTCGCGTCTGCCGCAATTCCGACCACGTTGTTGCCGATTTTGGCGGCAGCCTGTTCGACATCGTTGCCGCGACGGCTGGTGATGTAGACGGTCGCTCCTTCGGCAGCCAATCGGCTCGCGACTGCCAAGCCGATTCCCTTTGCGCCGCCTACAACGAGTGCGACTTTGTCCTTCATGCGGGCCATTCTATTTTCCTTTCAATGGATGGTCCCGACATGATATACGTCGTAAATCTGATATCAATTACGCACCTTGAATAGCCTAGATATGGACCAGTATACCGACCTCGAAAATCTTTCTCAGTGCGCTCTCGGCAACATGAGCATCGTGCGTCCCGTTCTCGACAAGATCGCTGACAAGTGGACAATATTGATTCTCACGGTGATCTGCCCGAAGCCTTCGCGCTTCAACGAGATCAAGCGCCGGCTTAACGGCATCACGCATAAGGCGCTGGCTGATGCACTAAAACGTCTCGAGCGGAACGGCCTCGTGACAAGGACAGTCTTGCCAACGCAGCCGATCGGCGTCGAGTATGCGATTACTCCGCTGGGGCATTCGCTACGTGAGCCATTCGAAGCGCTTTGCGCATGGTCGCTTGAAAACGCACCTCGAATCGAGGCGGCCTCAGTTCGCTACGATAGGGGGATCAAAGGCTAAGCTGAGGGCTCGGCGTTCTCAATGACTGGGACGCTTCGGAGCAATGTTATCGTTGGCGCGCAATCACACACGATAGACGCAAGAGCGGTTGCGAGGGCAGCATCAAACCCACGTGTCGCTGCTGTCGTTGGTCGCGAGCCTAGCGACCCACCGGTTTTCAAAGGCCCATAGGACAAACGCTCAGATCTTCGATTTCACGCGGCTAGCTTCAGCGCCAGTTTCCGCGGATGGCCGGGAACGAATTCAGATTCATGGATCGCAAGCCCGCTGCCGTCGATATCCATTTGCATCGTTGCTACCAACCAACTCGCGGCATGACGCAGGGCAGGGCTTCCTTCTCAAGGATTTCGATGAGTTCGTTCTCGGTGGCGAGGCCGCTACGGGTCTGGTGATCTTTTCTGTTCAGCGTCAATTGGTATCGCGTCGTCAAGATCGCGTTGTCCATTTTTGATCGGGCCTCCTCTCAAAGGGCACCGCTGTGGAGATCAACCGCAAGCCCGGGGAGACCGTGCTCGCGCGTTGGAACAACGCGCCAGGTTTTTCGTTCAGGACGAATAAACGTCGCGCCGAAACGGAGCTCTATGATGTCCAGAAATCTTGAGTTCAAAACTGATCCCGAAGATGTCGGTTCTGAAAACTCCGAACCGCAATTTGCCCAAGGTGGCAATCCAGACCTTTCCGAGCCGATGAAGCAGTCCGATGGGCAACCCGGCTTTCAAGACGCAGATGATCGCACGCTGATGATGTTGCAGGCGTTTGAGGGGCGAGCCTAGCTACCGTCGTAGGACGGTTGCTGAGCATGCATCCTTTTGCCCGATTGCGCGTTCAATACGCGCAAATGAGGAAACATCCATGACCGAGAATTCGGCGAAACTGCGCGTGGTGTCCCCGCGTCTTGAAACTAGAAAGTCTCTCCCGCTGTCGGCAAGGGATTACCTTGTCAACGAGAAACTTCGCGAGGAAGCCAAGGCCGACAAGCTTCGCGTCGCAATGTTGCAAGCCCGAGATCAAGGGCGTCAGCTTTAGCTGTTGCGCCCGGCGTGTCAAATGTAGCACGACGTGCGTGCGGAATTGGACTTTTGCTGAAAGTGTGTGGACGCAATGCAAAGTCGCCCTAACTGACTGATTGCGATGCCATCCTGGCAGGTGCCGATTAAGTTAGCGAGCTCATATGACAACACTTTTGATCATCATTGTACTCATTCTTTTGCTCGGAGGCGGCGGTGGATACTATGCCCACGGGCGATACGGTGGTCGTGGACTGGGTGGCGTGCTCGGACTGGTCGTTGTGATCTTGTTGGTGCTTTGGTTGCTTGGCGCTCTTCACGTCGGCTCGGCTCCGCCCGTGTAATTTCGATTTGATCGGTGGCGGCTCAGATCGCCATCGATCGCGAGCGGGCAATGACCATCATGCTGTCGCACATCGTCGGGCCTTCTATCATAACGCAGCAATGCAGTTGATGGTGGCCTTCGGCGCAAGTACCGCGAGCAGCGTTGCACTGTTAGGCTAACGGCCCAGCTGCGTTGTAACGTTTCCGCAAAACGGTTACAACGCGGGACGTCTCGACCGGGACGGTCCATACGGCAACCCCGTCTTGTTCCCTACCCCCTCGCCGTTATACTGTTTTTGTAAAACGGTTTAACACGGGAGTTGAGGGATTAAATCCATTGATCTCATGTACCAGACAATGTTCGCCGAACTGGGCCAGCGCTCGCTCGACGCCGCATGGACAGCCGACGCCCCGCCCACAGGCAGGTTCACCCCTGCGACCATCAAGGGCAAGAAGTACTGGTACTTCGATATACCGGATGGGCATGGGGGTACACACGTCGCTATGTCGGTCCTGCAGACGATCCCGACATCGCGCAACGGGTCGCCGATCACAAGCGGGACAAGGATGACCTCCGTGCGCGCAGGCGGATGGTCAACAGCCTGACCTGCGAAGGCGGCATGATCGCCCCCGATAACATGTCTGGAGACATCGTCGAGGCTCTTGCCGAAGGAGGTCTCTTCCGGCTCGGGGCGTCCTCACCGGGACGGTGGCCTTCCAATGCTATTCCGGTCTGCTTGGGGTTCGTCTGCCCATGGCGGCGATCCTGACCGGCGATGCGGACATCGCCCAGGACTATGCCATCTCCCGAGAGGCCGAAGATAGCCTGCCTCCGATCCTAGATCTCCTACATGGCGTCGACCCAAGCTTTCCCCCGTGCCCCATCGATCGGGGGGCATGGAGTCGTCTGCCTTCCAAAATGCCGACGGCTACAGGGTCGAGTTCCTGACGTCGAACCGCGGCTCAGACGACTACATCGATCAGCCTGCCAAGACGCCGGCGCTCGGTGGCGCCAGCACCGATCCGCTTCGTTTCCTCGACTTTCTCATCAGGGATCCCGTCCGGACCATGCTGCTCCATCGCAGCGGCGTCCCGGTCGTTGTCCCGGATCCGTCCCGGTACGCGATCCACAAGCTGATTGTCGCTAGCCGCCGGCACACCGACGGGCAGGGGCCAGCGAAACGTGAAAAGGACGTCCGGCAAGCGGTACTGCTGTTCGAAGCTCTTCGGCAGACCTGTCGATCTTCCGACTTGGCGCTCGCTTACAACGAAGCGTGGGAGCGTGGCCCTGCATGGCAGGAAGGCATTCGAGCAGGGGCGGCCATGCTATCGGTCGAAGAAGCTGTCCAGCTCTCGAAGACATTGCTTGAGTGCTCAGTGCGAAACCGGGAAGAGATCGAGCTTCCTTTTGGGGAATAAGATCCATCTCCGTTTCATACAAAAAGGTGACACCAATCAACCCCCGAGATAAGTAGGTCTGGGTGTCGACGATTCGTATCCGTTCAAGAGCTTAAACCACGAGTAACGGGCTAGCCTCCTTTGGCAAGAAGGAAAACGTCGAGCCAATGCTCCAGTATGCCGTTCACTTCACTGCGGCGGTCGATCCCCTGTCGGACTTCAAGACAAGATTTAGCCTGTAACCAAGGGCGTCAGCTACCTTTGCGATTGTGCCAAACTCCGGATTGCCATCCCCACTTAATGCCCGGTAGAGAGCGGGTCGTGTAAGTCCGGTAGTCCGGGAAAGATCTGACATACCGCGCGCGCGCGCTACGACACCAAGAGCGCGAGCAATATGGTTTGCGTCTCCATCTTCGCTTGCAGCTAAAAGATATTCAGCAATCGCTTCCTCACTTCCAAGGAATTCGGCGGAGTCGTACTCAAACGTCTCAAGTGGCATTGTGATTACTCCTTCAATTGCTGTGCTAGTTTTTTGGCTAATCGAATGTCTTTGTCCTGGGTACTCTTGTCGCCACCACAGAGAAGAACATAAACGATCGACCCCTCCCGGACAAAATAGACCCGATAACCAGGCCCATAATTAATGCGGAGTTCGCTCACGCCTTCGCCGACTGGCTTTACATCCCCAGGATTTCCTGCAGCGAGACGGTCAATGCGGTCGGTAATTCGAGCTTGGGCACGAAAGTCCTTGAGCGTTTTAATCCAGTCCGCATAATCACGGGTGCGCCTAATCGTGAACATGGAGCTATGTAACCCATGGGGGACAAAATATCAAGTCGGCGGTTATCCATGGATATGGCGGTTTGAGCCTTTTGACCTGAGTTTGGGCAGCCAAACGATTGAATAAATTCAATCTTCACCACATCACGATGACGACTTTTTTGCTGGGGCTCCCCGTACGCGTTTTGGCCCCTTCAAGCGGCTAAGGGCACATGTCGTGCATTGCGCTTGCCTTGGTCAGGGTCGGCAGGAGCGATTCGCCGAGTTTGACTGATTCGGCAATGACGGCGGAGACGGCCTGTGAATCGGCCACCGCCGGCCTCACCCGTACTCGTCCCGAGGAACTCTCTTCGACGGGAGCGCCAAAGTCGTGCGTGAGCCGGATGTGTCAGAATTTCGAAAGGCGGCTATGCGCGGTCGATGATATCGGCGCCTTAATGTATGAGGCGTTCCTGAAGGTCGGCTTGACGGGCACTGACGCCCGTTTCATGCGAGACGTCACTGGCATCGGAACTTTCGTTCCACGAATGCCACGGTATCCGGAGGTTCCCTCAATACATCGGGCGCGCGCTGAACGAACATGTGAACCCGAGCGGAACGACGTCGACGAGCTGGCGCGGCGTCTCGAAGGTCGGATCCTTCATCCACCGAAGCTGCAGCCCTGGGGTATGTACGATTCGCCGTATCCGATCCCGACGAGCACCTCGTGCGGGTCGGCCGAGGTGCCTGATGACTTACTGTCGTTCGGGTTCTCTCTCGTCGTCGAATGCTGAACATGCGTCCGCTCCGCTCCTTGGTCGAATGATCATTTGTCCGTACGGTATCTGACAGTCAGAGCCCACAAGGAACATCCTCCTGCGCCAGCCATTGCTCCCCGCAACCTCAAAGGGGAGAGACATGGTGACCATGGTAGGCAATGAATCCGACATCAAGGATCTGATAAAGAACCTTCTTTACCTCGAGCACGACGCCATCGCCGCGTACGATTCCTGCATCAAGCGCCTCGACAACAAGGAGCTCAGCGCGCAGATCGCCACTTTTAAGGAAGACCACCTGCAGCATGTCCAGGTTCTGACCGAGATGGCCCGTGAACTTGGCATCGATGCCCCGACGGAAGGCGACATGAAACAGATGCTCACAACGGGCAAGATCGCCCTTGCGGACATGATGGGTGATGCCGCCATCCTGAAAGCTATGAAAACCAATGAGGACGACACGGTCACGGCCTACGAACGGGCGACCCGCCACGAAGACGCGATCCCGGCGTCGAAAGCGTTCTTCATGAAGGCGCACCAGGATGAAGAACGGCATCGTGCCTGGATGAGCACCACGGCGGACACGCTTTCTTGAAAGGAGCGTCGAGAACCGACATCTAGGGCGAGCCACCCAAAATGGATAGCCGCGATCACGACATGACGTCGTCGATCACGGCGTGGGTGGAGAGGGCGCTCCGCCATGACGGCTTTGAGCGCCTTTTTACTTCCTCGGATTCGACGACGCCAGCCGCAGCTTCCGAAGTCGCTCGTTCTTCTCTTTGCGAAGCCGACGCTCTTCGTCCGCGGCGTCGGCCGCAATCTTGTTCGTGTTTTCGAAGGCCGCGGCGTGCTGTTGCACGGTGAGGGTCTTCCTGATCCTGCTCACCATGACAATCATCCTTGAGGGTTCCCTCATAATAGGGTGATTGAGCAACCCCTGCAGCAGGCTGAGGCCTCTTGTCCAATAGCGTACAGCCCGGTTCGTGCTGCTTGCAGAGGTGCATTTTCCACACCATCTAGGGTGAGCCACCCCATCATCACGTAAGCTTCCGCAGCGGCGTCCGCCGGCGTCCGCGTGACGGCTTGCGCGCGGGGTGAGACGGCCGCTCCCTTCTTCGAGGTCGAGCGCCGTCGGGCCATTTCGAAACCCTCAGGATCGTCATGTCATCCCGCGACCACCTCGTCATCTTCTTGCACGGCATCGGCGCGTCAGGCGCCCAGCTCATGCCGCTTGCCTCCTCCTGGCGCGCCGGTCTGCCGAACACCTGGTTCGCTGCCCCGGATGCTCCCATGCGTCACCGGTACGGACACCAGTGGTTTTCGACGGAAGGAAACCCGCTTGACCCGGCGAAAGTCATGGCCGCGCGGAGAGCATTCGACGAATTGATGGACGACGTCGTCCGACGCGAAGGATTCGAAGACGCGCACGACAGGATCGCCTTCGTGGGTGTTTCCCAAGGTGCGATCGTCGCCCTCGACGGCGTCGCCTCCGGACGATGGAAGGTTGGCGCACTTGTGTCCTTCGCCGGAATTCTTCCGCCGCAGCCGATATCTCCGGCGAGTAAGAGCACGCCGGTTCTGCTGGTGCACGGGCAGGCGGACACCACAATACCGGCCGCCGCCTCGACGCTTGCCGCCACCCAGCTCAGCGCGGCTGGCTTCAAGGTTGAACTCGACGTCGAGCCGGGCGTCGGACATACGATATCGAGCGCCGGCGCAGCGAAGGCGCTATCCTTCCTCAAGAAGTCTCTGCTATAGGCGAAACCACACGGACTAGAGGAGACGGCGTCGGTCGGATTCGACCCGTCGCCCGGTGCCGGGAAAGTATTCCCGGACGCCCTTGGTCGCACGCTCGCAGCCCTAAGGGTACCGGCAGATCGGACTTCCGTCATGCGAGCAGGACATGCCTATTTCCCTAGCAATTTGCAAGGTGCATGGCGGCTTCGACGCCACTCTCAAGAATCTGATCTGCGACAACGGGATCGGCGACAGATCGAGCGGTATTGAAGAGTTCCTGCCATCAGGCCGCTGTAGCCCGACGCTTGCCAAGCGCGGGATCACCCGCCACGACCGTTGCCTCGATCTGCCGTTCGATCTCAATCCGACGCCAAATGTCATCACGTTTTACTACGGCACTCTGGTGCAATGGCACGGAGTTCTGCAGTGCGAGGTAGCTTCGACGCTGACGGATCGCCGACGGACTGCATCGACGCAACGGTGGTTCTCGACGACTTCTCTGCTATCGCAAAGCGAATGACGGCGAAGAGACCTCACAGGCTGTACAAGGAAATCCTTCGGTCAGGGTTCGATACCGCCTTTCGAAAGCACGACGTCGAGCTAGGGCCGGACGATATCGAGCGTATCGCGAACGCGCCCATGACGATGCGCCCGCATTCGGACCTTCCGGACGCGCTGCGGCGGCTCCGGGAACGCTACAAGTTGGCGATCTTCACGAACTCCGACGATGACCTTATTGCACCGACAGTCGAGCGAATAGGCGTTCCTTTCGACTACGCATACCCATGGCCACGTGGACCGTCTCATCGGCGGTCACGCCCATTGTGCGATACGCGTGCTGAAGGAACTCTCGCGACGGCTTGTAGGCCTGCGCCTGCTCCGCAATAATGACGTATTGGGACATGGAGGCGCGACACGAACTGGGGTTCCGTGGCGTCTGGGTCAACCGGCGTGGGGAGCAGGGAAACCCGGACTGGCGGCCGTATGCCGAAGTTCCAGACGTCGGCAAGGCGGACGAACTGCTGTTGGCTCCATGAAAACGCGTCGCCCCCGCGCGCTGCCTGAACGACCCGTCGCTGTCGATGATCGCCTCGCTTATGGCGGAACTCTCGATGAGGTCGAAGGCGGTCTCGCGTACGCAAAGTCCAATGATCGCGGCCTCGGATCTCGCACCGCGGTTTCCATTTCTTCCGCCAGAACGAAATCGTCGATAAGGATTCGTCCCCGATGGAGGGGCGGAAGCTTGACGGGTCCGTCGGAGGCGAGACGTTCGCGGAGCGCGTCCAGCACGATCGCGGTGTCGCCGAAGGGTTTCGACCAGATCAGCGGCCGCCCCAATGGCGCGATGTCCGTCCGGGCTGTCGATGCCCACGTGCCGTTCCGCGCACCAAAGCGGCACGGCGTCCAGAACCTTCGTGATTTGATCGTCGTCGAGGGAGGAGCATTTGTGTGCCTCCCGTTCGAAACCGTAAGAGCACTCATGGTCTCCCAAGCGGTCCCTACGATAGGAATTTAGACCGATAGCAGACACTATACAGATCGAGGCGGGCGGATCGCTTCAAATCAGGCGGGGTCGGGGCTCATTGGGACAAGGTGGCCAGCATTTTCTCGATCTCCTTCCCGACGAAAGGCTTTTGCAGGATCGGACGCTCCCTGTATCCGTCGGTGAGACCGGCCGCGCCGTAGCCGCTGGCGAACATGAATGGAATGCCTTTCTCGACCAGAAGATCGGCTACCGGAAACGACGTCTTGCCAGCGAGATTTATGTCGAGGATGGCGTAGTCGAAGCTTTCGGTCTCTACGGCGGCTAGCGCGGTTTCGAGGCGCATCGCCGGTCCGACGACGACATGCCCGAGATCGCTCAGGGTGTCTTCGATCAACATGGCGACAAGCATCTCGTCCTCGACTATCAGGATCCTCGCCATCAGACCTCCGACGAAGACGAGCGATCGCTGACCGCCTCCACCGACGAAGTCAGCTTGAACACGACCCCCTGGGGATCATAGTCGATGTCCGCCGTACCACGAAGCTCCAGCGGCAGCACTTTAAGGATGAGCCGCGAGCCGAAGCCACGGCGCTCGCCTTTCACCACCGTCGGGCCGCCCTTTTCGGTCCAAGTGAGCTCGAAGACCTCATCTCGATTGACCGCCCATTTTACATCGACAGTTCCAGTCGGAGACGACAAGGCCCCGTATTTGACGGCATTTGTCGCCAGTTCGTGGAGGGCGAGGGCGATCGACAAGGCGGCGTGCGGACCCAGGCGTAGGGGAGGCCCGCTGACCGTGATCGCGCTACGGCCCTCGTGCTGAAACGCTTCCAGAGAGTTCTCGACCATCTTTCTGAGATCAGCACCGTCCCAGTTCTCGTCGGTAAGAACGTTGTGCGCGCGAGACAGCGCCAGGATACGGTTGCTGATCGCCGTCGACGCCTCTTCCTTCGTCTGGACGCCCCGAAGCGTCTGCGAGACGATCGACTGGATCGACGCCAACGTGTTCTTCACCCGATGATTGAGTTCGTTGATGAGCAGGCGCTGATGGTTCTCCGCGCGGACCCGCTCGGTGACGTCCGATCCCTGAATGAAGATGTTCGTGACGCCTCCGTTTTCACCTCTGATCGGCTGGAAAACGAAATCGACGAACCGTTCTTCCAAGGCACCGTCTTCCGCCCTTTCCAGCATAATGCGCTCTGAGATGCGACGGACGGCTTCACCGCTCTCGAAGACCCGGTCGAGAAGGGCGACATAGCCTTGATTGGCGACCTCTGGCAAAGCCTCCGCTACCGTCTTACCCTCAACCTCGCGATGCCCGACCAGTTTACGATATTCGGGATTGATCATATCGAACCGGTGCTTGCGACCGCTAACCATCGCCATGAACGTGGGAGCTTGCTCGAAAAGGTTCTTGAGCCGCTGTGATTCCTCGCGGTTTCGCCGCTCGGCGAGCACGCGCTCCGTCGTCTCCACGACGATGGCAATGACGCCCGCGGGCTTGCCGTGTTCGTCCGGAACCGGCGAGTAGTCGAGATCCATCCACACCTGCTCGGGGACGCCTCTTCTATGGAGCGTGAGTTCCTGATCCTTGTATGCGAGCGTGCGGCCCGAAAGTCCGACTTTCATGACGTTGTCGTTGAAGTCGGCGATCTCGGCCCAGCCCTCGCGTACTTTAGATCCAAAAAGCGCAGGGTGGCGGTGACCGGCGAAACCGGAATAGGCGTCGTTGTAGATCATGACGCCGTCTTCGCCCCATAGCATCACGATAGGAACCGGCGACTGCAGCAGGAGAGCCGTCGCTGCCTTCAGATTCGGGGTCCATCGCTCGACAGGGCCGAGCGGCGTCGTCGACCAGTCATATTGGCGAATGATCGTTGCCACCTCGCCATCGCTTCCAAGGAATTCGAATGGATCTGACGCAATGGTGGCGTGCTGCACGGTGAATCCTGTCTTCCTTGTCAAACGAGAGGAAGGAATTAGGCGTTTTCAATCATTTGAAAAGACATCAGCTCAAAGAAACCCGCTGAAAAAAAATGCCGGAGCAGTGATCTGGCAGCGCCCGAAAGTCTTGAAGCGCCATCGCAAAGCCGCCTTGTTACGGCGTGCCTGGCGCAATCAGGTATTCGGCAGAAATCGCCGGACTGCCGGAGCTGTTGTCGTTCGGTACATGGATCGACATCGCCAGACCCGTGGCGGACGTGGTAGGAGCCGCGATCGAGTGGCGTAAGCAGCTCCGAGCCTAGCAGATCGGCGAACGCCTCTCCAATCAGTGAAGCGTGGCTCGCCGTGACGCACGATCAACCGCGGCCTCCACAGTGCCGATAAGCCGGCCTGCCTTCCTGAGCAGGATTCCGCCGTGGGAATCGACTTCGATCTCGTCCGCCATCTCCTGGATCAGGTTTGCGACTTCAGTCAGCTTTTTGGAAAGCTCCTCGAGATCGAGACATCGCGCCTGTCTTGCCAGCCGATGCAGGCACTCCGCGTAGCGCGAGGCGACCATCATCCTCCCCCCGATCAGAGACGTTCCGGCGCCGTCGACGCGGGAAACGTTCTTGTTCGTCCTCGTCATGACAACCTCCCTGAAATCTGACGTCGATCGTGATCTGGGCTGCGTGCCTCCTCCGGGTCGTCGAGACTGCGAAGTGCGTCGAGGATGTCCTGACACCGGATGGGTACACGGATCCCCGGCGGCTTCCTCAGTTCGGGGCGCGACTCCACCGCGAACAGGTCGGAGGCCCATGAGGCAAGGATCGCGCGCTTCTCATCTGCGTCGAGTGCCGTTGCTAGCACGTCCCGCGGATGGTCGTAGCGCTGCCGCCGCTTGAGAATGCTGCGCGCGGATATGGCGTCGCGGGCAGGCGTACTTTTAAACTCTTTCCTTTCGATCGTCATTTCGATGGCTCCTGAAAACTTTAGCAAAGGTGCGAAAATCTGGAGGTGCCAGATGAGATTGTTCGTCCATTTATTGGGTTCAAGAGGCTCCGACAGCCTCGGCAAAATTTTTTTTGAAGGCCGGTCTTGAAACCGGAAAATTGCAAAACCAGATCATTTTCGTCGGTCGCCAGAGAGGGGCCGACAAGCAACGGAGACGCAGGTTTCCGCGTCTCTTCCAACTCGCTTCACGGAGGATTTGGTTATGAGAAACGACTTCGACTTCGCACCACTGTTCCGGTCCAGCATCGGCTTCGACCGCGTCTTCAGCCTGCTCGCCAACTCGCAGCGGCTTCAAGCCGTCGAAACCTGGCCGCCCTACGACATCGTCAAGACCGCAGAGGACGGCTACCGCATCCAGATGGCGGTCGCGGGCTTCGCCGAGGACGATCTCGACATCACGCAGGAGCGCAACGTGCTCGTCGTAAAGGCCCAGAAGGCCGACGAGCAGAACAGCGGGGAATACCTGCATCGCGGCATCGCCGCTCGCGCCTTCGAGCGGCGCTTCGAGCTTGCCGATCATGTTCGCGTCGAGACCGCGAGCCTCAAGAACGGCCTGCTCAGCATCGAGCTCAAGCGCGAGGTTCCGGAGGCAATGAAGCCTCGGAAGATCGCCATCGGCGGCGAGGCGACAGTCGCGCCGCTTCAGATCGAAGGCGAGAAGCAGGCTGCCTGATTGACTGAAATGGGAGGGAGGCGCACTTGGCGCCTCCCCTATCGGCGTGGGGCCTAATCAGCACTTCTTCGACATCCGTCCCTAAAGTCGTGATGAGACCGATGATCGATTTTCGAACGGCTGTATCCGTGATCCTCGCGAAGGCACGATTCAAGGCGGCACCTTCCGAGGTTCCGATCATCTTCTCGATGGCTTCAAGTTCCGGCGTCTTCTGTGGGCTCCCGCCCTCCTGCTCGCCGAGAAGACCGGCCGGCGTCGTACCGAGCACGTTCGCAATTCCTTGCAGTCTGCTCGCGCCGACACGGTTCCTTCCCTTCTCGTACTTCTGGATTTGCTGGAACGTGATGCCCAGCCGCTCGCCAAGGGCCGATTGCGAGATGCCGAGTATCTTGCGTCGGCTCCTGATGCGGGCGCCGACCTCGATGTCGATCGCGGTGCCGGCCGCTCCTTGACTGCGTGGCATGTGATTTCCTCCCGCCGCTGCAGGCAACCTCGCACTGGATCGGGAGGATGTCCACGATCTGTTATTCTAGCTCCTTTTCTCTACCGCGAGGTCATGGTTAAACAATGTTCCGGGGATATGCAGGAAGGGCGCTATGAGACTGAAACTTGTGGCTGTCGCAGTGGCGGCGCTCGCTCCTGTCGTCGCTATCCTCGCCTACAACGAAGTCGCGACGCGCCGGGCACGCACGGCAGAGGTAACGGCGCAGGCTGCTCAGGCGGCCCGACAGGCGTCGTCCGAAGTCGAGCGCATCGTAGAGGGCGTCCGCTCGATGATGGTGGCGGTAACCTCGATGCCGTCTGTTCGGCATCTGGACGGCCCGAACTGCGACGACGCCCTAAAGTCGCTGGCGAAGAATGTGCCCAACGTCGGTACGATCTTCGTTCTGCGCACCGACGGCAGTCCGGTCTGCGGCAGTGTCGGGATTCCCGCGAACGCCGCGTTCGGCGACCGAGACTACTTCAGGAAGGCCATCGACACGAAGAACTTCGTCGTCGGAAAGTACACGAAGAGCCGCATCACGGGCTCGGCCGTGCTTCCGATGGCTATGCCTGTCGTCGAAGACGACGCCCTCGTGGCGGTCGTCGTGAGCGGCATTAGGCTCGATTGGCTTCAGAACCGGATCACGGAGCGCGGCGTTGCGCCAGGAAACGCAGTCACGCTTGCCGACAGCGAAGGGACGATCATTGCCCGCGTACCGTTGCCGGAGCAGTTCGTCGGAACAGTTATTCCGGGCGAATACCAGAAGCTGATCCATGCTGACCGTCCAGGCGTCATGGAGGTCAGAAGCCAGGACGGCACCGAGCGCCTACTGGGATACCGCCCGATTTCGGAGCCGGGCAGCCCGATTTACGTCAGTGCTGGCTTCTCGGTCGCGGAAGCCTTCGCACCGATCAACAGGACGACGATCGCCAACGCGCTGGGCATCGCGGCCGGTGCGGCCGTCTCCCTCGTCCTGGCCTTCTTCATCGGCAATCGATTCCTGCTTTCGCCGATTTCCCGCATCGCAGACGTGATGGAGCGCTGGAGGTCGGGCGAGGACGGCGCCCGCACGCATATGAAGGCAAGCGACGAACTGCACGCGGTGGGCGCGAATCTGGACGGCCTGCTCGACGAACTGGACCGCAGGCGGATGAAAAACGAAAACGCGGTCGAGGAGAAGGCGTTGCTCGTCCGGGAGCTCGCCCATCGGGTCAAGAACGGCTTCGCTCTTGTGCAGGCAATCGCCCGACAGACCTTCGGCCGGGCCGATCCGGAGCGATATCAATCATTTTCGGAGCGCCTCGGCGCCCTTGCTAGCACCTACGATCTCCTCCTTTCGAAGGAGGGCGCCGCTTCATCCATTAAGAATGTCATCGCCGCCGCCCTTCGCGCGCACCTGTCCGAAGCGCGGGGGATTTCAGTCTCGGGGCCGGACGTGACGCTTCCTCCCGATCTCGCCCTGCCGCTGTCCCTTGTTCTGCACGAATTGGCGACGAACGCGACGAAGTACGGAAGCCTCCACGTCGAAAGCGGGTCGGTCGCCATCGACTGGACAGAGATCGACGGCCGCATCGACCTCTGTTGGCGGGAGGACGGAGGCCCGTCGGTTTCCCAGCCCACGAGGAAGGGGTTCGGCAGCGTGCTCATCGAGCGCGCCTTTCCGTCGAATGCGAATGCCGCCAGCAGAGCTGACTATCGTCCCTCTGGTCTCGTCTTTGAATTAGCTTTCGACCTGAGAGAAGCTCACCCTACGGTGAACGAGAACGGCGATGTGTAAATCGCTTTGATCGGAAGACCAACCTTCAAGACTCCGAGTTCGAGACGTGGCAAAGACCGGCTGCTTTTGTCCCTAAAACCCGTTCGTATTCCTCTTCCGGTCGCCCATAGGACTTTCCGGCATAAGCCTCAAGTCCGGAGCGGTCCCTGACCGTTACGGCACCACGTTCCGATTTGATGAGATGTAGTCCCTCCAGCACGTGGAGGCTCGTCGTCACCCCTGGACGCCGCACGGCAAGCATGACTGCGATGTAGTCGTGCGTGATCCGGATGACGTCCCCATCGATCCGATCGTGGCTCATCAGGATCCAACGAGCGAGCCGCTGGTCCACGTGGTCCGTGGCGTTCGAGAGGGCGGTGTAGGCGACCTGCGCCGCGAAAACGTTTGTGAAACGGGTCAGGACTGCCGCGAACGTCGATCCCGCGTCCACCGCCTTGGAGAATGTTCTGAGAGCAACTCGGTGACCGCGCCCGTGAGCCTGCATGACGATCTCGTAGATGCTCCGGTCGTCGCCGACCGCCGCTGCGAGCGGCGCAAATCCTTCCCGCCCGAACATCCCGGCTTCCGCGCGCCTGCCGCCTTCGCCTACGACCATCACAGACCCCAAGCCGGACGATGGGAAATATACGTGCTCGATCGGACCCTCGGCACGGGCGATCACAAATCCCTGAGGCATTTCGACCTCTTCAAGAAATGAACTGATTGATGCGAAGTCTTCGTCTGAAAGGATGTTGAGAATGCGGTTGCTGCTGAAGCCTGCGGAGCCGTCGCCATCCATGGCCGTGACCTCCTCCTGGGGCGAGAGTGCCCAGGGCTCCCGGCGCCCGCGCCCCGAAAAGTGGCGGGCGATGAAGCAGCATATCACGTCCCCACGGTTGCGTCCGGATTAATCGGGAACTTGTCAGGACTGGTTGCAGCTCGGATTCTGAGTGAGCTGAAAAGATTCCATAGAGGGCGCTCGCAGCCAACCGATTTTGCTTGGACGTCGGCCGAGCGGAGCGGAGAACCGCTTCATGTTCTTTCCGCGGATGCGGGACGTCCCCGCCGAAAGCCGCTTCCGTCTCGGTTCAACCCTCTGTAACGAATACCCGATTACGCTCGTCTGCCTCAAAGGGGATTACCCGGTCCAGCTTTCGGCTCGTCGACTGATCCACGATTTGGATCGTTCGAGACAAACAAGCGGGCCCTCCACGATCGTCGCTTTCTGCTCGTCGTCTATAAGACCGGACGTTCCGTGCCCGCTGCGATAAGCCGCAGCAACGGGCATTGGACGCCCACGAACAATATGGAGCGCTACGTCGTCGACAACTTGTCCAGTCCCCTAGCAACCGCGATCACGCTGCGGGCCGTTTTGTCGGGCGGTGTCGCCCAGGCCTACGAGGCGAGAAAGTCGTCATCGGTCGAAGCGCACAAGTGAAAGAGAATCAGCTCTCCAGTGTCGTGATCACGACACATCTGAGGCCACCCAACATAGCGAACGAGACCTGCCATACCAACGTAGATGCTACACCATCTTCGAACGTCCCCACATCGCCGTGCGCATGCGGGATACTGTCATCAACCGTACTGGAAACATCTCCTTGGAACTGCGACCGATTTCCGTTGTTCTCCTCAGACTTCAAAGCAGGAGATTGCAATGAGCCTAGCCGTCGCCCTTGTCACAGGAGCAGGATCGGGAATTGGGAAAGCTGCGGCTCTGAAGCTGGCGAGCGACGGCTTCGTTATCGGTGCGCTTGGACATACGGAAGGGGAGATTGCTTCCACCGTGGCGGACATCGAGGTTGCTGGAGGTAAGGCCGTCTCGCTCCTAGCCGATATCGCTAACGAAGGGCAGGTGACAGACGCTATTCGCCAGCTAGCCACACGGTTCGGCCGGCTTGACGTTGTCATCGCCAACGCCGGCATAAACGGCGTATGGGCGCCGATCGATGATCTGACGCTCGCCGAGTGGAACGCCACGATCTCCGTCAACCTAACCGGAACTTTTCTTACCATCCGCGCCAGTGTTCCCGAGCTGAAGCGATCGGGCGGCGGCTCCATCGTGGTTATATCATCGATCAACGGCACCCGCACATTCACGACGCCGGGCGCCACCGCCTACACGGCGACGAAAGCCGGACAGGTCGCGATGGTCCAGCAGCTCGCTCTGGAGCTTGCCCGCCATCATATTCGTATCAACGCCGTCTGCCCCGGCGAGATCGAAACCAGCATCGATGCCAATACCCGTCTTCGCAAGGAAGATGAGACTGCGATCCCGGTAGTCTGGCCTCAAGGGCAGGTTCCGATCACCGGAGGACGGCCGGGCCGAAGCGAAGACGTCGCTGACGTTATTGCATTTCTGGCATCCGACCAGTCTCGCCACGTGACCGGGTCTCCAATCTGGGTGGACGGCGGCCAGGGTCTGCTCCGCTAGTCTTGATAGAAGGCGGAGTCTACAGTGAACGAATACCGCTACGGTCCGATTATCTTTGAAGACGGCGTCGAGTTCCGCCTATGGGCTCCGCTGGAGGACAGCGTCTTTCTTAAGCTGAAAGACGCTGAACCTCTACCAATGATGCGCGACGAGGAACGCTGGCATCGATGCCGGGCAAGCGCGGCCGGTCCTGGCAGCCTCTACAGTTTCGTGCTTACGGACGGCTCTGAGGTGCCCGACCCAGGTTCGCGCCATCAGCCTGAAGACGCGCATGGCCCGAGCGAAGTCGTCGATCTCACCCATTACAAATGGGAAGCCGTCAACTGGATTGGGCGCCCCTGGGAGGAGGCAGTCATCTACGAGCTGCATGTCGGCGCGTTCACGCCAGAAGGGACTTTTCGGTCGATAATGGACAAGCTCGACCATCTGGCCCGGCTGGGCATCACGGCTATCCAGATCATGCCGATCAGCGATTTTCCCGGCCGCTACAATTGGGGCTACGACGGGGTCCTTCCCTACGCGCCTGGCAGCAGCTACGGCCGTCTCGAGGACTTTATGGCGCTAGTCGACGCCGCGCATGATCGCGGGTTGTCGATGTTTCTGGACGTCGTGTACAATCACTTCGGACCGGATGGAAACTACCTGCTAAAATACGCACCGGTGTTCACCGACCGTCACAAGAACCTCGGGGCGACGGCATCAATTACGACGGCGACCAATCGCGAGCAGTTCGCGAGTACATTGTCCAGAATGCGGTCTATTGGATCAAAGAGTTCAGGCTCGAAGGTCTCCGTCTTGTCGAGAATGAAAACAATGACAAGCGATTTACTGAAGCGAGATGAGGACGGCAACGTGGTCCACTTCACGGCGCAATGGAACGACGACGTGCATCATGTCCTGCACATCGCCGCGACCGACGAAACTTTTGGCTACTACCAAGACTATGCCGATGACCTCGGAACGATGGGCCGCGCTCTGGCTGAGGGCTTCGTATTCCAAGGCGAGCACATGCCCTGTCGGGGAGAAAGCCGCGGGAAGCCCACGGGAAACCTCCCCCCGACCGCGTTCATATCCTTCATCCAAAACCACGACCAAATTGGCAATCGCGCGCACGGCGATCGGATGATCACCTATCGGCCGCTGGAACCTCTCAAAGCGGTGACTGCCGTCTATCTGCTTTCTCCGCAAATCCCGATGCTTTTCATGGGTGAAGAATGGGGAGTGCGCGAAGATTTCCACTACTTCTGCGACTTCGACGAAGACCTGAACGAAAAGGTCAGGGCGGGGAGGCGAGAGGAACTTGCGCGGCTTCCCGGATTCGACTCGGACGACCTTCTCGATCCCACGGCGAAAAGTATGTTCGAAGCGGCAAAACTGAATTGGTTGAAGCTCTCCGAGCCCGATGCGTCGGAGATGCTCGCATTCTACCGATCTCTTCTCGCTCTTCGACATCAGCGGATCGTGCCGCTCGTAAAAGATGCAGGTGGCGGGGCCGGAAGGTTTCGTCAGGGAGGAAAGGTGACTGGTGTTGAATGGACTTTGAAAAATGGTGAGAAGCTCAACTTGCTTGCGAACCTCTCGGTCGAGACAGGAAGCGTAGCTGATTTGCCCGTGGATGAGGTAATTTTCACGCTGGGATCGGCGACGTGCGAAACCCTCGGACCCCGGGCCGTAGTCTTCAGCATTGCGTCCGGTGCGAGCTAAGTGTCGATGTCCTACTCCCCAGATGATGCTAATCCGACTGACCCGCTCCTCGACCTCCTGGCTGAAAAGCATGGGATCAGCCTGACGAGACCCAGCCCCCAAAATGTCGACGTCCCAATTACGGATACAACTAAGCAAAAGCTGCTCGCAGCGCTTGGCGTGATGATCGACGGGTCAGACCAGAGCACTGCTCCTCAAGCGCCCGTGAGGAGCCATCGAAAGAAGAACATCCCGAAGTCATTTCTACCGGAGTTTCTTGACAGGCACCGGGTCTGGGGGGGCAGCCTGCAACTCTATGAACTCCGCTCGAAGCGCAATTGGGGTATCGGCGACTTCGAAGACCTGACCGAAATGGTGAGTTTCGCAGGGTCGCTCGGCGCCGATTTCATCGGCCTCAACCCGCTACACGCACCGTTCCTGTCGGATCCGGATCGGTGTAGTCCGTATGAGCCTTCGAACCGCCAGATGATCAACCCGCTCTACATCGCGGTCGACAAGGTCGATGGATTCGAGACAAATCCGGATCTCGAGACGCGGCTGCAGGAACTTCGGTCGACCGATCTCGTCGACTACGTGCGAGTGGCCGAAACCAAGTTGACGGTTCTGCGCGACCTGTGGACGAAATGGCGTTCCGCCAATCGTGTATCCAAGGCTTCCCGCGACTTCCACACCTTCGCCAAGGCACGCGGTGAACACCTGCGGAGGCACGCCTTGTTCGAGACCCTCTCGGCACTGATGCTGGCGCGGGGTCTCGGCACGGGCTGGACGTCGTGGCCGGAGGAACTGCAGCGCCACGACAGCGCGGAAGTCGCGGCGATCGCCGAGGAGCATGCCGACACCGTAGATTTCCATATGTGGCTGCAATGGCTCGCCCATCAGCAGTTGACACGCGCCGCCAACTTTGCGCGCGACGCCGACCTACGGGTCGGTCTCTACTTCGACCTCGCTGTCGGAGAAGCTATTGACGGTTCGGCGACTTGGAGCGATCGGGACGTCTACATATCCGCTGCAACGGTCGGGAGCCCGCCAGATCCGTTCGCGCCGCAGGGTCAGGACTGGCATCTCGCCGCAATTCACCCGGCGAAAATTGCGTTTGGAAAGAATTCTCCCTACCTGAGGGTGGTCGCTTCGGCGATGCGTTATGCCGGCGCCATCAGGATCGATCACGCGGCTGCCCTGCGTCGTCTCTTCCTCGTACCGGTTGATGGCGGACCGGAGGAGGGTGCCTATGTCGACTACCCCCAGGACAAGTTGCTGCGAATCCTGGCCAGCGCCTCGACAAAATACCGCTGTCTGGTCGTCGGAGAGGATCTCGGATTGCTCCCCAACGGCTTGCAGGACGATCTCACTGAAGCGAGAATCCTTTCGTATCGCATTCTTTCGTATGAGCGTGAGCAAGACGGGTTCAAGCCAGCGAGCTCTTACCCGAGGCTATCGCTAGCCTGCATTTCCACGCACGACCACCAGACTCTTGCTGGTTGGTGGCGCGGTGCGGACATCAGGGCCAGATCGGAGCACGGCATCGTCCCACCTGACATGACGGAAGAACACCTCCAAGAGCGACGTCACGAGCGCAAAGATCTTAAGCTTGCTCTGGAGAGGGCACTGACGCACCCTCCTGAACGATTGCCCGCCGCTTCTGCCAACGAAGAGAAGCTAAATCCACTGGTCCTCAGTGCCCATCGCTTTATAGCAAAAAGCTCCTCTCTGCTGGCCGCCGTGAGGCTAGCGGACATGACGGGGGAAAAACGCCCGACGAACATTCCTGGCACCAGCGACACTTATCCAATTGGAAGCCAAAGCTCTCGGTGTCGATCGAGCAGCTCACCAAGTTACCGCTAGTCATGAATATCGCTGCCGCCGTGCGAGAGGAGCGACCGAAGTGACGGCAGTGCGGTGTGCAACACGACGCCTTGAGGACTGTGTCATAGACAGCAGCATGCGGGCGTGGCGCGAATCGTCCGATTCGTCGGTCATAAGCGCCCAGCAGTATGGAGACTACTTGTTCGCCATACCTTGGACGCGGGTCAGATGCATATGGAGATCCGGCAGCATTTTTGCAGCGGCGATCTTCAATGGCCCGTCAGGACCTTCCTTCGAGTAACCTTCGAATAGTTGGTAGACCTGCTGATGAGCCGTCACCTGCGTCGACAGGTACGCCTGATCGAGGTTCGCCGCGTCGCTGTCTCTAAGCGCATCGAGCTTTTGCTGATGCTCCGCGTCGAGAGACTGCGAAACGGTGACGCCATCGCCCTTGGCGGCCTCTGCCAGCGGCGGGGCTGCTCGACCATGATCCCGGAGCATGTCCTGCGCGAACTGCTTCGCATCGACGGCCCGTCCCTTTGAGATTTCGATTTTTGCAGCCTCGATTTCGAACATGTTCGACATTGAAGCCTTTTGCGCAAAATCCTGCTTCGCGCCGACGTCATCCGCGGCCGAAACAGGCATGCTGAGCAAGCACGCAGTTAAACTAAAAATAAGTCGCTTCATATGACGCCTCCTGATGGGGGCGGGCCGGAGCCCGCCGCAGGTTTAAAGTTGCTCAGTCTGGGCGCCGCTGTTCGGTTTAGCCGGTCCGAGAACAGGCTTTTCGCCCATCGGCTCGAGCGACTGCGTAGAGTATGTTCCTTTGCCGTCGACAGATGGTCCTTCCGACCATCGACCCTGGGCCGGCGCGCCGCCGTCAGCCTGGAAGCCGAGATAGGCGTAGCTGAACTCCTGCAGTTCCTTCTCTTGAGGGAAACTGTTTGGGATCGGGAAGACGCCCGTCGGGCCACCGAGTTCTTCAAGTGCGGCAAGCCACTGGTTCTGGTGCATCGTGTCTCGGGCGATCAGGTAGGAAAGCATTTCCTTCATCCCTGGATCGTTGGTCAAATTGAAAAGGCGCACCGCCAGAACCCGCCCGGTCGACTCGGCCGCGACGTTAGCAGTCATGTCGGCGGCAATGTTCCCGCTGGCGTAGATGTGCGACATGTTGAAAGGCACGCCGTCGGAATCGACCGGCATCGCCGACAAGCCCGCGGAAAGCAGGTTCTTCATGTTGAGGCCTCCAAGGACAGCACTCGCCACCGGGTCGGCCGCGACCTCGTCCTTGACCGATACAGGGGCGCCCTCCAGGTTGAGGGCGACGGCGGTCGCCAGCATTTCGATATGACCCAGTTCTTCCGCGGCCGTGTTCATCAACAGGTCGCGAAACTTTGGATTGCCACGGGCGCCGCATGCCTGGAAGAAATACTGCATTGCGACTCGAATTTCTCCCTCGACGCCGCCGATCGCCTGCTGCAGAGCGCGCGCGAATAATGGGTCTGGGTTTTCGACGCGCACAGGAAATTGCAGCTTTCCATCAGTGTAAAACATCGTTCTCTCCATTTTGCTGAGGTTGCTTCAACGACAACCACAGCATTTCCCCTATGTTCCTAATCCCCGCATGGTGCGTCCGTTAGCGCACCAAGCATCTGACCGAGGAACCTAGCAGCCGTAGCGTTGTTAGTCCGGAAATCAAACACGAGGTCTGTTGTGGAGAAGATCATCGACGTCGATTTTCGCGTCACATGGGAGCCCCCCGTGTTTGTTCGGATAGGCGGATTTCGCGAGCGGATAGACGGTCCTGACGTGGCGCTTTCGGAACTCCTCCACCGCTGGCCATCTAACGGCCAGCCAGAATATGCTCTCGCCAAACGAAGATGCGTGGACGCGATCGTCCGTCATGGCAGCCCTGCGCTTGCCCGGAACGCATTCGTGGACGCTGCGGTCGTGGCCAAGGTCCTCGCATGACCGGCGTCGCCGGAGGTGACAGAACGAGATTCCCGGTGTCGGCCGGCCTTCTGCTAGGAGTGGGACTTGGCGGCCTCTTTGATGGCATTGTCCTCCACCAACTGCTCCAGTGGCACCATATGGTTAGCTCCTGGTACCCCGTCAGCTCTATCCAAAACCTCGAGCTCAACACCTTCTGGGACGGGGTATTTCATTCTGCTACTTACATTCTAGTGCTTGCAGGGCTCTTCATACTTTGGCGGTCAAGCCGCCTCATCCACTTTCGTTGGTCTGCCAGCGATTTGCTCGCCTCTATCCTAATGGGCTTCGGAGCGTTCAATCTCGTGGAGGGGATCATCGACCATCAGATTCTGGGGCTGCATCACGTCAACGAGACGGTCCCTCGCAGCCTGTGGCTCGTTTGGGATCTATGTTTTCTGGCCTGGGGCGGCACGATGGTTGTCGGAGGCGTCGTGCTCTGGAGGCGACGCAATGGGTGAGATGCTTCGCGAAGCACGCACTGCCGCAATCTGGGCCGCCTTCGGCCTCGGGCTCGTCTTTGCTACGCGACCGGTGTGGTCCTATTTCATCTTCGGGTCGAGCTTGACTATCGATGAGCTCCTTTCGCTACGCTGTTTCGGCCTTCCATCGTGAGGAGCTGGGCAGCATGCGCCTTCCCAAGCAGCACTCAGGCGATAGCGCGCGCGGTGACTGTCCCTGCAGGTTACGTCGAGTTTCGTGTGCCTCTGTGCTGGCGGCTCGGACGGCCCCCTCAACCCGCCAATCAGATTGTGAAAGCGCTACGTCTTTTTAGAGTCTTAGCAATGAAGGTCGATAGGGACGGAACAAAAGCCCGCCGTTAGACGTATCCGGGCGGATTTTGATCGTTGCGGCCTGGCCGTGAAAGGAGCTTTTGATGGTAACCAACAAAGAAAAGAAGATTTCCGTGGACGATGGCGCAAAGATTGGCGAGCCCGTACCCCGCGGCGTAATCGATACGGGCGCATCTGGCGGCAACCAGTCCCTTGCTGACTTCGACGCCCAAAAAGAAATCGGCGCCCTGCGCAGGGAGCTGGAGAGCGTTCGACAACAGCTCGCAACCGCGACCGGCACGGTCAAGGACGGTGCGCGCCAGGTGGCACGCCAGACTGAGGCGACGGTCAAGCTCTATCCACTGTCGACGCTGGTTACCGTCGCCACTCTCGCCGGCGCGTTCGCCTTCGCTATCGTGGGTCTCAGGGCCGGCCCCTCCCGCTCGCGCTACGAACGGACGCTGGACGATCTCCGCGACATGTATGGCAAGGTGCGAGACCGCTTCTAGCCCGTTCCGGTATCGCAGATAGCGCCAGCTTCACCTTGAAGCCTTGGCGGGCGCGAGGCGGACGTCAACGGTCATGCCGTAGCGCACCTACGAATGCTGGCCCGGGCACGCAGGAAATCGTGGTGAGTCGTCGTGGGCGGAAGTTTCCTGAGGTGGGCGCATATTGCAGCTTCGCCCGCCAGCCCTCCAATTAATTTTTTGCACTAATCGTGCGTGTCTATTTGTACTCAGGACTGGACTGCGTGGGAAAGGGTCGCGGCTCGTGCCTAAGGTGGCTGTGGATCGGCCACTGCTCATAGAGGGCCTGGTTTAGCAATTTAGAGCGGCGTTTTCTCTAGCTCTCGGCATGTGGGTAGGTCCGCCAGTTGGCCATAGCGCGTGCCCGCGCTGGCCTTCAACGTTGGCCCCGAGGCCCCGGCCCCCCTGAAGGACTCATGCTTCTCCCGGTCGCTTCGGGGCCGCTACGGCTCAGGCCGAAAGGGCGGATAAAGGCGCCCGGAAGAGGGCGGAAAGGCCGTCGTTCCCATATTTCAAACTAGCGTCTGCCGACCCGTTGATACCCATCGCGATCAACTTGGATCCGAAGCCACGACGCGACGGCGCCGTCGCGGCCGGGCCGCCGATCTCCCGCCATGCAAGTTCGAGAACGTCGTCTACGAACTTCCACTGAATTTCGACCTTGCCGCCTGCGACCGAAAGTGCGCCGTACTTGAGCGCATTGGTCGCCATCTCGTGCATTAGGAGAGACAGCGACATCGAGGCCTTCGATCCCACAACGACTTGCGGCCCATGGATGTCGAAGCGGCCGGGGAAGGTGCCGGTGAGCAGGACGCCGTCGAGCAGTGCGTGAAGGTCGGTCGATTGCCAACTCGTCCGGAGCAGGAGATCGTGCGCGCGGCCGAGCGCGGTGATGCGTTCCTGAAATTTGGAAGCGACAGCGGGATCGATCGTGCGCAAGGACTGGGACGCGATGGCCTGCACGACGGCGAAGCTGTTCTTCACCCGATGGGCCATTTCTTCGAGGAGGAGCTGTTTCTGTTCGTCCTGAAGCCGCTTGCCTGTCTGATCTCGAAGAATTTTCAGATAACCTTGCAGCGATCCATCCTCGGCCGTCAGCGGCATGAGTTCACCGTTCGCCCAAAAGCGCTCACCGCTTTTCCGCAAGTGCCACCGTTCGTCCATGCTGCGGCCGTGCGCCAGTGTGAACTGTATTTCCAGTTCCGGTACACGGGCATGGCGATCCTCGGGGGTAAAGAAGAACGTGACGTCCCGCCCGATCGTTTCGGACTTCTCCCAGCCGAGAATACGTGTCGCCCCCTCGTTCCAGTCCGTGATTAGACCGGCGCGATCCATGACGATAATCGCATAGTCGGTCGCGCTTTCGAACACCGCCTTGTAGCGGGCCTTTTCTTCGCGCTCGGACCGACGCGCGGAAGCCTCCGAAATCGCGACCCGGCGTAGCTCGAGGCGGGCCATCACCTGCGATGCCAGGACGCGGAGCGTTCGCTGCTGGAGCTCGTCCAGCTCGCGCGGCTCGTAGTCGAGCACGCATACGGTTCCTATCGGAAGTCCGCCCGGCGTCTTCAATATCGCGCCGGCATAGAACCGGAGGTGGGGCTCTCCCGTCACAAGGGGATTGCAGTCGAAGCGGCCGTCCTTCGTCGCGTCGGACACCATCAGGAAGTCGTTCTCCAGGATCGCCTTGGCGCAGAACGAACTTTCGAAGGGCGTCTCCCGAACTCCAAGTCCGACCTCGGCCTTGAAGAACTGGCGGCGGTCCCCGATCAGGTTGACGACGGCGATCGGCGTCCCGCAAATGTCCGAAGCCAGCCTGGCGACGTCGTCGAAGTCCGACTCGCGGGGAGTGTCAAGGATGGCATAGTCGTCGAGCGCCTGCAGGCGGCGAAGCTCTCTGGCGTTATCATCTGCATTCATGAAGCATGGCCCGTCGACCCGAGGGCCATTTGAAGTGAGGGACCTTAACACCCAGGTAGGCCATCGGGCAATGACAATCGCCGATATGGGCTTGTGTTGTTACGCGCGCGACAGATCAGAGTTCCGTCAGCGATCACCGGGTCCGGCCGCTGGGCTCATGGATGGGACATCCGTTGGAGCGCTCCCGGAACTTCGCCGAACGTTCGTAAGGCGCCTTCCTGGCCGGTTGATGTTGCCGAGAGGCCGGTGGGCCTCCTCCGAAGCAGGGTCCAGCAGGTTGGCTTTTTCGCTATAGAGGCTCAGACCCCTCTGTCGAAGGCGCGGCACGACGCCACTCGCGCCGCACGTGGAGTTGATCGACACCCAAAGTCCAATCAATGGTTCGATCAATCCAGAAAGAGGTTCGAGATGTCGTGGTGGATTTCATGTTGTCGGAGCGGCAGCAGAGGGTGCTCGCACCCCTGCTGATGAACCCCGATCGTCAGTACGGCACCAACGAGCTGATAGCGATGAGCGGCGCCGGAGTCGGCGCCGGAGGAAACCTGCTTGCGGGCCTCGAACGCAGCGGCGTAGTCACAAAGAGCTGGCGCGGCAATCAGCTTCTCTACACGATCAACAAGGGCAGTCGGATCTTCAGCGAACTACGGTCGATATGCATGAAGACGTTCGGGCTTGCCTCGGTCGTTTCCCGCGAACTAGCGCCGTTCTGCGACAGGATCGAGCTTGCGTTTCTTTCGGACCGGTGGTCCGGGGAGACGACCGGCCCGGCAGCGACGTCGACCTGATGATCGTCGGTAGCCTCGACGTCTTCGATCTTGCGGCCGCAATCGAAGCGATGCGGGACGTCTTTTCGAGGGAGGTCGATCTTACGCTTTACACTCCTTTGGAATGGAGGGCGCTGGAAAAGGACCGCGTCGTCGAATCGATACGGGAGGGAAGGAAGATCGTGGTGATCGGCTGACGTCCGGCGTCCGTATTGTACGGACTGCACGGTCAGCACCTCTGATGCTCTTCCATCCAGCATGCAGGTCGGCGAAGGCGCGTCCCGAACTTTCGTTCCGAGGACACCTTCATAGGGGCGTCCGGCAAATCATTTGCCGGACGCTCCCCGCATGCTGGCGTCGGACCTGATGTCCGCCACCAGTTCGTCGTAGCTTCGGATGCCAATGTTGAACTTGTGCGCTACCGCCGTCATCAGGTCGGCGATCGCCGCCGGATCCTTCGCAATTCCTCGTTCGCGCGCGATCGTCTTCACGACGTCGATGCAGACGCGCAGGTCCTGTTTTGCAAGGGGGGAGTAACGTGTTGGTGAGCCGGTCTCGGAACGAGATGCCGAAGCGTGGTCGTAAGCGTCTTGGAACGACATGCCTTTCATCCATGACGAACAGTGGACAGGACCCGAAGACGGCCGGATGACCGCTCCGGGATAGAAGAAGACCTCCTTGGAGGAACTGCTCGAAAAGATATTTTCGGTAGGGTTTAGCTGCAAGAGGGCAATGAAAATTTTGTCAGGCCGCTCTCCTGGCGACGGAAGACGCTACTCGACGTTTCGAAGGACTCCCTGCCTGTAGTCCTCCGAATCCACGATCCAGTCGGCAGGCATCACCCCCGGAAGGTCTTCGCGCATCAAGGCAACCGCGAGGTCGTCAAGGGTATCGAGACCGCTTTTAGCCTCCCGGCCCGCCCGCTCTAACGTCCAGAGATATCGGGTTTTCATCTGGTCTGTTCCATCGCTCATCGAGCCGACATACCGGCAATCGCCCTACGAGAGAAGGGCCTTCTTGTTTCAATTGAAAGCCTCACCATCTCAAATGAGTCCTCGAACCTGGAGCACTCGAGATGGAAGACGACGCCCGCGAACTAACAGCCGCCACCGAAATCGAAATCCTGCCGCCGGAACACGACAACTTTGATAGCGACGGCGCGTGTACATGCCTCTGTTGCGGGCGCTCGCAATCCTTCCTGGACGACGACGGTTGCGGCATCTGCGAGGAGTGCCTCGTGCCGTAGGACATGGAACTTCCTGATTCGACGCCCGTTTTCGCGGCGTCGATAACTTGAGGAGGCTATCATGAAAACCACATCGGGAGGCCGCGCCCAGGACCGAGCAAAGGTCGCCGGCGGTCAGGATCACGAAGTCAAGTACGAGGCCAAGAAGGAAGGCGTTTCCAAGGACTCGGTCAAGAAGGCCGTGAGGAGCGCCGGAAACGCGCGCAAGAAGGTCGAAGCGGAAATCCGGCACTAGGCCGTGAAGCTTGCGACCCACAACGCTAACGGCGTCAACGGCCGGCTCGAAATCCTCCCGCGATGGATAGAGGAAGCCGAGCCGGACGTCTCGTGCCTTCAGGAGCTGAAGGCGCCGCAGGACCCGCCGAGCCTCCAGGCTCTCGGCTCCTCATCTCCCAGACTGAATGCTCCCCCGTGCAGTCATCACTGCGAAATGAGAGCTCGGGCCGTAGATCGCGGTTCGATATCCGCGCAATTCAGGCACCCCGCTGGGCATGCGTCCCCTCCCAAGGAGTGTCGCGGAGTGATGGCACACGAGGCGCCGACAGCACTGCAGCCTCGGTGATCCAGACCTTCCCGTCGGAGTCTTCACCGCGTTGAATGGCTGCGGCCGCGAGCCCTCGATAATATTCAGCATACCGGACGAGGCGATTGATCGAAGTCTCTGGCGAAGACGCGGTGGCCGCCATCGCCTCTTGCGTGACGATGACGATCCAAACGGAGCTTCCATCGGTCACGCCGAGCTGACCATTATCGTAGAACATGAATGGGGCCGGCTCGCACAGCAAGATCTCTCGATCGTCCGACATCATCCGGCCCTTCTGTGCTTTAACTCGTCCGCAACCGACTTCCGAAGGGCATCCATGATGTTCACGACGTTGCTTTCAGGGGCCGCTACGTCTTTCTTGCCCTTGACCGACTTCTTCGGTCTCAGCGCCTTCTTCTTTTCCTCGATCAGTGCGAGCAGGCTTTCCTGGATGGGGTCGCTGACCATGTCGGGCGACCAGCGCTTCGTCTTCTGCTTAATTAGCTTCTGGACGAGCGGCACAAGATCGGGATCCGCTTCCTCCTCGATATCTTCGAAATAGGCCTCCTCGGGCCGAACCTCGTCCCCAAAACGTAGTGACCACAGCACGATGCCTTCGTCACGCGGCTCGAGCACGACGGCTTTCTCGCGACGCCCGATAACGAGCTTCGATATGCCGACGACCTTGTCCGCCTTCATGGCGTCGCGAATGACCGCAAAGGCTTCGTTGCCGACGGCGTTGTCCGGCATCAGGTAGTGCGGCTTCTCCAGGTAGACCCACTCGATGGACTCGGCCGGGGCGAACTTCTGGATGTCGATCGTCTTCACGGTATCAAGCGCGACCCGATCGAGATCGTCGTCCGTCAGGATGACGTAGTCGTTCTCGCCACGGGCGTATCCCTTCGCCTCGTTCTCGTCCTTCACGGGCTTTCCGGTGACGGAGTCAACGTACTGCGAGACGACCCGGTTGCCGGTCTCTCTGTTGAGGGTGTGAAAGCGGACCTTTTCGCTTTCGCTTGTCGCCGGAGCCATGGCGACGGGGCAGGTGACGAGCGAAAGCTTCAGGTAGCCTTTCCAGTAATACTTGGGTGCCATTGCAAATCTCCTAACCTGCCTTGCGCTGCGGGGCGGCCGTCAAGGAGGCGGCCTTTCCAGCAGCCCCGCTCGCGGCGCGCTGCCTGCCGGTACCAGAGTTGGCATTGGCGGCAGTGCGTTTCGGTTTGCTTTCTGCGGTCTTCATAAGACCTGCGCTCTCGCGCAGCGCGGCGAGCAGATCATTCGGCTTCGACACCTCGACCTTCTTCGGCTTCGGTAGCGACCTGCCTTCCATCTTCGCCTTCACCAAGTCGGCGAGCGCGGCTTCGTATCGATCGTCGAAGGTTGCCGGATCGAAGTCGCCCTTCTTCGTGCCGATGATGTGCTTCGCAAGATCGAGCATCTCCCCCTCGATCTTTAGCTTCGGCATTTCCTCGAACGCCTTCTTCGAAGAACGGACTTCGTAATCGTAGTTCAGTGTCGTCGCGATGAGCCCCTTGCCATGCGGTCTAATGAGGACCGTACGCATGCGACGAAACAGGACGGTACGTGCTATCGCAGCCACCTTCGATTTCCGCATGCCGTCACGCAGCGCGACGAAGGCGTCGCCGCCCATCTTGTCGGGCGTCAGGTAGTACGGTTTGTCGAAGTAGACATCTTCGACGTCGGTGCAAGGGATAAAAGCCTCGATCTCGAGGGTCTTGTTGCTCTCCGGGATGGCCGATGCAACTTCTTCGGGATCGATAACGATGTACTGGCCGTTCTCGATCTCGAAACCTTTGGTCTGCTGCTCCTTCGGAACGAGTTCTTCCGTCTCGCCGTCGACGAACACGCGGTTGACCCGGTTTCCGGTCGCCTTGTTAATTGTGTTGAAGGTGATGCGGTCGGATGTGCTAGCGGCGGTGTAGAGCGCTACGCCGCAACTCACCTCGCCAAACTTGAGAAAGCCCTTCCACTGGGCACGCTGTCCCGATGCCATGACGCTGTACTCCGAATCACTAGGTAGCGATTCAAAGCCGACGCAGGGTGATTCGTTCCAGGTCGATACGAATCATTTTTCAACGACTTACAGAATCTTGCTCGGAAACTGATTCAGCGCGCGGATTGGTCCGATAGCGTACCTTCGACATCGTTTGCGGAACTCCTGCATCGAGCGGCTCGACGACAAGACGCTCAGCGCGAAGATCGCCGAGTTCAAGCAAGATCACCTACATCATGTTCAGGTTCTGACCGGCATGGCCCGCGAACTCGGCACCGAAGCTCCGACCAGCGGCGACATGAAGCAGATGCTGACAACAGGCAAGATCGCGCTCGCCGAGATCATAGGCGACGCCGCGATCCTGAAGGCAATGAAAACGAACGAGGACGATACGGTGACCGCCTATGAGCGCGCGACCCGCCACGAGGACTCTATCCCGGCGTCGAAGGCGTTCTTCATGCAAGCTCATCAGGACGAGGAAAAGCATCGCAACTGGATGGAGACGATGGCGAAGACGCTCTGATCTTGAAGACCGTCGTCTGACATCACATCTATTGTCTACCGCCCGAACCAACGACCGTCAGCGACCGCGAAATGATTTCGCGTGCCTGCCGACGTCCGGGCGAACGAGGGCGCTCCCCATGATGGTCGCGCGCCCTCGGCTTGTCTGGCGAACGCGAGCGTGGTCGCTTGGCAGAACACCTGCTATAATGCTGCACGGTGGGCGATGGCTTCCTCGATCGTGTCGATGCCGCGCAGCCGCATCTCCTTGACCAGCCGATCCTGCCATGTCTGGTTCGCACGTTCGACGCGGCCTTTGGCCTGAGGGGTATCGGCACAGATGATGTCGATGTTCAGCTCATAAAGCGCGCGGCCGAATTGTGTCAGGCCGCTCGTCCGGTCCTTCTCCGACGCATGGGTCGAACGAAAGACGCCGCGCTTGTCACTGTAGAAGGCCAGCGGTTTGCCCCATTGCTGCTGATAGGCCTTGGTCGCGTGCAGATAGTGGAATGTGTTCTCCGATCCGGCAAACCGTAGATGCAGCAGCTTGCCGGTCGCGTCATCGATATAGACGAGCAGGGCGCATTTGGGCCCACGGTTCTCGAACCACCAGTGATGCGAGCCATCGATCTGCACCAGTTCGCCAAAGCGATCACGCCGGCCGCGTGGCTGGAAACCCGTTTCCTGCGTTCTCTGCGTGAGACCCACATACCAGCCTCGGTCATCCATTGTCGCAGCGTCTCCTTGGCGACAGAGATATGGTGCAGGTCGATCAGCTTCTCACGCGCCAGCGTCGGACCGAAATCCAGATAACGCTCGCGGATCGGATCCAGCGCCGCATTGCGAAACTCCTCGCTATGACGCCGATTGCTCGGTTGAGATCGCTTCTTCGAAACAAGCCCGGCCGGACCATCCCGGTCATAGGCTTGCAGCAGCCGATGGACCTGACTTCGACTGAGGTCGAGCCGTTCGGCCGCCTGGACGACGCTCAGGCGTGGGGTGCTGCGCGAAATCGAGATCGTGTTGCAAAGTGTGTTTCGGTCCTTGCACATCAAGGACGTAAGCGTTGGGGCGATAGTCGACCAGCTCGACACCGCCATGTGATTTAGGCGGAGCGGAAAAGGCGCATGGAAGCTCTCAAGGTTGGAGACGTCGTATCGATACGCGACGACGCGCTATTTTCGATCGACCAGGGCTGGGCTGGATTACACTTGGCGAAGTAATCAATTGGTCTCATCCAAGGCTCGGCCTATCGGCAGACTTTGCGCCCATACTGTGCGTCAATTGGGGAGATCGGGCGCCCGTTGCCCCTGAGGGCGTGCGTGATGGTCTGCAAGTCGCTGAACAGCTGACCGGTAATCCCAATGTGCTTCACGCCCTCAGGCAAGCCAAGACGAAATAAAAGTGCGCGTGAGTGATCTGTACGCCTTGAAGGCGCACGCAATTGACGACGAGGAGACTTTCGCCTATATTCCGTCGAAAGATGGAGGCTGACATGCCGAGCATAGCGAACGAGAACAGCGAGCGTATGAGTTTGAGGGTGCCTGCCACGGCCAAGGCTAAACTCCTGCGCGCAGCGGCACTTCGCAATACCGATCTGACGGATTTCGTAACCCAATCCGCCCTGCGAGAAGCAGAGGCTGTGATTGAGGAAGCCGAGACGATCAAAGTGTCGAAGCGCGATCATCTTCGCATTCTTGAGCTTCTCGAAAATCCGCCTAAATCTAACGCCAAGCTGCGCGCGGCGATTGCTGGTTTGCCTAGCAGCCTATGACTTTACCTGCATGGCACGAGGAACCGATCGCCAAGTCTCACGGTCGGGCGGCCTTCGATTGCGGCGACGGTCAGATGAACGAGTTTCTGCTCCGCTTTGCCCGACAGAGCCATGAGCAGAATGCCTCGAAAACTTTCTGCGCTATCGACGACGCAGTGCCAGACCGTATTCTTGGGTTCTATACGATCGCGCCTTCGGCAGTCGAGCATGCTACTGTGCCAGATGCAATGACACGCGGTCTTGCCCGCCATGACGTGCCGGGCTTCAAGCTTGCGCGACTGGCTACCGACCGCGCGGTTGCCGGGCAAGGACTCGGAGGCCAGCTCCTGGGCGCCGCAGCGCTCCGCTGCCTCCGACTTGCAGGAGAGGGCGGGGGGCTTCTACTGATCATCGATGCCAAAGGCGAGCGCGCCGCCGACTGGTACGCTTCCTATGGCGCCGAACCATTGAAGGACAAGCCGCTTACTCTCGTGATGCCGCTCGTCACCTTCGCGGCCGACTTGCGTAACAAAGGTCTCCTGTGATCCCATAAGGCGCGGGGACAATTGATTTCACCGAAAAGCGAACTATCACATCGTCGCTGACGATAAGCTAAACCACCAAATGGCCACATGGCGAGCCGGGCGCCTGCGGCGGCCGGGCTAGAGAGGAAAAAGGCCGAAGCGGCCTTCATCGGCCATTGCGGAGAAATGAATGACCCGATTACCGAGTTCAACATTGGACGGTGATCCATGTTCTCAACGATGATGGCTTGTCGGTCGCTCTCGAGGCCGAGAAAGTATCTGTAGAAGTTTCCGCTTAGATTGGTTTCGCTGAGATCGTCCTCTGCACTGTCGAGCTCGCGGTAAGAAAGCAGAGGGAAGTCAAGCACAACGATCCTGGGGTGTGCCAGATCGTTGTCGACGCAATATTGCATAAGAGAAATCCTGAACGCCGACTGCGTAATGGCCGTGAGCCCTTTTCCGTAGGACGTTCTCCCTTTCCCGGACACCACAAGATCTTTAGTGTTTGTGTCGAAGTGCACATGCTCCACCGCCGGGAAACCCCATTGCCGGAGCACGCTTTCAACACGTTCCGCGAACGGGCGGTGCTGCTGCGTTTGCCAAGAACCGCGCGTCTTCACGATCATTCCGTCGCATTCCATTCTTGCAAGCATCCGTGCCATCGAGTTCCACTGTGGCAGACAGCGCAAGTGCCTTCTTATTTTGCAACGGACCGGCCGGTTGTGGCGGCCTCATGGCCCTCGTCGCTCTGCCGGTCGTTGGCGGAGCGACGACAAACGGGAAAAGTTCCTCTCAGTCGGCACGCGCTCAGCGGTCTAGGTCCACTACGCCCGCCGACTTGCTGTTATCGTTCAAGCCGTCATAGCGATGCGTCAAACATGGCTCGGCTCTGAGCGTCTCTGCCTTGAGGCCGCCAGCCGCTTGCAAGATGTCGATCGTCTCAGATGCGTCATAGTGAACAGTTGTCAGCTGACAACTTTTTTCAAAATTCGCCGCTTTACATCGCAACCGCCTGGTAAGCGCGGGCAAACGGACGCCGCCTTAAGGCGATGAAAGGAAAAGCCGCCGATCAGCCTGCAACAATGGATCAAAGTCGACCAGCTGACCAGGTGCCGAGGCACAGTGGCGGGCGGGGGCGGGCCCACCGTAGAAAAGATTGGCTTATGCATGCTGACCACGCATACCGGCGGTGACTTGCGGGCGATGTCTGGCAAGCAGATCGAGAAGGCCGCCGACCCCCTGACGACGTCGCAGCCAAAGGACGATGAAATCGCCCGACATCCGAACGTCTGTCCGCCTTCGCCGATTCACAGGGCCAGTAGTACGTGTCGATGTCGGGGAGGGCCGAAGTCCTGAACGATGGATAAGATCCACGACCTTTGGGTTACCCTGCCGAGCCTTCGTTGGGACATTGCCGGCGACGCGTCCACACGGGTTCTCAAGGGACCACCTCCATCTGACCGAACGGCCGCCGAACTATTTAGCCTTCAGCCAGCATGCCGTTCTGATTGAATAACGATATAAATGCAATTTTAGGTAGAGTGTTGCGTAATGTATGTTATGGAACTGCCCGAGCGATGCGCGGAATAGACATCGCATCCGGCCGAAATGGAGGCGCGAACCTCACATCCAAGCGGATTGGTTTCTCAAAGCCATGGTGTCGCTGTCGTCGAGGATCATCACGAAAATCAAACTCCCGGCTTCGGCTCCTCCAGAGAGACGTCTTCATCACGGGCTAGTGCTCGCGCGGTGGCGATGGCAGATGTTACCACCTTCTCCAGTCTTGATATCTCGTCTTCCGAAAGCTCCTTGAACAGGTCTCTCTTGTTATTCGAAATGCCATCATTTTGAAGACATAGGCGGACGAACAATGATGCCTTTCGGTTTGGCATATCAATGACCTTGTTCAGCGCCTTATAACCAGCGTCGAACTCAGTGATGTAAGCGATCTCTTCTTTGAGGTCCTTTTGAACGGTGTCCTCGATCTTTTTGTAGATGAACTCGACGTGCTCGGTGGCATCGAAATAACGGAACAAGTGATCGGTCTGGTTCTTGACCAAAATGTTATAGTCTTGGTCCCACGCCCACACCGTTCTTTCCATTACAGGCTTAGACAGGTTTTCGAGCGTCGCATCATAGCCGCGAACATCTCGAACGATGGCCGCAGAAATGGGGAACAGAAAATTGGGTGGGGTGAAGCCTTCCCTTGAAAGGATATTGTGCATCAGGAAACGATGAATTCGGCCGTTTCCATCTTCGAATGGATGAAGATAGACAAAGGCGAAGGCAATCACGGTAGCAGCAACAACTGGGTCTGGGCACCCGCGAAGTTTTTTTGTCACTTCACTCCACTGGGCCATGAGGTCGTAGATGTCCTCCGGCTTCGGGCAAATGAAGTGCACTTTCTCCTGATCTGGGCCTATGTTCTCTCCAACAAAGTTCTGAAAATCCCTGAAGGCCTCAGCAGCGTAGCGTTGGTCGACAATGACGTTTTGCAGACTGATTATGTCGCTGACCTTTGCGGGGTCGAATGATGCAGTCCCGCGCAGTGCTGCCACAAACCGCTCCGCCTTCTGTGCTGTCGGTTCTTCCCGTTCGATCTCAAAAGACGATTTCGTCTCTTTCGTGAAGAGGTACTGTATGGCGCGTTCCATGACTTCAGGTTGCGCGTTGTTAACGATGTCCTGGGCGCGGGCGTTCAAGGCAGAAGATCGATAATTTTCTATCAGCTGCGTGGGTTTAACAGTGAAGCACATGCCAGGCACTCCCAGCATGTTATCAACCACGCGGTGGCGGGATGAATTGCTTCCGTCTGATGCGACGTTTAGTTCCTTGTTCAGGGCGTCTACGTAGCTGCCGCCGGTCGTATCGGGCAGGTCTAACCTCTTTCCAGTGAACCACTCATAAAGAAACCAGGCACGTCTTGAAAAGGCCCCGGTTGGCTCGTCCCGCACCCACTCTTCGATTGCGAGAGGGTTCAATACCCGCATTGTCGCAGCAATCGTCCCCATATCGAGCGTCTCGTTTTTGAGCGCAAACTTCAGGTGCCCGACGGGATTGTCCGGCGGTGCGTATATCAACGGATATTTCTCCGTAACTCGTCGACCGTCGATGACCGTTCTACGGGATGTCGGCCCACACCAAGACTCTACAGCGGGCGGAATTACATCGATACCGAGGTTACGATATAGTGCGTTTTGGCCGACGCGGATTTCTGTCATATTCACACCTAAGGCGAAAAATGGCTAATTTTAATCGGCCAAGTATGCCGAGCGACGTAAAAAAACGCAACAAAATAGCCAAAACCATCATAGCGCGCCGAAAAACGTTGAGTAGCGCCCAAAAACGTTGATAAATAGCTCTTCCAATCTAAAAATGTAATTTGGTTGAAGATCATTTTATAATTACCTCCGTGATTGTATCTGGCTGCCTCGCGTTTTAGGTTCGCCAGGATAAGGCTCTTCGGAAAACTCTGATATTTTTGCCTGAGGCCGGGAAAAACAGTCCTAGCAACCCTCGCTTTGGTAGATTGTTGATTTCCACTGAGAGTTGATGGAGTGGATGCCCCCTCCCGACGGCATCGCAATGTGCCAGAGTGATGTTCGCCAGAACGTCACTTAGAGGAGAGAGCATCCATGAAAGAAGTTAGCATCGTTGGCCTGGACCTTGCAAAACGGGTGTTTCAGGTTCATGCCGCCAGAAGCGATGGAAGTGTGATCTTGCGCAGGAAACTGTCTCGCGGCCATGTAGTCACTTTCTTTAGGGAGCTGCCCAGATGCACAGTCGCGATGGAAGCATGTGCCACAGCGCATTACTGGGCGCGTGAGATTGGCAAACTTGGCCATGATGTTCGCTTGATCCCGCCGGCTTACGTGAAGCCCTTTGTCAAACGGCAGAAGAATGATGCGGCCGATGCAGAAGCGATCGTTGAAGCAGCGACCCGGCCGTCGATGCGGTTCGTCGTTCCAAAGACTGAACCCCAGCAGGCCTGCTCCATGCTCTTCCGGACGCGGGACCTCTTCGTTCGTCAGCGAACGCAGCTTATTAATGCCCTTCGAGCACATCTGGCCGAGCATGGTGTCATTGCACCTCAAGGCACTGCGAATCTGGCCTCGTTGGCGGAGATTATTGAAGATCACGAGTCGGGCCTCGAGCTCATCGTTGTAGAGACCGGGCGACTTTATCTGGACCAAATCGCCGCACTGTCCTCTCGGATCGCATCGCTGGAAAAGGCGCTCAGATCGGAAGCGAAGCGTTCGCAGAGTACCGCTCGCCTCATGTCCATGCCTGGCATGGGACCGATTACCGCCATGGCAGTTGAGGCCTTCGCGCCCACAATGACTACCTTCCGCAGGGGGCGAGACTTTGCGGCCTGGCTCGGCCTCGTGCCAAAGCAGCATTCGAGCGGAGGAAAGCAGGTTCTCGGCAGAACATCGAAGATGGGACAACGCGACATCCGCCGGCTTCTCATCATTGGCGCGATGACCGTCATTCGATGGGCTTGCCGGAAAGCTCCACCCGAGAACTCGTGGTTGGCACGAATGCTGGCGCGCAAACCTCGCATGCTCGTCGCGATCGCCCTCGCCAACAAAATGGCTCGATCCATCTGGGCAATGATGACCAGGAACGAAGATTACAAGGATTCCGTTCTGCCTGCAGTGTAGGCAAGTGCTGAGCTAAGGTCAGGACGGATAGTCGGCGTGTGAGGAGGTCAGAGAACGGTAAGGACGATAATCGGTGAGAGTGGGTCTGGTAATGCATCCGGGTCAATGAGCTACGAGCTCGTAGAGTTGATTTTGCACCAGATCCGCGTAGCTCCATACCGGCCAGCGGTCATACTCGAGCCGCACAACAGGCCTGATACATGACCGCACCCGATCACACGTTCAAAACCGCTCGAAGAACTGCTTGCATGAACGGGGGCATCCATACATGACCCGGGATTTGCACTGAGAAGTGACCCGCCTTTTAGGTATCGTTCGTGTCGGTCTTTGTGGTCAAGCTCTTGCGTTTCTCCTTTGCCGTTTTGGGTTCATGTGCGGAGCTATTTTTGAAGCGGAAGCTGTCGTTTCCGGTTTCCAGGATGTGGCAATGATGGGTGAGCCGGTCGAGCAGCGCGGTTGTCATCTTGGCATCGCCGAACACGCTGGCCCATTCGCTGAAGCTGAGATTGGTGGTGATGATGACGCTGGTGCGCTCATAAAGCTTGCTCAGAAGATGGAAGAGCAGCGCGCCACCTGAAGCGCTGAACGGCAGATATCCCAGCTCGTCGAGGATGACGAGATCGGAATGGACAAGGCGATTGGCGATCTGCCCGGAGCGACCTTGTGCCTTTTCCTGTTCCAGTGCGTTGACCAGTTCGACGGTCGAGAAGAACCGAACCCGCTTGTGGTGATGCTCGATGGCCTGGACACCGATCGCCGTGGCAATGTGCGTCTTGCCCGTGCCAGGACCACCGACCAGAACGATATTGTTGGCGTCGTCGAGGAAGTTGCAGCGATGAAGCTGTTGCACGAGCGCTTCGTTGATCTCGCTGCTGGCGAAGTCGAAGCCGTTCAGATCGCGGTAGGCGGGGAAGCGTGCCGTCTTGAGTTGATATGCGGTCGATCGGACCTCTCGTTCGGCCGTTTCCGCTTTCAGAAGCTGTGACAGGATCGGAATGGCAGCTTCAAACGCCGGTGCTCCCTGTTCTGTTAGTTCTCCGACGGCTTGAGCCATGCCGTGCATCTTCAATTGCCGTAGCATGATGACAATCGCACCGCTCGCCGGGTTATGACGCATGACGAACCTCCGTCTTTCTCAAGGTGTCGTAGCGTTCGACATTGGCCTTAGGCTCATTGGTGAGCACCAGTGCCTGGGGTGCGTCGAGCGTCGGCGGCGTGAAGGATTTGCCATCGACAAGGCGATGCAGCAGATTCAACACGTGGGTCTTGGTCGGAACCCCGGACTTCAGCGCCATGTCAACAGCCGACAGGACTGCTTGCTCATCGTGCTGAAGAACAAGCGCCAGGATATCGACCATCTCCCTGTCTCCACCCGGCTTCTTGAGCAGGTATTGCTGCAGGTTCTTGAATGCGTCCGGTAGCTCGGCGAAAGGAGCACCATTGCGAAGAGCGCCTGGTTTGCGCTGAACGACAGCCAGATAGTGCCGCCAGTCGTAAATCGTCTGCCCCGGTCGGTCATGGGAGCGATCGATGACGCGGTGATGCTCGCACACTATCTGACCTTCCGCCGCGACAACGACACGATCCGGATAGACACGGAGGCTTACCGGGCGATTGGCAAAGGATGCCGGGACGCTATAGCGATTGCGTTCCAAATGGACGAGGCAGGTCGGCGTGACACGCTTTGTATATTCGACGAACCCGTCGAACGGCCGAGAGACCGGCATTAATGCCAGAGCCTCCTCAGCCCAGATGTCGGCAATGGTGCCGCGCATCTGACCATGTGGGGTCTTTGCCCAGAACTCCTTGCACCGAAGCTCAAGCCAATCATTCAAGGCTTTCAATGATGGAAAGCGCGGGATCGGTTGAAAGAAGCGATGACGCGCATCCTGAACGTTCTTTTCGACCTGCCCCTTCTCCCAACCTGAAGCCGGGTTGCAGAACTCGGGCTCGAACAGGTAGTGGCTGGCCATCGCCATGAAGCGGACGTTAACGTCACGCTCTTTTCCGCGGCCAACCTTGTCGATGGCTGTGCGCATGTTATGGGATGGACGCCTCCCTCCGAACCTTCAGAATGAAGGGCCAGCTAAAGGAGGAAGTCATGACATTCGAATTGCTAGCCATCGATCTTGGAAAGTCGTCATTCCATCTGCACAGCATTGCTTCGGATGGCACTATTCTTTCGCGTAAAGTCAGCAGATCGAAGTTGGCTGAGATAGTGAACGCGATTGCCCCGAAGACGGTCGCGATGGAAGCCTGCGCCAGCGCTCACCATTGGGGGCGGCAATTCAAGGGTGATGGGCGAGAGGTTTTGCTGATCAATCCCCGCTTCGTGAAGCCCTTCGTGCGCGGCTCCAAGAACGATGCGGTCGACGCAGCGGCGATTTATGAAGCGGCGACACGTCCAACCATGCGCTTCGTACCGCTCAAGTCGGCCGCACAGCAAGACCTCCAGTCGCTACACAGAATTCGAGAGCGTCTGATCGTTCAGCGTACATCGCTCATCAATCATGCACGCGGCCTTCTTGCCGAATATGGAATCGTTTTGCCGCAAGGACCATGGCGTTTTGCATCCCAGGCACCTTCGGCTGTCAAGGATGCGGCCCTCTCCGATCTTGGGCGAGAGCTATTCCTCGAACTCCTCGACCAACTCACCGATGTCAATGATCGAGTTGGCAGGCTCGACAGAAAGATTAGCGAGATTTGCCGCGAACGCGACGATTGCCGCCGTCTATCCGAACTGCCAGGTGTTGGTCCGATCATTGCAACGGCGATCGTTGCTAGCGTCGAGGACGGGCGTCACTTTAAATCTGGGCGAGAGCTAGCGGCTTGGATCGGGCTGGTCCCGCGACAATATACGACTGGCGGCAAACCACGGCTTGGCGGAATTGGCCGCCGAGCGAACCATTATCTACGTCGCCAGATGATCCATGGTGCACGCGCAGTTATCAGCCGACTTGCCAGTCACGACGATCGCCGATCGCAATGGCTGAAAGAGCTCGTCGCTCGCCGGGGATTTAATAGAGCGATCGTGGCGCTTGCCAACAAGACAGCGCGGGTAGCATGGGCCTTGCTCACGCGACAGGAGCGCTATGCCGCACAATAGTCGATTGCCAATCGTTGCCTATAAGGCAATGATGAATGCGAGTAAGAACTGATGGCGTAACGGCACGGGCCGCAGCTTCGGATCCTGATCTACGACAAGGCCACAAAGGCCGATCATGTTATGAGGACAGAGGTAGCGGACTCCCATCAAGGCCAGGAGCGTGATCGCTCCAGCGATAGGCCGGATAGATTCACGCATCCAATGCCGAGTGCCGCCAAATGTTCATCTCGCCCGGGAGGCGTCCATAGATTGTCGTAGATGCCGCGGCCAGGAATTCCACCGAAGACGCGGAATGCATGATTGTGCGCGTCGAACAGCATCTCGTGGGTCTGCAGCAGGTAGGCCCGGACGATAAAGGCACGGCTGTAGCTCAGCTTCATATGTGCCACCTGCAGCTTGGTGCGCTCATTGCCGATGATGGCCCAATCCTCAGACCAGTCGAACTGGAAGGCCTCACCGGGTTCAAATGCCAGGGGGACAAACGTGCCACGTCCTGTCGTCTGGAGTTCTCTCTGTCGGTCCGATTTCCATTCTCGAGCAAAGGCTGCAACGCGGCAGTAGGAACCGTCATAGCCGAGGCTCACCAGATCAGAATGCAATTGCTTCATTGTCCGCTTCTGCTTGCGGCTCTTGTTCGATTCCGTCTTCAGCCAGGCCGATAGCCGATCCGCGAATGGATCAAGCTTGCTCGGCCGCTCCGGAACATTGAACTTCGGCTCAACGCCGCCGGCACGCAGATATTTGCGGATGGTATTCCGGGATAGGCCCGTCCTGCGGCATATCTCCCGGATCGATAGCTGATCCCGAAAATGCCAGCGTCGGATTACGCTCAGTAACGCCATGTCGATCACTCCAGAGCCCCCGCTGAAACCACAGGGGATGATTGAAACATGGGTCAATTCTCAGTGATATTTTCCCGAAGTCCCGGGTCAGCTCTCAGCGCAAATCAACAGTACAAGCCAACGAAAGAAATTCTCGAACGAAACAAAGGCTTTTTTGATGACCTGAGTGGTGTCACCGAGGTTTTCGTTCTTGGACATTCACTGGCTCAAGTCGATGAACCATATTTCAGTATGGTACTCGATCGCGTTGACTCGAAGGCCAATTGGTCAGTCAGCTATTACAACGATGAGGTTGCTGCATGGTCCGCAGCGGAGAGTATTGGCATACCAACTGCGAGACTCAAGCTGACACAAATTGGCGATCTGTAGGGTGCGGGCCTCTCATCGCAGTCGTTTCTGTGATGCTGAACATTGCGAACCGGCATAGCAACCGGCAAAATATGTTCATCGTCACGCCCCTACGGTATTGATTTTGATTGCTTTACAAGCGGCAGAGAAACCGGCATTAAAGGCGGTATGGATATCGCATTTATGGAACCGATGGTGCCCTCGGACGACAAGGGCGCCCTTGGAGATAAAGTTTTAACGCTGGTCGGCGAGGCCAATCAGCTAGCTGGTCGTGTTCACCCGATTTTGGCTGGTTCGATTGGTGACCTCGTACGTTCCATGAACTGTTATTCATGTTCAGAGATTAATCGATATAGGTGACGATCCAGATGTCTGGCCGGCTTCAGCCGCCTATGCATCTTGGCTCCATGAGGAGTTCTGCTCTCGCCTTCCCCCAGAGATGCTCTGGGTGTCTAATCGCACGACTGGCGAACGTGTGCCAATCATTCCTGGAGAGTGGCGAAACCGGGACGTCCAAATAGGCCGCCATCTGCCGCCCGAACCAATCGATTTGCCGCGTTTTATGGTCCGGTTCGATAAGGCCTATCAGAGTCCACCATTAACCCGGTCGCAGCAACTCCAATCTGTGGGTGCCGTCCACCATCGCTTTCTTTGGATCCATCCTTTCCTTGATGGCAACGGCCGTGTTGCGCGTCTGATGTCGCATGCGCTCTTGAAGCGCCTTGGCGTCGGGACGAGCCTCTGGTCGGTCGCCCGGGGTCTTGCGCGAGAAGAAAAGAAATATAAGGCGCTACTCATGGCTGCCGACGGTCCACGTGCTGGCGATCGCGACGGTAGAGGTAATCTCACCCACCGGGGGCTGGTCGCATTCTGTGACTTCTTCCTTGACCAGGCGATCGACCAAATCCGGTTTATGAGCGGCCTAATTGAGACTGACAAGCTGCTCATGCGCATCGAAATCCACATCGAGGAAGAAATCCGCGCCAAGAAGCTCCCAAAGGGCAGTTTCCAGGTCCTTCGCGAGGCTGTTCTGGCTGGCGAGGTGGAGCGGTCAAAAATTCAAATGATTACCGGCTACGAGGAGAGGGCGGCGCGTAACGTCACATCGGCGCTCGTCGAGCGGGGAATGCTTTCCGCGACCTCGCATAGGTCGCCGCTACGCCTCGCCTTATCGGCGGACACGGCCGAGCGGTGGTTTCCAAACCTCTATCCAGCCAATGCGGGGTCAGGCAAATGAAAGATCAGACAGTCATCCTCGTCAGGCGTTTCTTTCCCGCGGCACCACAGCGCGGGGATTGGGAGTTTCCCAACTCGGTAGCCGGCGGCACTCCCCAACATTGGCGAGCTTTGGAGAACCTTTATCGCGTCCTCATTCTGGCAGAGCCTGGCGCCGGTAAGACCTTTGAAGCTCGCCATCAAGCGCGCAAGCTCGCTGAAAAGGGCAAAAAGGCTTTCTTCATCCGGATCGAGAAGCTTAACAATACCTTCGATACTGCGTTTGAAATCGGCACCGCGGAGGCGTTTGAAAGCTGGCTTGCATCGACCGAGGAGGCTTGGTTTTTTCTGGATTCTGTTGACGAGGCGCAACTTGAGACGCCGCGGGCTTTCGAAGACGCGATCCGCATCTTCGGTTCTCGCATCCGCATGGCGCGTGAGCGAGCGCATGTCTATATCACCAGCCGGGAAGATGCCTGGCAAGCGTTGCCAGATCGGAGCCTCATTGAGCAGCACCTGCCGTACGTAGACAAGGACGCGCTCGAAAAGGAAGATGTCCCTTCTGGTGATCGCCGAAAAGCCGTTCGACCTGCGCTCTCTGATCGAAAAATGGCAGGCTGATCGGCAGCTCGACAATCGCCGCGATGTCCTCCAGCGCGTCATTGAACTTCAAATCAAGCCACTCTCTTTTCATGGATCGACTATCCGAATTCCGGAAGATCGCTTGCGAGATGGTGCGCGTGCACTGGCTGCAGCCGCGACACTGACCGGAAAGAGCGTAATCTCTCTCCCAGGTGAGCTCGTGACTGTCGATCGAATTGACCCCTCGATCGTCCTGCCCGATTGGTCAGAGGAAGAGATTGCCGCTCTTCTCAAAACGGGTGTGTTCGATGATATCGTCTATGGAAGCGTCAGCTTCCGACATCGCGATATGCGCGAACTTCTATCTGCAGAATGGGCTGCTTCGATCGCAGTTCAGCCGCAGGGCCGAGAGCGGATACAGAACCTTTTCTTCCGTAACAGCTACGGGGAAAAGGTCATAGTTCCGAGGCTACGGCCGACGCTTGCCTGGCTGATCATCTTTGATGATCGAATTCGCGATGAGGCTTTGGCTATCAGCCCTGAAATCGCTACCGAGGGAGGCGATCCCTCACGCCTTCCGCTGGATATTAAGCGTCGCATGCTTTTCGATATCGTCCGACGGATTGCGGCCGATGATGAAACTGGTCCCTGGATGGACAATGCTGCCATCACCCGCATTGCCACCGACGAGCTTTCCGCCGAAACCGAAGAGCTCTTGGCGCGCTACAAAGACAATGACGACGCGATTTTCTTTCTCGCCCGTTTTGTCTGGCAAGGAAAAATCAAGGCCGGCTTACCGATCCTCGCAGAAATCGCACCGGATCGGTCCCGCGACCTCAACACTCAAATCGTTGCGATCAGGGCCGTCATGGCGGTCGCGGAAGAGGCCGAGAAAGACACTCTTCTAAGTAAGTTGCTCGCATCCACAGAACCCCTTGATCGGCAAGTAGCATCAGAGATCATCCTCAATCTTCCTGCATCATTGACTTCTGTTGGTTCCGTCCTGCGTGCAATCGAGCGAACGCAGCCCAAACGCCGCTTCGAAATTACGGGGTTAAGCCAAGCCTTGCACGAATTTGTCGATGGCTTGCCGGTCATGGCCGACAGTGTGCCGGAGCAACCTCTGCTGACCCTCATCGTGGGCTTTGACGAGCTGTTGGGTCGGGAACCCCATATCGAGCGCGGCGAATGCGTTGTGTCCTCGGAGTATTCGTGGCTGCTCCCATCGGCGCTACGCGCCGTTGAACGGCTTGTTGGAGCGAAATCTGCCTCCGCCCTCGATAGTCGTTCCATCGGCATTCTGACAAAGGCGCAGGCGGCGAAGTTCTGGGACCATGACAGCGACGATCAGGACAAGAGCCGGCTTCGCGAGCTGGTGCCTCGTTGGAAGGATCTCAACGATGCACTCTATTGGCAAAATGTCGAGGAGCGGAGGGCCCGCCAGCAGTCCAAGGGCGGCGAACTAACCGACGATTGGCAGCTGACGATGTATGAGCGCTATTGGGCATTCTCGGCCGATGATTTCGATCGCTGCCTTTCGTGGGTATCCACACGCGAAAATCCGGACGACAGGCGGATTGCGCTCTCGCGGTGCTTCACGCTCTATCTTGAGAACAGCAAGAGAGGGGATTGGACCGGGAAGCTCATTGAAGCAGTCGCCGGCCAACCGGCGCTTAAAGCTCAACTCGATCTCTGGCTCCATCCGCCGGCGCGAGAAGTCGCCGACTGGGAAATCGAACATCGGAGCTTCAAGCGCAGGCATGCGCGCCGCGAGCGCAAATCCGCGCGCGATCGGGCTGCATGGATCAGTGAACTCAAGAAGAACCCGGACCGTATCCGTAACCCGAGCGGAGCTGAGCCGGGGCAGATCACGGGCGATCACTATCACCTGATGATGAGCATCGAAGGCGAGGGTTGGACCCGTTACGACGCACGCTCGAACTGGCAGTCTCTGGTGCCAGAATTCGGGTCGGAGGTCGCTGAAGCCTTCCGCGACGCGGCCATCAAACACTGGCGCCATTATGATCCGAAGCTCCAGTCCGAGGGTGCTGATGGATCCTCTATACCCCACGCTTTGATTTTTGCGTTAATCGGGCTGGAGATCGAGTCGGCAGAGGATGGTTCGTTTGGGGTTGGCCTTTCTGAAGAGGAAGCAGCCCACGCATTTCGATACATTACCTGGGAGCTGAACGATTTTCCTCGATGGTTCGAAGCCCTCTATCGAGCCCATCATAAGCAGGGACTTGCCGCCGTAACAAAGGAACTCGTTTGGGACCTCGCTGAGGCAAGCAAGCGACCTGGCTTTCACCACATTCTCAGTGATATCGACAACCGGGCGCCCTGGCTCCAAGCCGATATCGCCCCGATCCTGGTTGAATGGCTCCTCGCCGGCCGCCCCGTCACGAGCGATACTCTTAGACACAGCCTGAAAATCCTTCAGGATGTCCAGTGGGAAGGCCTTTCCGACCTTGCAAAGACCCGGCTTAACTCAGGTGACAACGACAATCGTCCCCGCTGGTATGCGCTCTGGGTTGCTTATGACCCAGACGCGGCAATCCCGGTTCTGCAGGCCGAGCTTGAGGCGCTTGGCGATGCGGCCCCGGAATTTGCTCAGAACTTTGTCGTTTCGCTTATGGGAACGCGATTTGGAGGCAATGCGATGTCGTCCGGTTATCGAAGCGCTGCTCATCTCAAGGCCCTCTATGTGCTTATGCATGGCTTCATCCGGGCCGAAGACGATATCGAGCGCGCCGGAACGGGTGTCTATTCACCGACCCTACGCGACAACGCACAGGATGCTCGCAACAAGCTTTTCAACCTTCTCGCCGAAATGCCGGGCGAAGAGACATATCAGGCTCTCAAGCAGCTCGCAAAGGAACATCCTGAAGAGAAGTACCGGCTTTGGATGGCTGACCGCGCTCGTCAGCGGGCAATCAGCGATGCTGAGGAGCCGCTTTGGAACGCGGGTCAGATCCCGCGCTTCTATAAGGGATATTCGTGAGGACAGATCAAAGTGGCGCGCTAAAGCTGCCTGGCTGGGTCACATGAATTGGCTGATCGTAAATCGCCCTGAGGGCAAGCTCTGGAACGACGCGCTGAAAAATGTCGTGGTAGCCCGTGATCAACGTTCGGTACTGATCCAGCGACCCCTCGATGACCTCGCGCCAGACTGCCGGTCTGTAGCGCGCCAGAATGCTCAGAGCGTAAAGCAGGATCAGATGGACGACGAATACGTCCTCGACCGAGTTGAAAAGCGGCTTGATCCAGCTGGTCCCCGACATTGCGGATCGATGAAGCGGGATGGACTGATGCCAATAAGTACCTGCCGGATGTAGCAGTTTGCCAACCCAGGTTTTTTGGCCGGCAAAGGTATCGATTCGAAAGTCTGTCAGAGGCGGTCCATTGCGCCTGAGATGATCGATGGTTAGCCGCTCGCCTCCTCCAATCGCCAACCAGCTATAATCGCGGCTTCTTTTGGGGCTCGGGCTGTTATAGCGGTCCTCGGCGATGGCGTCCTTGATGTCTTCGTCCGTGTTGCGTGACCAGTGACTAAGTCCGAAGATAAGGCTCATCGAGCCCGTCACGTATTCGTATATGCCGGAAAGCTCAGGCACCCGCGCAAACAGCGATCCAAGCGAAAGAAATCGGCCGGCGTGCTCGCCTGCGATGTCGGCAGCGGATACCCGCTCACGAATAGTGATTTCGGAAAGAACGTCCTTGGATATTCCTCGCGCCTTCAGGAATTCGCGGAAAAATCCGCTCTCGCGCACGTAAAGGAATTCATTTTCGGGGAACGTTCCGGTCTCGCCGGCGAGGTTTCCGAGGCCATGGCCACGCTTGGTGAACTGCTCAAGTTTGACAAGATCGATGTCATTGGCGGGGTCGGCTGAAAGCATCGCTGCTGCGAGCCACATACAGCCATAATAATTTCCGACACTGCCGACGGTCAGACCGGCCGCAGGGATGCGAATATTTTCCCGCGCTGTCCTGATGCAATAGCTGAGCGCTTGCGCCTTTCGCTCAAGTTTTTCAGATCCGATCTGCAGGTTCACGCGTTGCGCTCGCTCCGAGACGAGTTTACGGGCCAGGTTCGTGCTTTCCCAGACTGAAAGCTGGACCCAGATCTGCTCCAGCGGGTTTTCCGAGAGAATTGTCAGCGGACGGATCGGCAAGGAGTCTAGCCCCTCGGGCAGGTGCTCATTTTTATCTTGCAAAATTTTCACCTCACGCAATAGCGTCCTGGATGCTTGGGGGCAGCGAAATGGGCTAAAAGGAGTTTAAGGCTACCGAGACGCCCTTCAATAGACCACTTTATGAATATTCCTAACGGACGAAGATGTCCCGTTTCCTGACCTTGAGGCTTAGTACTTTAAATAACGACTCTTGATACAGCAGATAAGAAGGTTGGCCGTTGCTTTTTACGTCTTCTCCAAAGCGCGACAGAGATATCGGTATTGAATAGTCCGCAATCATGTTCCACTTCGATCAGCTAATGTTTTCAATCGTCTAGGATGCGTTCAAGCTTGGTCGACGGTTCGGACCCGTTCAAGGCGAAGAAGCTTGTCCGACCTCGTTTCATCATAACGGATCAGTTAAACGGTCCGAGAGATCCTCCTCGGCCTCGCTTTGGGATTTGCCAAGAGCTCGTCGAGCGTGAAAGGTTTTCTGTCTGACGTCCTGAAACGCAAAAAATCTCCGTCGCAGCACGAGTCGAGCGCCGCACATATACCGCGGCAGCGTTTACGCTTCGTTAACCATGATCCGTTACTTTGGAATTCCCGACGCGATCTCCTCCCTACGCGTCGATGAGAAAAACTTGGGCTGTGAGACTTTGTCTCCGGCCCTTTTTCGCGTGAGGGCGAAACTCGCAATTCCACTACCCGACGCCGCTGGCCATCTGGAAGAAACACTCATTCCAAGATTTATGCTAGACCCGCGGTGTTGCCACTGGGGATTTCAATGCAAGACGAGCCTAAGTATCAAATCACCTATAGCCTAACCAGATGGGATTATGCCGCAATGGCGCGGGCGCTCACGCGCCGTCCATGGCATCGCAGCATCGTCACGATGGTTCTGTGGTTGTTATCCGTCTGGTGCCTTCTGGTCCTCTTCACCGATCTCTACAATCCGGTGACCATGATCAACGCCGTTGCTGAAAACAGTTCCTGGCTCTGGCTTCCAGCTTGCCTCCTCGTCGTGGCTTTCTTCTCGCTCGCCACGCACTGGCTGGCGTGGGGAGCATCGTTTCTGTACTACAGGCAGATCGCATCCGCTGACGCGACCATCACCATAAGTTTGAACGATGACGCGATTCGTGTGAGGTCGGACGTGGCGGATTCGACTGTTCCATGGGCGACCGTAAAACGGATCATTGGGGGGAAAGATTACTTAATGTTGCCGATATCGAAGCGGGAAGCCTTTATTCTGCCTAGACGCAGCTTCGAAAACCAAAAGCATTTTGAGGACGCCTTTCGTTATGCGAACGAAAAATATCGGCAGGGCCGGTCGGCGCGGGGTGACGTGAAGCAGTAGCTTCCTCCAGACGGGCGGGTTTTTGATGAGCCTTCTCGTCCGCTCCTCCCATCCTTACCCCACGCGTTACCTCAAAAATCGTTCTCTATCGGCGGGCATAAGCCCTCGGCCGGCTGCTTGCTGACTATGACTGGGTTGCCAAGCTATTTGTATCCTCGCTGCCTCGTTGCCGCGACACTGGATATTGGGAGTGGCTTTGGCATAAGATAAATGCATGCCTCGCCGCTACCACGCCGGAAGCTGTTCCTCATGTCGCCAAGGGCGACTGTTTCTGTTTCGCAATCTCGTGACAGATGACATTTACGCGCACTGCGAGGAATGTGAATGGGGATATCTGACTCCGGCGGACATCGAGACGAAGGGCGGATTTCTCACTCTCCTGGAAGAGTTCGACGCCGAGTACGCTTGGAACGACTCGATCTCCCGGAGCGTCTGGGCCAATTACACAGTCGTGGCGGTTGATGACCTGGATGAAACATGAGATTGCGGCAGGGCACAAAAACGCCGGTGCGATCCCGATCTCTACGCCGCAGCAGCAAAGGCTAATGCACCGCACATTCAAAGCCGGGAGCACTAGGATGATCGGAACCTACATCGACGAATTCATCATGTTTTGCGCCGGTTTGTGGATGACATGCGTGGGCTTCGGGTATTTGTCCTTTTCGCGAAACCAGGCGCACAAATTGCCGTTGGTGCGTCATTTTATGTGGATGGGACCTTTGCTGCTCGTTATCACCATAGTCCTGGCGGCCGCCTCATGACCCCAAACTCAGATCGCGTGGGATAATTCGAGCTATGAATGATATGTTGACCTGTCCGGCCTGCGGATTGGAAAAAACAGAATCCCTCGTTCAGGGCGGATCATATATCCTGCGATGCGCCGGATGCGGCGAAGTGATTGTCGCGACGTCATTCATGGCGCTGCTGGACTCGGGTGGTGAGTATTCGGCCTTCACCGATCCGGGGCCTGGAATACAACCCTCGCCGGAAGGCTTCATCGCGCGCGGACCTCTCCAGCAAATCGCAACGGCGATCACGCAGGCTGCATGTGGCGGAACCTTGATACGCCTGTTGCCCATGTGAGGGATTGAAGCCATCATGATCAATTGCTTTCGCGTCCTCCGCTCAAGAGGCTTTCGCCACCCATCAGCCAAGGTTGGCGAATGAATCTCACGTTAAGTGGGTCTTCCTCAATTTGTGTGGTTAACAAATCGTTAGTGGTCACGGCGCTATGGGCGGCCATGCGAACGAGATCGAAATGGTCGCCCGGTCCGGGCATTAAAGTGCAGAGCGTCGTATCCAGCTACGCCGGTGATTGGGTTGTGTCTGCTTGCGGGCCATCCTCTGGCACATGCCCAGATTGCCAAAACCAAAGCAGAAGTCGGCATGGTTGGTCGCACCGCAGTCTTCAGGACCTGCCGGTCCAAGGCAAGAAAGTGACGGTAAGGCTTCAGTTGAGCCGTTGGCGTTGCACATATCGGCAGTGCAGGCGACAAACATTCACAGACCGGGTCCCGGCGATTGCCTCCCCTTACGCCCGTAGGACAACGAGAGTCGCCGAAATAATTGGCCTGCTGGGGCACAGCACCGGCGGACGGCCCGGAGAGTGCTTGATGAGATGGCTTGGGATGCCGATCAGCGACGACACCATCCTTCGGCACTTGAAGCACAATGCTTCACGGGTCGACGACGCCCCCGCGGCACGGATCATCGGGATCGACGACTGGAGTTGGAGGAAATCCTGGCGCTACGGAACGATCATCGTTGATCTTGAACGCCGGAAGGTTATGGACATTCTTGAAGACCGGAGCGTGGCAAGCGTTGCACGATGGTTGAAGCGGCACCCTTCCATTGAGGTCGTCAGCCGAGATCGATGCGGACTTTACGCGCGGGCCGCTCGTGAAGGTGCGCCCCAGGCGTCTCAGGTGGCGGACCGCTTTCATCTCATCCAAAATCTTCGTCTTGCTATCGAGGAACAGATGAGCCTCTCCGGTCGAGCTACAGGCAGGGCCCTGCTACCAAACGAGGATATCGAAAACGATCATGGTGATCGGGCTTTGCAAGAGCAGACGCCTGAAACGCCTTGGCGCAATCAGCTTCGCCGGGCGCATCGGCAGTCCCGGAAGGATGTGTTCGAGACAGTGCACGCCTTGAGCAAAGAAAGCCTGACCTGCTCGGACATTGCACGTCGCACAGGATATGGCCGACGCAGCATCAGGAAATGGCTGACGTTCGAAACCCCACCCGATCGACGCAGGGGCGCGCTACAGCCGACATCGCCTCTCTACTTCGAAGCGTTCCTCACCCAGTGTTGGAAGGATGGCAACCGCCGTGGTCGGCATTTGTTTCATGACATAAAGCGCCGAGGATACACCGGCAGCTTTTCTAATCTTGAACGCCTCCTGGCAACATGGCGCCGCGCCGAGAGGCAGGAAGCGGATGAGGATAAGGTTGATGCTGCGCTGGCTCGGATTAGGCTTTCTGACAAAGCACCTGACAACGTGCCGGTCCGTGATCCGCAAACCGGTCATTTGATCTCACCCATTGTCGCCGCTACTCTTTGCATAAAGCCGCGCGGCGCACTGACCATCAATCAGGCGCGGAAAGTCGATGCCCTCAACAGGGATCACGGACGTTTACTGTTCTGCGCAGCTTCGCCATGCGATTTCGCGGCATATTTCGTGGCCGAACCTCGGCGAAGCTGGACCAGTGGATCGACGATGCCATTCATTCTTGTCTCGCCTTCCTAGCCCGTTTTGCCCGTGTACTTCGCCGTGATATCGACGCCGTCTGCAACGCCATCGACCTGCCCTGGAGCAACGGCCAGGCAGAAGGCCAGATCAACCGACTGAAGACGATCAAGCGCGCAATGTATGGCCGGCGGGACCAGAGCTGCTCAGGGCGCGGATGATGCAATCAAATTGACCGCTCTCCACACAAATTGAGGAAGACCCGGTTAAATGCAAAACGACATGCGAAGAGCTTGCAGGCGATCTTGCGGCATCCCTCAAGAGGATAAAGTCAAAAAGCCGCGCTATGCGGCCTGACTCCATGATCGTCGGGTTTCATTGGCAGTCTAAAGGCATTCGGAAGATAAAGCAGGTCGATGCATCGTCGGAAGTTGCGCTGAGGCTCCCACCATGAGCTTTTGCGATTTCGCTCGCAATGTAGAGGCCGAGCCCGAGACCCTGTTTGCTCGAGTTTTCTTCTCCACGAGAGAATGGCTGAAACAGCCGCTTCATGATTGCCTTTGGGATCCTCGTGCCGCCGTTGCGTATTACAAGCTCGAACATATCGCCTTCCGTCTTGGCAGAAAGCGTGATGGGCTTACCGCTCGCGCCATGCGTGATGGCATTCCCCAGAAGATTGGAAACCATTTGCTCCAACCGAGCGTGGTCCACATCAACAGGCCGATGCACATCAAAGTCGGTTTCGATGATCCGCTCAGGATGCGCGACCAGTATTTCGTTGACGATCCTCGCGAGGAGCGGCTCGACCCGACCACCCTTCGTTACACTAAGGGAAATACCGTCTCCAAGACGCCCGCGAGCGAGATCGAGGAGATCGTCTATCAGGCTGCTCATGCGCTGTACGCTTTCGCCCATAAGGCGCAATACCCGTGTCGAACGCTGATCTGTGACCTCTTTAGAGATAACCCGCAAGCCGGCCGACATGGACGCGAGCGGGTTCCGCAGGTCGTGGCCGAGCACAGCAATGAACTGTTCCCGTTCGTGCGCGACTCCGGCTAGCTCGTCGTTGGCTTGTTGCAACTTGTCGCGGACCTGCCTTGCGTCGGTGACGTCATAGACGACCCCGACGTAGCGCTGGCCCGCTGAACCAACGTCATCGACATATTCGCCGCGACGCGTTAGCCATCGCTCTTGGCTGTTATCGGCGCGTCTTATACGGAATTCACGGCTGCTGACGTCCTGGGGGTCATCGGGGAAGCTAAGGTCGATCATCCTTCTATCGTCGGGATGAATGAGCTCGTTTAAGGTGGCGACCGGGATCACTCGAGCAGGGTGAAGCCCGAACAAACGACAGAATTGTTCCGAGACGGTGATCGTCGCCCATCCCACCCTGTGTTCGAACGTGCCAATTCCTCCAGCAGACTGAGCAACACGAAGTTCCTCGGTAATCCGCTTTTGTTCCGTAACATCGACCAGGTTACCGACGAACATCGTCGGGTTGTCATCCTCATCGAATATCGCGCGGCCATTGGCGTGCACCCACCGGTACCCGCCATCGTCTTTCAACAGCCTGTAGTCTTTGGAGAAGAGCTCCGAGCCGGCCATGATCCCTGCAACAGCAAGCTTTACCCGCTTCAGGTCGTCAGGATGGATCGAGTTGAAGAAACAGTTTGTCGATGTGCCGTCCGCAAGTGCGACAGCATCCTGCCTGGTGATTGCCGCAAACCGAGCATCGGCCACGAGCCTGTCGCGTCGAATATCCCAATCCCAGGCACATGGCGCTCCGGCGACATCGAGTGCGAGTTCCAGTTGCCGACGCGCGACGACAATATCATCCCGCGTGCGCTCAAGCTCGGATTGGGCGCTATCGCCAGGATTTTTGATGATCGACAACGATTTCCCCGTTCACGCCATTACCCGATCGATGAAATCTGCAATAAGTTTCTTAAGCTTCTCCAGAGACGGAAGGTCCATCAGCATAGCAATGTACCCGCGAATTTGTCGGTCCTGGACAGAAAAATTGATGTAGAGAAACAACACGAAGCTTTGGTCGCTGGTGTTGTCAAGGACATCGAACAAAATGGTACTGTTCCCGCGGCGAACGCCGGGTAACGACATCTTCAGCGTATGCTGCAGCATGTTCGCCATCGAGCCAAGACAACCATTCAGGATGACGTTGCCGGTCTCCGCAAGCGCTTCTTCTTCCATCTCGGCAAGGTCGGCTTCTCCCATCTCGTCGCCGACAATTGCACGAACGAGGGAGAGCCCATTGCTTTCGGGAAAGATGAGAAGAGCGCGGCCGGAAAAAGGGCCTTCAAATTGTTGGTGAACGGCAATGAGACCCTCGTTTTCGCGTTGACCAATCAAAGAGGCTGCAGATTTCCGAGTGACAACCTCGACGGACGGGACAGACAGGATGACTTGCTTGTTGACCATTTTGCGCAAACTTGCCGCCGCACGGCTGACGCCGATGTTGACGAGCTCGGTCAGCGCATCACGTTCAAGATCGTCGAGGGTTAGTGTAGCATCGCTCATAGATCGGCGTTCCTAAACCGGAGCGCTGCACCGGAAATGAAGCCGCTTAGAGCCTCTTCGGTCACCGGCTTGGCTACGAAGGTGCCATTCAGCGCCCGGACAGCGGCAATGATTTCGTCTTGAACGTTTGCTGTGATGACGGCAATCGGCATCTTCGGATGCAAGGCACGAAGTTCTTTTGCCAACTCAAGACCATCTTTGTCCGGCATATTGAAGTCCAATACCGCAACATCAATCTGGCGAGAGCCTACAATTTCTAGGGCATCGGCGGCGTTTCCTGCCTCAACGCGTGTCCAGTCAGGCTGCAACGCCGCAATCGCCTTGCCAGCCACGATCCGGGCTAATTTGCTGTCGTCCACCATGAGGACAGTGACTGCCATTCGATGCTCCATCAATTTCGCAGGCTTTGTAAGCCAGAGATACCTATCTGTACGAGGCCGCGCCTAGCTCCGCAAGTTTGCCACCGTGGCTTTCGAGCCTTGCTTCAAAAAATCAAGCAGGCAAGGCAATAGGTCGGCGGCTGCTGAAGGTGATACGGGAGAACCCGAGACCGCTGGCATAAATACCATGAGCGTTTGCCATAGCGCTGTGTGAATTTCAGTCGCTGCCGCCACATCAACAACGGCCTCCGGATGACTGCTGAGATAGCTGACGAGCGCCTCCGCTTCGTCGATACCGCATTTTCCGGAGAGGTTGATGACGCCATCACTAAAGCTCATCGTCATTTCACCAACTCCTCCATGTTCAGCACAAGCAAAACCTTGCCATCCCCGAGCAGCGTCGTCCCCGCGATCCCGGGCACGCCCTGCAGCAGGCCGGCGAGCGGCCGGGTCAATGTCTCGGCACGCTCGGCAATCGCATCGACGGCAACACCGATCTGGTCTTCCCCGGCCTGCACGATCAGCACCTTGAGGTCGTTGGAATACGCGCTAGGCGATTGCGATTGCAGGAGTTCGCCGAGATGCAGCAGGGGTATCGTCCGGTTGCGCAGCACAAAGGCCTTGCCCGCCCGAACGGATTGAACAGCGCTCGCCGGCAGCTTTTGTGTCTCGATGACATCCGAAATGGGAATGCCATAGCGTTCATCGCCGACCTGAACGACCATCAACTGCGTCATTGAAAAGCTGATAGGGAGGTTCAGGACGAAGGAGGTACCCGATCCGACTGTACTTTGCAGTTCGAGCGTCCCGCCAAGCTTCCTGACGGAACTCTGGACGACATCTAGGCCGACCCCGCGGCCTGATAGATCGGAGACCGAGGACGCGGTGGAAAAGCCGGGTGCGAAGACGAATTGCAGAATATCCCGGTCGGAGAGAGCTGACGCCTGGCCTTCCGATATCAGGCCGCGATCGATCGCCGTCGCCCGAACCCGTTGCGGATCCATGCCGCGGCCATCGTCGGCCACTTCGATCTCGATCTGGTCGCCGCGCTGCCGGGCGCGCAATAGGAGGCGACCCCGCTCGGGCTTGGACTGCTGTAGCCGGTCGGCTTCCGGCTCGATGCCGTGGTCGAGACCGTTTCGAATGAGATGCAGCAAGGGTTCGGAAAGGTTCTCGACGATTTCCCGATCGGCTTCGACCGACTCTCCCTCGATTATCAGGTCGAGCGCCTTGCCGAGCCTTGCCGATGTCTCGCGCACCAGCCGCGGAAAGCGGCGGAACGTGTGTTCGAGAGGGATCATCCGTGCCTGGGTGACGGCGCTATAGAGCGAGGCGACGAGACGCTCGATCTGGTCGTGGTTGGCGAGGATGCGTCTCGCGAGTTGGCCATTGCCGTGGCTGCGCGCTTCATCCGCCAGCGGCATGAGGCCGTTCTTGGCGGTGATCAGCTCGCCGGCAATCTCGACCAGTTTATCAATGCGCGCGGAATTGACCCGCATGGTTGTCGCCTGACGATCCGTAGGGCGGTCTGCTGACATCTCCGGCTGGGCCGTTGCCTGTTCGCCGGATGCTCCGGGCAACGCGAAAAGCTTGACCTGATCGGGGATCAGCCGGAACACGCCTTCGGCCTCCGCCAGCGAACCGCCCGAAACGGCCTCGATCAGCAGGTTGCAACGGAACGGATCGTAGTCCTGCGGCGCAGGCCGGGGGTCCTTGAGCGAAAGAGCCAGATGCCTGAGGTCGGAAAGCCGCGATATCGTCGCCAGTGGATCGTCACCGTTGAAGAAACATTCGGGATGCGGCTCGTAGCGGATGGCGATCAGGGTTGCTGCCGCATCCGTTGCGGGAACCCGTTGATGCAGGGATAGCGCCCAGTCCGGAATTGCCGTGGGCGCGAGGGCACTCTCCCCGACGTCGCGCTCGGTCATTTCACCGCTCACCAGCCTCAGAAGCCTTGGCGCCTGCTCTTCCTGCGCTTCGGATAGACGACCGGTCTCGGAAATGCCTTCTATACTGCTGTCGACCCATTCGACCACCGCGAGAAGCGGATTGATGAGCGTTGAGTCCACAATGATCTTGCCGGCGCGCGCTTGCGCCAGAAGATCCTCCGCCTGATGCAAAATTGTGAGCATCGGCCCGAAATCGAAAAGGCCGACCGAACCCTTCAGCGTATGGATCGCCCGAAAGGCGCTTTCCAGGCTTTCGCGTTGGCTTGGATTGGCCTCCAACGACAGCAGATCGTCCGAGGCCTGTTGGACCAGTTCGCGCGCCTCGATGGCGAATTGGTCGATCAATTCATCCATTCATTTGTCTCCCGTCTCTCGATAGACGATGGCGTCGGGAAAGCGGACCGGCTCGAAAGTCTCGGAAATGCGCGACATGGATTCCGTATGGCCGAGGCAGATATAGCCGCCGGGATAGAGCAGTTCGTGGATATTGCGGGCGGCGATTTCACGCGCAGCCTCGTCGAAATAGATCAGCAGGTTGCGGCAGAATATCACATCGAAACGGCCGAGTGCCGCAAGGCTTGGCCGACCGACGATATTGCCCTTGGCAAAGGTAACGGATTCCCGCAAGTCGCCGATCAGCCGACGCTGCTGATCCTTTTCCGGCTCGAAATACCGGTCGAGGATATCCTTCGGAATCCTGGAAAGCGACCGCTGCCCGTAATAGCCGTCCACCGCCTGCCGCAGGATGGCGGTGTCGATATCCGAACCGATGATCTCGATATTATAGGCGTCCACCAGCGGCCAGTTTTCGAGCAGCCAGATGGCGATCGAATAGGGTTCCTCGCCGCTCGAACAGGGCATGGACCAGATACGGATACGATCGCCCGGCCCTTTCGCTTTGATCACATCCGGCAGGATGGAATTGCTGAGGCAGGCAAGCTGGTGCTGCTCACGATAGAAATATGTTTCGTTGACGGTGAAGCTGTTGATCAGCAGCTCGGTCTCGCGCAGGTCCCCGCGCAGGATGGAAATGTAGTTCCTGGCCGACTGGGCCTTGCGCTGGCTGATCAGGTCGGTGACGCGGCGCTCGATATAATAACGCTTGGTCTCGCCGAATACCATCCCGCTGCGCTGGTAGATTATGGCGCAGATTTCCTCGAGATCGGCGCCCGAAAGCGGGGCGGCACCGAAATTTCCCGAGTTTGTGGGAGGGATCACCATCAGCAGACCCGATCCAGCAGAGAGGCGCCGATTTCATCAACCCGCCGGATGTCGCTCGCACCATTGAGGCGCACCAGCTCTCCCGGCATGCCCCAGACGACTGCCGTCTCTTCGGATTCGGCAATCGTGTAACCGCCGGCGGCCTGCAGATCGGCCATGGCGGTGGCGCCATCATTTCCCATACCGGTCATGAGGATGCCGACGAGGTCGGTTGCCGGTACATGTTTCATCGCCGAACGCACCATCCGATCAACGCTCGGATGCCACCGGTAGGCTTGGTCGCTCGGAGCCGCCATCGCCACCAGCGACCCGGCGCGCAAGGAAATGACGATATCCGCATCTCCCTTGGCGATGTAGATATTCCCCGGCTCCAGCTTCGTCTGCTGGCTGACCTCGCTGACGGTTAAGGCGCAGAGCTTGTCCAGCCGCCGGGCCAGCGGTCCGGTAAACGAGGCCGGCATGTGCTGCGCCACGACCACCGGCCAGCCGAAGCCGGCTGGCAATTGGGCGAGCACAGCATCGAGCGCCGGCGGCCCGCCGGTCGATGTGCCGATCAGCACGAGACCGGTTCGGCTTGAATCCTGGCCCCGTCGTTGAGAGGTGGTCCCCCGGCCGCGAGACGGAATTGTCGATTGCGATGGAATGACCTGCGTCAAACGAACGCGCTCGGCGAGCCGCCGGCTGCGCCGGATCCGCACCGTCGCCGCCATGCGGACCTTTTCGACGAGACGCGGGGTCAGTTCGTCGATCGACAGCGAAATTGCGCCGCCGGGCTTGGCGATGAAATCAACCGCGCCGATCTCCAACGCCGCCAATGTCTCCTCCGCACCCTCCTCGGTTAGCGACGACACCATCACCACGGGGCAGGGATGTTCAAGCATGATGCGGTCGAGACAGGCGAGCCCATTCATCAGCGGCATGTGGATGTCGAGGGTCACCACGTCGGGCTGGAAGCTCGAAATGACCTTCAGAGCTTCAGCGCCATCGCGGGCGAATTCGATCTCGAAATCCCCTTCGGCAGTAAAGATCTGGCCAAGCAGTTTCCGCATCAGCGCGGAATCGTCGACGATGAGAAGACGGATCACGGACCGACCACCGCCGTCTTGTCGTCGGCGATCGCCGCCACGATATCCCGTTCCGCCCGGCTCAGAAGCTCCTGCGGATCGATCAGCAGGATCATCCGACCGTCGGATTCGATATGCGCGATGCGGTCGAAGACATCCGTCCGGTCGGAGGAAAACTCGGGCGCCGCCGACAATGCGGCCGAAGAAATGGCCTTCACTTCCGATACGCCATCCACCACGAAACCGGCCTGCAACGTTCCGAGCGTGACGATGATGGCGCGCGCCTTGGCTGTCTGCGCCTGGGCCGGCGTGTCGAAACGGGTGCGCTGGTCGATCAGCGGGATCGCCTTGCCGCGCAGGTTAATGACGCCCATCACGAAGGCTGGCGCGCCCGGCATGCGGGTGACCTCATTCGGAACCCGCACAACCTCATCGACTGACCCGATCGGCAACCCGTAATTCTCGTCGCCGAGCTGGAAGATCAGGAACTGTTCGAACGTGTCCTGCCTCCCACGTGTCGTTCCCATCGGTTTTGCTCCTGTATTCTGGCCGATCGCCTGAGTGACGGCATGGTGGCCAAACAGTTTTTCCGGCGACAGAATAGAAATCAGCAGTCCGCCATCGGCAATCCGGCCGATCGCCTCGATCTGCGCATCGCCGCGCCCGCGCTGCAAAACGGCCGGGACCGTATCGATGGCATCCTCGGGCAGCCGGCGGATCACATTTATGCCATCGACGACCAGACCCACCAGATCACCCTCGTGCTCGACGACGATGATGCGGGAGCCCTCGCCCGCCGAATGGGCGTCATCGAGACCAAGAAGCAATGCCAGCGAGACGAGCGGCAAAACGCTGTCGCGCATTGGAATAAGACCGACCACTGCCGACGCGGCATTCGGAATGACCGCGATATCGCCGGTCAGTGTTGCGACCTCGCGAATATCGTCGAGCGGCAGGCCATAGAGCTGCCCTGCGACACGGAACGAGAGCAAGGCGATGAGCTGAGCGCTCGCCTCCACCTCTTTACCACGGTCGTCAAGGGCGGTCCGTTCAGACGGCGCGCGCCTCGTCACCTTGAACGCGGCGTCCAGCAGGTCATTCAGATCCTGAAGCGGTGCCGCTGTCGCATCGGCTGAAAGCCGCAGCACGTCATCGACGAGAAGACCCACGGCGCCGCCGTGGTCGTAAACGATGATCTTGCCATCCCGGCGTACACTATGGCTGCCGTTCAAAACCTTGCCCATCGACAGGACCGGAACCGGCTTGCCGCGAAGATTGGCGATACCCGCCAGCGCCTCGGGCCCGTGCGGCACCCGGGTGATATGCGGCACCCTCACGACCTCCAACACAGGGCCCGCGTCGATCTCGTGGCTCTGCTGTCCGACCCGGAATACCAGCCGCCGCCGATCGATATCCGCCGGGGAGGATGACCCTGCCATGGCTTCAGTTTCCGGACATCTGGAGTTCGTCCGCCAGCGATGCGATTTCCTCGACGGCCGCCGCCAGATCTTCTGTCCCGCGGGACTGCTGCCTTGCCGCGGTCGCGGCCTGTTCGGAGGCGGCACTCGCCTCTTGCGCCACAGAGGCGATCTGCTGCGTTCCGGCCTGAACCTGCTTGGCGGCGACGAGAATTGCCTGCGTCGCGTCGAGGATCGATGCGTTGCCGCGCACCGTCAGGTCCACATCGGCCTCCGCCGCGACCAGTCGGTTGACGATCTGCTTATTCTTGGCGATCTCGGCCTCAGAGGCCACGACGATCATTTCCAGTTCCCGCTCCACGGCGGCGATCTGCACCTGGATCTGCCGCACGATATCCTTGACACCATCGATATTTTCGGCGGAATCCTGGGCGAGCTTGCGGATATCCGTCGAGACGATCGCAAAACCGCGACCCGCCTCGCCGGCCCTTGCCGCCTCGACCGAACCGCTGACCGCCAGCATGCTGGTCTGCACCGCGACCAGCACGATCCGGTCAACCGTGCGCTCGATCTGGAAACCGATCTCGCCCAGCGAATTTAATTCCTTCAAGGCATTCCGCGTTTCGTCCAGCGCGTCGGAAACGCCGGCTGCGATGCCGTTCAGGCCGGCCTTGTTTTTTGCGAGGAATGCCTTGATTTCCTCGGCGCGCTGGCTTGCCTGCTCGGCGCTTCCCTGCGTCTGGGAAGCGCTCTTCTCGATCTGTGTCATGGCCGCATTGGCCTGCTGCGTGGCAGCCGCCTGTGCTTCCGCTCCTCGGCTGATCTGCTCGATCGCAATGAGAATTTCGCCGGCCGCCCCGGAAAGCTCCTGGACTGTTGCGGACAGCTCCTCTGCCGCCGAACTTAGTTCCTCGGTTCGCGACGCCCGACCACTTTCGTTCATCAGGTCGTCGGCAAGCGTTGCCAGCGACCGTGCTGTTTGCTGGCTCTCTTCAAGGGCTGCGCCCTGTTGTTGGACCGCGCGCTGTGCTTCCGCCGCTGCAGCCGACTGTTCTTCGGCCGCGGCCGCCACAGCCTCCGCGCCCTTCTGCGCCTCCCGTGTCGCTACCTCGGCCTCGACGGCAGCAATAAGGATCGTCTGGCTATTTTGCGAAAGGGCTGAAAAGCTCGAGCGGATGTCTTGCAGTTCAGCGGCGACCCTGCTGCCCGCCAGCGTCTGTTCCTGCGCCTTGGAGGCCGCGGCCTTGATGCCGTCGGCAATGCGGCAAACGCCATCGACTATTGTCTCGGCATGTCGATTGACATCGCGCGAGCTTCGCTCCGCAATTTCCGCCAGCGATCGCACCTCGTCTGCAACCACGGCAAATCCCCGACCTTGATCACCGGCCCGCGCTGCCTCAATCGCGGCGTTGAGCGCCAGAAGATTAGTCCGGTCCGCGATATCGGCCACCGCGGTCGTCGTCGTCCCGATGCTTTCCGCTTGGGACTGCAGCCTGTCGATAACCGCAACAGACTCGATCTGCCGTGAAGCATTAGCGTCGATCGCGGAAATGGAAGCATCGATCTGAGCGGCAGAATCAAAGATTGAGGCCTGTAGCTCTTCCGTGCGTTGCCGCGAGGCTTCGGCCTCCGCGCGAGCCTCAGAGAACCGCGCCGAAAGGTGCGTAGTGGCGGACAGAGATTCATGCGCCGCACCTGCCGCTTCTTCGGCGCCACTGGCGATCTGCTCCAGCGCCCGGCGCAGCTCTTCTACTGCTGCTGCCGCTTCCGCCACGCCGGTCGCGAGCTGTTCTGTCGCAGCACCAATACGCTCGGCCGCCTGCTGCTGTCGCACGCGGGAACGATCCTGCGATCGTCGGCTGACTAATTTGGTATTTGGCTCTGGAACAGCTCCTGTCGGGCTGGCCTTGGAGGGATTTGTCTTAGTGCCCAACTGCGAAGTCTTTACCAGTGCCATGCGTCTCCAACCCCATTATAGTGTGAGCTGAGCCCGCAACGCGAGGAATTGCTCCTGATCTCCAGCTATGGCGCAAAGACGCGAGCAACGCAAACCTTTCAGCTCCGCTAGGTCCAAAATTCGAAATGCTATAAAGGCATTTACGACGACTCAATCCGTAGCGCTGAAAGTCTCGAGGAAGGCGGCCAGTCAATCGCAAAACGGGTAGCAGCTTCTCGTGGCTGTGCAAGATTTCCTGACAGGAGCTGAGGGCGCGGCCGTGACAACATGTCCCTAGTTTCGAGCGCACCTCCTCATGATGCGGTCATGGCCGACCTGATCTACGAGGACCCATCTCATCCCCTCGCCGGCGCGTCCACTTGACAGTACGCTGCAAGCAAGGAAACGATGATCAGGCTCGGAGCGAATTGATTGCTTCTACGATGCGATCGAAGATATAGGGCTTTGTGAAGAAACGCGTTCTTGGCGCTAGGCTAGCCTGAGCCGGCCTCTCCATCCCAGATGCAACGATCATACAGATCTCTGGTCGTTCATCGGCAATGCGCCGCATAAGGCCCAGGCCATCGATCGATCCAGGCATATTAACGTCCGTGAACACCACATCGATATCGTCACGGGTAGACAGGATGTTCAACGCTTCGTCCGCATTGGCAGCCTCCAGCATCGTGAAACCGGCGGCTTCGAGGGCATCTGTGGCATCCATACGGATAAGTCCCTCGTCCTCGACGACGAGAACGGTAGTCCGAAGGGTGTTAGAAATCATAGTGGTTCCTGTTCGCCGATTCCGACGGCGGGCGCCAAGCGATCATCGCGAATAGGGTTCAACATACAGCTGATACAAATGTTCCCCGCCACTATCTATCTTACGGCACGCTCCGGCGCAGAATTTTGCATTTTTAATCCAAACTCGCCGGCGAACATGCGGCCGCAATACAGCATCGCTGACGCACAGCGCTGAATTTTACCTACAAGGATTAGGTCCGCACGCTCGAGTTGGGTCATAGGCGCTAGTAGGTGGGTCCGTTCTTGGCATAGGATATGCTGACGGTCGCGATCTCCGAAGCTCGGAGAGAAACGATCGACGCGTCCCATGGAACAGCGCAGTCAAGGAGTAGGTGGCCAGCATCGTCAAGGGAAGCTGTGAGTCCTCGGACCTCGACAGACGATCCGAATTCCGCGGAAAAGTCCACCTCGATTAGGGAGGTTGGCCCATGTCTTCGCCTTGGATGATGACGATGCGTCCCGAGGTTAAAATGCCGAGATCGCGCAGCATACCTGCAAAGGCTGCCGCCGCAGCCCGAGTGGCCGGATCCTCGAGAACTCCGCCGATCGCGAACGCGTTCCTGGCGTGGAAGACGCGTTCTTCCTCACGGAAGATAAACGCGACCGTACCGATCGAATGGTCCCTCATGAAATTGCGTCCGCGGTCGAGTTTGTAAGTCATTCTCGCCAGCGCTTCGCGTGACCGGAGAGGAATGATTAAATGATCGGTGCCGGCATGGGCGCAGCAGGCGGGAATGGCAGAATCAAGGTCATCATCCTTATAACCGAAAAACTCGAGCGCCTTTTCTAGAACGAGGGCATTTGCACGCGAGCTGCGAGTGCGCGGCGAACGCGGAACGCCCCACCAATTTCCATGGTCTTCGCCTGAAAGGACCTCGATCTCCGCAGCAGCGAGCGAGAGGGGATATCGAGCCGAACCATGGGTATGGGCGAGAACCGCTCCCAGAGCAATGGTTGCATGGCCACAGAACGGGACTTCGACTTCAGGTGAGAAATATCGGACAAGCCACGACCCGGACCCGCCTGGCCGAGGCACGGCCAATACCGTTTCTGAATATCCAACGGCCGAGGCAACAGCCTGCATATCCGCCCGTGAAGGAAGGTTGTCTAATAAAACCACGCCAGCCGAGTTTCTCCCTTCTCGGCTACCACGCGTTCCATGAAGAATGTTGACCTCGACGCGCGCGATCGCGCCATCATTGACGAACTGCTGACGGACAGCCGAGCGAGCAGGCAGATACTGGGAGCGCGGGTCGGCCTCTCTCTTCCAGCTGTGCGTGAGCGCGTCAGAAGACTTGAAAAAGAGGGGTAATCGAAGGTTTCACGATCGAAGTCGGTCCCCGCGGACTCGGCTATACTCTCGAAGCCATCGTCCGCATCGAGCCATTGCCGAGTAAACTCCATATTGTCGAACACGCAATCCAATCAATGCCGGAAGTCATCCACTGTGATGCTGTGACGGGAGACGACTGCTTCGTCGCGCGCATTGTGCTACGAGATATCCAAGACCTAAACCGGGTGCTTAACCCGCTGCATGACAAGCCCTTACAAATACAAGCATAGTCAACGGAACCCCTGTGCAGCGCCGAAGACCGCCGTTCATCGCCGGATAGTGGCCGGCTATCGCGACCGGGATTGGGAGACACGGGCGGGCACCGTCGAGCTGCGTATTCCCAAGCTTCGTACTGCAGCTATATCCCGAGTTTCCTGGAGCCGCGCCGGATGGCGGAGAAGGCTTTGACGGCTGTCATTCAGAAGGCTTACATCCAGGGCGTTTCGACCCGCTCAGTTGACGATCTCAATAAGGCCATGGGCATGTCGGGCATTTCCAAGAGCCAGGTCTCCCAGCTGTGCGAGGAGATCGACGAGAAGGTGAAGGTCTTCTCGACCGGCCCATCGAAGGCGAATGGCCCTGCCTCTGGATTGACGCCACCTATTTGAAGGTCCGGCGTGGTGGGCGCTTCGTCTCTGTTGCAGTCATCATTGCCGTCGGCGTCAACACCGACGGCCGACGCGAAGTGCTCGGCATGGAGATTGGCACGTCCGAGGCCGAGGCGATCTAGACCGAGTTTCTTCGAAAGCTGACAAGGCGGGGTCTGTGTGGCCTCAAGCTCGCCGTCTTAGATGCGCATGAGGGCATCAAGCCGCAGTATCGAAGGTGTGCGCCACCTGGCAGCGCTGCAAGGTGCACTTCATGCGCAATGCTTTGGCCCATGCTGGAAAGAGCGGATCTCCCGCTGCCGCTCTAACCTCCTCGACATCGCTGTTTTCGTCAGGTAGCTCTCTGGGCAGGTTCCTCCGTGAACGACGGAAACCAATAGAGTGCGCGACAGTTCTCCGGGATAGTAGGTGTGTCTAAACAATGTTTGCGGCAGCTCGCAAAGGCGTCTATGCGAGCCGCAGGATTGACCCCCTTGCCTGTGCAAGCAATCTTATCTCTGCCCGCCGCCTTCAGCGGCGGGCTGTATTACCGCACCGGAATTACAGCCTATTTTAGCGACCGACAAACCTGAGGTTCCCTTTGATCAAGGCACGTCCTGCAATACTGCTGCTCTGCGCTGCACTCATTCCGGTGCTTGTGCTCGCGACCGTTATGGCCTGGTTCGTCATCCGCGAGCGACAAGTGGCACTTGTTGACGCGCTACAGGATAGGGCGAGGCTCATTGCTACCGCCGTCCAACGGGACCTTGAAACCCAGATCCAGCTTCTTTCCATAATTGCAGAGTCTCCCAGATTTGATCTTCCCGTTGCTAGATCAAGCTTCGCCGAGACGGCACGCCGGCTTAAGGCAAGAGCACCTCAGTGGGAGCAAATCAGGGTTACTGACGACGACGGAGATGTCGTCCTGTCATACCCTTCATTGTCTGCATCCGCTTCCAGAAAGGTAGTTGACCGAGAGAGCCACGACCGGGTGCTCAAATCGGGTGCCGGGCTGGTCGGAAATGTTGTCGTCGGGTCCGGAGGAAAACCTGCTTTCCCCATACGTGTGCCGATCCAACGCAACGAACAGACGAGAGCCGTATTGTCCGCGGTGATCCGGCCCGAGATGATTGCGTCGATCCTGAAGGAGAGCGGACTGCCGCCGACGTGGTCGGCATGGGTGGTTGATGGCCAGGACAGGCTCGTTGCGGCAACGGTCATTTCTGACCTTGAAGCCAAGCCCGCAACCGACTTTGGTCATGCCATTGAAGGCGAGCGGTTCGAGTTGTTTGACGGATCAAGCGTTCAGACCGCTGCTGCACCTCTTTTAGGTATGCCTTGGCGGGTAAGGATTGGGCTGCCCTCAGTGGACTACATGCGACCGGCCGAACAGGCCGTGCTGCTGCTCGTAGTGGCCAGCGCCCTGATCGTTCTGCTATGCGCGGCGGCAGCCTTCCTAGCTTACCGCGAGTTGCAAGCGCGAACGGCCGGCCGAGAAAGCATGGCGAACTGGCAGCGAATGGATGCACTCGGAAAGCTGACCGGGCAGGCAGCCCATGACTTTAATAATCTCCTGATGGTTTTCCAGTCTGGCGTCGAGGGAATAGAACGACACAGGAATGATGAGGAGCGCGTGACACGGCTCCTCGGCCATATGAGAGAAGGACTGACGAGAGGAAAATCCATTACTCGACGGCTCCTGTCCTTTGCTCGACGATCCAATCAGGGCGCTGAACACACCGAACTTCAAGCTAAATTCCAGGAAATGACGCCACTCCTTAAGCAAGCGCTGAACGACAGCATTGTGTTGGAGACAAACCTGCCAGTCGATCTCTGGGCGATCCATGTCGATCCGGTTGGCCTGGAAATCGCGCTGATCAATCTTCTAACGAACTCCCGTGAGGCGATGCCCGATGGGGGCACCGTAACTGTGACTGCCCGCAACGTCCCAGAGGGATCGGTTGAGGACAAGCGAGTTCATGGCCCGGTCGTCGCAATTACAGTGGTCGATACCGGAAGCGGTATCTCATCTGCCAACCTGGAGCGGATGTTCGAGCCCTTCTTCACCACAAAGTCAAATGGAGGACCGGGTCTCGGCCTGACGCAGGTTCATGGTTTTGCTACAAGCGCTGGAGGTCTCGTCAAGGGTGCAAGTCTGCCGGGCCGCGGAAGCGCGATCACGCTCTTGCTGCCAAAGTCGGATGTCCGAAGCCAGGTTGTCGACAGCTCCTTGCATCCTGATCTTCCAAAATGCATCCTGATTGTGGACGATACACCGGCCTCCCGGGAGTCTACGCGTCTTGCATTAGACGGCCTCATAGCCGAGGTCATAATGGCGTCAAGTGGAGCGGAAGCTCTTCATTGGCTGCAGCGCAAGCCGGAGATAGATGCCATTATCAGCGATATCATGATGCCCGGCATGTCCGGCATCGAGTTGGCGGAAGAAATTGCCCGCCAGAAGCCCGGACTTCCCGTTGTGCTGATGACCGGTTACAGCGACAAGCTGGAAGCTGGAGCAGCTGTGTCGTGGCCAGTCCTCGCCAAGCCGTTCGCATTGAAAGATCTTGCCGCCAGCCTGATTAGCGCGCGATCTTCGGTCCCGGATCTGACGAATGTCGTCCGTCTGGATCAACCGACGAATTTAAGTGCAAGATGATGATCTACTCACCCATCCAGTACCCGCCGGTTGGCGTTGAAAGGTGGCGGGTCGTCCCATATTACAGTAGAACGGACGACATCTGAAGGGAATATCACGTCAAACACTGGGTGGTCGATTAGCGTACCGCAGGTTCGGATCCCGCCAAGGCTCAGTGGATGCGAAGGCAGTAAGCCTCAGCACAACAGCAATGGCGCAGCGATATAGGTCCTCGCGGCTACTACGATCTCAGTGCGTAGGAGTCGAGGTAACCGCATACGATGCAACGAAAAGTCACCACGTCATATAATACTTTGCCTTTGAGGCTCAGGCCAGAAACGAGACTTTTCTCTGGCTTGCCTGCAACCCATGTGCCTGGTGACAAAAGGGCGCCGTCTCCCTTTTCCAGCAAAAAACCCTCTTCCATATCTGAGTTGCATTTGCTGCATTGGTGACACATCACATTGGCCTTCTAACAAATCATACTGTTTTGGCGATGGTTAACGAGCCGACAACCATGTCCGCTGCACTCGGCAGACTTGAAGCTCACAACAATGTCTGCATCCGATAGCTCTCGATTGCCTGGTCGTACAGTGAGATATCACCGCGACTGCGAGCGAACAACTGAGCGCCGACGATGGAGGCGAATACCGCGCGTGCCCTTGCTTCAGATGTTGTCGGGTCCGCTTTGCCGGCGGCAATCAACGCTCGTATCAACCATTCAATATTGACGTCGGCAAAGCGCTGGACCTCGACCTTCACCTGTTGGGGAAGGTCGTCGTATTCGGCCGCCATGAAGCTGCACAGGCACATGCGGTTGCCATTCTCGAGCGCCCACCGGAACGTCTCCGGATAAGCGTTCAGCGCCGACTGGGCATCATCCGCGCCGTCACTCCACATGGTTTCGAGTGCCGCGGCTGCGTCCTCCCAGTATCGCCGCGCCACTGCGGCCGCCATGTCCGCCTTGCTTGGGAAGTGGTGGTAGATGCTTGCCGCCTTGATACCGACCTGCTCGGCGAGATCGCGGTAGTTCAGTCCACCGTAACCGTGCGCCTGCGCGATTGTCTTTGCGGCCGCCAGGATCGCCTCTTTTGAATTCTTCATCATCGTGACACCTCGAACGGGCCAGCTCCCCAAAACTAACAAACGTTAGATAGCTGTTGACAGTCGATTTGTGAAGCCTTAACCAGAACGCTAACAAACGTTAGGTAGGATGTTAACTGTGAGTTCTGAAATCGTATTCTCTAGCGCCGCCGAATTGGCGTCACGCGTTCGTAGCCGGGAACTTTCACCCGTCGAAATCATGAAGGCGCACCTCGATCGCGTCCAAGCATTGGACAGCAAGTTAAATGCGATCGTCACCACCGCAGACAACGCACTGGAAGCTGCTAAGGCAGCGGAACAGGCCGTGATGCGCGGCGACACCTTAGGTCCTCTTCAAGGCGTGCCGTTTACCGCAAAGGACTCCATCGACACAGCGGGCGTCCTCACGCAACGCGGTTCTCCCATTTTCGCGGGCCGCGTTCCGGACATGGATGCGACAAGTGACGCACGCCCTCAAGAAAGCCGGCGCAATTCTTCTGGCGAAGACAAACCTGCCCGAATTCTCCTACTGGACCGAAACCGATAACCTCCTGACAGGGAGAACAAACAATCCATGGGACCTGGCGCTGACGCCCGGCGGGTCGAGCGGCGGGGAATCCGCCGCCATCGCGGCCGGGTTTTCGCCCCTCGGCCTTGGTAGCGACGTCGCGATCTCGCTCCGCGGACCGGCGGCCTTGACGGGCATTGCTGCTTTCAAGGCGACGCACGGTCGTATCCCGATGACTGGCCTATGGCCGCGCGTCCCGCGACGGGGCGAAGAAGACAGTCGGCCCCAGATTTGTTTTTCTCAGCCGGCGTCGGCTGCCTGATCTGGTCAGGCGTCGCATACGGATTCTTTTCTTCTGATGTCGTGTTAACGTGGCAACGTGGCTATCAATCTAACCGCTGTTCGCAGTGAGCGAGATCGTCAACATTTACCACGCAGCGCACGACCGGGGGGAGTACGAAATGGAACAGCTGGCTAATCTGCCCCGCTGGCTCTAATCGTTTTCGGAGTGACGCTGGCCGTAATATTCGCGGTGCAATATCTCGGTCTCACGACAGGCCAGAAGTTCGGTCCCGTCAATAGCCCCGCCTCCGCCCAGGTGGCAGCTGTCATCGTTGATCCAACCGCGCTAACCTGGGCCACAGAGGTCGTAAAAGACCTCACGTCTGAAGTTCAGGAGCTCAAACCGTCGCTTTCGCGAGCTTGTTCTTGAGCTTGCAAGGAGGCGCCAGAGCTTGCAAGGAGGCGATAAAAAACCGCGCCTATTGGGGAGGCGCGGTTGAGATAGCTGTCACTTTCTGGGGGAAAGTGAACGAAGAATGCAGCGATTCGGTTAATGCGAGATTAAAAGCAGGGCGAGGGCTAGAAGCTCATGTCATCGGAAATCACAGAAGGCGCTTCCTCCTGTGCATCTTCAACGCTGGCGCGCTGAAAAGCGGCAGAGGTCACCAACATCTCGGCTTTTGTCGTTTGGGAAACCTGCTCGATCGATTGCTCTAATGAGCTCTTCACGCCGTCACGCTGGTAGATTTCAATAATCCTCGTCAGGTTCAATTCTCACCCGGCTCCTTGAGATAGCCGTGTTCTCTTCGATAGGCATCACCTGCCGGAGTGAGCTTGCAGCGAGGTCGCTCGCTTTGATCCTCAACTTGGACCCACCCGTTAAACATTGCGACATTCACCGATTTTCTACCAGCACCGGGAGGAAGTCGCGCGAAGCCTCGCGTATGAAGGCCGCGCAACAGAACCATTATGCGGGATGAGACGAGAGGCTGCATCGCGGTCGAACTTTCGCTGGTCCTAGGAGTTCCCGCTTTTCTTGGAGACAGAAGGAGCCCACTAAGGGGTGCAAAGCGGGCTCCAAAAAGCTCAGTTGATAGGCCACCAGGACAGGGCCGCACCGGGCAATTATCAGTTGCTCACATATAACGAGCTATGGCGAGTGAATTAAATTGATGTCGAATTCGTGAATTAAAAAATTATTCCAAGTCATTACGTGCTATTGAGGATCGATTGAATAATTTTTCGAATTGGATCCGCTGTTATGAAATCGCTTTTCCCTGGCCTATCGTCGAGACAAATAGCCATTTTCATGATCGAGACCAGCGTAGTAAGCTCTGGCTTATTTGTCGTGCTCGCGCTGATGGTTCAGCTGCTGTACAGCTAAGCGCAAAAGACCAGCCTCCTGTCACGGTAGCGCCGAGAGCTGGTGTCGTTTGGCACTTAAACGTAAGAATGCGGCTGTTTATTTCTTGTTTGGCGTTTAATTTGAGATTCTATAGGCAAGGAATCTCAAATTAAGTGCAACTGCGAAGAGGTCCGTGATTGACGTGCGCAGTCCACGATCTCGTCTATAGCGCTACCGAAGCGAGCTTTGTTCTCGCCCATCAAATGGCTTCGCAGCATGTGAAGCATCTCCGGGCCCGAGCGCTCGACCATGGCTACACCAGCTAAAAGAGCCGGCCTCAAGTGCAGCGGGAAGACCGTACTTGCTCGCGACGGAAGTTCGCTACTTTGCACCCTGAGGACGTTGTCGAGATCGGGAATGATCACGCCGAGCACCCTATAGCTTGATGGTTCGTAGTGGTCGGGCAAAGGCCTTGGGACGCGCCGCATCAGGAGGAGGCGAGCAACTTCGCTTGGCGGCATCCAGTTTTGCATTCCGAGCTCGGCCTCGTTGTCGAGAAGCTGTTCTCCTATAAGAGCACTATTGTGATAGCGACTGAAGGGAGAGCTTCGGGGAACCCCGTCAGCGTTCTGAAGGAGGTTACCACAAAGCGGGCAGGTGATGCGCCAGCCGAGAAAGCGGCTACGAAGAACGGGATGCAACTCGTTAGTAGTCGGACTACAACTGCAACATAATTGCCGGGGCTCGCTGGCAATCAGGCGCCGCGACGACTGCGTGATGTTAGAGAACGTCATGCGCAGCACCGTAGCCGGATCAGCAGAGAACATATAGGCGATGCGGGCAACCTGACTCTCGGTGATGTCTAGATCGGCCGTGCGCAAAGATTGTATCTCGGGAAGGCAATGCTGAAGCATAGCCAATGGAGGGACCGCATAGAAAGCAGCATGCCGAATGATCCACGACGACAGAAGTTCATCGGGGTAGGGCGCCAACCTTACCGGCAATTGCCGTGCGGATAATCCCATCTCATGCGAACGCTGCTTCGGCGTCAAATTCCGGCTCCCATTTCTCAATGGCCTCATCGGTAATCCGCTCTTTTCCGCTTTCGATCGCCTCGATAGCCAGTGAGTTGATTATGTGGAAGATGTTGGCAGTGATGCCCTCGCTGATCTGCAGTATCCGCCGCAATGATTTTGCGGTTAGCACCGATGGGTGACGCAGTGGCGTATTGCGCAGGATCAAGGCGACCAAGATTTCGAATTGCTCATTTGCAACCCAGCGGCTCAGCGTGAACTGTTCGAAGCGGCGCGCCAATTGTACATCGCCGCCAATGGCCTCACGGGCGTCATTGACCCCGAAGCAGACGAGCGAGATCTGAAGGCGGTTGCTTAGAAAGCGCAATGTGTTGAGGACGATGCGTTGCTCGCGATATGTTCCAGCGAGAATGTTATGCACTTCGTCAATCACCAGCACCTGCACGCCGATTGCTTCCATGATGCGCAACGCAGCCTGCTCCATTTGTGCAATATCGGCGCGCGGCCGCTGTGGTGCGCCGAGGAGCGTCAGAAGTTCGGCATAAAACCGTCTCTCACCAGGCCGGCTGGTCATCTCCATTGCGAGAACCGGCGTTTTCAGCCTGCCGGTGAGCGAATTGAAGCTTGGCGGATGCTGCTCACGGAAACGCTTCATGATCATTGTTTTGCCCATTCCACTGTCACCGTATATGGCGATGGAAGGCATTCGCGTCCCGCGTGGATGATCGACCAGGAGGTTGAGGCGATCGAGCACCTGCTTGGCACGCGGATAAACGAGCCAGCGACGTGATCTTATCGCGCGGATGCGCTGTTTGTCTGCTTCACCAAGCAGTACCGCAGCATTCGCAGTTAGGTGAGAGATTTCTGTGTTCATGCAAGCTCATTCCGTGTCCTCGAAGGCAACAGGCTTGCTGGAGTCAATCCCCCGAAGCGAGCCCCAACTGCCATCATCCACTTTCGTTTTCGCGCGGGCAGGACGGCCCCGCCGCGCAGTCGCTGTCGCCTTGACCGCTGCATCCACCAGCTTGCGCTGCTCGATCGCTGTGCCGACGATGGTGCGGGTATTCACCTCTCGTCGCCCCTTCGCCCGAAGCGCTCGGCGCGCCGCCAAGGCTTCGTGCAGTGTTATCGAAGGCAGGGTAAGATCGGCGTAGCGAGCTTCCACGAAGTTGCCCGATTGTCGTCGCACGAAGACACGAGACATGTCCCGAGGATCGTATTTGACGAGCAACCGGCGACTTGCACTCCCGACGTCGGCACTTAGGGCTGGCGACCAATAGCGAAGTCCAAACAGGTGGATCCCGGTTGGTTGCAGCGTGCGCTCCTGCTCGGGCAGGAATGTCAGCCAAAAACGCATGCGATCCTGCGGCAATCGGAGCGGAATTTCACCTTCTTGCTCGCGCCAGACGGCGATCGGCGGGCGGCCCAAAGTGCGGTGGATCGACTGATGGTAGGTACCGACAATGTCGAGGGCGATGTATCGCTCGAGTTCGCGCAAGGTCAGCGCTGAATGCCGCTTCGAATCGTACTCGCCAAGCTCCTCTGCATTGCTGAAGGTCGTGCCGGGTAGTAAGTGGAGTTTTCCCATCTGGGTGCCGATCAACCGTTCGATATGGCCACCGAAGCGCGGTTCGCCCGGTGGTCGCCAGTTGATCGCGATGCCCGCATCCTCGCATCCCCTCTTGAAAGCACGACTCCTGAAGTCGCTACCGTTATCGACATGCAACGTCTCTGGGAGGCCGGCTACGGGCCACGGTTCGATGATCTCGCGCTCTCGTAACCAAGGCGATTTGTCAAAGACGGAGTGTAGTAAGCACAAACTGGTCGAAAGTCGGGAGGGGGCGTCCATCGTGAGGTAGAAACCTGTCACCATCCGACTGCAGACATCCATTGCCAGCGTTAGCCAAGGCCTCCCGATCGGTTGACGCGTCTCCTCGTCGACAACAAAAATATCTGCTTTCGTGTGGTCGACTTGGACGATCTGGAGTGGACGCGAGGCGGTGAGGCCTCTTGGCACGGCCGTTGTCCGCTTCACGATTTCGGATTCGCCGCGTCGTTTGGCGCGTTTGCGAAGGTTGATGTCCTGGATACGAGTTTCGATCGTCCGGCGGTGAGGCGGCTTGAGCCCTGCCGAAATGCAGTTGGTTTGCACATCCCGGACCAATTGAGAAACTCCCGGGCGGTTCTTATTCAAGTAGTATCGGCTGATGCTGGTGCGGATGATTTCCTCTCGCTTGTCGTCGAGCATCCTGCGGCCGTCAGGCCGGCCGGGTTTGCGCTCCACCAGCGACATTACCGTTCCTCCAGCTCGAAATAGCTTGATAAGACGGAATGCAGTTGCGCGACTGACTTTGAGTTCCGCAGCAAGCAGCGCCATGTCCCCTGCTGTTATCTTGCCAGACCGACGCATCAGAAATTCCCGGATGGCTTCCGTTCGCCGTAACGCCTCATCCCAAAGCGCCTCATCAACCTCGTCGGGAAATGGTTCGTTCATTGCAGAAACACCGTCGATTTCGTCGACGCCTGAATCTCATATTAAGTGCCAAAATCCAAGACAAAATCTCAAATTAAGTGCCAAGTCTCGAATTAAGTGCCGGGCTATCTTGTTGAAACAGCTAATTCGGAAGCTTACGATTAAATGCAAAACGACACAGGGCGAAAAGTCGGCGGACAAACCTTTGACGAGGGATGAGCCGAAGGAAACACACAAGACCAGACGCGAGCCGATCAAGGCGTTCCCGCTCGGAATGGTGCTTCGTGCCTGCCCCCAGATCACTGATTATGGGCCCGGCGGGCGCATTGAGCACTGGCGCGAGCTCATGAAGGCGGCCGTAGTCGTGCGCTCGATGCTCGGCGTCAGCCCCTCTGCCTACGAGGAGGCGTGCAACGCCATGGGGCCTGAGAATGCCGCGGTGGCGGTGGCCTGCATTCTGGAGCGATCGAATTTCATAACATCCGCCGGTGGATATCTTCGGGATCTTACCAGGCGCTCTGAGCGAGGGGAGTTTTCGCTTGGGCCGATGCTAATGGCACTTATGAAGGCAAATGATGGCGTACACCGAAAGTTGGCGTGACAGGACTGCGTCGGTGACAGGCAAAACAAGTTTGCTTTGTGGCTGGAGCCCTCAGACTTGTCAGCCGTTTTTTTTTGTGAATTCCTGTTGTGATACAGGTAGTTATCAGCGTTCAACAACGAATTCCGCCAAGGACCTGTAGCATTGTGGAGGTAAGGCACAAACAGCTGGTGGGCTAGCACAGCAAAGGTCATGTCGAGGCCCTATCACCTGATCGTCCGTTGTGCGCCTGGAAGTACCGAAGTCATCGTTACTCACCTATGCCGGTGATGGATTTAAGTTAACCCGGAGCGGCACTTTTTGGATTCCGGAAATCTTACGGCAGATAGTGACGGTTTCGCCCAGAGATTGACAGAGTAAACCGTCTGCGCAAGATTAGTTATCGGTAGATACAGCCTGCTGCTTGCGCCCCTTTGGGGTACGGTGAATGTATCGAGCCACTTATGGCTCCCTTTGCCCGGACGAACGGGTCAGCAACGCAAGCTCCTGACGCTCTCCGTTCGTTTTTGCAAAGGATCATCTCATGCGTGATTTCCGCGATGCCAAAGCTATGGCGAAAACGCTCCGTGAAGCGCTGAACGCCAAATCCCTCGCCCTGACCACCAGCGAAAGCCAGGAGCTTGTTGCTCGAATTCTTGGCTTTCGAGATTGGAACGTGTTGGCCGCACGGATCCAGTCGAATGATACACCCACGACCTCGGTGCAGGCCAATTCGCCTACGTCCACCGAGGAGAAAATTCCCCTCGTCCCCATGCGTGATATGGTCCTGTTCCCGCACATGGTTTCGCGGATTTTCGTGGCGCGCGACAAAACCCGACAGGCCGTGGAACACGCTCTCGCTGGCGACCGGCGCGTTGTCGTGGTCGCCCAGAGAAGTGGCATAGACGATCGTCCGAGCACCGCTGATGCCCTCCACTCGGTTGGCGTCATTGCAAATGTGGTCGATCGCCAGACACAGGTGGACGGAGCGCTCAAGGTTACCGTCTGTGGGCTTCAGCGAACAGGCATCGTCCGCGTCACCGACGGTGAGTTCCTGGCGGCGGAAGTCAAGGTCATTGAAGAGCAGGGCAGGCAATCGAAGGAGGCAGGCGCTCTGTCGAATGCCGTCCTCAATGTGTACCAAACCTACGCCGACGTCGATTTTTCGGCGCTTCCACCAGGATCCAAAGCCCGTTTCAGCATGCCTTCGGTCGGCGATCCGAGCCAGTTGGCCGACACAGTTGCCGCGTTACTATCGACCGGTATCGAGCAGAAGCAGCAACTCTTGGAGACCAGTGACGTGGTGGCTCGATTGAAGAGACTGATCGAGTTGATGAGCGCTGGTCTTCCCAAAGCCGTCGCATAAATCTTCCAAAGCAGGAGATTTTTGCGCTCAGCTTCAGTAGCATGCGGTCCAGTGACACAGACATTGGACCGCGTTCATGTACGATGAAATCATCGCCTGGCGTCGTGATCTGCACGCCAACCCGGAGCTGGGCTACGAGCTTCCTCGTACCGCATCCTTCGTAGCCGACAAGCTGCGGGTCGTTGGCTGCGATCAGGTTACGGAAGGGATTGGCCGGATCGGAGTTGTTGGCGTAATTCACGGCCGGAGTGACCTTTCCGGTAAGGTGATCGGCCTGCGTGCCGATATGGATGCGCTGCCCATTCAGGAAAGTACCGGATTGCCTTACGCCTCCACCGTCGAGGGCCGGATGCATGCTTGCGGACACGATGGGCATACGGCGATGCTGTTGGCTGCTGCAAAAGCCTTGGCGGAAACACGCAACTTCGATGGCACCGCCGTTATGATCTTTCAGCCGGCGGAGGAGGGGCAGGGGGGCGCTAAGGCAATGTGTGATGACGGCCTGATGACGCGCTGGCGTATCGAGCGGGTGTTTGCCCTTCATAATGAACCGGGCCTGGACGTTGGACGTTTCGCCACCCGCACTGGCCCGTTCGGGGCTGCGGTGGCGAGCTTCAAGATAACAGTCGATGGGAAAAGCGCGCATGCTGCTAGCCCTCAGGCCGGCGTTGATGCCCTCCTTCCTGCCGCTAACATCCTTATCGCCCTGCAGACTATCATCACGCGGAACGTCCATCCGCTTAAGACTGGCGTGATCTCCTTCGGATCGTTTCAAGGCGGAAAACCGGGTGGCACCTTCGTCGGATCGAGTGAGCTGCGCGGCTTGGCCCGCTGGTTCGAGCCGGAGGTGCGAGACACCATGGCTCGCCGCATTGTCGATATCTCCGAGGGGATCGCGTCGTCCTACGGAGCAACAGCGACCGTCACCTTCAGAAACCTGTATCCGGTAGTCGTCAATTCTCCAGCGGAAACGGTGCTGGCCGTTGAGGTTGCGCGTTCGATAATGGGAGAGGATGCCGTCGATCCCGACCACTCGCAGCTTATGGGTTCGGAAGACTTTGCGTTCATGCTTGAGCAACGCCCCGGCAATATTGCGCTTCTTGGCAACGGAAGCACGGCCGGGCTGCATGACCCCAACTATGATTTCAACGACGCAGCGATTCCGTATGGCATTAGCTACTGGATGCGTTTGGTCGAAACGGCATTGCCGTTGCACAACTCCTGACATTCCAGCCGGTGTGAAAGCCAAGCTGTCGTGCCGAGCAGAACATTTCACAGTCCCAAGGTATTTCATGCGTCCGATTGTCTTTGCCTTCATTTCCGCTGTCATGATCATCTTCGGGGGTGACGCGATTGCACAGCCATGGAAAAGCGTTGACCCTTCCTCTGCAGGCTGGTCCGTCGAACAGCTGAAAGCGGCGCAGGACTATGTCGCCAGCTTGAAGCCGGCAGCGGTAATGGTGGTGCAGAATGGCAAGGTGATCGCCAGTTGGGGTGAAGTGTCACGCAAAGTGAATGTCGCTTCCGTGCGCAAAAGCCTGCTCAGCGCACTTTACGGCATCGCTGTATCAGAAGGTCGCATCGATCTCGGCAGCACTCTTGCCGAGATCGGCATCGACGACAAACCTCCAGTGCTGACCGGGACTGAAAAACAGGCGACAGTGCGCGATCTGCTCATGGCGCGATCGGGCATTTATCATGCCGCAGCTTACGAAACTGCAGATATCCGCCAGAAGCGACCGGGGCGGGGAAGCCATGCGCCTGGTACGTTCTGGTTCTACAACAATTGGGATTTCAACGCGCTGGGCACGATCTATCGGCAGCAGACCGGCGAGGACATTTTCCGGGGCTTCGCGAACCGCATCGCTGAGCCCATTGGCATGGAAGATTTCAAGGCGCGGGACGGTGGATATGTGACCGAACGCCAGTCGGAGCATCCCGCCTATCCGTTTCGCCTCAGTGCCAGAGATGCAGCCCGCTTTGGCCAACTCTATCTCGATGGAGGGCGCTGGAGCGGCCGGCAGGTCATTTCAGCGGCATGGGTCAAAGCATCCACCACAACATACTCCGGTACCGATCGCGGCAGCATGGGATACGGGTATCTCTGGTGGACGTTGAACCCCGATGTATTCGGTCCCGGTGCGGCGCTCGCCTCCGGTTATGGCGGCCAGGCGATTGCCATCGTGCCGTCAAAGCATCTGGTTGTGGTGCAAACAGTGGACCTGGCCCGGAACGCGAAGGGCGTCAGGACGAGCCATTTCGTCAAGCTGTTGCAGCGGCTCGCTAGCGCAGCGCCGTGACGAACTTTGATGCAAGGGGCCAGAGCAAAGGATCTGTTTAGGAGATGGCGCTTTGTTGGCTGATTAAAGAACCAGACGCGCCGCCCGTCCCATCTTTCGCTCGCTATTGTTATAATAGCCGGAAGCTTGAGCGACTGATTTGTGCATGGATTGCTGCATGGCTTCGGGCAATGGAATGCCGCGGTTGGCAGCTTCGGTGAGGTAGCCGGAACGAAGTCCATGGGCAGAAAACTGTGCGGGGTCGAGTCCGGCTTGTTTGATGCGGGTTTTCAGGATCAGATTGACCGATTGGGGTGTCATCGCCCGCCGATCGAGATTGCCCCACTGGTCGATACGACGGAAAACCGGTCCTGCCTCGATCTTTGCCTCACCCAGCCAATGCTTGAGCGCCGTTACCGGTCGACCGATCAGCACCACATGCTGGTCGTCATCGGCCGATGTGGTCTTGGTACGGCCGAGATGGATCGTCAGGCAGGGGAGGAGAGGGGAGGACTCATCGGCAGGATTGGCACGAACGGGTTCCTCGTCTACCAGATCCTCGACGCGCAGTCCCGCCACTTCGGAACGCCGACGACCACCGGATGCGAAAGCCATCAGCAGAAGCGCCCGGTCACGCAGGTCGACCAGCCTGTCACCGGCGCATACTGCCAGTAACTTTGCGAGAATGTCGCCGGTCACGGCCTTCCTGCTTTTCCTCTGCCGAGGATGATTGCTGGCACGGACCGCAAGGCGGAGGGCACTCTTCAGCGATGGCGCCGAAAACGATCCAGTCAGGCCACGCCAGCGTGTGAGGATCGACCAGCTGGTCAACCGGCGGCGAACGGTCGCCGGCGCATGTGGGCCGCTACTTCTCAGGAGGCCCTTGGCACGCAGTGCGATCGAGACGTCTTCGGGCATGCCATGATCGGGATTGGTTTCGCGTTCGATCGGATTCCACAGATGGTGGGCAACGAATTTCAGGAGCAGGCTTTCAGGCGCCGGCCAGGGGAGGGGAGTGCCGGTCGCAACTGAACACCACGCTTCAAGGTAGGCGAGATCCGAAGCCAGCGCCCGCATGGTGTTTTCGCCCATGCCCTCGCTGGCGAGATGCTTCAAGGTCGCCACATCGTCGTCGGTCAAAAGCTCGGCAAGCTGGTCGCGGCGGTCGAACGGAAGGATGGCGTCCAGAGCATCCAGTTCCCCGGCGCGCTTCAGGACTGACTCGTCAGTTGCGGCCATAGTCGGTGATGTTAGCTTCATCTTGCGTAATCCAGGACCACGTGTTTGCATATATTCCGTAAATCCCGTATATTACGGAACAAAGGAGTTTTGCCATGACATCCACAGTAACCGCTGCGGCGGTGTCGAAAAATTTCGGGGCCTATCAGGATGCCGCTGTCCGTGAGCCGGTGATCATCACCAAAAACGGCCGCCCGCGCACGGTGTTGATAGCTTATGAGGATTATCTCCGGCTGGCGAAACGGGATCGCCGGGTTGAACTCTCGGCAGCCCTTGGGGACGATGAGCTCGCAGCCATTGAAGCTTCGCACATGGAGCCGGGCCTTGATCATCTCAATGTCGAACTGTTGACGGAAAAGCATGCTGCCGACTGAACCAAAGGTCGGCTGGCTCTTCCGATATTCTTATCTCTGGCATTGGCAGCATCTCGAAGGACGGGAGGAGGCAGACAAGGACCGTCCGGTGCTTGTCCTGGCGATTGTCGCCACCCTGGAAGACGGTACGCCCGCTGTGAGAGTCTTGCCTGTGACGCATTCCCCGCCATCCGACCCGCAAGACGCCGTTGAAATCCCGGCTGCCACCAAGCGGCGTCTGGGTCTTGACGACGAACGCTCTTGGATTGTTCTGACGGAAAGCAATCGGTTTGTTTGGCCGGGACCCGACGTCAGGCCGGTCGATAGCGAAACGGGCTACTACGGAGCCTTGCCACCGGCCCTGTTTGATGAGGTCAAGCGCCGGTTTGTCGAGCAGGCGCGTGCGCAACGTCATCGCGCGACGGCCCGAAGCGAATAGTTGCGGTGTGGCGGAGGAAAGTCCTCCCGCCTCTCTGTCGCCAGTCATCTCCATCCCGTTTAGGTCGCCGCGGGTGACGTTTGACCCGACCTTATCCAATCTGGGACGCAAAATCCATCACTATCGATACTTGAACATTATCGATGGTTAAAACGCCGACCATCAATCGTACTATGTGAGGAACTGCAATTTTGAGATAGAGTTTCTGAAAGACTTCGTTTTCCATAAAATCAATGGCTTATGATTTTGGCAGTTTGGAAATTTCGAACATTTTGGAACCGGCGTTTCGCGTCGGCATCGCGCTCACCCGTCTTGACGAGCGCATTGCCCGCTCGCCGGTCGGGCAGGGCTGGATTGCACGCAACCACTTCATCGACGCCTGCGCCTCACCGTGGATCGACGGTGAACTCGTCCATCTCGAAGATCTCGTCCTCCACGACGATGTCCGCGATATTCGCACACCCACCCACGAACTGACAATCGCCCGCGACGTTCTTCGCACCCGCCGGCGCATCGCCGCGCAAACACCGGATTGGGCGCTATCGGCAGAGGGTATCCGGACTTTGCGACAAACGTCGGACATCACGTCGGCCAGCGCAGACGAGGGGAGACGGCGGGCGGCATTCGGCGCGCGGACACGTCGGATCCAGAAGGGGAGGGGGACGATATCGATGACGTCGACAACCTCCCGGGTGTCGACTTCGCTGCCATCGATGCGGTGCTGGCCCGATCGGAGGCTGCGATCGAGAGCGCCAAACGACCCGGCCGCGGCAGCGTTCAGGACAAAAATCCGCTGGTCTATGATCTGGACTGGGACGAGGATGCCCGGCTCGACGAATGGCTCGACGTCCTGCGGCAAACCCAAGACCTGGCGGCGGTGGTGCAGGCGATTTTTGCCCTTGATGCCTGGAACGAGCTTTCCGTCCTGCAGCACGCTCCCTGGCTCGGCCGGCTGTTTGCCGCCTCGATCTTGCGGGAAGCCGGCATCACCACTGGATCCCATCTCGCCGCCATCAATCTCGGCCTCAAAACCATTCCCGTCGATCGGCGCCGTCACCGCGACCGGGAGGCGCGGCTGCTCGCCATCGCCCACGGACTTTTGGCGGCCGCCGAGATCGGCATGAAGGAGCATGACCGTCTATTGCTTGCGCGAACCCTGTTCGAGCGGAAGCTTGAAAGGCGCCGAACATCGTCCAAGCTGCCGGAACTGGTTGAGCTTGTGATGGCGAAGCCATTAGTGTCGGCCGGGATGGTGGCCAAAACGCTCGAGGTGACGCCGCAGGCGGCGCGGCGGATCGTTTTGGAACTCGGACTGCGCGAGATGACGGGGAGGGGGAGGTTTCGGGCATGGGGCGTCTGATGCACCGCAGCGCCATCCTCGAAACAGTCAAGTATCCCCGTTCTAGTCTAGGCCGTAAGCGACGCCAGGGAATAACGTCGCGCCCCTTTGAGCTGCCGGATTTCGCCATCCCTGCCACAGGCTCAATACAGGTGGAATGCGATAGGGTTGACCAGTCGGCGACCGCTAGAACGGGATGTCATCGTCATGTTCCAGTCGAGTTGACACTCGACCCGCTTCGGCGGCGCCCCCAGCCTTCTCTGATCCGGTGGCTTCTTTAATGGAGGGAACCTGATTCTAGGCCCAATATTCTTTGAGTGCGCCCATGAACCTATTGAAATTGTCGGGTGACCAACACACAGGATGGCCGTTGCGCAAAAGGTAATGGATGCCGTTTGCACAATGAAATTTGCTCGTGTCCGACATGGCTATGTAGTTGATGCAGTCCGTGATGGTCTGCTTGTAGGTTGCAGTGAAAAAGGCGTTCGGCACGTTCCACAGCAGCCCCTCCAGAAAGTACGAGGGTGCGACGCCTTCTTCAATTCGGCTTTCCTCGACCATTCGGTTGCGTATGTTTTTAACAACGCGAACAACCCGTTTGTAGCGATTGCCGGTTTCTTGGTGCTTCGTCGTGCAGTTGGCGGAGTGCTGCTTGGGGTAGTTGACGATCTCCACCCCATCAGTCGTCCAGAAGATTATGCCCTCACGGTATCGGGGAGAGCTGACGGATGGGTAGCTCCAATACTCGCGATGCTCCGCACATGCCAACACATCTGCATCACGCCGGTATCCGATGCTTGGAACGAAAATAGCTTTTTTCCCCGCCTTTACGCCGTTTCCAAAGTTCGACTTCAGCCAATGGGTCACCTCGTCTTTAAATTTGGCAAGCGAGTATTCGGAGGGGGAGCGGTTTCGCTCGTAGTTGGCTTTCTCGGTGGCATCCAAGGCAGAAGTGTCTGTGTAAAAAACTGAGGTGAGCCGAATTGCGATATCGACGTCGCTGTCTGCATAAATGTGGTGTCATTGCCGTACGACCCTTGAAGAAACGTATCGAAAAATCGTTGATAGAACGGCGATCGCTTGTCGTTAAGCACTTCATCAATCGTCTTGTAGGTTGCGGCAGACTGCTGAACGCTACCTTGCGCTGACCAAGTATCCAGCTGTGCTTCGCTGACCGCCATTTTCGTATCCGTTACAAGAGGAAATTTTCGAGGATGCTTTCGTACTTCGCGAACGATTCACCGCCGCGTTGTCGCAGAAGATTGAGCTTGTCGAGGTCATGTTCGAACAGGTCAGTGGCCATCTCCGGCTTTTCAAACGTGTCACTCACTCGAACTGTCGGGACATCCTTGAAGAGAATGGCTCGCAGTTGGTCCATCGACTGCGTGTTTATCTCAAGCGTCTTTTGCAGGAGCTGGACGCTCAAAAGGTATTTGGCCCAATACATCTTGCTGAAAAACGATGGCTTGGGGCTGGGATAAATACCGACACCGATGCTCACGACTCGCATGTCGGGCCGCGGTACATTCAACGCGCTTGTTGCATCCGCGATGGCGTAGAGTGTTGGATTGTTGGCGCAGTATCCGCCGTCCACAAGCTTAATGCGGTCTCCGCCGCCAGTAGTAACGGTCTTTGGAGCAAAAAAGGGAAATGCGGAACAGGAGGCTTGCACAGCATCTCCGATTTTCACTCCGAAGCCCGGTGCAAAGCTAGCCTTGCGGCCGTGGGCCTGCTCAATACTTCCTTTAAAGATCATCGGTTTTTCCATTTCCCACTTTGTGGAAACAATACCGAGTCCTGTTTTCACGTCTTCAAATTTTGCATCGCCATATATGGAGGCAGCCAGCTCGGCGAGTTTGGCCGATTTCTCCTCCGCGTTCTTACGTCTCATGATTTCGGGAACGTATTTCTCGTAAAGTTGATGGATTTCATCCACCGGCTTGCCGATCGCGATCATAGACGCAATTATCGCGCCGGTGCTTGTGCCGAATACCAGATCGAATTTTCGTGAAGTGGGCACTTGATGAGGCTCTCGATTTCGGAAAGCACGCCGAGAGTATAAAACCCCTTTGCCCCGCCCCCATCAAGGCTGAGGATGCGATACGGCTTTTTGCTCTCTCCCGTGTCAGTCAAGCGATCCTCTCCCAAGAATACAACCATTACCTGAAAAGGGATGATGCGTCCTCAGGCGAGTGGCATTCTCCACAAGTAACTAGAGACGCTATCCATGCCGCAACCCGCCTCCCCTTTTGCCCGTGTATCGGAGTAGACCTGAACGTCGCGGAAAAAGTGGGGACACCTATGCACCGGGCCTATTACCTGCGACCATCTAATTGGAAACGAATGACGGCTCATGGAAGAGAAGGCGCCGGTTGATTGCGTTATCCGCTCGGTGTCGCGCACCCCAAGAATTCCGGCAACGTCATCCATCTGATGGGCAAGAAAAACCATAGGAAGCGAAATGTGGAAGTCAGCGGGAACTGCCCACCGTTTGAACGGGCAGGGAGTAACCCACATCCTAGCCGCTAACGTTAAAGGCGTAGGGGCCGCACGCCCTCGCCCTGACGGCTGACGGATGGATAACATTCAGGCCGAATCTGTCCGGATCGAGGCACTTATTCAACAGAGATAAGCCAACTGAATATCGCTGCGCTGCGACCCGATAAACGTGCATCTTGCCACTTGCGAACCTTTGCGGGAGAAGTTATATCCCGCTCATTACTTCTCGGCGATAGCCACATCCCACCCGCTGTTCCACCTGATGGTCTCCTGATGGATCCTGGAGTAGTTTCGAGGCACTTAGGTTCCTCTCAGTTGACGACCCTTGCAAGGGTTGCTGGTTGCCGAAGGTATGTAGCAAGGAGGAATGAGGATGAACAAAAAGTCCGAAAACCGTGACCTTGTTGAGAAAGTAGTGAAGGGCATGATGCTGGCTTACAAGCTCGCCATGATTCTGATCGATATTCTCGACAAGGTCGTCAACTATGGTCCTCGCACTCGAAAACTTCGCTTATCAGTACAAGAAGAATGGCAAGCCGGTTTTTGCGCCCAATAAGAAGGGCCGTGAAATCGGGTACAAGGCGAAAGACCTCGTTGAGGCGGCGGTCACATTCGACCCTTTCATCTATCATCTGTCAGAAGGCACTCATATCCGTGCCCTGCACGATCACCGGAAGAACCAGTATTTCTGCCGCGTCGATATCGAGCGCTTCTTCTACAGCATCAGCCGTAACCGAGTTAAGCGCGCCCTCAAGGAAATCAGAATTCACGATGCTGAGCGGTTTGCTCGATGGTCTACCGTGAAAAATCCTTACCCCGGCGGTGGCTATGTGCTGCCATACGGATTTGTACAGTCCCCCATTTTGGCCACGCTTGTTCTTTCGAGTTCGGCGGTGGGCGAATATCTCAGATCGCTTGGCGAGGCCATCACGGCATCCGTTTACATGGACGACGTTTGCCTCTCCAGCAATTCTCTCGAAACCTTGGAAGCGGACTTTGAAGGCCTGAAAACCGCAATGGGCGAGGCCTGACGTGTCTTAGCGGTCTCGCTTAGATAAATCTCCCCACCAACCAATGAACTCGGCGGGGTCAAACGCATAGCGCTTCTGTTGCGGCAACCTATCAGCAACCGTCTCCCTGACGTTCAGCAACGCCCATCCGTCGTGTTCAGGTCGAATAGCTGCTTTCATCCCATCCAGCAGGTGTTGCTCCGATGAAATGAGGAGGAGATGGTCCAGCTCGTGTAGAGGGCAAAACACGGGGGGGCGTTGGTCCTCTTCGATGATTTCCGGCTCCTTCTCGGCAACCATCCGGCGCGCTTCCGCAATCACCGCGTTGCGCAAGTCGCTCGACATGAGCGTCCATGCGTCCAGCGTCAGCACCACGGCCGGTGCGTCTTCGGCAATCACGAAGTCCACCATTTGTCGCCGGACATGCGAGAAGAACCTCCACATCTGGAAAATCGCCTTCGCAATCTGGACATATCCTTCCTGGGCGTCTTCGATGGGATTCTCTGCGTACTGTGCTTCAAATGTTAGCTTGCTGGCCTTGCACTCCATGACGGCTACCACCTGACCGTCCAACTTCAGGATCACATCGGGGGTCTCGACAGAGTTTCCCTTGAATGTGTACTTGACCGGAGGGGAAACCTCGAACGCTGGGCAATGGGCTTTTATCGACTTACGACAATATTCCTCGAAACGGGCGCCGGCGTCGTTTCTGACCTTCGTGCCGCCCTTGATGATATCGTAGTACAGGCCGACCGTCGCTCGGTGTAGCAACAGGGTGGGGAGAGGAGCGATAAATACCGGCTCCACCTCTGTGGTGAATTGCAACATCGGGCGCATTCGCAGGTAGCTCGGCCGATATATTATCGGGAGCCGCTTCCCCGCGGACTTTTCGTAACGGCGCAACAGGTTGAGGGATTCCCTACGCGCATCTAAATTATCTGCGGCGAGTAGGCGCTCTGCCGGACGTACCTTGTCTCGTATGTCGTTGAAGAATCCCAAGTCGTTGACAGCGGTGGTCCACGGCTTCTGAAAGAAGACGGACATATAAAGGAAGGCCACTGTATAGAAATCTACAATCGAGAGGCCATACGTCTCCTCGAAATATCGCCCGCTCAGACCTTGGCTGTAGATGAAAAGGCTGCGGTACGTCTCCGGCACATTGGCCCACCCTCGCTGCCACGCAAAGGTTCGATGAGCGATACGGTGCATCTCCCTTAAGACATTCTCGACCGTCACCCTGTCACCAGCCTCATATTCGTCCGCTGCGCGGAGGAAATTTATAAGGGTCGCGACAGTATTGAACTCTCGAACATTCATCGGTTGCCTCAGCCACGGTGGTGAAACCGACTTGGGCGTGTTCGACATCAGGGTGATCAGCGTTTCGATGTCCCAAGGGAACACGGCGAACGGCGAATCCATACTCGACGTGTGCGCCTGCGGTGGAAAATTGAGGTGCTTTGCGGCCGCTTCCGACCTGTCGTTTTGCAGCGCGTGGACGGCCCACAACATCGTCAGCGTGTCCGCGTCATCTGTATCAAATAGCATCCTGAGTAGGTTCGGGAGCGCAGTTTCCGGATCGATATGCTCTCCCTGATGTTCTCCCCGTGTCATACCTTGGCCTGCTGAATTTGTGACTCTACCAGTCGGTAAAACGGGCGACTTTCGCGATACTTGGCTGGGCGCTCCCCTAACGCGCGTTGGCTTTAATCCAAACGGGCCAGTCTATAAGACCGTGGTCGGCAGTGATTTCCATAGCGTCAGGCGGCACGCGATCGCAGAACAGAATTAGGTTCATGCACTTCCATCGTGCGCTCGGGACGACGAGGCCGTCGAACTCAAGAAAATGCGCGGCTTCGGCAATATCTTGCGACCGTGGGTATTCGTCACTTGCTCGGTCGTAGGACAATTGTCCGTAACGGGACGTATCGAGGCCAAGCGCTCGCAACGCATCAAGATCCACAAGCTGAAGCGCGCGATCAACCGTCACGTCTAGCTCATGCACCCCGTATTCCACTTTCGACGGAAAGACGGGCTGCCCGCGGCCGAGATGGAAGTACATCTCCGCTATCGCTCCATCGCGCTGCTGCGAGGTATAGAGCACATCGAAGGTCCCGTCGTCCCAACGGCCGCCAGCACGCGCGCAATCGACCGGTGATCGTCCCTTACGGACCACCCGCCATACAGTGCCTTCAAACCGGACAGGTATAAGGGCTTCGATCGCGTCGATAAGTGCATTGTCCCGGCTTCTACGCGTGTGAACCATGCTTTACAGGAAAACCTCGTTATCGAGTCGGTCAATAACCTTCAGCACTTCGATAGCACGGTCCTGATGGATAAGGTCAATCGCCCGCTCGCCGTTTAGTTGCGGATGGCGGGCATAAAGCCAGGTCCGGATCTCATCCGATGAATAATAGTCCGTCAGACGGGTCACGACATAGTGTAAATCAGAAAGGATCAGCTCATTGCGTGGCTGAGGTTTGATGTCGCCCGCGCGCCAACGTGAGACGGTTGCTTTCGACACGTCCATGATGTTGGCGATGTCGGTGCCCTTCAGACCACCGGCTTCGCCGATCTCGTTTAGAAATCTGGGTACTGCTCCCTGCATGACAATTATCGCATCTGCTGAATGTTATCGGAATGACCTGAAATACGTGGGCCGGACGCCGTTTTGGCACGCGGAGCACCTTTTCCGCGAGTTTCATGCATCAGTGTCAGAGTGTCGCCAAGCTTCACGACGCGGCCGTGGTGATCCGTCAGCCGTTTCGTCAAGCTCGCAGCTCCCTTCTCGTCGATACCGAACCGGGCCGCGTCCTTGGTGTTCGGCCGGAGGTCCTTGATGGTCCTGGCAATGCGTTCGGTCTCACGCAGCGGTTTTTCCAGGAAGAACTGCTCCCTATTATGATCCGGTACGGGAGTAAACACTTCTACGGCAGCAAATGCCTGCCGGGCCGCGTGTTGGCGCGTGTCGGATAACATATTCGTCACACCATGGGAGCAGCATACGTCCTGGCACCCAAGCGCTCGTTTACCGCCACGAGCATTGGACAAGTATTCCAATTCGTTACGTTTCAGGGATTTTGCCAGCCCTGGAATGGGAATGTAGGTCGTCTTACCGAAGCCGCTTTCCTCGTCTCGCGGTTCAGGCTCTTTATGCCAGGATCGCGCGTCGAACTGATTGCGCTCCATGATGCCGTGCGCAAGTCCGGAAGCGGCGCCGAATGCCAACGCGGCCTGGCCAAGCAAACCGTCAAGATGGTCGATGATGATCGGGCATCCGAGATTATGGATGCCTTGCAGCGACAAAAGGAATTGCCGCGTGGTCTGCGGCTTGGCTTCATGGCCGAGGCCGGAAAGACGCAGCCACAGATTATCGAAGGGCAGGTCGTTCAGTGCGCTTACCACCTCGCTGCGCTGTGACCCGTCGTTGATCGCGACATGCGAATGGATGACCGGGTAATCGATAGCAATATGCTTCCCACCTTCACGATCGAGCGCTGCGCGCAAGGCAAGGCAGGAAGCGCGATCGATCGGTAGCCAATCCGCATGGTCCGGGTCGGCGAGGAAATGGGTTGGGGCAAGCACTGTGTCAATATTGTGCGCCACGGCGAAACGGGCGATCTGGCCTATGACATCCGTCGATGCTTTTGCTGCAAAATGCCGGGGACCGAGCGCCTCGCCCGCAACGGCCCAGGGTGCGTTGCGAACAGCGCCTGCAAAGCGCGCTTTCGCGCTCAGTTCGGCGACCTGCGTATCGAGCACGATCTCCACGCCATCGCGACGAAGATCTGCGATGAAGTCTCGTTGGAAAAGAAGGCGTGATGCCTCGATGACGACCCGTCGAATGGGCAGCCTCCCCGCGGCATAGAGTTCGCCAAACTTCTTATGGGCTTCGCCGACACGGATGAAATGCGCGATCGGGCTTGCTGGATTGCGGAAGGCGATGACGTTGTTTCCGGCCATGGTCATGTTCCAAATCAGTTTCACAAAATGAAAATATGAAACACTAATGATAAAGTCAATGAGATTGTTCTTTGAATGTTCACACAAAGCCGCTTTGACAGCAGGTCTGGCACCAAAAATGTACGGAATGCCTGTAGGGGACGCATTCGGGTCCCGCATATCGGAGCTGTGCCGGCGTCGGTAGGCGGGTGATCGCTCATCGCAGCAAATATGATAGTTCGACAGGACGACGACGGGCTTGCCGCGAAGCCGCAGCTATTGTTATCGCATACCTTTGTTTAGGAACTCGTCCCACGCAGCCCGGATGTTGGTCAATGTGTCCGATGGATCTTCCCCATGGGGCGGTCTGAACCCCGCACTTTTAGCCTGATCCGCGACAGCCCGGAAACGCTGCCATTCCCCCTTCGATTTGAGTGTCTGCAGGATAGGAAGCACTTGGGAAAAAGCAGCACCCCAACGAATAAGCATGTCGAGAGGAACGCGCGCCTCGATATGGCAATTGGAGCGAAGAAATTCCGCGCGGCGGGTGACTGTAAGGTCTTTATCGCCTTGGCGTTGCCGCCGGATGTGCCACGCCAGCATGTCCGCTGCTTGCAACGGCAAGTCCTGCATCTCGTCGCCGTAGCCGATCGGCATGTTGATCAGCCCACGCGAAACCGAGTCCAGGTTCTCGACCATGTAGTCGAAAAAGAGAGCAACGTCCTTGTCCACGCCTTCCTGTACATCAAAGACGAACCTGACCGGTGCGGTGGTACCCTCGCTTGCCAAACAGCGGGCGACGATCGAAACCGCGCCCAAGGTTGCGGCAAAATGAGGCGTGGAAAGGCCGCGTGCCGTCGCCGGGGCTACATGGCTTGCATACTGTGCCCGGCTGATCGACACGTCAAAGGTCCAAGGCGGTCGAAAGCGGTCGAGGACCTCTACGAGAATCTGCAGTTTTTGATCGCGCGCATCTCGGGTCCAGCCAGCGAACTGGCCGCGCAGAGCGTTCGCCTCCGACATCTTCAGATGCGTGATCGTTGGAGCCTTTGCCAGGGCCGCACGCCACGCCGCAGTGAACTGCCTCCATGCCTCATCGCTATTGATCAGTCCTGCGAACACCAGATCACGTTCACCGGTATCGCTGCTTGAGTCATCAAAATACGCTGAAAGGTCCATTGCTCTCCCACTTTGCCAGTATACCAATATGGCGATGACCTTCTACCATATCCCGTCCATTGGATCACGGGCCAGGGCCGAGCAGGCAACTACTTGCGCTTTACAGGGGTGAAGATTGGACACTCCTTGAGGCGCACTCCACTAAGGGAGCAATATTGTGCGCCATTGACAATGCTGCACGTTTTATCAATTTTTCAGATGCTTAGTGCGTTTATATCTCCAGGGCCGCCGGTTCGAATCCCTTCAAGGCGGGTAAGAATGCAGGCGAATTTCGCAATGGTCTTTCACTCTAGCCTAGCTACGAGTTCACCGACCGGGACCGCGATATCGCATCGCTTCTACGAAGGCCGAGAACGCCGGCGAGTTCAACTTGCGGCTGGGATAATACAGGTGGAAACCTTCATAGTCGGGACACCAATCTGCCAAAACCTCCAACAGGCGACCATCCCCAAGATAGGGCGCGGCAGCCTCCTGCGAAATCCAGCATAAGCCGAGCCCGTCAAGCGCACCGTTCAGTGCATCGCCGGCCGTATTGAAAGCTGCTTGGCCCACAACACGCAAACTGAGATCACGGCCCTCCGGAGAGCGGAATTCCCAGGGCAGAAAGCCTCCGGATCCAGCGAGGCGGATATTGATGCAGTTTTGCCCACGAAGCTCATTGGGTGTTTTGGGTATCGAGTGCTTGGCAAAGTAGGCCGGCGAACCCACCACGCTGAACCGCCAATCTGGCCCGATCCGCGTTGCGATCATATCCTTCTCCAAGGCCTCGCCGATCCGGACACCGGCGTCGAAGCGTTCGGCGACTATATCGACTAACTCATAGCTCATATCCAGCTCGACCTTGATATCTGGGTATCGTTGCAGAAAGGCCCCTAAACGCGGGCGGAATACGGTCTCGATCACCACGTCGGTGCAGGTAATACGGAGAGCGCCGACCGGTTTGTCGCGAAACGCGCCAATCTCATCAATCTCCGCCGCGATCTGATCGAACAGGGGCGCGATTTGCCGCTGCAGCCGTTCGCCGGCTTCGGTCGGCGCGACATTACGGGTTGTGCGCGATAGCAACCGCAAGCCGAGGCGCTCTTCGAGCCCTTTGATCGTATGGCTGAGCGCGGACGGCGTGACCCCCATGCCGGCCGCTGCTCGGGTAAAGCTGCGCTCCCTGGCAACGGCGAGGAAGGCGGTGAGTTCATTGATTTGGTCACGGGGCATTGCTGAGCTTATTTCATCGAGGTTGTTCGTCTGCTGATCCTAATCACAAGATGGAATGCGTGCTAGGTTTCCAGAAGTTGATAAAAGGATGCCAGGTCATGTCGCGGATCGTTGTTATCGGAGGTAGTGGTCATGTGGGAAGCTACCTACTTCCCAGGCTCGTGGAGCTCGGCCATAACGTGGTCAACGTCAGCCGTGGGACGGCCAAGCCATATCGACCGCACTACGCGTTTGACCTGGTCGAGAACGTCACGCTGGATCGAGAAGCGGAAGAGAAGGCCGGCAAATTTGGCGCCAAGATCTCCGCGTTGAACCCCGACGTCGTCGTAGACATGATCTCGTTCGACCTTGCCAGTACCAAGCAGATCGTCGAGGCACTGCGTGGAAAGGTTGAGCATTACCTGTTCTGTAGCTCGATCTGGGTCTACGGAGGTCACACAGCCGTCCCGTCGCTGGAGACGGATCCGACTTCGCCGATCGATGAATACGGTCGTGGCAAAGCTGAATCTGAAGCCTGGCTTACGCACGAAGCCCGTCTGAATGGCTTTCCCGCTACATGCTTCCGCCCGGGTCATATTGTTGGCGAGGGCTGGGTACCGACCAGCCCACAGGGCAACTCCAACCCCGAGGTGTACTCACTGATCGCGCGCGGCGGCGAGCTGGCGCTGCCCAATCTCGGCCTTGAGACGTTGCACCACGTGCATGCGGACGACGTCGCCCAGTGGATCATCTGCGCGATCGAAAACAGGACCGCATCCGTCGGCGAGATTTTCAACACGGTATCGGATCAAGCCATCACGATGCGAGGATATGCCGAAGCCTTGTATCGCTGGTTCGGCCATGAACCGCGCCTTGCATTCAAGCCGTTTTCCGAATGGCTGCTCGATCTCGGTGAGTTCGCGGAAAACTCTCGGGGCCATGTCGTGCGCAGTTCCTCGCATTCGATCGAAAAAAGCCGTCATCGGCTGGGGTATAATCCGCGCTACACGAGCCTTGAGGCGATCTATCAGTCCGTCCAGTCGCTCATCGAGCTTGGAAAAGTGACGACGCTGGAAAAGAAAGCGCCAGCTTGAAATTCCGAAGAGGGTCAAGTCAGTCGGCCCTCTTTATGCGGGCCAACGGTTCACATCCTTTTCAAGGCCAAGAAAGTCGGGCGCGGCCTTGTTTGCGATGGGTGGCAAGTGTCTGCCGTGCCTCGCGCCTCTACCCGAACTGCAGTAACTTGTGAGCAACGCACGATCAACCTGTTTCTTCCGCCGGACGCGTGGGCCGCATACTGTCAACGCCGCGCGCCCGGTCGATCCACCGCATGACCGGCGTGACCGTGACACCATGCATGACGACTGAAAGTAGGATAACGATGAAAATCGTCGCCCAGATCGTCGGCATACCGGTGAACGATGCGGCACCTGTCGCAAAGCCCAGATAGTAGATCGAGGGACGCCGACACTCTACAAGGCTCATCCAACCCGCCAGCGGCCGGACGACGGCGGGGACCAGCGCTGCGACTGTGACAATGCGCCAGTCCGCCTCCGCGAACAGACCGCCATCTGCGATTACTGCCGAAGCAAACCAGCACCACCATCGTCAGCAACCGCTCGATTTGCTCTCCGAAGTCGTGAAGCTGGTGATGGAACGCGCTCTCGCGCTCGACGCTACGCAACGTCAGTGCGGTGACGAAGACCGCGACGAAGCCGTAGCCATGGATGAGCTCGGTCGCACCATAGGAAAGGGAGGTGAAACCCAGCGCGGCCAGGCCATCGCCCGTCATACGATCTCCTCCGAAGAAGCAGAGCAGGCCGCTTCCTTCCCGAACGAGCGTTGGGCCGACAGCGCCTCGCATCGCGGGAAGGCCCTTATGGCAGCATGTGGGCAGACGGCTCCAGTGGCTCAAAGATCCAGATCGAGGAACCGTCGAATGATTGGCCGGCGGCAGGAACCCTAGCAGGCGGTCTGCCGCAGTGCCGGTCACGCGTGAGCGGCAGCTTTTCGTCCGGCTCTTACAACAGCATCGATGGTAATGTCGAACTTCTTGTAAACATCGTCGATCTTGCCCGACGCACCGAACTCGTGCATCCCGACGAACTCGCCGTCCAGGCCAAGATACCGGTCCCAAGAATCGCGCACCGCCGCTTCTACCGCCACACGAGCTCTTGTCTTACCGATGACCTCGCGCTGATAACTCGGATCCTGCCGCCCGAACAGCAGACGGCATGGCATCGACACGACTGCCGTGCGAATACCGTCTTTCTGCAGGACATCTCGGGCCTGGACGGCGAGATGCAGTTCGGAACCCGTCGCAAAGATCGTCAGCTGCCTATCTCCGCCTTCCGCCTCTAGGAGAACGTAGGCACCCTTGGCGGACAGGTTCTCCGAAGACCTTTCTCGCCGTAGCGTCGGCATGGGCTGGCGCGACAGGGCGATCAGCGCTGCCTCACGCGGGGTATCCAGAATAGCTTCCCAGCACTCTGCCGTCTCGATCGGATCACCCGGTCGATAGACGGCGAGCCTCGGGATCGCGCGCAATGCACTGAGATGCTCGATGGGCTGATGGGTCGGGCCATCTTCACCGAGCCCGATGGAATCATGGGTCATGACGAAGATAGAGCGAACCTCCATCATCGCTGCAAGCCGGATCGATGGGCGGCAGTAGTCGGAAAACGTAAGGAATGTGCCACCATAAGGGATGATACCGCCATGCAGCGCCAAACCATTCATGGCCGCCGCCATTCCATGTTCGCGCACGCCATAATGAATGTAGGACCCACCAAAATCATCAGGGGTGATCTCGACCTGATTTTTCGCCTTGGTGTTGTTCGACGGGGTGAGGTCAGCGGAGCCGCCGAGCAATTCGGGAATGGCGTCATAAAGGTGGTTGAGGACGATACCGCTTGCCTGACGGGTCGCCAGTTCCTTGTCGGATGAGAGGAGTTCGGCTTTCGCTGCATCGATGGCCGCGCGCCAATCCGGCGGCAGATCACCCTTCATGCGCCGCACGAAATCGCGATTTCCGCTGTCCTCGACCGTTTTCGCCCAGTCGGCGCGAGCCGCACGGCCTTTCCTGCCGATCGCGCGCCAGGCGTCCAGCAGGTCCGCCGGAATCTCGAAGGGCGGCGACGGCCAGCCGAGAATTTCACGAGCGCCGGCGATCTCGTCTTCGCCTGGCGCGTCGCTATGGGCCTTTTGCGTGCCCGCCTTGGTCGGGAAGCCAAACCCGATCACTGTCTTGCAGGCAATCAGGGACGGGCGGTCCTTTACCTTTTGAGCTTCCACAATTGCGGCTCGGATGGCGTCGGTATCATGACCGTCGATTTCTTGAACGTGCCATCGGGCGGCCTCGAAGCGGGCCGGCTGGTTGTCGGATTCCGCAAGGCTCGTCGCACCATCGATGGAAATCGAATTGTCGTCCCAGAACGCGATCAGCTTGCCGAGTTTCAGGTGACCTGCAAGCGAAATGGCCTCATGGCTGATCCCCTCCATCAGGCAGCCATCACCGAGGAACACATAAGTATGGTGATCGACCAGATCATCACCGAACGAGCTATTCAGGATGCGTTCGCCCAGGGCCAGACCGACCGAGTTCGCGAGCCCCTGGCCGAGCGGACCGGTGGTTGTCTCGATCCCTGTTGCATGGTGATATTCCGGATGACCGGCAGTGCGACTGTCGATCTGCCTGAAGCGTTTGATCTCTTCGATCGTCATATCCTCGTATCCGGTCAGATAGAGCAGGCTGTAGAGCAACATCGATCCGTGACCATTGGAGATCAAGAACCTATCCCGATCAAACCAGTGAGGGTCGGCTGCATCGAATTTGAGGAATTCGGAAAACAGCACGGTTGCGATATCGGCCATTCCCATCGGCATGCCGGGGTGGCCGCTCTTGGCCGCCTGGACGGCATCCATTGACAGGAAGCGGATACAATCGGCCATATCGCGCAGATGCTGATCTTTTGGCGCTGGTACGGTCTTACGGTCTCGATTGGCGATATCGGACATAATTACTCCTTTTGCCTGCCTGCGCCTGCAATCCTGGAACGATCCATATCGCAAGCATTGCTAGTGCTCTGGTGTCTGGATGATGCGAGGTGTTGAACGAAGCGGCGGAGCGCGAGTAACGGGTCGGCCTCGAATTATGTTCCAGAGCTCTCAGCACCGCTCTTCCACGATTTCGCACGTTGCCGCACCGCTAGCCACCGGTCCCGTTCGAGGATGGCATCGGGCAGAGCTCGGTGGGCTGGGGTTTCAGATTCGGTCTCTCGAATGACGTCTTTCACCAGCATGCCGACGTCCGCGTCAGAAATATCAGCGCGAATCGACTTCGCCACCTCCTTCGTGGCGTCGTCCGTCTTGCGTAGTCGCAAAATGTGGCGCGGCTGCCCGCCGGCTCGCAACAGGGTGCTCAACCATTTCCCATCCCAGGACGGTGCGCTGGCAAAGAGATCCGCGTTTACCAGCGTCGCCATCATCTCCTCGACGATGGTGAATATGTCGATACCTTCTCGCTCCAGCTGCGCCCGCGAGATGCCATGGATCGCTTCCGCCTTTTCCGACCAGTCCGTCCATCCGCGCTTTGGTTTGATCAGATAGCTTTTCGCGGTCCCGTCCTCGAATACCCAGGCGATCTCTATCGGGTAGCTGTGCTTGCTGAGGGAGGAAGCCTCAAAGTCGAGGAAAACGAATATGGGCCGACCGATGAAGATTGAACGTCCTCATGGATATAGAACCGATAACGCAGTTGTCAGCGCCAACACCCTGCTGACGTGGAACGAACTCGCCGTATGGTCTGTTTCGCCGGGATCAACCGGGAATCGCCATGATCACCTTGCCAATCTCGAGCCTGTCCCCCGTCCTGTGCCTGTTGACGTCTCTTGCGATCCTCCCCTTCGCTGGTATCTGCGAGGCGTCCATGGACGCTCATCGGACTAGCGCCACCGGCGGCGGCATCTCGACCTCAATCGCCCAGAACGGACAAGCGGGGTGTGCGGTCGCTGCAGAAGCCAACGTGCGCCGAGCCGAGCGGCCCAGTCGGCTTGTCATCTTCTTCCATGGTATCAGAAGCCGCGGCTCAGTGATGGCGGCAATCGGCAATTCGTGGGCTTCGGTGTTGCCGGACACGGCGTTCGTTTCGCCAGACGCGCCGTTCGAAAATAGCTCTCGAGGTCGGGAGTGGTTTGTTGTTGACGACCAGGTCATGCGACCCGATCGCGTCGAAGCGGCTCGACGCGCGTTTGACGATCTGGTTTCCGGCATATTGAAGGAGCAGGGGTTCGCGAATGACCTGAAGAACGTTGCGTTCGTTGGTGTCTCTCAGGGAGCGATCGTGGCTTTGGACGCGGTGACAACGGGTCGATGGAAGGTAGGCGCTCTGGTCAGCTTTGCGGGTCTTCTGCCATTACCGCCGACATCCGCTTCGCGAGACACGCCCATCATGCTCATGCACGGAGGTGCCGACACCAGGATCCCATCTGCGGCGTCAGTTGCAGCACAATCTCAGCTGAAAGCCGCAGGATATGACGTCACCTATAAGCTATTTCCCACTGTCGGCCATACGATCTCATCCGAAGAGGCAGAGCAGGCCGCGACCTTCCTGAAGGAGCGGTGGGCTCTCGACAGGAGTACCGATTAAAAGGAACCGAACCGACATCAGGCTGGTTCTGACGCCATAGAACGGAGATTATCATGGCACTCAAGGCAGTCGCTCTCAATGGCACATTGAAATCATCGAAGGGCGAGGCGTCTTCGACCGATCGCATGCTGAAGCTGATTTCTGACGGTATGACGCAGCATGGCGTCGAAACCAAACTTTATCGGCTTGCCGACCACAACATCCTTCCGGGTGTCACGTCAGACGAAGGTGAGGGCGACGACTGGCCCGCAATCCGACAATCGATCCTCGAGGCTGATATCCTTATCGTGGGAACCCCGATCTGGATGGGACAGACGTCGTCGGTAACCAAACGGGCGCTGGAGCGCATGGACGCGTTCCTCGAAGAGACGGACGAGCAAGGTCGAATGGTGTCCTACGGTCGCGTCGCAGCGGTCGCTGTTGTCGGCAACGAGGATGGTGCACACAACGTTTCTGCTGACGTCTACCAGGCTTTGAACGATGTCGGCTTCACGATTCCCGCCAATGCCGTGGCCTACTGGGTTGGAGAAGCGATGGGCAGCACCAATTTCGTCGATCTGCCAAATGTCCCGGACGTCGTGACGAAGGCCGTCGACATGCTCGTTCGCAACACGGTACACCTCGCAGGTCTTCTCAAGGCGTCGCAATATCCAGGCGAGAAGGCCTAACAATATGAAACATATCCAACCGCGCCTCGTGGGCCTCAACCACATCGCTCTGGAAGTTGCCGATATCGAAGAAGCCCTGCGTTTCTACGGGAGCATTTAAGCGCCGTCCGCGACTCGCTATGAAAGCTGGCGCGAAGATGTTGGAAGGTGAATTTCTCGATTTTCTCGATCCGTGGGGAAATCGTATCGAAGTCGTCGAATACGCCGATCTCCAATTCACCAAAACGCCGGGTGTTCTTCGGGCTATGGGACTTCATCTTGCCAAGACGGAAAAGGCGAGGCAGGAGCTTCACGAAAAGGGGATGGGCTGAGCCTCATTCCTGTCCCGTCTTGATCGGCACTTTCTCGAAAGTCACCTCGACGGTTTTGGCATAGCGCTTCCCATTCACCTCATCATGGCGCATGAATGTCGGCGGCTTGATCGTGACGTCGAGCCGATACTCACCGTCGCCCGGAACCTTGATGTTGGTCCCATAGTGGTAAAGGCCTGGATGCCAGACGAACGGGACTTCAAACGGGCCGACCGCCTTGCCCTCCTTCGGCGTCAGCGTCGCCATGATCTCAAGATACGGGATGAAGCGCTGATCCCCGGCATCGCTGACCGAAATCTCCAGATGGCAGTTCTCGTTCGTCGGCGCGTCCCATTCGAGCTTGCCTTCGCCCTTCAGCATATACATGCCTTCCGCGCGCTCCTGGGCATAGGCAACGATGTAGTCGCCAGCGCGCTTCATCCCGCCGCTGTCTGCCACTTCCTCTGCCATATACTTGAGGGACGCGTGGTAAGCCGCGCCTTCTTTTTTGGCCATCGCGATCTGATGGCGGTCGGCCTCGTCACTTGGTTTTTCAGGCGGCTTGCGGGCGGATGTCGTCATTTGTCTTTTCCGATCTTATGGAAGATGAACCCCGTGTTTGGGGCGGACGGATGGGAGTGACCCGCCGCCCGGTCAGCGGCGGGTTTGACCAAGTTCAACCAAGAAACTCGATAAGATCCTTGTTGAGACGATCCGGCGCGGTCGCGAAGAGGCCATGCGGCTCACCATCATATTCGAATAACTTGGCACCGCTGATCCCGGCCGCCGCGGCACGGCCTGCCGGATCGATCGGAACGGTTTTATCGGACGTCCCGTGAATGACCAGCGTGGGGATGGTGAAGGCCTTGAGATCGGGCCTGAAATCGGTCCTGCCGAACGCGTCGATGCAGTCGATGGTCGCTTTGGGGCTCGCCATGACGCCGAGAACGAACGACCAGTCGAGAACGCCCTGGCTGACAGGCTTGCTGACCAGTCCCACCCCATAGAACGTCTTGGCGAAGCTTTGCAGAAACGCGAAGCGATCCTCGCGCACCTGTTTCTTCATGTCGGCGAACACGCTGTAATCCACGCCGTCCGGATTGGAGTCGTCCTTGAGCAGATAGGGGACGACAGACGATACGAGAACCGCCTTCGATACACGCGATGCACCGTGGCGCGAAAGGTAGCGGGCGATTTCGCCACCGCCCATCGAGAAGCCGACGAGGTGCGCCTTCTCGATATCCAGGCCTTCCAGCACGGCACCCAGATCGTTGGCGAAGACATCGTAATTGTAACCCTCCGCCGGGTGGCCGGATTGGCCAAAACCGCGGCGATCGTACGTGATAACGCGATAACCCGCTTCGAGAAGCGCCAGCGTTTGGTACTCGAACATGTCTCCCGTCAGCGGCCACCCATGGATCAGCACCACCGGGTGCCCCGATCCGACATCTTTCACATGAAGTTGGGTTCCGTCTTTTGCCTCGATAAATGCCATAAGTGTCTCCTCGTTTTCTCAGACTGACGAAACGGAGGCGATCAAACATTCGTTCCTTCGAAACCGGAACCGCAGCCCGCAGCGTGAGTTTTGATCGGCGACATCATTCGGGAGGAAGCAGTATGTCCGATCAAGACAAGATACGTGAAGATGCCTACGCACGGTGGGAAGCGGAAGGGCGCCCCGAGGGGCAACACGAACGCCATTGGAACGAGGCCAAGGACGCCCATGAGCGGTCCCCTGGTAAGCCCCGGACATGGTCGGCCGATCACGGTGGTGGTGTCGGACCAGATAGCTCTGAGCCACACAAGAGCGAAGGCCTACGGCCGGCGGACCTCAATACCGAAAATGACCAGGGCGCAGGTTAAGTACGCTCGGCGCTGCGAATGCTGCGGCTTCGGGGCGCTTCAAGCTGGTAAAGGGCTTAGAAGGCAAGACGAACCCGCGTCGGAATTGATGGCGAGGAAATCCACCGGCGGAACAATCGCTACCAGCGATGGGTTACCCTTGCTCCAAGAACAACAGAAGGAGGAAACGACATGAACCATGCCAATCATGTAAAACTCGCCCCGACCGAGCTCACCCCCGCCATTCTCGAGGGCGCGACAATCTATGGAGCCGACGATCATAAGGTCGGCAAGCTCGACCATATTCACGGAGCCGGCACTAGCGGCCGCGCCGTCATCGACGTCGGTGGGTTTCTCGGGATCGGCGCCAAGCCCGTCGCCGTGCCGCTGGTTGATCTCCAGTTCATGCGCGACGAGGATGGTGACGTCCACGCGCTGACGACATGGACCAAGGACCAGCTCAAGGACATGCCCGAACACAAGGATTGATAAAGTTCAGTCCCAAAACGCTAGCCCGGCTGTCACGCCGGGCTCTTATCATGCCGTACATGCATCACGACGGCGAGTTCCACTCACGACCGATCCGACGACCGCCTACCCCAAGCCGCCGTTCGAAAAGCAGACGCAACCCGTTTCCCGGCCTTGGTGGCGCCATGAACCCGAAACCGTCCAACGCCTTAAACTCAACCACAGACCGAGCCGGAAACTCTATTCTTCCACAGCTCGAAAAGTCTCAAATCATTCGACGACGGACATAATAGTTCCAAAGCCTGCTGGCATTCGAGATCGTCGTCGTGCGGGTTGTCATTCGGCGGTGGTATCAGCGGCACGATAAGTGTCCTCCCGCATCCGATAATGGCGGGTCAGCGCTTCGGCTGCTTGCCAAAGTCCTTGCGCAACTCGTCCTTGGCGCGATTGAGCGTCGCCAGGCGTGATCGAGACAGTTGCTTGCCAGCGCGATTGATGTAAAAGGTGAGCATCGACATCGCAGACTGGAAAGGGCTGGCCTTGCGTCGCGGGCTCTCTTCCGCTGAGTGCTTCAGCGAATCCGCGATCTTCTTGGCGCTACGCTGCTTAAAGACCCCGCCTTCGAGATCCATCGCATCGCTATTGTCGGTCACGTCCTGCGACCATTTCTGCTTGGTTTTCTTTTTCGGCATCGGATCCTCCGCATATGAAGCGGCGCCACGGGTCCGGCGCCGTGTTAGGGGTCAATGATGGGCGTGGTGCTCATTGCGTTTGCGCGTGGCAGCGGCCTTTTTGGCCGAAGCGGAACGCTCTTCCTTGGTCCGTGATGCAGCAGCCGCACCACCCTTACGCCCGCCTTTTTCCGAGGAGGCATGGTTTTCGGCATGGCCACGGCCAGAGCCGGATTTCTTGCCACCACCGCTCTCCTTGTTGACGGTTGCCCATGCGCGGCGCTCGGCTTCCTTCTCGGAAACGCCACGGTCTTCGTAGCCTTCCTCGATGTGCTCAGCCTTGCGTTTCTGTTTGTCGGTATAGGCGGATTTGTCACCTTGAGGCATGGAACATCTCCTTAGCTGATGTGAAGAAATGAAAACTACGGTTTCGCGGCAAAGTTCCGAGGATCCTCCACGGCGTCGGCGCAGTCGGCGTTCACCCGCCTTGTGTTTTGGCCAGCCCCTGTTTGCGAGCGGAACCAACGCGGCCGGGCGAGGGTTTGTTGGCACATACCCTGACCATGACATCGAAAGGCAACGTCCATGGCACAGACCGTCGGTGATTTCATCGTTTCCCGTCTTCACTCTCGGGGTGTCAGGCGCATGTTCGGGTACCCTGGCGACGGTATCAACGGTGTCTTCGGAGCGTTGAACCGGGCAGAAGGCAAGATCGAATTCATCCAGGCGCGCCACGAGGAAATGGCTGCCTTCATGGCCTCTGCCTACGCAAAGTTTTCCGGCGAGCTCGGCGTCTGTATCGCAACCTCAGGCCCGGGGGCGGCACATCTCGTCACTGGCATGTATGATGCCCGTGCCGACCATCAGCCGCTTCTGGCGATCGTCGGTCAACAGGCCCGCGGCGCGCTTGGCGGTCACTATCAGCAGGAAGTCGATCTGGCCGCCTTGTTCAAGGATGTCGCTGGTGACTTTGTCCATCAGGCCTCCACACCGGCGCAAGTTCGTCATCTGATAGACCGCGCCGTTCGCATCGCAGTGTCGAACCGAACCGTGACCGCCTTGATCCTGCCCAACGACTTGCAGGAGATGGCCTACGAGGAACCAGAGCGCGTTCACGGGACGGTCCATTCCGGCTTTGGCTATCGAGCCCCGAAGATCGTACCCTATCAGGAAGACCTACAGGCTGCGGCCGATATCCTCAACGCGGGCGAAAAAGTTGCCATCCTGGTCGGCGCCGGCGCTCTTGGCGCAACCGAAGAAGTGATCGCCGTCGCCAATCGGCTCGGGGCAGGGGTTGCCAAGGCGTTGCTCGGCAAGGCCGTACTTCCCGACGAACTTCACTGGGTCACCGGGTCGATCGGCCTTCTTGGGACCCAACCCTCCTGGGACCTCATGCGTGATTGCGATACGCTTTTGATGATTGGGTCCGGCTTTCCCTATGCGGAGTTTTTACCGGAGGAAGGGCAGGTGAAGGCTGTCCAGATCGATATCAAGGCCGGAATGTTGTCGCTCCGATATCCGATGGACGTCAATCTCGTCGGAGATGCGGCGGAAACGCTAAAGGCGTTATTGCCGCTGATCGAACAAAAAGACGGCAAATGGCGCCACGCTGTTGAAACGAACGTTTCGGCCTGGTGGAAGCTCTTGGACAAGCGCGCCCATGCCGAAGCCAATCCCGTCAATCCGCAGCTGGTGGCATGGGAGCTATCCTCAAGGCTACCGGACAACGTCATCTTGACGAGCGATTCCGGCTCCTGCGCGAACTGGTATGCCCGCGATATCAAGATCAGGGCCGGGATGATGGCGTCGCTTTCGGGGGGGCTGGCATCGATGGGCGCGGCCGTTCCTTACGCCATCGCCGCCAAATATGCCCATCCGGACCGCCCGGTGATCGGCCTCGTCGGCGACGGCGCCATGCAGATGAACAATATGGCCGAACTGATCACGGTCGCCAAGTACTGGCGAGACTGGGCCGACCACCGCTTCATCATCTGCGTCTTCAATAACGAGGATCTCAACCAGGTGACCTGGGAGCAGCGGGTGATGGAAGGCGATCCGAAGTTCGAGGCCTCGCAAAACATTCCTGATGTTCCTTACCATCGGTTTGCAGAGCTCATCGGCCTCAAGGGCTTGTTTGTCGATCGCCCGGAAGATTTGGGGCCGGCTTGGGACGAGGCGCTTGCGTCGGATCGCCCTGTTCTCCTTGAGGTCAAAACCGACCCTGAAGTCCCCCCGATGCCACCGCATCTCACGTTTGATCAGGTCAAAAAACTCACGACCACGCTGATAAAGGGTGATCCAAACCAGGAAGGCGTCATCCGCGGCACGGTGCGGCAGGTTTTGAGTTCAGTCCTGCCAGGCAAGCACGAATAGCCGCGCATTACGGCGAAAGGGGTCGGAGGGGTTTAGTGCGGTAGCGGCCGACGTCAGAATTGGCGCGCGTTGTGTCTGCAGTTAAACTGCCAGGTCCGTCTGATAGCTGTAGCCGAGGCTATTCGGCGGCCTGGCGGAGCGCAGACCGCTCCGCAGGTTCGACCGGCCCAATGATCTCGAATTCGGAGGGCATAGCATGCTGGTCGGTACCGAGCAGTGCAAGCGTCCAGTAATCGGGGTCCCTTCCAAAGACGGTCGAAACCTGGACCACGGTCGTCTGTCCCTCGAAATATCGAGACGACTTCGCCCAGTAGAAACCATCCGGGACCAAACGCGCTGCAACCATGGTACCTACTCCCTTGTAATTCGTGAACGATAGCAGAAATCTCCAAAGTGAGAACGGCCTCCCCTGTGGACGGCGCCGGGCTTCAGAACCTTTCTTGCGTTTCCTCCTCAGACATGCCCCGTCCGCCGTCGGCCCAGCCCAATCTGCTATCGACTCCGTAATGTCCCTTTGGCCGGAGCCATTCAGGATGATCGAGCGAACAACACTGTCACCCGTATCAACTCGTCATCGTCGTACTGAAGATAAGAGGTGTTCGACACAGATCGCAAAAGCCACGCGTTGCCATCGGGGAAGAGCGATATGACCGAAACCCACCTTTTGTCCATCGGTGCGGCGACCATGGCTTATACAGCCGCTGCCCACCCGACTGCCGCGTTATCGGTGGCCGGACGCCCGCCGAGAAGCTCCACAACACGTTCAATGCTGTACGGCTTTGGCAGGAAGCACTTGCCCCGCAAGAGATCAGGATCGAACCTCCTCCCGGATGTTACGATGATCCTGGTTGACGGTAATGTATTAGCGACAATCGCGGCAAGGTCGAGCCCGGAAAGGCCACCAGGCATATCGACGTCGGTGATCAAGAAATCGAAGGCTGAGTGACTACCCAACGCCGCAACAGCCTGCATGACATTCCCTGCTTCGACCACCTCGTATCCTTCGTCGATCAGGACGTCGGCCAAGAGTGCTCGGATCAGGACCTCGTCCTCGACAAGAAGCACGGTGGGTTTCGACATGCGGACGGCCTCCATGGCTGTTTCGACATACCAACTCCGTCCACACCGCAAAACGCCTTACCCGGTCCAAATTGTTTGCCAACAAATTTAATAAAATGCGAATAAACGCTCGTACCCATCCAGCAGGATTCAGCCATGAGCCTCCAGGACCTCGACTTCGAACAATGCTCGGTCAGATTGGGCGAAGCTTGCCGTCGATCAGCGGTAGCACGGCCGCCCTCGTTGCAGCCCATCTGGGTGCTGCGATGGCCCGTATGGCGTTGACCGTCGCGCACAAACACGGCAGCGATACCGATCTGGTGGTAGAGCGTCTCGACTCCATCGTCTCGCAGATCAAAGAGGCTACCGAGAAGGACACGGCGGCGTCGACCGCCCTGCTTAATACATATCGGCAGAACTCTGGTGAGGCCGTGAAACGCAGCGCACTTCTCGATGCGACGCGCGAACCGCTTGCGGCCGCGCATGTACTTATTGAAATCCTTGAATTGCTGGAGGACGCCTCTAACAAGGTCGCGGACCGGGTCACAAGTGACTTTGATGGCGGTGTCGAACGCATCGGTGCAGGCTACCGGGCGGTCATGATGGCGGTGGAAAGCAATCTGCGGGTCGACGGGGCGGAGCAATTGCGTTCGCGGATGGCCTTCAACCGCTCCTCCCTTCGCACCCGGTTCGACGTGGCAACGAAAAGCCTGAGGCGGGAAGGACCGTCTTAACATCGAGGGCAATCGCGCGCGCGTCCGGAGAAGGCGCGAAGCTCAGGAACTCCGGATCGCGACCGCCGTTTCGACAGCGGTAGCAATCCCATGGAGGCCGACATGCCCAAGAACGACGACAAGACCGTGGTGACAGCATCTCGCAACAAGGTCGATGAGAGCTTGTCCACTGGTGGAGGGCCGTCTCGCTTTACCGCCAATCAACAGCGCGAGCTTGAGCAGCTCCGCGCGGAGCTGAGACGGCTTCAGGGCGCTGTCTTAAGACCATCGCCGGCCAGATCGCTTACCTCTCCATCCGGACCACGCTCCGTGCGCGAAGAGGTCGAATACCAGATCAGGCTGAAACCCATCGCGTCTGTCGCACTCGCGGCGGTCGTCGGGTTTGTTTACGGAATCGCGCGATGACCGAGCCATCGACAGAGACCGCTCGCCTCGCAAATGAGTATGTTCGCCTCGGCGGAAAACGTAAGCTCAAGCTCGACGACAACATCGTCAGCACACGGCTATGGGACGACGAACCGCAGGAAGCCGGGGAATTCTGGCGCAACGAAATAGAGACGCTTTCCGAAGAAAGGCGGCGGGAGGTAGAGGCGAACCTTCCAAATATGAATCCGGGCTGACGGCGCATTGTTGAATGAGGACCGCTGAAGCATCGGCTAAAGGCCTTAATTTCAGCCGCCACTGCGAGCGCCTTCGCCAGCTCTGTAGCTTTTTCACTGCAAAACGCTGGCGTGGCGGGTGGTGACGTCGTCTTCGGATAGGATCACCTCACCTTTTTCTATGGTCGAGACCGATACGTACCATGCGCGCCAAGTCTCCAAGCGCTACGTCGATATCGGATCGAACTCGCTTTCGGCCGACCTTTATGGTCAGCGCTATAGACAAACGGTGAGTGGTAAGGCCGGCACGGATACCGCATCGATAATTGAAAAACTTGAGTTCAGGTTCCGGACGTGGTCACTCGTCCTGATGCGCTCGAACCAGCCGTTCCAGCGTGTCCTTAAGCAGCTCGGGCATAGTCGGCTTGCTCAACCACTCTCCGCGCGAGAATGCCTCGGACGCATTGTCTTCGACGCCTGCTCCGGAATAGACGATGAACGGGACCTGGGCCGTTGCGAGGACTTCCACGACGTCCGTGCAGACGCCGTCGTTCACCCGAGGATCTACGATCGCAACGTCCGGGCGGTTTTCCTGCAGCCATCGTAGGGCGTCGGCGCGCGTGTCGAGCGTAACCACGGACGTCGCACCGAACTCCTCGAGCATGCCTTCGAGGTCCAGTGCAATGAATGGTTCATCCTCGAGAACGAGCACACGCCCAAGATCCATCGATTTCTCCTTTGCGGGCAACCTAGCTTCCACAAGGCCGGCGAGCAAGTGACGTTTTCGCGAAGGCCATGTGCAACTTCAACCGCTTAGCGACGTTTTCTCCAACCAGTAAAGGTGAGGTGTGCTTTATGTCCGACGTCGAAGCTTCCAACATCCACGGAGATCGGCCGTCCGCGGCTTCCCCACAAGGATTGGCTGACCGCAAGGAACTCGCAGCCTTCGCATTCGAGCGAACGCGCATGCCTATCGTCGTCACCGACGCCCGCCAGCCCGACCTTCCGATCGTATTGGCCAACGAGTCCTTCCTGCAGTTGACCGGCTATTCCGCCGTCGAGGTCATCGGCCGGAACTGCCGTTTTCTCCAAGGCGAGGAGACGTCCCGATCGGCGGTTGCGGAAATTCGCGCGGCGATTGCGCAACATCGCGATGCCACGATCGAGATCTTGAACTACAAGAAGGATGGAACCCCCTTCTGGAACCAGCTCCATATATCCGCTTTGCGAGACGCCGACGGCGAGGTCGTCTATTACTTCGCATCTCAGATCGACGTCACCGAACTCCGCAGGGTACAGACATTAGAGGAGGCGGAGCACCGGCTCCTTCTGGAAGTCGACCATCGCACGAAGAATGTCCTTGCCATCGCAGATAGCGTCGTTCGTCTGTCGAAGACCGACAGCGTCGAGGCCTACGCCGCGTCCGTCCAGCAGCGGGTTCAGGCGCTGGCGCGGACCCACATGCTTCTTGCCGAAAACGGATGGCAGAGCGTCTCGCTGGACAAGATCGTTCGCACGCAGGTCGGCGTTTTCGACCGCGACAACGTGGCTGTGGCGGGGCCGGAGGTGATGATCCCGGCGCCATCGGTCCAGCCGATCGGTCTGGCGCTTCACGAACTCGTCGCCAACGCGGCCGTCCACGGTGCCCTGGCACATTCAGGCGGCCAGTTAACGATCGACTGGCGTCAGGAAGGCGACGGACTGGTTCTCGACTGGGAGGAACGTGGCGTCGGCCTTGCACAAGAGCGGCATGCACGCGGGTTCGGAACGGTCCTTCTGAGCGCGGTCCTGGAAAAGCAACTGGGCGGCACGGTCACTCGTGACTGGCGCGCCGACGGGCTGTCGATCCGTATCGTGTTTCCAGCACTGGATCGGGTCGGGGCAGGCTTGCGCGCCAAGCCGTGACGCGGCGCCTGAGCGGGCACTGCCAATGATGTCCACCTCTCGGACTCCTAGATAGCCGGTACCGGCATGGTGAAGGTGAATTTGGTCTCCCGGTTGTCGGACGTCACGTGCAGTCTTCCATCATGCGCCTCAGCGATCTGCGATGCGATATAGAGCCCGAGCCCGAGGCCTTGCTGATTTGCGCCGGAACCACCGCGGACGAACGGTTGGAACAACTGGGCTTGCGCTGCCTCGGATATCGCCTTTCCGCCGTTGGCGACGCTGAGGTGGAGCATGTCATCCCTGATGTAGCAGGCAACGGTGATAGGCTCTTCCGGAGAACCGTGGGAAACGGCGTTGCCAAGCAGGTTCGACAGCAGTTGCCCGATACGACCATGGTCGACCTCCACGTCAACGGGCAGGTCGATCGAAACATCTATGCGCCGTTCGGGATGCGCCGAGTGGATTTCGGAGATTACCTGCCGAAGCGTCTGGTCAAGGATATCACCCTTCTGCTTGTCGAGGCCGATCCCACCACCAAGTCTTCCGCGCGCAAAATCCATTACATTGTCGATCAGGATCGACATGCGAAGAACGCTGCCACGCATCAGCTTCAGAACGGCCTGGGACTTTTCCGACTGCGGCTCCTTGGTGAGGAGTTGCGTACCGCTCGAAATCGACGCCAAGGGGTTCCTGAGATCATGTCCCAGAACGGCGATGAATTGCTCGCGCAGTTCGGACGCCGCGCGCTCGCCCAGAAGATCGGTTCGCGCTTCCGCAAGCTTGTTTTCGGCGTCGAGATGATAGGCGATTAGTTCTGCGAACAGTTTGAATGTTCCAAGCGTCGACGACGTGTTCAATTTGTGCGGCTTCGCGTCGATCGCGCAAAGCGTCCCGAAAAACGTGCCATCGGGCAGACAGATCGGAACCGAGATGTAGCTCTGTAGACCATAGATCTTTGGGGTATGATGTCCGGCGTAGACTGGATCCTCATCGACGTTGTCGATCACCACGACATTGCGATGCTGCCGAATCTCATGACAGAGGGTCGTCTCCACCTTGAGCTCGCCGCCGGCGGCCAGTCCGAAATTGACGTTGTCGAGAACCTGGCAGGCAATCCACCGATCTTCCGTCACGCGGGCCACTGCCGCGAAACCCATCCCGGTCGTGCTGCATATCACGTCGAGGATGGTGGGGACCGCGGCGATCCGCTGGACCGCCTCGATGTCCGATCGATAGTTGTTTGACATCGCCACACCGTACAGAAAGCTTGGTCCGTATTCCAGTGCTCTTCCGCCGGTCAAAGGTTGCAGCCCGGCAACGAGCAGTTGGTCCCCCGCAGCTTAAGACAGAACGCCCTTTCGCGCGAAGGTTCCTGGTCATCAGGTTGGAAAGATGACGGCTTCACGTCTCACATTCGGCTCCGGTACAGGCGAGCCACCGTAAAAACCGGAATTTTACGAACACATGGCCGAGCCGGATCACCGAGTCGGCCTGAATTCTTTGTGAGGGAACAAGCTGTTCAAACCAAGGTTCTCGCCCCGTGTCTTTTAACGGGAACCCTCAAGATGACGATCCACAAAGCCTTTCGAACAACACTTTTCCTGGGAGCGCTGCTTGCAGGTGCGGCGCCGGCGCTCGCCCAGGACGCGGCCAAACCCGTCCCCGAAATGCAGGCCGTTCTCGACAAGCTCGCAGCCCTCGGCGCGAAGCCGTTCTCCACGCTCACCGTTCCTGAAGCCCGTACGCAGGCCAGTCCCGCCGACGCCGCGCACGCCGTCCAGTGGGACAAACGGCTCTCGTCGAATCCTGAAGCGCAGGTGACCACCAAGGACATCGCCATTCCGTCGAAAGCAGGGGGGCTCGCAGCCCGCGTCTATATCCCAGGCGGCGCTGGTCCGTTCCCGGTCGTGGTCTACTATCACGGCGGTGGCTGGGTCGTCGCCGACATCAACGTCTATGACGGTACCCCGCGCGCGATCGCTCTCGGTGCGCACGCAATCGTCGTTTCGGTCGAATACCGCCACGCTCCGGAACACAAGTTTCCGGCCGCCCATGACGACGCCTGGACCGCCTATAAATGGGTTGTCGAGAACATCCATGAACTAAACGGCAATGCCGACAAGATCGCCGTCGCCGGTGAAAGCGCCGGTGGCAACCTCGCTGCGAACGTCGCCCTTATGGCCAAGGAGATGAAGACGAAGCAGCCGGTGCATCAGCTTCTCGTCTACCCGGTTGCGGGCAACGATATGAATACGCCTTCCTACAAGGAGAACGCCGACGCCAAGCCGCTCGGCAAGGCCGACATGGAATGGTTCGTCAAAAATACCTTCGAATCCATGGATCAGACGTCCGACAAAAGGCTGAACCTGGTCGGCCGTGACGATCTCGTTGGTGTCGCGCCTGCCACTGTCATCACCGCTCAGTTCGACCCGCTTCGCTCCGAAGGTCAGGCCTATGCCGAGAAATTGAAGGCAGCCGGCGTGGAGGTCGATGCCAAGAACTTCGACGGCGTAACCCACGAGTTCTTCGGAATGGGCAAGGTCGTGCCGCAGGCCAAGCAGGCGATGGACATGGCGATCGCCGATCTCACCGCCGCATTCAATAAGGCAAAGTAAGGAAGACATCATGAACAGAACCATTTCCGCCTCGCTGGTGGCGCTTTCGCTTTTGGCCCCGGCAGTTGCCGTGGCAGCCATGCCAAAGAGCGCCGACACAGCCGCGGCACCCATGAACGTAGACAAAGCATCATTCGTGAAGGTCGTGACCAGCTCGAATGCCTTCGAGATCGAATCGAGCAAACTTGCCGAAGAAAAGGCGAAGGACGCCGACGTCAAGGAATTCGCCAAACAGATGATCTCGGATCATACGATGGCCGGCGACGAACTGAAGAAGGCTGCAAAGCTCGGTGACGAGCCGCCGGTCCTGTCGCCGAAGCACGCGGCCATGCTGGAAACGCTCAAGGACGCATCCGAGCAGGACTTCCAGCCACTCTACATTGAGATGCAGACGGTGGCGCACATGGAGGCAGTGACGCTGTTTGCCACCTACGCGAAGGGTGGAGACGACGCCGCGGTAAAGGCGTTCGCCGAGAAGACGCTTCCGAAACTCGAGATGCACAAGATGCATGTGCTGAAACTCGTCGCCGCTCACTGACCGCACAAGCCTGGACGTCGGCAACTGACCGACGTCCTTGCTTGCCCATTCCGAACTACAGTCGCCGCGATCGCCTTCGTTGAGATCTGGCGGAACTGACAGCGTCGCTGAAAGTTCAGGAGTGGTCACAGGAAAACGTCATGATCAATCCAGTCAACCTGACGCGCCGCTCAGTCCTCGCGGCAACCACCGCAGCACTGGCGGCGTCGGCGTTTCCGGCATTTTCACAAACGACGTTGAAGGGAGCGGTCACCATGCAGGACCCCACCACCAAATTTCCGAAACCGCCGTTCGAACGGCAGAAGCAACCGTTTCCGGGCCTGGCGGGCAAGATGAACCCAAAGCCCGATCACGGCGAGACGTCCTACAAAGGCTCCGGGCGGCTTAACGGCCGCAAGGCGCTGATCACCGGCGGTGACTCCGGCATGGGCCGCGCCGCCGCGATTGCCTACGCTCGCGAAGGCGCCGACGTCGCCATCAACTATCTTCCGGACGAAGAACCGGATGCGAAAGAGGTCATCGCGCTCATCGAGAAGGAGGGCCGCAATGCAGTCGCTCTTCCCGGTGATCTCCGGGACGAGGCGTTCTGCGAGAAGCTGGTCGAGGACGCGGTCAAGGCGCTCGGTGGTCTCGACATCTTCGTGAGCAATGCCGGAAGACAGCAGCAGGCGGGAAAGCTGTCGGACATCACGTCCGACGCCTTCGATGCGACGATCAAGACCAACATCTATGCGATGTTCTGGTTGACGAGGGCCGCGCTCAAGCACCTGCAGCCGGGATCGACCATCATCATCACCACATCGGAGCAGGCCTACGATCCTTCCGAGGATCTGGTCGACTATGCGATGACCAAGGCTGCCGGCATGAGCTTCACCAAGTCCATGGCCAAGCAGCTCGGGCCGAAGGGCATCCGGGTCAACGGAGTGGCTCCGGGACCGATCTGGACGCCGTTGCAAGTCGCTGGTGGCGCGACGATGGAGAAACTCGAACAGTTCGGCGGCAAGACGCCGATGGGTCGGCCAGGCCAGCCGGCCGAACTCGCTTCGATCTACGTCCAGCTTGCCGATCCGTCGGCCAGTTACGCGACCGGTCAGGTCTACGGGGCGGCAGGTGGTAGCGGCCAGCCCTGATTAGCGATTGGGCTCTACCCACTCAAGATGAATTGAACCCGCAGAGGAGAACAATATGAAGGCTCTGACCTGGCATGGCAGCGGAGATATCCGTTGTGAAGAAGTTGACGACCCGATCATTCAGGACGATCGTGACGCCATCATCAAGGTGACGAGCTGCGCGATCTGCGGCTCCGACCTGCATCTCTATGGCGGCTTCGTGCCGGGCATGCATGCCGGCGACGTCATGGGGCATGAAACGATGGGCGAGGTCGTCGAAGTCGGGCGCGGCAATTCCAAGCTCAAAGTCGGTGATCGCGTGGTCGTGCCATTCACGATTTCCTGCGGCGAATGCTCGATGTGTCAACGCAGCTTGTTCTCCTTGTGCCAGCGGTCGAATCCCTCCGGTGCGAAACAGGCAGAGCAGATCGGCTATCCGACAGCGGGTCTGTTCGGCTACTCCGACATGTACGGCCGCTTCCCCGGCGGACAGGCTCAGTACCTTCGCGTGCCGTTCGCCGACGTCGGGCCAATCAAGGTTCCGAACGGTCTGAGCGACGAGCAGGTCCTTTTTCTCAGCGATATCTTCCCGACAGGCTATATGGCTGCTGAGAACTGCGACATCCAACAAGGACAGACCATTGCCGTGTTCGGCTGCGGCCCGGTCGGTTTGTTCGCAATCAAATCTGCATTTCTGCTTGGTGCCGAGCGCATCATCGCCATCGACACGGTGCCCGAGCGTCTTGCGCTTGCACGGGCTGCCGGTGCCGAAACACTCGACTACACCGACGAGGATCTGCAGAAGAAGATTGTCGAGATGACCGGCGGAAACGGTCCCGACGCCGTTATCGAAGCGGTCGGCATGGAAAGTCATGGTGCTGGTGGCGTCATGGAGACAATGCAGACGAAGCTCACCTCGACCGAGCGGCCCTATGCTCTCAGCCAGGCGATCCTGGCCTGCCGTCCGGGCGGAACCGTCTCGCTTCCAGGCGTCTTCGTGGGTCCGGCAGTTCCAGCTCCGCTCGGCGCCTTCGTGGGCAAGGGACTGACCCTGAAGACCGGCCAGACGCACGTTCAGCGTTATCTGAAACCACTCATGGATCTCATCGAGCAAGGCGCGATCGATCCGTCCTTCCTGATTACGCATCGCATCAGCCTGGAAGAAGGCCCTGACGCCTACAAGACGTTCCGCGACAAGACGGATGGGTGCGTCAAGGTGGTCATTCGCCCGAACGGCTAGGATCTCAGCTCAAATCCGTGGGCGGCAAACGCGGCCGCCGACGTTTTCCAATCCGGGAGGCGACATGGCATTCGTAGGCTTCGAGCTGCGAACGGTAGCTATCGGAGCAGGCGATATCAGGCTCCGCGTCGGAGGCAAGGGGCCGCCTGTACTCCTGCTCCACGGCCATCCGCGGACGCATATGACCTGGGGCAAGGTGGCCGACCTGCTGGCCCCGGCGTTTACTGTCGTGTGCCCAGATCTCCCCGGCTTCGGCCAGTCCTACGTTCCGCTCGACTCGCCGGACAGTTACCACTCATCGAAAAAGGCGAAGGCGGCAGCCCTTGTCGAGCTAATGAGCGGATTAGGCTATGACGAATTCTTCCTGGTTGGCCATGACCGCGGAAGCCTGACGGCATTCCGTATGGCGATGGACTACCCTGAGGCAGTAAAGAGGCTGGTTCTCGTCGACTGCCTCCCAGTCCTTGAGCATTTGGAGCGAGCCGACTGGAAATTCGCACGAGACTGGCACCACTGGTTTTTCTTCGCCCAGCCGGAGAAGCCCGAGCGCGTGATCTCTGCCGACCCGGAAGGATGGTACGACAAGCTCTCCCCGGACGTCATGGGCGATGAAGCCTACGCAGATATCCTCGCGGCAATCTATCGCCCGGAAACCGTCCACGGCATGATCGAAGACTATCGCGCGGGCATCCGCATCGACCATCTTCATGACAAAGCGGATCGCGACGCCGGGCGGAAGATCCATTGGAGGTGCTCTGCCTGTGGTCGCTCCGTGACGATCTCGAACAAATTTATGGTGACCCCATTGCGATCTGGAGGAGCTGGGCGACCGATGTCAGCGGGTTCGGGATCGATAGCGGGCATCATGTGGCCGAGGAGAATCCCGGCGCCCTTGCCGAGGCGATTTCCAGCTTCGCACGCGATTGAGGAGTGTTACGGGAAAGGTATCTCTTTGATTTCCAGGTCTGCGGGCGTTTGAAATATAGCAGCGAGTTCGCAAGGACTGTTGGAACGCAACGGGCGCGGATTACTCCGCGCCCGCATTTCGTTATACAATCGGCGGCGAGGCCTTGCCGAGCTTCACGGATGGTTCGCGTCCCCAGACGCGAAGCTTGCCGAGCTCTTCGGTGAACTCGCTGACGTCCTTCGCACTTGACAGGACCCCGGCTGCTTGGTGACCGGTTCTCGGTTCAGGTGGAGGTGCTGACCACCGAAGAGTTTTTGCGAGGTCTATAGGGTTCTCGCATGGCTGATGTGTTTGCGAAGCCGCAGATCTAGGGGCGAGCATCTCCATCGCTACTCATGACCTAGGCAGCCTCTTCTTCGATCGCCAGCTCCTTCAAGAGCGAGTGGATTTCATCGCCACTCAATCGGGAAGGGTCGAAACCGCTTAAGGAACCGATAGCGGCAAAACGCTTAGCATGAATGTCCGATGCGCCGATAAAGCCCATTGCCCAGTTGGGGAACGATCGCTGATCGATCGGCTCCAGCGCGAGCAATGACACGTCGCCATGCCGCTCGTCCTGCTGGATACGCTCGAACGCTGCTTCCACCTGTCCTAGGGGACCTTCGAGCACTTGGGCAAAACACCCTGCATTGAACAAGAGTGCTCCGGTAATCCCGTCGTGTTGGTTGTTAACCCGGCTTTTTGCCAGGATCTGTTCGACGTTCGATGCGAACAACGCTTCGTCGGAAGCTATGAGGTTGCGGCTATAATACACGAGCCGGTACATGTTCTTAGACATTGAGAGCCCCCTTTTCCTTTACGGGTTTTGTGCCAGAAACGCTGGAATTAGGTCCCGGCCCATCGGCCGGCCGGTGAGATAACCCTGGACATGCGTGCAGCGCTCTCCACGGATGCGAGCCAATTGTTCGGCAGTCTCGACGCCCTCGGCAGTGATCGCCATGCCGAGGCTGGTGCCGAGGCTCGCAATGGAGCGAAGGATTGCCTCGCTGTCAGCACCATCACTTGCAACAAAGGACCGATCGATCTTGATCTTATTGAAGGGAAACTTCTGCAGGTAGCTTAACGAGGAGTAGCCCGTTCCGAAATCGTCCATCGAAATCTTGACGCCGAGATCGCGCAGCGCGGTCAGCGTCTGAATGACATTATCCGTGTCATCGAGAAGTGCACCCTCGGTAATTTCGATCTCCAGTCGATGGGCCGGCAAACCCGAACGCTGGAGCGCGGATGAGACCGTTTCGAGCAGGGTGTCTGCCTTGAACTGCAGCGGCGAGACGTTGACCGCAACGACCATCTCTCCAGGCCAGGACATAGCTTCCATACAGGCAGTACGGATGACCCATTCGCCGATCTTCACAATCAGGCCGTTCTCTTCGGCAAGGGAAACAAACGATAGAGGCGGGATGTTACCCTTGACTGGATGCTCCCAGCGCAAAAGTGCTTCGAAGCCGTCGACTTTATTGGTGACAACGTTGAGAAACGGCTGATAGTTGAGCCTGAACTGCTTCAACGCCAAAGCGCGGCGTAGATCGATTTCCATTTCTCGGCGCTTGAGCAGAATGGCATCCATTCCGCTCTCGAACACGCGGTAGCGACCACGCCCCGCCTTCTTGGCCTCGTAGAGCGCCAGGTCGCCGTTGCGAAGCAGGTCGCGCGCCTGGACCGGATTTGTCCCGATGGCCACGCCGACGCTGGCGCCGATATTGATGGTATGACCGTTGATAACATAGGTACGGCCGACGAGGTCGACGATGCGAGAGGCCAGTGTCTCGGCTGCTCCCTCCTCGTCGACGTCACGCTGAAGGACGACGAACTCGTCGCCACCAAGGCGGGCAACGATATCACCCTTGCGGCACGCAGCTGTCAGACGGTCCGCAACCTTCTTCAGAAGAATGTCGCCTACGGCATGGCCCAGCGTGTCGTTGACCATCTTAAAGCGATCGAGGTCAAGACAGTGGACAGCAACGGTGGAAGTGGCGAGAGCCAGCGCCGCGGAAACATGGGATAGCAACGCGTTTCGTTTCGTAAGGCCTGTCAGTTCGTCGTGGTCATTGGCGATGTCGACGATGTGTGCATGGAAGCGACGTCGCAGATTGATGAGGTGGCGTCCCCCGTCGAAGGCGGAAAAGGCGGCCTCAAAGTGTTCACTGTCTTTCGAGGTGAGTACTGCCGAGGCGGTGTTGGTCATGCTGGAGAGATTCGACGTGAAGCCTGGAAACAGTTCGTACAGATCCAGCCCTTCGAGAGCACCGATTGCGTCCTTACTCGCTCCGTTGGCGTAAACCACGACACCGTCGGTTTCGACAATCAGAACGGGGTGGGGGATAAGCTCGAGGATCTGTTCAGGGGTCGGGAGCGCAAGAGGTTTTGGATCCAATTTCGGCAATAAAGATGTTAGGACATTCATGGCGGCCTACCGGTGCGAGACGACCGAAAGGTAGGCGCCAGAGGTTACCCGACAACGTTCACTGGAAGGGCAGCCTGAGTGTTTTTCGCAAGACAGTTATCGAACGATGAAGGCTGCAGTTGGAAGACACCCGGTCCTGGCCGGGCCGACGAAAGGGCCGATGGTCAGTGAATTTCTGCCGCTTCACGCTGTCCAAAGACCCTGGCAAGTCGTTGCTCGCGAGGAGAGATAACGATGCCGTCGGTTCGAACAGCATCGATGAAAGCCGCTGAACAGCGGGCACCAAGCCATGATGCATACATGCGCGCATGTCGTTAAGGGGCAACGGAGGCCTTCAAAATGGTCGAAGGTGCCGTTGGCAGGCCAGCGGCGCTGGCGCTGCAAACCGTCCGTTTTGCAAAGGTGCCGCGTTGAAGGTGAGCTCGAGCTTCATTGTGCTCTTGAAACAGAAATTTCCCCTTCCTAGCTCTTTTGCAGCCGAGGCTTGATGAGCTCGGTTACTTCCCACGTCTGTATGGAGTGAGATCAATGGAAGAGAACATCAACATTATCAGAAACGCTAGCGTCTCCGAGAGAGAAGAGATCATCATCGACTTCGCGCGGTGGCTGGAGACCGCGTCACAAGAAGCTTTGGTCTATGGAGAAGGCCGCTTTGCTGCTCTGTCTGCGAACATGGCGGAAGCTATCCGTGTGAACGCCGACGAACTTGCCCGAGAAAAGCCCGAGACGGCCGAGAGGATACTGCAGCAGGCATGCGCGATGATCTCACAATTCAAGGCCGCCTATCCCCATCGCATGCTCAGCCGCTCGGTGCATTAAAGCTCCGTTACGGGTCGGCCGCTTGTCGTTTCGGCCGATCGGTCTACATCAAACGAGTGGAGAACAGTTGTGTTCTCCGAGGGGAAATGAATGACCGCACATGTCAACACGCTCGAAGCGGCCTCCATTGAGGGCCGCTACCGGATCCTCGTCGATGCAATCACTGACTACGCGATCTACTTGCTCGACACCGAAGGACGTATCTCCAGCTGGAATGCGGGAGCGCAGCGATTCAAAGGGTATACCGAGACCGAGATCTTGGGCCAACACTTCTCACGGTTCTATACGGAGGAGGACCGTGCCCACGGAAGGCCAGAGCGCGCGCTTGCGACTGCGGCCAAGGAGGGACGGTTCGAAGCCGAAGGCTGGCGCGTTCGCAAGGACGGGGAGCGGTTTTGGGCGCATGTCATCATCGATGCGATCAGGGATGCCCACGGGCAGCTCATCGGCTTCGCGAAGATTACGCGCGATCTTTCCGAACGGAAGGTTGCCGAGGAGGTTCTGAAGCGAAGCGAGGAGCAATTCCGCCTCCTCGTTCAGGGCGTCACTGACTACGCGATCTACATGCTCGACCCGGAAGGCAATGTCGCCAGCTGGAATGCGGGAGCACAGCGCATCAAGGGCTACGCGCCTGACGAGATTATCGGACAGCATTTTTCACGCTTCTATACCGACGAAGACAGGGCCGCCGGTTTGCCGGCAACCGCGTTGAAAACCGCGGCCTCCGAGGGACGTTTCGAACGAGAGGGATGGCGTGTGCGCAAGGACGGCAGCCGTTTCTGGGCAAACGTCATCATCGACGCCATTCATTCGGACGATGGAACGATCATCGGCTTTGCAAAGATAACCCGGGATATTACCGAAAAGCGCCAGGCGCAGGAGGCCTTGGAGCGAGCACAGCAAGAGCTTTTCCAGGCGCAGAAAATGGAGGCTGTCGGCCAGCTTACGGGTGGCATCGCGCACGACTTCAACAACCTTCTGACGGCCATACTTGGCAGCCTGCAGATTGCACGCAAGAAGGCGGCGTCACTTCCCGAAGTGGTCAACCTTGTCGATAACGCAATCCTTGGCGCAAAGCGTGGCGCGTCGCTGACCCAGCGACTGCTGGCGTTCTCACGAAAGCAGGATCTCAAGCTGGAGCCTGTTCGTGTGCCGGTCCTTGTCTCGGAAATGGCCGATCTGCTGCAGCGCTCAATTGGTCCGGAAGTCGAGATCGGTACGACATTTCCACTGAACCTGCCGCTTGTAATGTCGGATCCTAACCAGCTTGAGAACGCCCTTCTCAACCTGGTCGTCAATGCCAGGGACGCCATGCCCACCGGTGGCGCAATAACGATCTCTGCAAAAAGGCAGCTCATCGGCGAACGCCAGATTAAGGGCCTACAACCCGGTGAGTACGTGTGCCTCTCCGTTAAGGACGAGGGCGTTGGTATGGATGCGGATACGCTCGAGAAGGCGACGACACCGTTCTTCACCACCAAAGGGGTCGGCAAGGGAACTGGCCTGGGACTTCCGATGGTTCAAGGGCTAATGGCCCAGTCGGGTGGTGGACTGATCGTCAAGTCAGAGCTTGGAAGCGGTACCACGGCGGAGCTTTGGCTGCCGGTCGCTGATGCTGTTGCCGATGCGTCGGAGGCGGCCGTCGAAAAGCAGGAGCTCGCGCCGTCCAAGCCGCTGACCGTGCTGGTCGTTGACGACGATGGGCTCGTTTTGATGAACAGCGTGTTGATGTTGGAGGATCTTGGCCATTGCGCGATCGAAGCACAGTCCGGCGAGGAGGCGCTAAATCTGCTGGCGGACGGGACCCTGCCTGACATCGTCCTTACCGATCAAGCGATGCCTCACATGACCGGTGCGAAACTCGCGAAGAAGATCACCGAGCGTTATCCGGGCTTGAAAGTCGTCCTCGCGACGGGTTACGCGGAACTCCCAGATGGTGTGGGTGACGACCTTCCGAGGCTGTCAAAGCCCTTCACACAAAGTCAGCTGAACAATCTCCTTGCCGCTCTCGAGTAGGGCTTCCGAGGCTGAGCGCCACCATGAAAGCGCTTCTAAATAATCCCCTCGTCACCTTTCAACTCCTCTCAAATTTTTTCAATGGCATCGAGTGGTCGTCTCCGATCATATTCTCTAGGTGTCGAGGCTATCGACGACCGATCCGTTCGATTGTGTCGATCGCCGCCCGAATTGTGCAAGTTGACGAAAGGCGGGGACCGATGCGCTGGCGATGGTAGAAACCTTTGCTGGCTTCGTGACACGCCTAATGCAGTTTTGCCTCGATGGCGCGCCCGACGATAGTCAACTGAAGTATCGGCTGCCCGCCGATGAAGCTCTCCTCCACCAGCTCCATCATTTCCAGGCGCTCGACCAGCTTTTCGGACAGATGCTTGTCGCCAACCAGCCACCCTCTGCCCGCCTTGCGCTGCCGTCGAAAAAACGCGATCGCGCGGAGTGCGTCCCGTTGGCTTCGGGTGAGGCTCTTTACCGTCTCGGCTGGGCCGGGGTGCTCGAGGGAGGGCAGCATAAACGTTACTCCTACACCTCCGTTGACGGGATCGCCGCGGCGGGCCAATCGTTCGATGGCTCCTCAACGTCCTCAGCCGGGTCGGGGTCACGGTCGTAAGCCAGGCGACGTTTTGCAATGACGTCCCGGAGCGTTTCGATCACCGTGACCGTTCCATGGCCCTCATTCTCAAACCGGTCGATGATCTTGGCGACAAGATCATCGAGACGCTGAAACAGCCGTTCGGCATTGTTAGATCTTTCTATCCCGATCGTCGCTCCTCAGATATTGAGCCGCCGCTGCTGCCAGTCTTTGTATGGTGCCAACAGCTGTCCGGGAAATCGCTCTTCGATCACGGTCTCGACCATGGCGATCCTGGCAAAGACCTCGCTGCTGTCGAGGTCTTCGGAGGGAACATCTTCGCTTTCGTCTTCCAGCTTCTGCATCAGGGCGAACAGTTCTTCGTCGGTCATTGCGGAAAGTTTGTCTGCGAACTCCGCGGCATCGAAGTCTTGTTCCTCTGCCATTGTCTGCCTCCTCCTGTGCCATCAGATGTTTGAGCGTTAACGGCCTAGTCGTCATCGAGTTAGATCCAGACCGGGGCGTGATCGCTGGTACGCTCCCAGGCCCGCGCGAACTTGTCCACTCCGCAGGTCTGCAGCCTTTCCCGTAGTGATGGGCTGAGCAGGAAATGGTCGATGCGAAGGCCGGCGTCGCGGGCGAAAGAATTCCGGAAATACTTCCAGAACGTATAGATCCGTTCTTCCGGATGCAGCAGCTCACGGCGTCCGTCCAGCCCATGGCAATGAGCTCGGCATAGGCTGCGCGAACCTCAGGTCGAAAGAGGGCGTCATCCCGCCAGCGCTCCGGCTTGTAGACATCGAGATCCGTCGGCATGACGTTGAAATCGCCGACCAGCGCCACGGGCACGTCGAGCTCGAATAGCTCGGCAGCATAACCATGCAGCCGCTCGAACCAGCGGAGTTTGTATTCGAACTTCGGCCCTGGTGCTGGATTGCCGTTCGGAAGATAAAGGCAACCAACGATGATGCCATCGATGGCCGCCTCGATGTATCGGCTGTGACTGTCGTCGGGATCGCCCGGCAAGCCGCGTCGAGTTTCGCGCGGCTCGTGATCCCTAGCAAGGATCGCTACGCCATTCCAGGATTTCTGGCCATGCCAGATTGCGCCGTAGCCGGCACGCTCGATTTCCCTGCGGGGAAACTTCTCGTCCGGTGCCTTGAGCTCCTGCAGGCACACGACATCAGGCTGCGCTTCGGCCAGCCACCGCAGCAGCACGTCGAGGCGACCGTTGATGCCGTTGACATTATAGGTGGCGAGCTTCACCAGCGTTTCCGTCAGTGCTTGCGATCGCCCTTGTCGCCCTGGCCCGGCTTCGCATCATGCTTCGCGTCGTGGCGTGCATCGGCGGAGAGCGATCGGGAGACGTCGACGCTTGCCTTGAACTTGCCTTCCTTGTCCCGCCGGACATAACGTTTGTCGGTTCCGGTATCGATCAGTTCGCGTTTGTTCATGGCAAGACTCCTTCATGGTTGCCGCTGTCCATAAACGCACCTGACGCCCAAAAGATGCATGGGAATCAGAGACCTATCTGAGACTCGCAAAACGAGCGGGCCTAACCAGCTAAGTCCTTGAAAAATGATTCGTTTTGACTCGGAACAATTACGTTCTGATTCGCTTGAATCGCATTGGTTGTGTCAGGAGTTCAGCGTCATGGTTGCCCCACGAGCGAATTGGAAAGGCTTCATCAAATTTGGAGAGGTCGCTTGTCCGGTGGCGCTCTATACCGCGGCGTCATCCTCGGAACGGATCGCTTTTAACACGCTGAACCGTAAGACCGGCAATCGGGTGAAGCGGGAATTCGTCGACAGCGAGACCGGCGATCCGGTCGAACGGGACGAACAGGTGAAGGGCTACGAGATCGAGAATGGCCAATATGTCATCCTTGAACCGGACGAGGTGGCGGCCGCCGTGCCCGACAGCGACAAGACACTCAAGATCGACGCCTTCATCCCCTGCCACGAGATCGATGACATCTATTTCGACAAGCCGTATTATCTGGCGCCCGACAAGATGGGCGCGGATGCCTTTGTGCTTTTGCGCGACGGCATGAAAAAAGCCAAGGTCGCAGCCATTGCGCGCACGGTCCTCTTCCGTCGCTTGCGCACGGTGCTGATCCGGCCACACGGCAAAGGGCTGATAGCCACCACCCTTAACTTCGACTACGAGGTTCGCTCCTCCGAGGAGGCGTTCGAGGAATTGCCCGACCTCAAGATCGAAGGCGAGATGCTGGAGCTCGCCGAGCACATCATCGGCACGAAGAAGGGCAGCTTCGACGCCAGTACCCTCGACGATCGCTACGAGGCGGCCGTCGCTGAGCTGGTGAAGGCCAAGATCGAGGGCCGGTCGCTTCCGAAGAAGAAGGCGCCGCCCGTGTCCAAGCAAAGCGATCTGCTCCAGGCGCTGCGCGAGAGCGCCGGTATCGGTGGCAAGGCGGCATCGAAGCCAGCAGCCGCCAACGCCAACAAAAGTGCTGCCCGGAAGAAGGCGGCAAAGCCAGCCGCCGCGGGGGCTAAACAGGCCGCTGCGCCAACCCGCCGCGCCGGTTGATCGGAGGAAAACATGGCTGTCCGTCCTTATTGGAAAGGCTATCTCAAACTATCGTTGGTCACCTGCCCGGTGCAGATGATGCCGGCGACCTCCGAGAACGAAAAGGTTCGCTTTCAAACCCTCAATCGCGAAACCCAGAACCGCGTCGTCAGCCACTACGTGGATTCCGTCACCGGCAGGCAAGTGAACGACGAGGACGAGGTCAAGGGTTACCAGCGCGGCGAGAACGATTACATCATGCTGGAGGACGATGAGCTGGAGAACGTCGCGCTCGACAGCACCAAGACGATCGACATCTCAACGTTCACGCCGCGCGACAGCGTCGAATGGATTTGGCTCGACACGCCCTATTATCTGTCGCCCAACGATCCGGTCGGGCAGGAAGCGTTCTCGGTGATCCGCGACGCGATGGAAGCCCAGGACATGGTCGGTATCTCGCGGCTGGTAATTTCCCGCCGCGAACGCGCCGTCATGCTGGAGCCACGCGGCAAGGGTATCGTGCTCTGGACCCTGCGCTACGGGGATGAAGTCCGTGACGAGGATACTTATTTCGCACGGATCGACGACGAGACGGCGGACAGCGAAATGATGCCCCTGGTACAGCAACTCATCAAGAAGCAGACGAAGCATTGGGATGCGAAGATGGTCATCGACCCGGTGCAGGATCGGTTGCTCGATATCATCGCCACCAAGAAGAAGGCGCTGAAGAAGCCGGCGAAAGCCAAGCCATCAGCACCGGGGAAAGCCGCACCTAATAACGTCATCAATATCATGGACGCGCTGAAGAAGTCGGTCGCAGCCGAGACCCGGTCCAGCAAATGAGACGTCCTGCCAAGCCACTTCTCCAGGACGATAGCTTCACCGCAAAATCACAGCCGCGCCGAAAGAGGGACCCGGCTCAACCAAATCTGCCTTTCGATCCAATGCCCGAGCGGGTCGAGCCGTGCTTGGCGCTCCTGAAGGCTGCGCCGCCGACCGGCCCTGACTGGGCCTACGAGATCAAGTGGGACGGTTATCGGCTTGCGGTTCATATCGAGCCGAAGGGCGTTCGGATCATCACTCGTGGTGGCCATGACTGGACGCATCGCTTCCCAACGATTGCCGAGGCCGCCAGAAACCTGGGCGTTTCGACCGCCATCCTCGACGGGGAGGCCGTGGTGCTGAACAGCGAAGGCCACTCCGACTTTGGGGCGCTGCAGCGGTCGCTCGGCGGGCGCGGCGGCAAACGGGCTTCGAGCGAATCCGTCTTGTTCGCCTTCGACCTTCTTTATTTCGATGGCCACGATCTGACCCGGACCGAGCTATCAGTCCGTCGCCATCTGCTTGAGGATCTGCTCGAGGGCGCGGTCGGTGCCATACAGTTGTCCGAGGAGATGCAGGGTGACGGCGGAGAACTTCTGGAAAACGCCCGGTCGCTTGGGTTGGAGGGCATTATCGCGAAGCACCGGGAGCGTCCATACCGCTCAGGCAGGACAGGCGACTGGCTGAAGATCAAATGCATTCAAAGCGAGAGTTTTATGATCGTCGGCTACGAGCAGTCGGCGGTTGCCCGCGGCGGGATCGGCAGCCTGCTGCTGGCAGCTCGCCGCGGACACGATTGGGTCTATGTCGGCGCCGTCGGCACGGGCTTCAAGGAAAAAGATGCGGCGTATCTGAAGAAGACGCTCGACAAGCTGAAGACGAGGACGCCGGTCGTGCCCCTAAAGGGTAAGAACTATGTTTTCGCGCAGCCGACGCTGATCGCCGAGATCGAGTTCCGCAGCTGGACCGACGACGGCAATCTGCGGCACGCATCTTACAAGGGGCTGCGTGAGATTCAGGACAATGCTGCAGTTTACGAGCTTGACTGATCTGACGTGAGCGGCCGTCGCGACTTCCAATTTTTTTCCGCTGACGCCCTTGAATCGGAAATTCACAAAAACCAAATAGATTGCCGCCAGCTGCTGAACACAGGGCTGGACTTGCTGGGAGCGCCGTCTTTCGGCGCTTCCGTACCCATGTTGCTTCAAGGAGGATATGGCTATGGCAACATCTTACGACTATGCACCCCTCTTCCGCTCGAGCATTGGCTTCGACCGGGTCTTCAATCTTCTCGAAAATGCCCAGCGCGCCCGTTCGATCACCGACTGGCCGCCCTATGACATCGTCAAGACAGGTGACGACGGCTACCGCATCTCGATCGCAGTCGCGGGCTTTGCCCAGGACGATCTCGACATTACCTTCCAGTCCAACCTTTTGACCGTCACCGGCAAGAAGCAGGAGACCGCCAATGACGGCTATCTGCATCGCGGCATCGCTGGCCGGCCCTTCGAGCACCGATTCGAGCTCGCCGATCATGTCAGGGTGAATGGCGCCGATCTGAAGAACGGTCTCCTATCCATCGATCTCGTGCGTGAGATCCCCGAGGCTTTGAAGCCGCGGAAGATCGATATCCAGACCAACGCAGCTGTCGCGCAGAAGGCGGCTCCGGTGCAGATCGAAGCGCAGAAGGCAGCGTAACCCGCATTGTTACCAGAATAAGGGCGCCACGACGGTGGCGCCCGTCAACATTCCGGGTTGGAAAGGAGAGCGTCATGAAACCCGATATGTTTAAGGAACCTGTTACCATCCTTGTCGGCCTTGGCTTTCCGGCTGAGGTCAGAACCATCATGGATGCCTACCGGCATCTTGCTGAATGGCCGGTCTCAAACCGGGACACCGCACATTCGATCGCGCTCAAGGCCTGCAACGCCGCACTTCGCGGAGAGATCGAAGCCGAGACCGCGCGCGGCCTGTTCGCTGCGTTCGCTGAGAAACATGATTTGCTGGCGCCGGAAGGCGACGCCATCGGGGCCTCTCGCCGCCAGACTGACAAAGATCCGCACGTACGTTGAGGGGGCCGAGATGCACGAGATTTTGCAGCAGGCGGCCAGCAACGCTATGGCAATGGGACCAATGGTCCTGCTTCACGGCATGCAGATTGAGCGGCCGCTTGACGTGGTGAAAGCGACCGCACTCTCCGCGGACGACAAACGGACCATCCTGGCGGCATGGGCCTCGGACTTCTACGCGGTCGACTCGAAGCCGGCATTCCGCCATATGCCTGGAACACCGTATCCGGTTTCCATCGATGAGGTTCAGGCTGCCCTCAGAGAACTTGATCGGCGCTATGGATATTGACTTCGCCCACCGGCCATCGGGCCGGTTCATTTCCCTGACGGCCGTTAGCGATCGAGATCGGAATGGTCGAGGCCGAAGTGTTCGAGAACGAGGTTGAGGTTGCGGCGGTTGGATTTGAAGTAGACGTCGAACAGGTCCCCGACCAACGGAACGCTCCCGGCCGCCGCATCGAAACCGATATTGACCAGCATCTTGAAAAGCTTGTCGTTCGGCACGCCAAGCCGCCGCGCCTCGTTGACGATGTAAAGACTGATCGCAGCGCCGGCGAAGTCGCCGGCACCAGGAACCAATCCCATGATTGAATCTGCTCCGAAGGAAAAGCGTGTGCCAGGAATGCGTAGCACCGTGTCCATGAGCCGCGCCAGTCCGCGCATGCGGCGCAGGCGGGCCAGACGGTCGATGTTGCGGAAATCCGTGTACTGACCATGTGTTCGCTCGTATGTCATGCCGCCGCTTTCATCATCTTACCAAGACGTTTAATCGCCTGCTCCAGCGACCTTTGCCCGTCGCAATAGTCCTGCCAGGCGCTCGTCTTTGCCAGCAACGCCGGCACCGTGCGGATGGTGAAGCGTTTCGGATCGAGATCGGTCTTAACCTGGCTCCAGGTGAGCGGCATCGATACCGTGGCGCCCGGCCGGGCGCGTGGCGACAACGGCGCGACGGCCGTCGCCATCCGATCGTTGCGCAGGTAGTCGAGGAAGATCCGGCCGTTGCGCTGGTTCTTCGCCATCTTGATCAGATAGAGCTCAGGGTTCTCGCGCGCCATCTGCAGGCAGACATCATGTGCGAACCCTTTTGCCTCCGGCCAGGTTAGCTTCTTCCCCTTCGCCACGGCAAGCGGGGTGACCACGTGCAGACCTTTGCCACCGGTGGTCTTGCAGAAGCTGACGAGGCCAAGTTCTTCCAGCCGGTCGCGCATTTCCCGCGCGGCTTCGACCACGGTGGAAAAGGTCACGTCCGGACCCGGATCAAGGTCGAAACGAGACGGCCTGGCACCTCCGGCTGGCCCGGTTCACAATTCCACGGATGCAGTTCGACACCGCCGATCTGGGCAATGGCGGCAAGGCCCGCCACCCGATCGATCTGCAGATAGGGTTTCTTGTCGCCAAACACCTTGACCAGTTCGAGCAGGTTCGAGGTTCCCGGCATCGCATGACGCTGGAAGAACTGTTCGCCGCCGATGCCATCGGGCGTTCGGATGATCGAGCATGGGCGCCCCTTGATATGGTCGATCAGCCATGGACCGACGGCTTCATGGTAACGGGCGAGATCTTCCTTGGTCACCGGCTCTCCGTCGCCGGCATCGGGCCAGAGCGGCTTGTCCGGGCTGGAGATCATCACGCCCATCACTTCGGCTTTGGCGTTCTTGCCGCGCGACGGTCTCGATGGCTTTGTCGCGGCCGGCGTCGGGGTGTCGGTCTTTGCCGGCGAGGCCGGCTTTTCTGCCTCGACTTCGGCGGCGGGCTTGTCTTCGCGCAATCCCTTGAAGGCCGCCTGGCGCACCAATCCGTCCGCCGTCCAGCCGGCGAATTGAATCTCGGCGACCAGTTTGGGCTTGACCCAGACGATGTTGGGATCCTTCTTAGGCGCGCCTATTCCGGTAAAGGGCGACTTTGAGGTTTCCAGTTCCTGGAGCCTCGGCAAGATCGTATCGACTGTCTTTGCCCCGTAGCCCGTGCCGACCCGACCGACATAAACAAAGTGGTCGCCTCTGAAGACCCCGACCAGAAGCGAGCGGAACTTGCCGTTCGTCTTGGCATAAGCGCCGATGACAACTTCATGGCCGGCACGGCATTTGGATTTTGCCCAGGTCTCGGTACGGCCCGATTGATAAGGTGCATCCGCCTGTTTCGAGACGATGCCTTCCAGCGACAGCTTGCAGGCTGACTTGAGGACGGCATCTCCGCCGGTTTCGAAATGCTCGACGAACCTCAGCCGTGGATCCTCGCCGGCGTCGCTCAACAATGTCTGCAGCCGTTCCTTACGTTCCGTCAGCGGCAGTTGGCGCAGGTCTTCATCGCCTTCGAACAATAGGTCGAAGGCAAAGTAGACCAGTGCATCGGTCTTGCCTTCCGACAGTGCCGCCTGAAGCGCTGCGAAATCCGGCGCCCCGTGTTCGTCGAGAGCGCATATTTCGCCGTCGATGATGGCATCAGGCAAGTTTGCAGCCGACGTCGCGATCGCCGGATATTTTGCCGTCCAGTCCAGGCCCTTGCGGGTCTTCAGCGTCACCTCGCCGTTTTCGATGCGCGCCTGGATGCGGTAGCCGTCGAACTTGATCTCGTGGATCCAGCCATCGCCTGAAGGCGGACGATCGAGCGTTTCGCAAAGCTGGGGCGCAATGAACTCCGGCATCGCCGACTTTGCCGGTTTTTTCGCTGCTGGCTTTCGCTTTGTCTTCGTGTCCGCGGCCCGTTCCTCCGCCGCAAGCCCATGATTGCTGTCCCAGACCGCATCGGCCTGAACGTCGCCGCTCTGGACCATGAACGGCTTCGGCTTGCGGCCCTTGCCGGCGGCGATCGCCTCCATGGTTCGGCCCGAGGCCACCGACGTCGCGTTCTCCTCGAGCACCGCTGCGCCGCCTTCCTCGACCGAGAAATCGTCGTGATGCTTGATCAGCAGCCAGTTGGTGCGCTTGCCTCCGTCGCGGTCATTGCGCATCCGCACAAGCACGAAGCTGCCGTGGAGCCTCTCTCCCTCCAGCGTAAACTTGGAATCACCCTTAGCCAGCGCCTGCTCGGGCGTCTTGTTGCCTTCCGGCTCCCAGTAGCCGCGATCCCAGAGCATGACCGTGCCGCCGCCATACTGGCCTTTGGGTATGGTCCCTTCGAAGTCGCCATAGTCGAGCGGATGATCTTCCACTTCGACGGCAAGGCGCTTGTCGTGCGGGTCGAGCGACGGTCCCTTGGTCACCGCCCAGGATTTGAACACGCCATCGAGTTCGAGCCGCAAGTCATAGTGCAGCCGCGTGGAGTCATGTTTCTGAATGACGAAGCGCCTGCGGTTCGAGGCCCTCAGCTTCGCTGCGCCACTTGGCTCCTGCGTTTTCTGAAAATCGCGTTTCTGCTTGTATGTCGAGAGCTTGTCGCTGGCCATGGCAGTCCCCGGTACACCTCCGCCTCCCGCCTCGGATGAAGACGGGATGAGGCGCAGGCCGGACAGGTTGGACGCTCGGCTGCCGTTTCGTTGGCCGCGATGAGAAACCGGAAAAACCATCGCGTTCGTCATCCCTGTCACGTCCGGTTGACACAGCACGCGACCTCAACAAGCAAAAGGCTGGAGATAATCGTTTTGTTCCAGGAGTTGGGCAGGGAGTTGCAGGAGCGCCATTAGCTCTGAATGACCGACCTGGTCCCGTCGGGATTGATATGCGTTCTCCGCATGACTGCGCTGCAGCAATGTCTATTTAATAGGCGCGGAGAACCGGTACGGTCTCGTTATCGAACTGATGCACCTCCTCCCGCGACGGTTCGATATGCAGACGCCTACTCCTCCTCCCAAGGGCGTTTGCGGGAACGGCAACACTCCTCCTCCCAGTTGCTGTTCGGTTATTTTCGGAAAAGCCTGCCGCACCTCCTCCCGCGGCAGGATTTTTTCGTTTTGCGCGAAATAGTCCGCCTCCACGGATCCAGCGATTGGGGACATTAGGTGTGCCTTCGCCTGCGATTGTTGCCGGAGGTGCGCTCAATGGTTTGCGCTATCCAGGCAACGATTTTATCCGCTCAATCCTCTCGCAAATATCCGGGTCGGCGGTTCACATCCTCTCAAGGCGTCGTAGCAGAACTAATCGCCGATCGCACGGACCAATTCGCACCTTCGTGGGCGGAATCTGCGGGCACTCGTTCAACAACTTCGCCGGCTCCATGATCGACCCGTATGCGGAAATCCGATCGCGCTCGCGTTATTGAGCTTTATTGACGCGAGGATCGCCGCTTCGCCGAACGCTCCGACTTGGTAAGTATGCTAAGTCAATGCTTTAAGGCAGACCACCAGCGATCTTGACCAGATCAGCGACTGACGCCGCCTTCATCTTCCGCATCATATGACCCCTGTGAAGCTTCACTGTCGGCTCCGCAAGCTGTAGTTCAGCCGCAATCTGTTTATTTAGCTTGCCGGCGATGACCAGGGTTAGAATCTGGCGTTCACGTTCGGTAAGCGACGTATACCTCAACTGGGCGGCGGTCTTCGAGTTCCGTTCCTCTCGGCGAGCGGCATCATTAGCAATCGCGCGGGCTACGGCTTCCAGCAGATCCTGTTCACGGACTGGCTTTGTCAGCACGTCAATCGCACCCGCCTTCATTGCTCGAACGGCCATCGGAACATCGACGTGAGCGCTTATCAGGACGACAGACCTGGGCAGGTTGCTTTGCGCTAGCGCTTCCTGAAACTCAAGTCCACTCTGCCCGGGAAGGCGGATGTCGAGGACGATGCATCCCGCTTTTTCCGGATCGTCTGCAGCGATAAACTCCTTCACGGAGCCGTGGGTCTCGGCGCTGAGCCCTACAGACTCAAATAGGCCCTTAAGAGCTTCGCGGACACTGTGATCATCATCGATAATGATAACCGTGGGGCGCCTCTTCTTCCTGTCATCAATCAATGGCTGGTCTCCTCGAAGCTGGACAGCGTAAACGTAAATGACGCGCCTCTGGGGTGGTTGCTTCCAGCCCAAATGCGTCCACCGTGCGCTTCGACGATCGATCGGCAGATAGAAAGCCCCATGCCTATCCCATCCAATTTTGTGGTGTAAAACGCCTCGAATATCTGGTCGAGCTTGTCAGCGTCTATTCCGTGTCCTGTGTCGGAGACACTGACTTCGATATCGCCGTCGGTTCTTCTCACACACCTGACAGTGATGACCGCCCCCTCCACAGGGTTTATGGCTTCAGCACTATTCATGATCAGGTTGAGGAGGACTTGCTGCAGCTGGGTGCAATCTCCCAGCACATATGCGGGACCGGTCGCCACGTCCGTGACCACCTGCAGACCCCTAGACTGCAATTCTTCCCGCAAGAGAAACAGCACATCGCGCAATGCCTTATGGAGGTCAGTTCTTTCCATGCGCACCGGCGTCCTCTGTGCCATAGCGCGTATGCTCGCGACGATTTCTCCCGCCCGATGTCCGTCCTGCACGACACGTTCCGCCGCTCGACATGCCTGTTCGATATCCGTATGCCCGTCCTGCAGCCAGCGCAAACATGTGCCTGCGTTCGTTACGATCGCCATGAGCGGTTGATTGATCTCGTGTGCGATCGAGACAGCCAGCTCACCGATCGTGGTCAGCCGAGTGACATGTGAAAGATCGCTCTGGCTCTGACGCAGTGACTCCTCCGCTCGCTTGCGATCCTCGATGTCAACGACAACGCCATACCAACGAACGACAGTTCCTTCCGCATCTAAGAGTGGGTTTTGCCGTAAGTTGAACCACCTGTATTCGCCGTCAAAACGTCTAATGCGAGCATCCACAGGTTTGGGCTGCTTGGTAACGATGACCTCTTCCCAACTCAGTCGCATGCGTTCGAGATCATCCGGATGGAAGATCTGATAGAAGCCAAACCCGACAATCTCTTGAAAGGGCAAGCCGACATAGTCGACGAGGTTCTGGTTCCAGTACTGAAGTCGTCCGTCTGCGGTGCTGGACCAAGCCATGGCAGGGATCGTATTAATGACGAGGTTTAGGCTGTGTTCGCTTTCTCTAAGTGCAGTTTCACTTTCCCGCAGGGCATTTTCCGCTCTCTGCAAGTTCTCGATGTCAATATTGACACCAAACCATCGAACCACGCCGTTGGCATCAGTAAGCTTTCGACCGGAGAAATAGAACCACCGGTATTTGCCGTCTCCTCCGCGGATGCGACCTTTCAACTGAGTATGGTCCGAATTCTCAAGATCTCGTTTCCAGATCTCAACCATCTCAGGGATATCATCCGGGTGATAGAGGTCAAGGAAGCCCCAATCCAGAATTCGCTCAGCCGGTAGCCCGGCATAATCCAGCCAGCTTTTGTTGACAAAGTCCGCGCTGCCATCGGGTCGCGCCGACCAGACGAGCACCGGAAGCGAGTCGATGATGAGCCGGAGATTGTGCTCGCTGGCTGCAAGCGCGGCCTCGGTTGCCCTGAGCGCATTCTCAGCTTGCTTGCGATCCTCGATATCAAGAACGACGCCGTACCATCTGACAACCTTTCCATCCGGATCGTGCCGCGGCTTTTGCCGAAGACTACACCACCGAAATTCACCGTCCGCGCGTCTGAGCCTGCCCTCGACTTCCTTGGCGGTCCTGGAAGTCATTATGTCCCGCCAATCCGTGGCTAGTCGATCAAGGTCATCGGGGTGGAAGAGGCGGTAGAAGTTTTCGCCAGCAATGTCAGCCAGTGGCAGGCCGACATATTCCAAGAAGTGCTGATTGGCGAAATCCAGCATTCCGTCCGACGTTGTAGACCAAGCCATTGCCGGGATCATGTCGATGATCTCGGCACTGTTTATTGGGTGTTCCAAGTCGATCCCCCGGCTGCTCGTAACGCTTGCACAGACCTGAAAATACGCCGTTCTGCGATTTTAGGTTAGCTGAGATTTATAGACCAAGGTCTATTTTTGCAGTCCTTTCGTCTAGTCCGGAGAGACGATGGTCTCAATTGAGATTTTGCCTCATCAACCCTACACATGGCAGTCATGGGGTGGGGCACCCCTGCCTAAGCATTGCATTATCACACGCATCCACGGCAATTCTCTGCTCTCCAAGTGCTCGACGCCGTCGAGCTTTTGGAGGGCAGAGAATACAAATGGTGTCACCCGGGAGCTCGCGTAATGGCCTCAAATCCATCCAAACCCGTTTCAATTGTCCTCGTGCACGGAGCGTTTGTTGATGCCTCCGGCTGGCGGAAGGTCTACGAGATTTTGACGCATGAGGGTCATGAAGTCCTTGTTGCACAGAATTCCGCAGTCACGTTTGCGCAAGATGTGGAGCGCACGAAGGGTGTGATCGCGGAGGCAGCCAACCCGGTTGTGCTCGTTGGGCATTCTTACGGTGGCGCCGTCATTACCGAGGCAGGGATTGACGAAAAGATCCTGAGTCTCGTTTATCTGGCAGCCTTCGTTCCAGACGCCGGGGAATCAGTTTTAGACCTGGCCTCGCAAGAAGTCCCTGGTGCGGAGAAAGCACCACTCCTTCCGCCGAAGGACGGCTTCATCAAAATCGATCCGCTAAAGTTTGCTGCCGCATTCTCGGCCGACATCGATCCCGTCGAAGCGCAGTTCATGGCTGCCGCCCAAAGACCGTGGGGCCTTGAAGCCGTCCAAGGCAAGATCACCTCTGCGGCATGGAAAGCCAAGCCATCCTTCTACCTGCTCGCAACGGAAGATCGAATGATACCCGCTCAAGCGCAGGCCGCGATGGCCGCGCGCGCAGGAGCTGCGGTCGTAGAGGTTCGCAGCAGCCATGCGGTAATGCTGTCCGAGCCTGAAGAAGTCGCAGCGCTCATCACAAATGCCGCCAAGCTGAACCAGCAAGACGATGCTGAGCGTCAACTGCTGTCCACATCAATCACCGACTGGGGGTACTATGCGCAACTTTCTTATGCCGACACGTTCACAGACACCACAGATATCACCGACTAAACCCGAGGATAATAGCATGCCTCAGCTTTCACGCCGCGCTTTCGCGAGCGCTCTGCCTCTTGGCCTCGTCGGAGGAACCGTGTTCGGCGGAAGTCTGCTCGGCGACTTGACTGCTCAGGCTGCAACACCCAAGGCTGCCGGAAAACCGGTCGCAACAACGCCGTCTGCGCAGATTCATATCGGCCGTTTTACGGTAACTGCGCTGACGGATGGGTATGCTGATATGCCCTACAATTATTTCCCGGGACGCTCAGCCCCCGAAGTGGAAAAGGCCGCAAACGCCCAGTTTACTGCCAGACCCAGCGGGGTTCGTTTTCTGTTCAATCAATATCTCGTTGAAGACGGTAAGCAACGCATTCTGATCGATGCCGGCGCTGCGGGTTCTATCGGCGAAACCGGGCATCTTCCGCAGGCGCTGGCCACGCTCGGTCTGAAGCCGAGCCAGATCGACGCCGTTATCGTGACCCATATGCACCAGGACCACATGGGCGGTTTGGTTCTCGGCGGTAAGAAAAATTATCCCGATGCGGAAGTCTACATAGATCGTCGTGACGTCAAGCACTGGACCGACCGGGCTAAGCGCAATGGGGCGCCTGATTTCCTGCAGCCCAGCTTCAAGATGGCCGAAGAGGTGGTGCGCCTTTATCCGAAGCTGCAAGCGATTGACGGAGAACGTGAAATCGTTCCCGGCGTTTCGATTGTCGACCTCACCGGCCATACGCCTGGCCATATCGGCGTTCGCATTGAGGATGGCGGCAAGAGCCTGATCATGGTTTCCGACATGATTTTCCCGGTCGTCCACCCGGCTGCAACGGACGTGTTCTTCCTGTTCGAGCAGGATCAGGCTGCTGCCAAAGCGATGCGAGATCGCTTTTACCCACAAGCTGCTTCAGAAGGCGCGCTGATCGCTGCGACCCATATGCCGTTCCCCGGTCTTGGTCGCGTGGTATCCGATCGTGGTCAGATGCGCTGGGAAGTCGCCGACTGGGCCTTGCAAGACTGATGCTTTGGCCACCCGGAAATAGATCTCGGCCCGCTTCGTCCACCGATGCGGGCCTGCTCACGGTTAGGGACCCTCGCATCCGCTCCGATGTGCCAAGACCGTGGAAAGCGGATATTCAAGCTCCGGCTCACCCAGCACTTCGTCCCCCGCTACACCGAACATCAGGTTTACTAAGCAGTCGCACCGCTCCGTCAGAGGTTCCAACAGCTGGAAGCTGATAAATGCAGCGTTGCCGGAAAGATTAAAAGGAAGATCCGAATGACCGAAGCTCAAAGACCGCCTCTACCCCCGTTTACATCAGCGACTGCTGCCGAGAAAGTGCTGCTTGCCGAAGATGGCTGGAATAGCCGGGACCCGGCCAAGGTCGCCTTGGCGTACACGGTCGATAGTCAGTGGCGTAACCGCGCCGAGTTCGTCAATGGCCGGGAGGCTATTGTGGCTTTTCTTGCTGGAAAGTGGCGGCGGGAGCTCGACTACCGTCTCATTAAGGAGCTGTGGGCGTTTGATGGCGACCGGATTGCCGTCAGGTTTGCATATGAGTGGCATGACGACAGCGGCAATTGGTTTCGATCTTTCGGCAACGAGAACTGGGAGGTCAGTGACAGTGGCCTGATGCGCAAGCGATACGCTTGCATTAACGACCTGCCGATCCGCGTGGAAGACCGTCGCTTTCACTGGCCGCTCGGTCGTCGCCCCGACGACCACCCGGGGCTCAGCGAGTTTGGTTTCTGATCGACCTCGTTTCCATCTCCATCAGTCAAAAACATCGGCATGGTCATTTTGAACTCGCATTTTTCACAACAGTCGTCTCCGGCAGAAGAAGAGGCTATCGAGGTCAAAGCTTTCGTCGATCTGTACAATGTCTCACCGGCAACGCTCAAGGCCGAAGAGCATTTTGAATGCCTGCCCATCAACGGTGGATGCGCGATCTCTCTGCCAAGGGCGCCGGCCATCGGTCTAAACCGTGTACTGGGATTAAACTCCGTGAAGGATCTTGAGGAAGCCTATGGGTGGATGAAAGGGAAGACCGGACACCGGTTTCTCCAAGTAGATATCGAGAAGGCTTCGGCCGAAACTAAAGAATGGATCCTCACTGAGGGTCTGCTTGAGTATGGTGTCGGCTGGGCGAAGCTTGTCTACGACGGCTCATCAGTGAACCGTTCGGAGCCCAACTCTTTGCGAACGCGACTCGTTCGTGTTGAGGAAGCTATGCTCTTTGGATCGATGGTGTGCAAAGGCTTCGACTTTCCATCGACCCTGACGAGGTTGTGGTCTGCAATCGTCGCAAAAGTGGGTTGGTCGTGTTTCTTCGCCTTAGACGGTGACAATCCAGTCGGGACAGCCGCCATGTACCAGTCTGGCACCTACGCATGGTTAGGCGGCGGCACGACACTTCCGGAGTTCCGAAATCGTGGCGTTCAAAAAGCGCTCATCGAAAACCGTGTCGAGCAAGGGCTCAGCAACGGCGTGTCGACTTTCGCCGTCGAGACATTGGCACCTGTTAGTGGAGAGCCTAATATTTCCTTCGATAACCTTAGGAAAGTAGGCTTCCGGCACGCCTTTCACCGGAAGAACTTCAAGTTGTGAGATCGCAATCTTACTCGATGGGCTCGCCCACCGTCGTCCCGCCGGCGGGGACACGCGTTAGCTCTTGCTGAGCCACTCCTCAAAAGTTTCGTTCGACCTGAAGAAGAAGGGAAAGTACGCATGAATACGGAAACCCGCAAAAAAATGGCCGCTTGGCTGACCTCAACACCAGGGGTTATCGCAGCGCTCGATCAAAGTGGAGGGTCTACCCCTGAAGCCTTGAGCTCATATGGTATATTGAATACGGCCTATCAGGGCGAAACGGAAATGCTTGAACTTATCCATGCGATGCGGGTGAGGTTAATGACCGCCCCCGGATTTTCAAGCGAGCGTGTGATCGGCGCCATCTTATTCGAACACACCATGGATCGCTCCATCGGCGCCAAATCAATCCCGGCATACCTTTGGGAAGATCGCGGAATCATCTCCTTTTTAAAGGTCGATAGCGGTCGTGAGGCCGAGCACGATGGCGTTCAATTGATGAAGCCCATGCTGAATCTTAGCAATTTGCTTGAGCGCGCGTTGGAAAAGGGATGCCTTGGGACGAAAATGCGCTCGGTCGTGCGTTCAGCGTCCGAGAGAGGGATTTCTGCTGTTGTCAGGCAACAATTTGAGGTGGCCTCGACGATCCTAAAGAACGGACTGATCCCGATTATCGAGCCTGAGGTCCTCGTAGATAGCCCGGATAAGGCGATTGCCGAAGCGATATTGGTCAAGGAAATTCTCAAGAACCTTTCGGAACTTGCCCATGGAACGAAGGTCATATTGAAGCTTACTCTGCCAAGTCAGCCGGACCTCTACGCGCCGCTTGTCGAGCATCCCAAGGTTGCTCGCGTTTTTGCCTTATCCGGGGGCTACAGTCTAAAGGTCGCTTGCGAAAAACTAAGAGAGAACACCGGGGTGATCGGAAGCTTCTCACGGGCTTTGGTTGAAAACCTACGTGTCTCCATGCCAGACAGCGAATTTAGCCGAAATCTCTCTCAAAACATTGAGGAAATATATCTGGCTAGCACACAGAAGGCGAGACCGCGTGACGCGGGGCACTCATCTACAGTGCGATGAAATCAGCAGAAAAACATGGTACCCACAAGCTCTGCCGCTTCGGTGTAACCATGTCACCATACGACTTGAAAGCCGGCGAGTGCGGTGTAGCGTCTATGTTTTATGAATAGAGAGCAAAGTGTCACACGATCGCGGGTCCCAGGCATTGTCGAAGCAAACCGGTTTCCAATTCGGCGATTTCCGCTTGTTGCCAGAAGCTCAAGCACTTTTGTATAAGGGGCAACCCGTCGGCGTCGGCGGGCGAGGTTTCGATATCCTAACTCTGCTCGTAGCACGGGCAGGCGAAGTGGTTAGCAAAGCCGATCTGTACGCGCACGTATGGCCAGACTATATCGTTCACGACCATAATTTGAAGGTCAATGTCGGCAATCTTCGACGATCGCTGGCCCAATTCGATCCCTCTACCGAGTACATCGCCACGATCCCGGGGAGGGGATACAAATTCGTTGGTGGTTTGGAAAACGACATTCCAGCGCCAGCGAGGCAAGTCGCTTCAACTACGAGTCACCATATCGCTCCACCCCAAACGCGGCAGCTTCTCGGCCGCGATGACGCGATCCGACAAATCTCCGAGCAGCTCAATCAACCGGGTTATCTCACCATCGTCGGGCCGGGCGGAGCCGGCAAAACGTCACTCGCGGTCATGGTTGCTCATCAATCATGCAAGGCAGGCGAGGCCATTGCTTTTGCGGATCTCTCGACGGTCAGCGATCCTCGATTTGTGGTGCCAGCGATCGCGTCCGCTCTCGGAGTTTCTCTCGGATTCGACGATCCTATCGCCGGCGTGATCGACCTCCTTCGAAGCGACAGGTTGCTTCTGATCATCGACAATTGTGAGCACGTTATTGCGATGGCAGCGACCGTGGTCGAACGAATATCGTCAGAAGCTCCGGCTGCCCGTATTATTGCGACCAGCCGCGAGCCGTTGCGGACACGGCACGAGCAAATCCATTTCCTCTCCGGGCTCGCTTATCCGGACGAGGCGAAACCGCTCTCTACCAGCGATGCGCTGCAGTTTCCGGCAGTCCAACTCTTTATTAACAAGGCGCAGAGTTCAAGTGATGCCGAGCCCACCGACGAATATGTCCGCAGCGTCGTTTCGATCTGCACACGCCTGGATGGCCTAGCACTCGCGATTGAGTTGGCAGCCGGCACTGCCGGTGTTCTTGCACCCTCGGCGCTTGATGACCTTTTCAAAGATGGCTTTGATACAATGAATAGGGGGGCAAGGGATGCGCCCCTGCGGCATCAATCCCTGGAGGCGACCCTCGACTGGAGCTATCGGCTGCTTCCGGACCGCGAGGCCATCTTGCTCGGACTGCTTTCTGTGTTCTCGGGGCGGTTCAGCGCCGACGACGCAGAAGCGATGTATTCCGCAGGCGACCTCGAACCGATGGCAGGACGTGATGCCCTCTCGCAGCTTGTGGCGAAATCACTGCTTTCCGCGCAACACGATGGCGCCACTATGCACTACAGGCTGGCCGAGAGCACCGGCACCTATGCGGCGCGGCGTCTCTTTGGTTCACCCTACAGAGGGAAAGCAAAGCGACAGTTTGCCATCCGGATAAGGGACAAGCTGCAGATTGCCGAACGGGAATGGTCCTCACAGACGTCTCGCTATTGGTTGGGGAAATATCGCAGCCAGATTGACGATGTCCGTGCCGCGATCGGCTGGGCGTTCGATCCTGCGGGCGACGCTGCACTAGGCGTGGAACTGGTGGCCGCAGCATTGCCCCTATGGCAAGAGCTTTCGGCGTTCAGAGAAATGTTGGCAGCCATCGACCTTGCAAGCGAAAACAGTGCGGCCCTATCAGGGCTGGCGCCCCTGGGCCGTGCAAAGCTATCTACAGCGCAGGCATGGGCCATGACGCTGGCGCGCCAGATGCATCCGCAAACCAGTGATGCCTGGCGCGAAAGCATCTATCATGCGAGCGGATCGCGAGACGCCGAGTTTCAGATACGTTCGGTGTGCGGACAGGCCGTTTTTCTGGCTTATTCCGGCCGGCCGCGCACCGCGTTGCGAAGCATGAACGAGTTTGCAGCAGCAAAGGGCTTGGACTGGAAAACTGCGCCAGATGGGAAGCGACTGTTAGCGCATATCGAGATTTACGCAGGGGACCTCACTTCGGCTTCGGCCCATCTGGAAGCGCTGATGAACGATTGGGGTCACCTCGAAGAAGGCCATGGACTCTCTCGGTTCCAGGTCGACTTGCCGGCGGGTATACGTTTGTCTCAGGCATTTCTCTTCTGGTTACAGGGGGACTCTAATCGTGCCGCCGATCTAGCCAGTCGTGCCATCGATCGTGCCGTTGACCTCGATCACATGATATCCCTTGGTAACGCCATCTCTCTGGCGGCTCTGCCGATCGCTTTCGTAGACGGCAATTTGGAAACCGCTTCGCAGCTTCAGCGGCAGCTGACTGAGGTCAGCCGGCGTGAAAGCGTTGGCATCTACGAGGGGACCGCCACGTTTTTCGCCGGTGCCATCCAGTCTGCTCGAGGTGACAAAGCTGGCTTCACCTTGATGCGGGACAGCATTACTGCATTGCTCAGGGGAAGCTGGCGTGCGCGCGTTCCTTTCTACCGAGGCCTATTGGCGGAAGCCTATATAGCTGCAGGTGAAATGCAACTCGCTGAAAACACCCTACGCGCCGTGCTTGGCGAAATTGGGATTCGTGAGGAACGTTGGTGTCATCCTGATCTCTGGCGCGTGGCTGGAATGATCGAGGCCGGAAACGCCCGCCCACACCAGGCGAAGCGATATTTCCAGAAGTCTTTAGATAGCGCGATTGTCATGGGCGCAGACGCCGCGACCAAACGCACGAGGCTTGCCATGGGTGCGGCGGATGTCCGCTGACGTTGGCCCTTCAATCTCTTCCTCGCGTGTCGACGCGCTCTCGCAGCGACGCATTTTCTCGCTCCAGCTGAGCAATCTTGTCGATTAGGTGCTGTGAGGCCGAAAGAAATTCGGCTTCAGTGTAGCGTGGCTCAATGTGCTGCGGACAATTCCAGTCGAACGCCTCGAGCTTGAGCTTGAAAATGCGTTCCGTCTTGGCGCCGTAACCAGCATCGGTGATTTTCGCTGTGAACACTGGATCAGCGTCGAGCGCCAGCTTCTCGGCACGGGCATAAATCTTCAGACGTGTGCGTGCGGGATAGTCCATGAGAAACAGGCATGTCCGGTCGTTCTCAGCCAGATTCCCGGTGCTGATATACTGGCGATTACCGCGGTAATCGACGAAGGCAAGCGTGCGATCGTCGAGCACTTTGAGAAAGCCCGGAGGTCCGCCGCGGTGCTGGACATAGGGCCAGCCTGTCTCCGAAACCGATGCCATATAGAAACTGTCGCGCTGGGCAATGAACGCGGTTTCCCTGATTGAAAACCGGTCGAATTCCCGGTGCCCCTTGAAGTCGGACCATAAACGATCCGCTCCCATTTCCTCTTGCGCCCTGCGAACTGAAGGGGTGATCGCGATATCCATAAAGCCATAGGTCACATCGTATCTCCTCATTGTATTGTCGGTTCGCAGGGCATTTGGAATGGGACGCTATAGCGCCTCTCGTGCGGCTTGCTGCGCCCGGGCATAACTTTCGGCCACAGCAGCATAGTTGGGAGCGGCAAGTCCATAGAGCTTGCCGAGTTCAGCAGCCTCGGGCCGTGCCCAGGTCCGGTGAAGCTCAGACAGCAACGCGTTGGTCGAGGTCGGCTTGACGCCGCCCTGCACGAAACGGGCAAGCGAAATGCGCGATGCCATTTCGCTTGGATCTCCCGACGCATCAAGGACAGCATAGACATCATAGCCGGCGACACGGGCGTCGAGCGCGGGAAACATCACGCAGACACTGGTCCAGACGCCTGCCATGATGAGGGTGTTGCGGCCCGTTGAGCGAACTGTTGCGACGAAATCGTCATTGTCCCATGCGTTCACTTCACCCTTGCGCGGCACATAGACCGCATGTGGCGCGAGTTCATGAATTTCGGGCATAAGCGGACCATTTGTGCCCGCAGGTTCCGAGGCGGTTGTGATCACCGGTATGTTCAGGAGTGTCGCGAGCCTGGCGATCATCTCGACATTCCGGCGTAGATCGGCGACCGGTATGTCCTTTACCGTTTGAAACAATCCCGATTGGTGATCGAGCAGCAGGATCAGGGCGTCGGAGGGATCGATGAGGGCTGCGCCGCCACCGGTCGGAAGTGTGCTTGGCTTGGATTTGCTGTTGTACATGGTCGTTATCCTTCTTTGAGTTTGAGTCAGTTGATCAGGTTTCTGGCGAGGAAGTCGCGCATTAACGGGATCATCTCGTCCGCCTTGTCCTCAAGGGCGAAATGTCCGGTGTCGAAAAAATGAAGTTCGGCGTCGGGAAGGTCGCGGAGGTAGGCGCGCGCGCCGTCGGGCAGGAAGATGGGATCGTTCTCGCCCCACAGGATGAGCGTCGGAGGTCGATGTTCGCGCAGATAAGCGTGAAATGCCGGATAGAGCGCGACGTTGGTCCGATAGTCGTAGATAATATCCAGCTGGATTTCGACGCTGCCCGGACGGTCGAGGAAGAGCTGGTCGTATAGCCACGAGGCGGGATCGATCCGCGCCTCGTCCTTTGACCCAGTGAGATACTGGAAGCGTGTGCCGTCGAGCGACAGAAATGGCCGCATCGCATCGCGGGTCGCCGGACCGTTGTCAGTCCAGTAAGCGCGCGTTGGTGCCCAGAAGTCACCCATGCCCTCTTCATAGGCGTTACCGTTCTGGATGATCAGAGCGGTCACCCGGTCGGGATGAGCGAGTGCCACGCGAAACCCGGTCGGGGCGCCGTAATCCATGACGTAGAGAGCGTAGCGCTCGATACTCAGCTGTTCTAGAAGGTCGGCGACGACGTTCGAGAAGGCGGCGAAGCCATATTCGAATTCGCTGGGCGAAGGCATCTCCGACAGACCGAACCCTGGAAGGTCCGGCGCGATCACATGATAGCGGTCGGCGAGCGCGGGAATGAGGTTACGGTACATATGCGACGAACTCGGAAAGCCGTGCAGCAAGACCACGACCGGAGTGCCGCGCTCTCCCGCCTCCCGGTAGAAAATGTTCACGCCGGCAACGCTTGTGGTTCGGTGGTAGGTGACGGGCCAGGTCATTGTCCGGCTCCCGCGATAGTGCTTGCGGCGGCGGCTGCGATGAACGCTGCGACTTCCTGTGGGTGCGACATCATCACGGCGTGACTGCTCTCGATCTCGGTCACCTCTGCCCCGGCACGCTTGGCCATCCGGTGCTGCGCACTCGGTGGCACCATCTTGTCGGCGGAAGCGACGAGATAGAAGCTGGGTTTGGTCTTCCAGGCTGCATGCGTGAGGGGCGCAATGACTGCCGCAAGACCCCAGGGTAGCTGTGCGGCAGCCATGAACCGCGTGGTGGCGGGATCGACATCGGCAGCAAACGCTTCCGGAAAACGGGTCGGGTCGACAACGAGGTAGCCATCCTGCGGAGGCAACAACGGCGCTTTCGCTTCGCCCGGCTCTTCCGGGGCTTCATTCAGCGCTGCGACGGACTCCCCGACATCCGGCACGAAAGCTGCGATATAGGCCAGCGACTTGACTTTGGGATTGTCACCAGCCTCGGTGATCACGGCTCCGCCATAGCTGTGGCCGACCAGCAGCACCGGATGGCGAGCCGATGCGATAAGGCGTTCGATAGTGGCGACGTCACCTTCAAGTGAGGTCGTCGGGTGTTGAGCGACAAGCACCTCAAACCCGCGGTCTACAAGTTCGCCATGGACTTGTTGCCATCCGGAGCCATCGACAAAAGCGCCGTGCACGAGGACGAGCGAAAGGGCTGGCGCCCCAGTTGCCTGGGTGCCCGAAAGAGAATTGGTCATGATCTTTTCCTTTGGGGGGTGGCCGCGGAGCCGTTGGCCCCGCGGAGGGCCTGCGTAGTTTAGTTGCAAACCTTGCGGTCGAGGAAGTCGCGGATTAGCGGCGCCATCACGTCGAATTTGTCCTCAAGCGCGAAATGACCACTGTCGAGAATGTGCATCTCGGCCTTCGGGAGATCGCGGAGATAAGGGTGCGCGCCGGGCTCGGGGAAGATCTTGTCGTTCTTGCCCCAGACGATCAGCGTCGGCGGCTGGTGATCGCGAAAGAAGGCCTGGAACTGCGGGTAGAGGGGTACATTGCTGCCGTAGTCACCCAGGAGATCCAGTTGGATGTCCTTGTTCCCAGGTCGATCAAGCAAGGCCTGATCGACGACCCAGTTGTCGGGGCTGATATGTGCGACATCGCCCATACCGTCGGTATATTGGAACTTCGTGGTCTCGAGCGTGACAAGGCCGGCGAGTGCTTCCCTACGTTCCGGCGTCTTTTCCGCCCAATAGGCCTTGATCGGATCCCAGAATGCGGCGAGGCCTTCGGTGTAAGCGTTACCGTTCTGCACGATCAGCGATTCAACCCGCTCGGGATGTTTTAGCGCCAGCCGGTATCCGATCGGTGCGCCATAATCCATGACGTACATGCTGTAGCGATCGGCTCCGACCTTTTCGGTCAGCTTGTCGACAATGTTGGTAAGGTTCTCGAATGTGTAGGAGAACTTGGTGTGGTCAGGTGAGTCGCTCTGGCCATAACCGGGATAGTCCGGTGCGATCACGCGGTAGCGGTCGGCAAGCAACGGGATGAGGTTGCGGAACATGTGTGACGAAGTCGGAAAACCGTGCAGCAGCAGAAGGACCGGCGCATCCTTGGGACCGGCTTCGCGATAGAAAATCTTCACGCCGTCGATCGTGGTGTTTTTATATTGAATGACAGGAACAGCCTTCGCGGCAATGACCGCGTTGTTCGGTATGCAGCGGGCTTCGGCTGCAACGGGAGAGATGGCGATAAGGAGCGCGACGGTGGCGAGAAGATGTTTTTTCATGACCTTTTCCTATTTGAACGGGTGCAGAACATCTGCGCCTCTGGAGAAAAGGACTATCATCGCCGGTCTTGGGGACTGGGATAAATAAGGGTAAAAAGTTGAACAGCATGCGGTGGTAAAGGACGCGATGATCAGGAGAAATTGTTCTATCAGACGCGGCGTGATCGGAAGGTCTGCCCCGCTTCTTGGCTCTTTTTGCAACCAAACTCGATATCCGTAAAAGAGTACGTTTTGCTGGGGAAATCAGTATGGCGGGTTTCGGGTTTGCTGGTTTTGGGTCCGATTCCAATCAAGTTAATAAGTAAGCTGGCGGATTTTGCAAATGATCCTTCGCTGGCAACCAGCTAAGAGTTGGCCGACCGGGGCCGCGATATCGCAACGCCTCTACGAAGGCCGAGGACGCTGGCGAGTTGAGCTTGCGGCTGGGATAATACAAGTGGAAACCTTCATAGTCGGGACACCAATCTGCCAAAACCTCCAACAGGCGACCATGGCCCCGGCCATCATGGGCAATCCTGACCGGCCGGAACTGGGCGAGGAGCTGACGAACAGCTTTTGCCGCACCGATCCTGAAATTGCCAGGCAATTTGCGCGGGCGACCTTCACCTCAGACAATCGGGCCGACCTGCCGAACGTGAAAGCCAGGACACTTATCCTGCAATCGAGCGAGGACATCATCGCCTCAGAGCAGGGTCGGCGAATACGTACACGAGTCGATATCGGCCAGCAGGATCGTCTATCTGAAGGCGAGCGGCCACTGCCCGAATTTGAGCGCACCTGATGAAGTTATATCCGCGGTGGCCAGGTTTGTCTGACGTCGAACCCTCCGAGGATCTGGAAGACCTCTTTGAGAACGCGCCCTGCGGCTATCTCTCCATGAATCCTGACGGACGGGTCGCCAGGGTCAATCGCACCTTGTGCGGATGGCTCGACAAGCAGCCGGATGAAATCGTCGGGGAGCGCTTTCGCGATCTCCTCCACGTTCCCGGCCGGATCTTCTACGAAACCCACTTCGCCCCGCTGCTTCGCATGCAGGGATTTGTCAACGAAGTTGCCCTCGATCTAAAAACATCCGACGGGGCTGCGATTGCAACCATTGCGAACGCATCCGAGCGGCGAGGGGATAATGATCAACTCCTGTTTACCCGGCTGACGATCTTCAAGGCGACGGAGAGGCGACGATACGAACGCGATCTCGTCGACGCTCAATCCGCTGAACGCAAGGCGCGTCTGCGGCTTGAGGAAAACAACGCTAATCTGACCGCCGATGTTGCTGAGCAGGTTGCCAATCGTTTGCTCGAAAAGCAGAACGCCGATCTACGAGAGCAGTTCATCGCCGTGCTTGGCCACGACCTGCGTAACCCGCTGGCGGCGATCAATGCGGGCAGACGGATGATCGAGAAGGCGCATCAAGACGCCAAGACCACGCGAATTACCCGCCTCATGGGGGAGAGTGTCACGCGGATGAGCGGGCTCATCGACAATCTGATGGATTTTGCACGCGGTCGTCTCGGGGGCGGCATTGGGGTGGAGATCAGACACGGCGATCGGATAGAGCCTACCCTTGCCCAGGCCGTGAACGAGATCAGAGCTAGCCATCCGGACAGAGAGATCGAGCTGCGGTTCGACGTACCCCAAACCGTGGACGTTGATCACGCGCGGGTCGCCCAGATGTTTTCCAACCTGCTCGGCAATGCGATCGCGCACGGGTCGAAGGACCGCCCCATTATTGTCGAGGCTGGCATCGTCGATGGCATGTTCCATCTAGCAGTTTCCAATGGCGGTGAGGCCATACCGCCTGGAGCGATGGAGCGCCTGTTCCAGCCTTTCTATCGCGGCGACGTCAGCCCTAGTTCGCAAGGATTGGGGCTCGGGCTCTACATTGCCTCGCAGATTGCAGAAGCTCACGGCGGTCAGCTTCAAGCTCCCGATTGCCTGAGTTTACCTGCCATTCACACCGCCAATTAGTGCAGAGACTCGTTCGGCCCGCGCCAAACCAGCGATCTGGCCCGGATGAAAAGGTCCGTTTGGGTAACGTGCCGGGCTGATATGCCTCGACGAAGGCAGCGTGAACAATAGCAGCGGTGCGGACCTATCCCAAGACCACTCGATGCTGATATTTCAGGAGGTTAGCTCCATTCACAGAGCAATGCAGCGGTTCGATTGCGCTCAAGGCGAAGTAAGATACGAAAAGTTATTACCTCTTCGCGCGCACATGCCAACGCGGAGTGATGATAATCGATTATTGCTAGGTCAAATTTGGCGGCGGAGTTTGGGATACCAAGAGCTTTGAGGTGCCCGGGTCCTGACCTGAACTTACAGCAGCTTTAACTCGGTGCGCGACATCGTTGCGCATATTGTCGAGAGGACGTCTTCAACTGGGGCAAGGATTTCTGAGGCGATTACGGCCTTGCCGACATCCTGGAATTCTGAGATCAACATTGCGACCTCGGGGAGCGAAAGTTCCGATCCTTCGACAAAGATAATCACTGCATCGAAGTCATCGACATAAACGCGATCTACGGCGATGGACTCTGACAGTTCGTCACGAGCAAACGCGTCTGCCATTAGCTTAGCAACAACAGGGCTATATGCAAAGCGGCGCATATCGCCGATCGCTGCGGAAAATCCGCCGGACCTCGTGGCAAACACGAGCTCCAACCCGGAATTCTTGAGCTGGTAGTACAGGGCTGCCAATCTGGGCGGTAGGTCCGATGAGACGATCGGCGCGTCTTCGTCCGGTAACAGCATCAGAACCCGAGAAGGAACGGTGTCCGTCATCGCATCTGCCCCCCATTCACAATGGGTTTATGACGAGGAGTTTTCGATCGCCAGTTGCATGTTGTGAATCTTTGTAAATGATCGACCTAATGTAGTGAGGGGTGGACGCTGACAGGGTTGATCTGGCCCTCGTTGGGCACGGACGTGCGGATCGATCCCGGTCCTTTCGATATCGGCGATGATCCTGCGCTCCCATTGCAACGCGCCGCCCGCCCGCGCCTCGTCGAGGGCGATGCGGAAGTACTCGGCGGAGGTAACGTCCGATCCAGTCTCACCCTCATCGAGGGTCACGCATCCTTTGAGGCGCAGCAGTTCCGGGAGGCACCAGCGCTCTCCGCTGGCCTGGCAAGAACCAATGGTGTCTTCGAGTATCGTGAGTGCGTCTGCATGACGCCCCAACTGCGCCAAACCCCTTGCTTCTGCCAAGACGAAGGCAGAGCGGAAATTGTTGAACCCCGCGTCGTTCAGTGTCGTCAATTCAGCGCATAGCCTGGAAATCCCTTCGAAGGTACGCCCCTCCGTTATCGCGATCTCGGCGTCGAAACAACGGGCGTACGTCTGCCATAGATCGAGGGACAACGTCTCCGTATGGTCTCGTAGCAGGGAGACGTATTCTTTCGCGAGGTCGAGCCTGCCATCGAGAAGTGCGAGAGGACAACCTGCCTCAGCGAGGACGTGCGTTAGGGACACCTCGTGTTTAACGGCGAGCGCGTCGTTCAACGCCGTCTCTATGGAGGCGAACGCGAGATCACGGTCGCCGAGTATCCAGAAGCATCTTGCCAGCGTGACCCTGGCGGTCACAGCCTGATCCAGATGATATCGCCCCGATGCAGTGGTCACCGCCACCCGCTCGAGATCGCCAAGCATACCCAACAGGAGGTCACGCGCCTCGTCGTGGCGTCCGAGCCAGTGAAGAGCCGTTGCCACGATGCGCTTGCCGACGACGGTATCCATAGGATCGGTTGACGCTCCTGCGAGAGCGATAAACCGGTCGGCCAAATCCATGGCCTGCCGCGGCTCGCCGCTGGTGATAGCGTCAACCCAGAGCGCCCAAGTAGCCCGTAGCTGGGTCCACGTCTCCAGCCCCTTCGGCGACCTGCAGGACCTGGGTCCATGCTTGTAGTCCCTTGTCGGGGCGCGATATCGAACGCATCGCAGGCCATCCCAACGCAGCGTGCAGTTTCATCCAGCTCCGCGTATCCCCTCCGCGAGCGGCTTCAGTCGAAATGGCTCTATTCGTCCAGTATGTCGACTCCTCCATCAGAGTGAGGCGGAAAAACAGAGGTAGCGCCGATACGACGAGCCTCACCGCAGCCCTAGCGTCACCTCCCTCCGAGAACGCCCATTCCGCGGCGAGACGCACCGTTGGTAAATGCTGAGCGTAATCTTGCGACCACTCGTCAACTGGCGTCGACAACATCTCGCCCTCCGCTTCTTCGAGGAGCGTCGTGAGGGAGCGCGCGGCAAACCGGAGAACCTCTGGTTCACGCCGGCTCTCGTTTAGCTTGGAGGCCGCATATATCCTGGTGGTATCCAGAAGACGAAACTGGGTCCTTCTCCCTTTTGGATCGGCAACGACGAGCGACTTTGAAACCAGGTCGTCGATCACAGCCTCGATATCGGCCGCAGCTGTAATGTGGGCGGCGGTCTCCATGCTGAACCACCCCCGCAGTATCGACAATTCCTGTATCGTCTGCTGCTCTTCAGAAGAAAGGAGGTCATAGCTCCAGTCGAGGGTCGCTCGCAGAGTCCGATGCCGGGGCAACGCCGTCCTGGTTCCTCGGGAAAGTACGCTAAAGCCATCTTTCAAAGAGTTAGACAACGCCTCGATGCCCATTGTCTCAAGCCTTGACGCAGCCAGTTCAATCGCCAGCGGAATGCCATCCAGCCGACTGACGATTTCCAGGACGAATGGAGTGTCCTCAACCGTTAGCCTGTAGCCTCCGACGCAAGCATCCGCCCGCTCCATGAAGAGACGAACGGCGGACGATGTGAGGGCCAGCTCTACGGTGTCCGTGGCGTCGTCGCTAGGTACGTTGAGCGGTAGGTCAAGGGGGACGACCCGGTGAACGCGCTCCCCTCGTATTCGCAGCGGCTCCCGGCTTGTCGAGAGGATACGAGACGGTCCCGGAGCCAACATGGCTTTCTCCGCGAACTGCGCCGTATGTGCGACGACATGTTCGCAACCGTCGAGAACGAGCAAAATGTTGCGGTCGTTGAGCCGGGCAGAGATCAAGTCGGCGATCTCGTCGCCCTTCACCGTCACATCCAGCCGAGCGGCGACTAACGGGGCCACCAACTCCCCGTGCTCCACTTCAGCGAGATCGATCCATAAGACCTTCTGCCCGAACCGCTGGGCCACGGAGCGGGCGATAGCGGTCTTTCCAATTCCACCTGGCCCGGTGATGGTGAGAATACGGGTGGACGCAAGATTGTCGACCACGTCATCGATGATATTGTCTCGGCCGATCAGCCCAGGGGGAGGCATTACCTTCTCCCCGAGTTCGAAAGAAGCGATGTGATCCGCCGTCCGCGCCGTCAATGGGCCAATGAAGTTGTAGCCCCTGCCGGGGACATTGGCGATGTATTGCGGTTCGCGCCTCGTATCGCCGAGAGCGCGCCTCAGCGCGGAGATATGGACGCGTAGGTTGGCCTCGTCCACATAAGTATCAGGCCATGAATTTTTGATGATGGCTGAATTTGTCTGGAGCCGGCCTGCGTTGCGAACAAGGTAGATCAGGATGTCCATGGCACGACTGCCGAGCGGGACCGGTTGACCGTTCAGCAGAACAGCCCGCTTGCTCGTCCGAAGAACATACGGCCCGAATTGGAACTCCTCGTCCAAGCATCGTCTCCCCGGTTGATCCTCACCCCATGCATGGATCATGCGTTGTTGCCAACATGCGGCGACGCAACATAGCGTAGGTGGGGAAGACCGCAAATTATGCTTTGGGCGGAGAGCTCAGATTTGCTGGAGCGCGAAATCGGACGGCGCGACGGGAAGGAACTTCCTGAACATTTCCATCGTCATCCGAATGCCTTCGACATTGGCAACGAGAAAGTCTTCGTGTTCGATTGACAGCCAGCTGTCGTATCCGGCCATTCGCAATTCGTATACGAACGATCGCCACCACCCGTCTGGATGGCCGAAGCCCGGGGTGACGTAGCTCCAGCTTCGGCCCGCGACATCGGCGATCGCTCCATTGTCCAGCAGGCCCATAGTCGGCTGGACGCGCTGGTTCAACAGGGTGTCCTTGACGTGGACGTGATGGATCGCGTCCTTCAATGCGGCAATCGATGCGAGGGGATCTGCGCTCATCCAGAAAAGGTGCGACGGATCAAGGTTCGCTCCTACCGTCGGTCCGACCTCGCTGCGCAGCATCATGAGGGTTGGGACGTTGTACACGCATTGATGTCCACAGAGTTCAAGCGCGATCTGCTCAACGCCGCATTCCGAGGCAAGTTCGACGGTGTCTCTCCAAAAGGGGAACAGAACATCGTTCCACTGATAGTTCAATGTTTCCTGAACTTCAGGGGGCCAACTTACGACGACCCAGTTGGGCAGACGGTCGCCGGGTCCACCCGCGGGCAGGCCGGACATCGTACACACGGTCGTGACGCCCAGTTCTCCCGCCACGCGAATCGTATTGCGGAGACAGTCCGCCTGCGCTGTGTCCACGGGATGGAGGGGATTGCCGCTGGCATTGAGCGCGATGATTTCTAGGCCCCGACTGTCAAAAGCGTCCTGGAAATCCCGTCTTGCCTGCGCGCTCGACAGCATTGCGTCGAGATCGAAATGCGGCGCGGTCGACCAACCACCAGCGTTGACCTCAACACCCGAAACGCCCAGTTCGACGGCTTTATCCAGCATTTCCTCCAGGGAAAGCTTGGCAAGGCTGTCTGAAACCACGCCGATCTTCATTCTTCTCCTCCCGAGAATGGATCAAGTGGCGGCGCATGCCCGCCGAACGTAGCCATACCCTACATGGTCGCGTCCTCAAATTGAAACCGACGCTCTCCCGCCGCATTTATTAAGCTTCTCGGCCGGCCCACATTTCCAATCAATCACCGAAAAACTCTGTAAATCTTTGCAAAATCCACCCGCAATGGGCGGCTCCACATTCATTCTGACCCGAAATATGGGATTCAACGCTCCCTCTGAGCCCATTCAGTCGGCGAATGCCAATGTTCGGCCTAACGATCGCCCTCGGCGTTCCGGACCGTTTTTTTTCAAAGATTTATTCGACCGAGGAAGCCGGGGTGTTAGTCTGTCGCCGCTCGATGGAGACAGACGGTGGAAGAGGGATTCATATTCGGCCCCTTCGAGCTGAGGGCGGCACAGCGGACTTTTACGCGCGATGGGGAACCCGTCGCGGTAGGCAGTCGCGCGGTTGATATTCTAATCCTCCTTGTCACCAACGCCGGTCGACTGTTAACGAACGCCGAAATCGTCAAGCACGCCTGGCCGGAGACCTTTGTCGACGATACCAACCTGCGCGTTCACATTTCGGCACTGAGAAAGGCCCTCGGCGACACGAAAGCGGCTTCGCGTTACATCACGAATGTTCCCGGCCGCGGGTATGAATTTATCTCGCCGGTCACCCTCAGACCGCTACCAGCGGTGTCGTCACCAGCCGAGCCTCCGAAGGCTCCCGCCCAAGTGCGTGGTCGTCAAAGGCGTGTACCCGCCATCTACGGCCGCGAGCGAGCCGTTGAACTGCTCTCCGGGCAACTCGCGAAATCCCGCCTGCTTACCATCGCCGGACCGGGTGGGATAGGCAAGTCAACGGTCGCCAGGGCGGTGGTCGAACGTTCGCCGTCCGACATTGTATGGGTCGACCTCGCCGAGGTAAGTAATGGGGAGCTAATTCCGACTGAAGTGGCTTCGAAGCTGGAGATTCCCTCAAGAAGCGACGATATCAACGCGCAGGTCGCCGGGGTGATCGAGGGCCGCGATCTCATCATCGTTCTGGACAGCTGCGAACACGTGGTCGAGGATGCGGCGGTCTTCGTAGAGGCGATACTCGGCCTGACCACCACGCCGTGTTTCGTAACGACGAGCCGGGAGCCTTTGCGGGCGTACGGGGAGTGGGTCCATCGCCTCGAACCGCTCGGGCTCCCCCCGGAGGATGTAGCGGCCGCCGAGGCGCTCGAATTTGCCGCCGTCCAGCTGTTCGTCGAGCGGGCCGCGTCCGCCAAGGGCGGCTATGAACTCACCGACCTCGACGCACCCTATGTCGGGGATATCTGCCGCAAGCTCGATGGCGTGGCTCTTGCGATTGAGCTTGCCGCCGCGCGGATGGACACGATGTCGGCAGAGGCCGTTTCGGCCGCGTTGAACGACCGCTTCCGGATTTTGACAAGGGGCAGACGCACGGCTTTGCTTCGTCACCAGACCCTCCGGGCCACCCTTGATTGGAGCTACACGGTTCTCCCGCACGAAGAGCAGCGAGGGCTCCGACAACTGTCAATCTTCAGGGGCGCGTTTACGACAAACTCAGCAATCGCTTTGCTCGATGGCCGCGACGCAGTCGAGCTAATCGACAATCTTGTCAGCAAGTCTCTTATCGCGATCGAGCCTGGCTCCGAAGGGAAACGGTTCCGCCTGCTCGACACGACCCGCCTCTACGCATACGAGAAACTGATCGAGAGCGGTGAGATTGGCGCAGTGTTCACGCGCTTGGCGGGCTTTCTCGCTGGACTTCTCGAAGAGAACGAGCACACCCTGTACTCGACACCGACGGAGGAACTGCAGGAGGATTTCTCACAGCACGTACCAAGCCTTCGACAAGCATTGGACTGGGCCTTCGATCCGGGTGGCGATACGATTGCGGGTATAAGATTGACCGTTGCGGCGTTGCCATTGTTCCTGCGGTTCTCGTTTCTCGACGAATGCTTTGTATTCGTGAACAAAGGCATTGCCTACCTCGATAACCACCCCGACCTCGACGAGCGGAGCCGAATGAAGCTTTACGCAGCTCTAGGCTGGCCGCAAATGCGCTCGACCGACGGGCCGCAGAAGGGGATTGAAGCATGGACTACGGCCCTTCGTATTGCTGAGGGACTGGGCGATCTCGACTATCAGCTCCGCTCTGTCTGGGCGCTCTGGGTTGATGCCATCAATCGTGCCGAGCCGCTTCTCGGACTGGAGCTGGCGCAAATGTTCCAGGCGCGCGCTGTTACGTCGAGCGAGCCGATCGACATCGTCATCAGCAAGCGTATCATGGGAGCGACACTGCATTGGCTCGGTCGACATGTCGAAGCGCGCGACCTACTGGAGCAAATGATCGAGGAGAACGATGCGCTTCCACCTACCACCAGGTTCCAGTTCGACCAGAAATCCACAGCGAATATCATACTCGCAAGATGCCATTGGGTTCTGGGGGATACCGACAAGGCTCTCCGGCTGATAGAAGAGACAGTCGAGTACACGGTGTCCATCGCCGACGAACTTTCGCTGACTAATGTTCTCGCGGAAGCCGCGTGCCCGGTCACGCTTCTCATGGACAGGGTGGACCTCGCTGAGAAATACATCGCTCTTCTCGCAGAGCACACGAAATCCCTTTCACTCGACGTTTGGAATACCTATTCACGTTGTTTCCGTGCTGACCTGGCGTTCCGCGAGGGGAGAGCGGAGGAGTGTCTGATGGAACTCTGCGCGAGCATGGCACTCTTGGAGCGCGCGGGCTTCACGCTATTCAAGTCGGCATTTCAAAGCCTGGAGGCTCGCGCGCTCGCCACTCTAGGTCGCTTCTCGGAAGCCCACCGCGTTATCGACAGCGCATTGGCTAACGGTCAAAATTCCGGAGAGCGGTGGTGCCGTCCCGAACTCCTGCGGGTCAAGGCGCGATTGATACTGCTGGAAGGAGGGACCGACGCCAACAGAGCGGCGATCAACTCTTTGAAGCAGGCCTAGAGATGGCGCGATCCCAGAAGGCATTGGCCTGGGAGCATCGCATAAGGTCCGATCTCGCAACCGAGCTTACGGGATATGAGGGAGAGGCTTCACCATCCGAGGCTGTAGACAAATCCACGAGGCGAGCGGGCGAATGTCGAAACGCCGACCTTCGATAACCGGTATTTCGGATTCCCGGTTCGCACTGATTCACAACCATTTACTCGCCACTCGCGTAAACCCGAACGAGATTCCGCCGATATCAACCGTCGGAGGACGAGAAATGAAAGCGACATCAGCAGGCGTTACAAGGCGTACGTTCCTCGCAACGACGGCCGCCGCTGCCACGGGGCTTTCTTCCAGACCGATGTGGGCGGCGGAGGCCCATCGGTTCAACCATGGAAATTTCGACATCACCGTTCTGAGCGACGGCTTCCTGACACTCCCTGCAGACGTTCTCCTTCCAGATGCTTCGCCCGAGGAGCGAAGGCCGATCCTGACTTCACTCGGCGGAGACATTATGGGAGCGCCTGTCCATGCCAACGTGCCGTTGATCCGCCATGGCAATGATCTGATCCTGATCGACAACGGCGCGGGTGTGAATTTCCAGGAGAGCGCCGGCCGACTGGCTGGAAATCTCAAGGCGGCAGGAGTATCGCCGGAATCAATCACAAAGGTCGTGTTCACCCACGCGCATCCCGACCACTCGGGCGCGACCGTTACACCGGAACGCAACGTGCTCTATCCCAACGCACAGTACTACGTCAGCCAAGAGGAGTGGGACTTCTGGACGGACAAACAATTCGAAACACGCAGACCTTCGGCTCTCCACGGCTTCGCGAAAGGGGCGCAGCGCGATCTCTTCGCGGTTGAGGACCGCCTTACCCTGTTGAGGGCGGGAGAAGAGGTCGTCCCCGGAATGTCCGTCGTTAACACGCCAGGACACACGCCGGGACACATCTCGGTCGAACTCGCCGGAAGGGACAACCTTCTAATCACCGGCGATGCCTGCACGAATAACGTCATTTTCTTCGCGCACCCCCAGTGGCATTTCGGTTTCGACACCGATCCGGAAACGGCCCTGAAAAATCGCCGGATGCTTCTCGATCGCGCTGCTTCGGAAAAGCTTAAGCTCCTGGGATACCACTGGACCTATCCAGGCGTCGGCTATGCCGAGCGACAGGGAGATGCCTATCGGTTTATGGCCTCCTAGAGAGTTTGAACCTGAAGATTTGGGTTTTGCACGAGGCCGGGAGCGATACTCTCGGCCTCGACGCTTATTGGTACCGAGGAGCCTTCACTACCCGCTTATCATCTATTTACGACGCTTTACTCGATTTACACCGACGTCGAAGGCACCGTCCGTCTCGTCGCAACAGAGGCACTTCGCTTCCACGGAGACGGACATGAACAGCACCGCCATCGCAACACAGCCTATCGCCACCCGGCGTGATTTCCTCCTAGCCGGAGGCGCGGTGGTCGCCGTCGCGTCGCTTCCGAAGTGGGCTTCGGCCGCAACGCAATCCAACACAACCCAACAGGGGACTTCGAACATGGGAATTGTCACGACGACCGACGGTACCGAAATCTTCTACAAGGACTGGGGTCCCAAAGACGCTCAGGCGGTGGTCTTCCATCACGGCTGGCCGTTGTCCGCCGACGACTGGGACAACCAGATGATGTTCTTCCTCGACAAGGGATTCCGAGTGATCGCCCACGACCGCCGCGGCCACGGCCGCTCCACGCAGACCGACACTGGCAACGAAATGGACACCTACGCGGCCGATGTCGCGGAGCTGGCCGAGAAACTCGACCTCAAGAACGCGATCCATGTCGGTCATTCGACGGGCGGCGGCGAGGTGGTCCACTACGTCGCCCGCTCCAAGAAAGGGCGTGTTTCCAAGGCCGTGATTATCGGCGCTGTCCCACCCATCATGGTCAAGACCGAGAAGAACCCGGGCGGTCTTCCGATCGAGGTCTTCGACGGGTTTCGGGCGGCCCTGGTCGCCAATCGCGCGCAGTTTTACCGCGACGTGCCCTCTGGCCCGTTCTACGGGTTCAACCGCCCGGGTGCGCAGGTCTCCGAAGGCATTATCCAGAATTGGTGGAGACAGGGCATGATGGGCGGTGCCAAGGCCCACTACGACTGCATCAAGGCCTTCTCGGAGACCGACTTCACAGAAGACCTCAAGGCGATCGAACTGCCCGTCCTCGTTATGCACGGCGATGACGACCAGATCGTGCCCTATGCCGACGCCGCGCCGCTTTCGGTGAAGCTGCTCAAGAACGGAACGCTAAAAACCTATCCCGGACTTGGCCACGGAATGTGCACGATCAATCCGGACATCGTGAACGCCGACCTGCTGGCCTTCTTCCAGAGCTGACGCCTGCTGCGTCGACCACGTGCTGCAGGGACCGCTCTGCGTTCCGCCCGTGAATTGGGCCCTGCGGCACGTCTACTTCTCATGCCGGAAATCTAACAAGGGGATTTTTCAATGCTCATCGTTCTCGCACTCCTTATCGGCGTTGTCGCGGGCCTTCGCGCCATGACCGCGCCCGCGGCGGTCGCGTGGGGTGGCTACCTCGGCTGGTTCGACATTTCCCAGAGCAGCCTTTCCTTCATGGGGTCATTCTGGGCGGTCGCGATCTTCACAGTCCTCGCCATCGTCGAGCTCATCACCGACCAGCTTCCGAGCACGCCTTCGCGCAAGGTGCCAATGCAGTTCGGCGCGCGGATCGTCACGGGTGCACTCAGCGGCGCCACGATTGCGTCTGTTGGAGGTATGCTTCTAGTTGGTTTGATCGCGGGGGTCATCGGCTCTGTGATCGGTACATTCGGCGGTGCGGCAGCTCGTGCGTACCTCGCCAATCGTTTCGGGCGTGATCTACCTGCCGCGCTGGTGGAGGATGGCGTGGCCATCGCACTGGCTCTGCTGACCGCGATGGCTGTGTCATGAGGGCGTACGATGCGATATTCATCGGCGCTGGCCAGGCCGGGCCGTTTCTCGCAGCGCGCATGGCCGCCATGGGCCGAAAGGTCGCGCTGATCGAGAGGAAGTTTCTTGGTGGCACCTGCGTCAACGCCGGGTGCATGCCCACCAAGGCGCTGGTGGCCAGCGCCAAAACCGCCGAGGTCGCCCGCCGTTCTTCGGAATATGGCATAAACGTCAGCGGGAGCATTTCGGTCGATATGGCCGCGGTGGCGGCACGCGCCAAGAAGGTGACGCTCGAGGCCAGAGGGGGACTGTCCTCCTGGTTCGACAGCCTTGAGACAATGGATGTCATCTACGGCCAGGCAAGTTTCATCGCCACGAAAACCGTCATGGTCGACGGCAAGCGCTATACCGCGCCGCAGATATTCCTAAATGTCGGCGCGCGCCCGCATATTCCCGACGTACCCGGCCTGGCCGGCGTGCCGTATCTCACGAGCACTTCGATCATCGCGCTCGAGCAACTACCGAAACATCTAGTGGTATTGGGCGGGAGCTATATCGGGCTTGAATTCGCCCAGATGTATCGCCGCTTCGGAGCGGAAGTCACCGTCATCGAACGCGGACAGCATCTGGCATCGCGGGAAGACGTCGGCATTTCCGAAGCTATAGCGGACATTCTGACCAGTGACGGCATCGAGGTTAGACTCGGTCATAAACTGACGTCGGTCGGCAAGAAGGGCTCGGAGATCATCGTACAGACGGACCATGGCGAAGTCCGGGGCAGCCATGTCCTTGTGGCCATCGGTCGCCAGCCCAACACGGATGATCTCGGCCTCGAGGTCGCGGGTGTGGAGACCGATCAGCGCGGCTACATCAAGGTGGATGATAGGTTGCAGACCAATGTCGAAGGCATCTGGGCTCTCGGCGACTGCAACGGGCGAGGGGCCTTCACCCATACCTCCTACAACGATTTCGAGATTGCGGCCGCGAACCTCCTCGACGGTGGCGACCGCAAGGTGTCGGACCGAATCCTCGGCTACGGCCTCTATATCGATCCGCCGCTCGGCCGGGTCGGAATGACGGAGCGGCAGGCAAAGGAAGCCGGTCACCGCATCAAGGTTTCGACGCGCCCGATGAGCAACGTAGGCCGCGCGAAGGAGAAGGGCGAGACCCAGGGCGTCATGCAACTCGTTGCTGACGCTGACACCGACCGCGTCCTTGGTGCAGCGATCCTGGGCGTGGGGGGAGACGAGGCCATCCACGCCATCCTCGACGCAATGAATCTCGGCGCGACGACCGACCGCCTCAAATGGGCGGTACCCATACATCCCACCGTCGCCGAACAGGTACCGACCCTCATCAACGGACTTACAGTCATTTGATCGTCCGCCTTCTCAGTCAACCGCCTACCGCCAAAACCAGGGAGTTTAACATGAGCGCGAAAGCCTTGATGGTAATCGATATCCAGAATGACTACTTCGGCGGCGGCAACTGGCCTCTGGTAGGGGTGGAGGAGGCTGCGGCGAACGCCGCAAGGCTTCTGCAATCTGCGAGGTCGGCGAACGACGTCGTCGTGCATATCCGCCATGAATTCGAATCCGCGGACGCTCCGTTCTTCCGGCCGGGTTCGACGGGGGCCGCCATCTATGAGTCTGTTCTGCCGAAGGGCAACGAGCACGTTGTCCTCAAGCACAAGATCAACTCCTTCCTGGGTACGGACCTAAAACAACATCTCGACGCCAACGACGTTACCGAAGTCGTGATTTGCGGGAACATGAGCCACATGTGTGTCGATGCTGCCACACGCGCCTCCGCCGACTTCGGCTATCCAGTCACGCTCGTTCACGACGCCTGCGCCTCCCGCGACCTGGAATTCGACGGTGTGCACGTGCCCGCGCGCATGGCGCATGCCGCGTTCATGTCCGCTTTAGGCTTCGCCTACGCAAAGACGATGTCAACCGATGAGTATCTCAACTCGGCGGCCCGGCCTCACTGAAATCGCAAATATCACTTGGGGGAATGACATGACCGAAAAACAATTGACCCATGCCAACGGCGCGCCCGTCGTGGACAACCTCAACATCAAGACGGCGGGCCGCCGTGGACCCGCGCTGCTCGAAGATATCTGGCTACTGGAGAAGCTGGCCCACTTCGACCGCGAAGTCATTCCGGAGCGCCGCATGCACGCCAAGGGATCGGGCGCGTACGGAATGTTCACCGTCACACAGGACATAACCCGCTTCACCAAGGCGGCCTTGTTCGACACAATCGGAAAGCAGACGCCCGTCTTCGTTCGCTTTTCCACGGTCGCCGGCGAGCGCGGGGCAGCCGACGCCGAGCGCGACATCCGTGGCTTCGCCGTCAAGTTCTACACGGGCGAGGGAAACTGGGACCTGGTCGGCAACAACACGCCAGTATTCTTCTTCCGCGACCCGTTGCGTTTTCCGGACCTCAATCACGCCGTCAAGCGCGATCCGCGGACAGGAATGCGCAATGCCCACGGCAACTGGGACTTCTGGTCACTACTTCCCGAAGCGCTGCATCAGGTCACGATCGTCATGAGCGACCGAGGTATTCCAAAGTCTTATCGCACGATGCACGGCTTCGGGTCTCACACGTTCAGCCTTATCAACGGGGCGGGCGAGCGGGTGTGGACCAAATTCCACTGGCGGAGCCATCAGGGGATCGAAAACCTGAACGACGAGGAGGCGGCCCGCGTCATCGGCGGCGACCGCGAGAGCCATCAGCGCGACCTCTACGAAGCGCTCGAGCGCGGCGACTATCCCCGATGGACGCTCTGTGTCCAGGTGATGACCGAGGGACAGGCCGGCACCCATAGGCACGATCCCTTCGACCTCACCAAAGTGTGGCCAAAAAAGGATTTCCCGTTGGTGGAGGTTGGTGTCATGGAGCTCAACCGGAACCCAGACAACGTTTTCGCGGAAGTCGAGCAGGCGGCCTTCAGTCCCGCCAACGTGGTGCCGGGCATCGGCTTCTCGCCTGACCGGATGCTTCAAGCGAGGCTGTTCTCGTATGGCGACGCCCAGCGATACCGCCTTGGCGTCAACCACATGAGCATCCCGGTCAACGCTCCCAAGTGCCCGTATCACTCCTATCACCGCGATGGGCAGATGCGCGTGGACGGCAACGCCGGATCGACGATCGCGTACTATCCCAATTCGAGAGCGGAATGGGAAACAGGAAGCGAGATCAATCCACCGCTCCCACTCGAAGGCGACGCAGACCATTACGACCACCGTGTCGTCGAAGACCACTACGAGCAGCCAGGTATCCTCTTTCGGCTGATGTCGCCCGAACAGCAGAAAGTGCTGTGCGAGAACACGGCGCGGGCCATGGGCGACGCGGGTGTCGAGGTCAAGCAACGCCATGTCGACAACTGCATGCGCGCCGATCCCGCTTACGGAGCGGGTGTGGCGCTGGCCCTCGGATTTTCCCTTCACGTCGCCGCCGAATAGGAGTTTACCATGAGCAGACCAGTCGCAATGATCACGGGCGCGTCCTCTGGCATCGGAGCCGTATACGCGGACCGCCTGGCGGCCGGGGATATGACCTGATCCTCGTTGCCCGAGACCTCGATCGCCTCAGGGCGAGCGCCAACGCGCTCTCCCAGAAATACGCCGTCGCCGTCACCCCGCTTTCGGCGGACCTCGGCAAGCCCGAAGACCTCGAACGTGTAAAGAAACGTATCCGGGAGGACGATGCGGTATCGTTCCTTGTCAATAGCGCCGGGGTAGCACCGAGTGGCGCGGTACTGGACTCCGCGGACGCCGATCTCGACCGAATGGTTTTTCTAAGTGTCGACGTCCTGCATATGCTTACCATCGCGGCGGCCAAGGCCTTCAGCGCGCGGAGAGGCGGCGGTATCGTCAACCTCGCCTCGGTTGTCGCGCTGATGCCCGAAAAGTTCAACGGCAGCTATTCGGCTGCGAAGTCCTTCGTGCTCACCCTGACCCAATCCCTCGCTACCGAACTCGACAGCAAGGGCGTCCGTATACAGGCCGTTATGCCCGGCTTCACCCGCACCGAAATCTTCGAGCGCGCTGGCGTGGACAGCTCCGGCATTCCGTCGAGCATGATGATGGACGCGGGCCAGATGGTCGATGCGGCGCTCGCCGGGTTCGACTTGGGCGAGGTGGTGACCATTCCATCCCTGAACGACGACGCTCTGTGGACGACGTTCGACCAAGCCCGGCATGCACTCGCCCCGCATCTGTCGCTCGACAAGCCGGCGTCTCGCTACATGCCCCAGACCGCCCAAGAATAGGTTGGCCTCAAGTTGGTCGTCACGAGCCGCCACACGTGTCGACCATCCAGGCGGGCCGTCTCCCCTCCGGCCCGCCTTTTCGCCACTCGTCAGTTTCCAGAGCGGAGCAACTCGGGAGTGTTAAAGTGATCAGATTTTTCAGGACAAAACCGCTGTTTGTAGCGTCGCTCGCGGGCTTACTGATATGTGACGCAGCCGAGGCTCACGTAAAATGGTTTGCGCCCTACATCGTTGGCGCGCCTCCTCAGCCGATTTCGACCGTGCTTTCCAATCCCTGGTTCTGGAGCGGGATATCGCTGGTCGTTATGTTCTTCGTCCTGACGCGTCTTGTCGAGATCAGCTCGTTCGGGGACCGCGTCCACAGCGGACTTGACCGTGGCACCTCTTTTCTCTGGCGCCGCCTGGACGACTATGTTCGCGTCACGGTCGGGGCTTTCTTCGTTGCCATTTTCGCCGTCGGCGGCGTTTACCTTACGCCCGATCTCAAGACCCCGGCCGAATGGGTGTCCTGGCTCCAGCTGTTGATCGCGGCCGCCATCTTCTTCCGCTCCACCATGCCACTGTCGGGTGTCGGGATCGTCGCGCTTTGGCTGCTCGCCATCCGCGACTATGACCTCTTCCACCTTTTCGACTATCTGGCGCTCGGTGTCGGTGTCGCGGGCTACCTTATCATCGAGCCCTCGAAGAACGAGAGCTTGCGCGCACACCGCTTCGAAGTCCTTCGCTGGGGCCTTGCGATCGCGTTGATGTGGTCGAGCCTCGAGAAGTTCGCTTACCCCGACTGGTTTTACCCGCTTGTCGATGAGAAGCCGTTCCTGACCTTCGGCATGCCCCGGGATGTCTTCATCCCGATGGCCGGCGTCGCCGAATTTACGATGGGGTTCGGTTTGCTCTGGACACCGTTGATCCGCCGCCTGTCGGCTGTCGCGCTTATTGTCATTTTCACAGCCGCCGTCTGGCCGTTCGGTCGCATCGACCTTATCGGCCACGGCTTGATCATGGCGATCCTGGTCGCTGTGGCGTGTGATCAGTGCCGCAGGACACGGTTCCTGCCAACCTTGAAGGTACACTTGCCCGCAATTCCCGACGGGATCGCGGCGGCGCTCGTAGTCTTGGTGACAGCGTACTGGGGCTTGCATGTTGTCTTCTACGGACCTGCCGGCTTCACGGGACACGCCATCGCGGAGAAGGCAACCCACTCGCACAATGCCGAGCAGCCCCACGGGGTTAAGTCCGACACCGGAATCGGCGCGCCGCCGACGAAGTGAGTGAAGAAATATCTCGCCGCCACTTGCATTAAATAGGAGTCCTATTTATATGTTGAAACATGGAAACGCCGAAGAACCCAACGTCTATCAATCACCGCATTCGCGAAGGTCTGTCCCGAGTCGCGGTGGCAATGCGCAGCGACGAATGGGTTCGCGCGAAGGGCGCGGGCGTCAATCCGACGCAGTGGTCTATCCTCGAGGCGCTCGAGGGCCGGGAAGCCGGCATGGGGGTGAAGGAGATCGCAACCTATCTGGCGGTCTCCCAGCCAACTGCCACGGACTCGATCAACGCGCTGGAGCGCAAAGCTCTGGTCGTAAAGCGGACAGGTTTGGACAAGCGCGCCGTCGCGGTCTGTCTCACCGACCAGGGGCGAAGGGTACTGACTTCTTCCACGACAGTGGACATCTCTGCCGAACAAGCGGTGGATATCCTGGCGGAGCACGAGCAGGAAGAACTTCTCGTTTCCCTGGTCAAGATGATCCGCCACCTGCAGGACATCGACGCTATTCCGATCCAGCGCATGTGCGCGACCTGTCGGTATTTCGCGCCGTTCAAACACGCCGATTCGGCGAAACCGCATCACTGCAATTTCGTGAACTCGGCTTTCGGCCAGCGGGACATCCGTATCGACTGCCGCGAGCACGAAACCGCCGATCCTGCGTTACGGGCAGCCACCTGGGACGCGTTTCAAAGAGGATAGCAAGCAACCCCTCCAGGCTATGGAGACAGGAAGGAGAATTTAGAATGACGGGTAGAATTCTAGCCGGCGCGCTCATCGCCGGGACGGTATCGCTTTGGGCTACGACAAGCTTCGCCCACTCGGTCAAGGCCGAGCCGACAGAGGCCGTCCAAGCCGCCTTCGATATCATTGAGACGACCATCGTCACCAAAGGCGACGCCGCCGTCTTCACCACTCGTGTGCGTGCCGGTGCGGGATCGGAAAAGCCCGCTGCCACGGGCAAGTTCGAGGGTTCGGACGTCTACGCCTATGTCTGGCCGACGTCATTGAATTCCAGCGAGATCGGCTTCGACAAGGACCAGGGTATTGTCGCGTTGGCGGTAACCTTCCATCCCGACTTCGACGATGCGGCCTACGGCGGCAAGAACCGTGACGTATGGCACCCACACTGGGTCGTGCTGGCAGCGGACAAAGCCTGCGGCGGTGGACTGAAGGTCATCGATATTCCCGAAGGCGCAAAGCCAACGGTGCCAAAGACCTGGCCGGGTGTCCCGCTGCTCATCGACAGTCCCGAATACCCGACCACGTTCAAAGGAGACGCTGTCGACGTCGAAATTCCGCTTACCCTCATATCGGGTATCGCGGGTGCGAAGTTCGACGGCGTGACGGCCGGCCTCAAGGTCAACGGAAACCTGCACGCACCTCTTCTGTGCGTCAGCAATGTCTTCAAGGTTGCCTCCGGCAACCTGAGCCTTCCCGGACAGGTCGTGCCCGCGAAGTGAATGCCAAGCGCGGGTTCGCCGACAGCCATCGCCGAACCCGCATATTCCCCCCTCCAGGCTAATAGAGAGAAAGAACATGACGAGAGTTACACTTATTGACCTCGCCGACGCAACGGGTCAGACCGCAGAACAGCTCGCCCAGATCAAGTCGGCGTTCGGCATGATGCCAAACATGTTTAAGGCGGCCGCCGCCTCGCCTGCCGCTTTGACGAGCATGTGGGGTTCGTTCGGTGCGCTCGGCAATGGTCGCTTGGACGCTAAGCTCGGCGAACAGGTCGCTGTCGCCATTGCTGACCGAAACAACTGCAACTATTGCCTCGCCGCACACACGGGCCTTGGCCGCAAGGCCGGCGCAACAGCGCAGGAGATGGCAGAAGCCCAGGCTGGCCGCTCGGCCGACCCGAGGACGGCCGCGGCTCTCTCCTTCGCGATCAAGGTTGTCGATACGCGGGGCCATGTCTCGCCTGACGATGTCGCCGAGCTGCGAAATGTAGGCTTTGACGACGGGGAGATCGTCGAGATCGTGGCGCATATCGCTCTCAACCTCTTCACCAACTACCTCAACGTTGCCCTCGACGTTCCCGTCGACTTTCCCGGCGTAAAGCTGACCCGCGTGGCAGCCTGACGCCAAGGGGCGGATCGAAATCCGCGCGGTCCGCCCCCCATTCGAAGGATGGAGATCATGACAAGAATTGAAACCCCGGAACTCGCCGTCAGCGAATGGTTCAACACGCCCGAACCGATCATGCTTGCATCCCTGCGCGGACGGCCCGTTTTCCTCCACAATTTCCAGGCGCTTTGCCCCGGATGCGTCTCCGAAGCGATCCCACAGCTTCACAGGCTCGAGCAGGTGTTCGGCAAAACCGATCTGGCGATCGTCGGCATACACACGGTCTTCGAACATCATGCGGCGATGTCTCCTGGGACGCTAAAGGCATTTCTCCACGAGTACCGGATCACCTCGCCAGTTGGGGTAGATATGGGGGACGGGCACTCGGACATTCCGATCACGATGCAACGTTTCGCGCTGCGCGGCACGCCGTCCTCCGTTCCGATCGGGCGCGACGGCAACATCATCAACCTGTCTTTCGGCGTGGAGGCCGATCTTGTTCTCGGTGCTCGGATAGCTATGGCACTCTCGGGACGAGTCCCCACGCTCACCTCTACAGACCGCGACAACGAGGCTGGTAGTTGCGATGACGGCGTGTGCGTAGCGGTTTGAGGCGATGATGCTTAAGAAAGCCCTCGTCCTCCGCCACGTCCAGTTTGAAGACCTTGGGCATTTCCGGAAGCCCTTGGAATATGCCGGTTATGAGATCGTCTACGGTGACCTGATAGACGACGATTTCTGCCGAACTGATCCGCTGGAGCCGGACCTTATGTTGGTTCTCGGCGGTCCGGTAGGCGTCTACGAGGCCGAGGTCTACCCGTTTCTCAGCCGTGAGGCCGATTTCATCGGCGCTCGCGTAAAAGCTGGTCGCCCGACGCTAGGCGTTTGCCTCGGCGCGCAGCTTATCGCCGCATCCCTAGGAGCCGCGGGGCCGAAAGGGGCCGCTGCGGCATCTCGATGGCATCGAAGTCCTGCATTGGCACGGAGACACTTACGGGCTTCCGAAAGGTGCTGTGAACCTCGCGTCAACCGACCTGATCGAACAGCAGGCCTTTGCTTTCGGCCGCAATATCCTCGGTCTCCAGTTTCATCCTGAAGCGGAGACGGGATCGACGTTCGAACGCTGGTTGGTTGGTCATGCGGTCGAACTTGCAGCGGTAAAGGTCGACGTGCCCGATTTGCGCGCACGAGGCACCGAGCATGCTCCGAAGCTTTGCGCGGCATCGACCTCGTTGCTTATTGAGTGGTTGGCGAATCTGGAGGATTCGTGATGAAAGGGGTACCACTCCTCGGATTGCTGATCGGCGGAGTTGCACCGCTGGGCGAGAGGGCGATTCCGAGCGGCATAATCAAGCGATGCGTCGCCGAGCCAGTCGACCTTAAGAAAACAGGATTTCTTGGAGACGCGCAGGGCGATATACGTCGCCACGGTGGACCTGAGAAAGCAGTGCACCACTATCCCTTCGAGCACTATGAAAAATGGGCGGCGGAGATCGGTCAGAATCCGATACTGTCAGGGCCTGGTGCGTTTGGAGAAAATCTTTCGACGACAGGCATAGTCGAGGCGGATATCGCAATCGGTGACGTCTTTCGAATTGGATCAGCGGTTCTCCAGGTCAGTCAAGGTCGTCAACCATGCTGGAAGCTTAACGAGCGCTTCTCGAATAAGGCAATGGCTCGCGCAGTTCAACGTACAGGGCGCATTGGCTGGTACTATCGGGTCCTGCAGACGGGTATCGTTGGCCCAACCGATAAATTGGTGCTCGAAGATCGCCAATCCCCGGATTGGACTGTGTTGAGGATTTGGAGCACGCTCTATGTTGACACCATGAACCGCGAAGAACTTGAGGGCATCGCCACGCTTGAGACGCTAGCACAAGCTTGGCGCGACCACGCTTCCCGCAGGATTTCTTCGGGCGAGGTTGAAGATTGGGATTCTCGTCTGGATGGATAGCGTTAAATCGAACAGAAGTTGATATCACAGTACTGCACGAAATTGCTCAAATGCCAACACCGACATGACGGCAGGCGAGACGACACGTTCCTAATTCATCTACGGCATCAAACTTCCACACGACCAGCCGGGTGCGCTGGGCTCAATGGTGAGTTTAAGCGACGACCGAGGTCGTCGGCATCTTCCCCAACGATGATGCCATCGTCAGGATCGTTGGTGCATTGCTGTTCGAACAGAACAGCAATGGTTCTTGCGGCAGCCTCGCTACATGACCCTGGAAACCATCACTCAGATGAGCGATGATTTCGCTTATCAGCTTGCCAGCAGTGACACGTTGTTCAATCCGGCTCAAGCCGGAGAGCATGGGACCAGAACCGTCCCGTTACGCCACTGCAGTGGGCACCATCAACAGCTCGTCTCTTGAACGCACAAAATCGTCCTATGATACTTGGTTCTGAAGATGGCAATCTCGCACTTTCGCATTTTCATAGAGTTTGTTGCGCCTTTTCACGACACGCAACGCTGCTTCGGGTCTCCTGCGAACAATTCATGGCGTTCACGGACGAGGCGCCGGACCTACGATTGTTGCATGGCTTTGGAAAGGATGTTTTTAGGAGCGATGTCTTTGACCATACGCTTACATGGTTCTATTTGCTCGACCCAGATGAGAACCGCCTTGAATTTACGTCCGATTATTACGCTCACATCTCAGATGCGTTTGGCGGGCGCGAAGCGGAAGACCGCAGTCGGCCATAGCTGTCATCCGCTGGTCGAACTATCATTCACCATTGAACGAAGAGGTGTAAATATGTCTTCATCTTCAAGTACGGCCTTGCCGCATTACTTTCACGGCGCCATCTCCATTCAATACTGCACAGTCACCACTTAGCCAGTTAGTCAGTCCAAACGCGACGGAGCCTAACGATGAAGCAGATTTATACGACTTTGGGGCCAAGGCGCCGTGAGGAAGTCGGGATGATCCTCCCGCACGAGCATGTGTTTGTTGACCTCAGAACGCCTGACCAGCCCGGTTACGCAGAGGCGGAGATAGATGCGGTAGTGGCATCGATGGTCCCTCAGATTGAGGCGATAAAACGACAAGGCATAACGTTGCTCGTCGAGTGTACGACGGGTGGCATTGGAAGACGCGCTGACATCGATCTCGCTGTGTCGAAGGCAGCCGATTTTCCGATAGTCGTCCCAACCGGTAACTATCGTGAACCGTGGATTCCCGCGTGGATAGCAGAGGCTCGTGAGGACGATCTTGAACAGTGGATGGTTGGTGAACTTACCGAGGGAATCGAGGAAACTGGTGTGCTGGCGGGATGGATCAAGCTCAGCGCTGGCGACGGCGGTATTTCGCCGCTCGAAGCCCGTATCCTGCGTGCAGCCGCAAGAGCATCCGTACGGACAAATGCGGTCATCGGCTCGCATACAATCCGGGGAAGAGTCGCCATGGAGCAGCTGGACATCCTTCTGTCAGAGGGCTGCTCACCGGAGCGCTTCATATCCATTCATACCCAAGCGGAGAAGGATTTCGGGCTTCATCGGGAATTGGTGGACCGGGGTGCATGGATTGAATACGACCACGTCGGAAGAGCGCCCGACGCCGAGTTGGTCTCAATGATAATGCGTGCCGTTGACACCGGGCTCGGAGAGCACCTGCTCATAAGCCACGATCTTGGTTGGTATGATCCGGCACGACCCGGTGGTGGAACCCCAAGACCCTACACCCATCTTGTCGATAGTCTTCTGCCATCGCTCAAAACCTCGGGCGTAAGCGAGGATGCGATCTGTCAACTCACCGAAGTCAACCCCTTCGAGGCATTCGCACGCTAATCGGTGGCAATTGAAGGTTGACGGCTCTTCTCCTTGCAACGGCTTGCCTGAGGTGATCGGTCAGCCTTTGCGTGCATCCCGCTCGTGGAAGAACACAGCGCGCTTCAGCTGATGGGCGGCCCCACCTTTGTCGAGGCCGGCCTGACAGCGCCGGACGTCTTATGCCTGGATGGTAGAGCGCAATAAATCCGCTGCCGTGGTTCCCGGAACGCCGAGATCACGCACGCTGCTCATGTGATTCTTGCCCGTCAGGCTCGCCTGAGCCACCAGCACCCCCTGATGCCGCAAAGCCGCCGTGAAAGCGTCTGCCTGTTGATGGAATGGCTGGGTTTCCGCTTCGCCGACCGCGACCGTCACGCGGCCGCCTGGATCGTAACGGTGGGCCATCGGCGTAAAGAGCCGCACCTCCTCGTCGGTGATCGCGATCTCCTTTTCGAGAAAGGAGGATTGGAGCGGAAGGAGGTCGAAGAGGCCGCCAAGCAGCAGGGCAGCGTTGATCCGCGAACCACCGGGGCTTTCCTGTAGCAGAAACGTCGCGAGATGCGCGCCCGCCGAATGGCCACTCACTGTCAGTCGAGTGGGATCTCCGCCATGCTGCGCGATGTGTTCGAGTACCCAGAGCTTCGCCCGCTGCACCTGATCGACCAGCACTGCCATCCTTTGCGCAGGCATCAGTGAATAGTCGATGATAACGGCGATCGCTCCGGCTTTGGTCACCGTGTCGGCGATATAGGAATAGTCCTGCTTGGAGAACATTCGCCAATAGCCGCCATGGATGAACATGTGAACAGGAAGGTTGTTGCGCAGCCCATCCGGAAAGAAAAGATCAAGCTTTTCACCCGCACCGCTGCCGTAGTGAATGTCTCCGGCCATCGGCAGCGTGTTGCGCGTCAACGCGCTCCGCGCAACGATATCGCTGACGATCTCGTCGAAATTGGCAACATGTCCGCGAATTCGAAAAGGGTCAGTTTCCACGGTCGTCCGTCCTTCGATCAGAAGCTTGTGGCGATGTATTTCATCTCCATGAATTCGGCAATGCCGTGGTGCTTGCCACCCTCGCGTCCGAGGCCGCTCTGCTTGACGCCGCCGAAGGGTGCGGCAGGATCGGAGACAAGACCTCTGTTCAGCGCGATCATCCCGGCCTCCAGCTTCGAGGAAACGCGCATGCCCCGGCCGACATCACGCGTGAAGACATAGGCAGCCAAGCCATAGGCCGTATCGTTGGCGCGATCGATTGCCTCCTGCTCATGATCGAAGCGGGTCAGTGGCGCGACCGGTCCGAAAATTTCCTCGTGCGCCATTTCGGCGTCGGCCGCGACGTCGGTCAGGACCGTTGGCGGGTAGAAATATCCTTTTCCTTCCTGGATGACACCGCCGCACAGCACCTTGGCGCCACGGCCCGTTGCATCGGCAACAAGCCGGTCGATCTTGTCGACTGCCTTGCGGGTGATCATCGGGCCGCAGGCCGTCGTTGCCTCCGCGCCCGGGCCGATCTTCAGCGCTGCCATTCGCCGTGCGAGGCCGTCGGCGAAGGCGTCGAAGATTCCCGACTGGACATAGAACCGGTTGGCGGCCGTGCATGCTTCGCCGGCGTTTCGCATCTTCGCGACCATTGCTCCGTCGAGGGCCGCTTCGAGATCGGCGTCGTCGAAGACGAGAAACGGCGCATTGCCGCCGAGTTCCATCGAGCACGAGATGACATGCTTGGCAGCCTCGGCCAAGAGAAGACGCCCGACGCCGGTCGAGCCGGTGAAGGAGAGTTTGCGGACGCGGGGATCGGCCAGCACATGCTTAGTCATCGACGAGGGATCCGTAGTAGTGACCACGTTGACGACGCCGGGCGGTACGCCGGCTTCCTCGTAGATCGCCGCCAGCGCATAGGCCGTGAGCGGCGTTTCGCTCGCAGGCTTCAGGATCACGGTGCAGCCGGCGGCCAGTGCCGGCGCGATCTTGCGGGTGGCCATGGCGGCTGGAAAGTTCCAGGGCGTGATCAGCAGGCAGATGCCGATCGGTTGATAATCGACGATAATGCGGTTGCTGCCGGAGGGCGCGATGGCGAACTCGCCGCTGATCCGAACGGCTTCCTCGGCGTTCCAGCGAAAGAACTCGGCGGCATAGGCGATCTCGCCGCGGGCGTCGGTTAGTGCCTTGCCGTTTTCCATCGAGATCAGCGTCGCCAGCATTTCGGAGCGCTCGATCATCAATTCGAAGCACCGCCTCAAAATCTCGGAACGTTTCCGCGGCGCGGTCTCCCGCCACGATATTGCTGCTTCGGCCGCTGCTTCGACCGCGCGGGCTACATCCTGCGTGTTCGCGTCCGGAACCGAGGTCAGCACGGCTTCGGTCGATGGATCGATCACATCGATAAAGGCCTGCTGAGACGGGGCGGTCCACTTTCCGCCTATGTAAAGGCCTCGCGATGCGGATTGAATGGCAGCCGTCATGTCGACAACGGTGTTGGTCTGCTGGGCAATGGTCATGAGGAATTTCCTTTGTTCAAATCGCCAGGGCGGCCAGATCGCCGTCATAGGCGGCCTGGACGAGACGACGCATCGAGGCGAGGTCGAGGGGGCGGGGGTTGTTCTTGATGAGCCTTTGGATGCCGACCGCCTGTTCGGCCGTCCAGTCGACCTTGTCGGAGGGCAGGCCAAGGTCTTTCAGCGTCCTGGTAATGCCGATTGCCGCGAATATCCGGCTGACTTCCTGGATTGCGGCGTCCGCCATCTGGTCGCGGCTGCGACCGTCCTGTGCAAGTCCAAGGGCAACGCCGATTTCCGCCATCTCGTCCCGCGCGCTGGATCGATTGTAGGTCATCACATAGGGCATCATCGTGGCAACGCCGAGGCCGTGCGCCGTATGTGTCAGGGCGCCGGCCGGATACTGGACAGCATGAGCGGCGGCAGTGCCGGCGGTGCCGAACGCGCAGCCTGCAGCCAAGGCACCCATCATCACGTCGGCGCGCGCCTCTTCATCGGTGCCGTCCTTGACGGCTCTCTCGAGGCTTCGTCCCAGAAGCTTAATTGCCATCAGCGCGAAATGGTCGGAAAGCGCGTTCTTCCCCACGAACACATGCTCCTGCGCCAGGGTATGGTCAGCGGATTTCCTGGCGGCGGTGAAAGCCTCGATGGCGTGGGTCAACGCGTCGGCTCCCGCAACTGCGGTCAGTTGCGGAGGGCAGGTCATCGTCAGCTCGGGATCGCAGATCGCACAGGTCGCAATCAGATGCGGACTGGAGATGCCGACCTTGAGAAGCTTATCCGGGTCCGAGATAACGGCGACCGGTGTGACTTCAGATCCGGTGCCTGCTGTCGTCGGGATGGCGATCAGCGGCAGGACGGGACTCGGCACCCGGAATTCGCCGTAGTAATCCTGAAGCGCACCGCCGTGGGCGAGCAGAAGTGCGGCGCATTTCGCCAGATCCAGGCAGCTTCCTCCGCCTATGCCGATGACGATGTCGGGCTGAAACGGACGCATGGCTTCCACGCAAGACGCGACCGTATCGCGGGGAACGTCGGGTTGGACCGCGTCGTAGACGCGAGTGGCGATACCGGCGGCCTCCAGCTTGCTGACGATTTCCGCAAAGACCTCCGTCCTGGCAAACCGCTCGTCCGTGCAGATCAGTGCGCGCTTGCCCAACCGCTTGGCGACGGCAGGCAGTGCATTGCGTTGTCCTTTGCCGAAGAGGATCTCGTGGGGCAGTCGGATGGCGCCGAAAAGTGTCATTGTGTCTGTCCTTCAACAGCCGGTGAATTCAAGTTTCGAAGAGAGTTCAGTTCTGCCCAGAGCGAGGCCGAGATTTCAAAGCCGGCCTCCAGGGCGGCGCTTCGTCTCGAGGCCGCGCCGTCTCCGGGCACCGATACCGGCGTTGCCGGATCTGCCGCGGGCGATGCGCGAACCAGATCGAGATATGCTTTCAGCTTCTCCAGAAGATCGGGCACGGAGGCCGGCTGGATGGCGATGATGACATCGCCCTTGTTGCAGGGCTCGTCTGCGTCGAGTGTTCCCTTGACGTCAGGCGCAAGTGCCGAGCCGGCCAATGCGGCGATCAGCAGTTCCAGCGCGATCCCCAGGCAATAACCTTTAGCCTCCCCGAAAGGGGCGATGGAACCGTGCTTGGCGAGCGTTGCGTCTGCCGTCGGGCGTCCTTCGGCGTCTCGCGCCCATCCGAGCGGGATCGGCAGGTCGTTTGCGGCGTGATGATGGATCTTCCCCATCGATACCACGCTTGTCGCCAGATCGATCACCAACGGCCTGCCGGCGGTGGGCACGGCAATGGCAAGCGGATTGGTGCCGAGCATGGCGCGCGTGCCGTTGAACGGGTGAACCAGAGCTTCGCTCGAGGAGGTGACGATGCCGATCTGCCCGGATGCCGCGATTTGCTCGACATAGTAGGCGAGCATTCCGAGGTGGTTGGAATTTCTGATCGCTGCAACGGCTATCCCGGTCGTTGAAGCTCTTTCGACGATGTGTCTCAACGCATGGATGGCGACAACAGGCCCGAGGCCGGCCTTTCCATCGACTTCGTATACGCCGGACGAACGCCAGCGTCCTGTACCCAGGGTGGCCGCGTCCACCACGCCATTCTCGATCCTGCGCAACAAGCGTGGAAGGCGCTGAAGTCCGTGAGAGGGAACACCTCGAAGTTCAGCTTCCACCAGCACCGTCGCCTGCAAAGCCGCGTGCGTCGGCGGCGAACCCCGCTGCGCAAGCAGGGCCGTCGCAAGCTCGGTTGTTGCTCGCTGCGTCACTCTCATTTTCAAACCCTGTATAAAATCCTATAGGATATGGGATTGCATATCGGCGAGCATCATGCTAGCCATTGTTCATGTCAAGAGGCAAATGAAATGCAGAACCGGAATACGATGACGACGGCAGCCCCCGACCCAGCGAACTTCATCCCCCGCTCGAACAGCCTGGCAAACAGTGTTTACGAGGCGATCTTTGCGCAGTTGATGTCTTTGAAGATCGCGCCCGGAGAACGCATCACCGTCGATAATCTGGTGCGCGAACTCAATGTCTCGCAGACCCCGATCCGGGAAGCCTTGGGACGCCTGGAGGGCGAGGGGCTGGTCATCAAGACGCACCTGATCGGCTACCGCGCCGCTCCTCAGATCGCGCGCCGCCGTTTCGATGAACTTTATCAGCTCCGCCTTCTGCTTGAGCCAGCAAGTGCTGCGCGTGCCGCCATGGCGATGGATAGTGAAAAGCTCGCAATCCTTCGCGAAGCAGCAGGCGTCATGGGCCGGCGCGAAGGTTCCGATGAGCGTTTGCGCTACTCGACCTTCGCCCGCCAGGATGCCGTATTTCACGACCGTATCATGGAGATTGCCGGCAACGAGCTGATCCGCGAGACGTTGCACCACCAGCACACGCATTTCCACATTTTCCGCCTCATGTTTCATTCTCGGGTGACAGAGGAAGCGCTGGACGAGCACGAGGCGCTGCTCGCGGCTTTCGAGGCCGGCGATGCCTCGGCTGCCGAACGGGCAATGAAGGAGCATATCGAGCATTCTCGCGACCGGCTGTCGCAGGCTTTCGAGGTGGATTGACCTCATGTCGAACATCGCAGCTCTCGGTCAGAACAATATGGATTGTGTCGCGGGTGGCGAACCTATGGCCGGACAACCCGTGCTGCGGGCTCAGGGATTGTCGAAACAATATGGCCCGGTGACCGTGCTCGCGGACGTGACGCTTGATATATTCCCGGGCGAGATTCACGCGATCATCGGTGAGAACGGGGCCGGAAAATCGACCTTCATGCGGCTTCTGTCCGGCTATGCGGAACCCTCCGCCGGAACGCTGTCGATGAAGGGTCATGAGGTCAAGTTTACAAGGCCGGAACAGGCGCAGGACGCCGGGATCGTCCTTGTCCATCAGGAAATATTACTTGCCGATGGTTTGACCGTTGCCGAAAACCTGTTTCTCGGCCGCGAGCTCATGCGCCACGGCATTGTCGATGATCGTACGATGCGGCGGATCGCGACGCAGAAACTCTCGGATCTCGGCTGCTTCGTCTCGCCGAACGCGCTTGTCCGCGACATATCACTTGCCGATCGCCAGCTCGTACAGATCGCGCGCGCCCTGCTCGACGATTTCAGCCTGGTGATATTCGACGAACCCACCGCTGTTCTCACCGGCGAGGAGGTCGAACGGCTACTTTCGATCATCACCCAGTTGAAGGCCCAGGGAACGGCAGTTCTCTACATCAGCCACCGACTCGACGAAGTACAGCGGCTAGCCGACAAGGTGACTGTGCTCAGAGATGGCAAGATGGTTGGCACCTTCCCCGGTGCGGGCCTCACTCAACCCGACATGGCGCGGCTGATGGTTGGTCGCGAGCTTGCAGCGCTCTATCCCGCCAAGACGATCAGCCCTGGCTCTGAGGTGACCCTTGATGTCAGCGACCTGAAAGTGCCGGGTCATACCGAGAGTGTGTCCTTCAAGGCCTGCAAGGGCGAGGTGCTGGGTTTCGCGGGCATGATCGGTGCGGGTCGCACCGAGCTGTTCGAGGGAATCATGGGGCTCCGGCCGGCGACGGGCAAGGTCTCCTTGCTCGGCAAGCCGATCGATATCAGGCATCCGCGGGCCGCCATGGATGCAGGGGTCGGCTATCTGACGGAAGACCGCAAGGGAAAGGGCCTCCTGCTGCAGGAGCGCCTTGCCCCGAACCTGACGCTGTCGGCGCTCGGCCGGTTTCATCCGGGACTGCTGATGCGCCGCCGACGCGAACAGGCGGCGCTGACGGACGCGGTCGCCGAATACGACATTCGCCTCAAATCCTACGCTGCCAAGGCCGGACAGCTTTCCGGCGGCAATCAGCAGAAGCTGCTTCTCGCGAAGGTATTGCTGACCGGGCCATCTATCGTGGTGATCGACGAACCGACGCGCGGCATCGATATCGCCAACAAGGCCCAGATCTATGCCTTCATCGACCGGTTGGTTCGGGAAGGCCTCACCTGCATCGTCATCTCATCGGAGATGCAGGAGCTCATCGGTGTTTGTGACCGGATTCTGGTGATGCGCGAGGGGAGCATCGTCGGCGAGGTCACGGGCGACAGGATGACGGAACATGAAATCGCGATTCTTGCCACGACAGGCGGGATTGCGGGAGCTGAGCAGGGAGGCTCGCCATGACTGCAATGACAACTTCGACGCCGCTTCGGCCCGAACGGGAATGGCCGATCGGCTGGACTGATGTCGGACCCTTTCTTGCGCTCCTTGCGCTTCTGGTGATCGGCTTTATCATCAACCCCGACTTTCTGTCGTCGACCAATCTCGGCAACGTTATCACCCGAAGCGCCTTCATCGCCATCATTGCGGTCGGCGCGACCTTCGTCATTTCATCCGGCGGGCTTGACCTTTCGGTCGGCTCGATGGCCGCCTTCATCACCGGGATCACCATCATGTTCATGAACAGGATGGCGCCTGAATGGGGCGTGTCCGCGATACCCGCCGGCATGGCTGTCGCCATCGTCATGGGCGTCTTCTGCGGGTTGATGAACGGCCTGATCGTGACAATTGGGAAGATCGAGCCGTTCATCGCCACGCTCGGAACCATGGGCATCTTCAGGGCGCTCATCACCTACATGTCCGACGGTGGCACGATACCCATCGACCGGAGCCTGCGTGACGCGTTCCGCCCCGTCTATTTCGGAACGGTCGCGGGCATCCCCTTGCCGATAGTCATTTCGATCCTCGTCGCCGCTATCGCTTCCTTCGTTCTCTACAAGATGAAGTATGGCCGGAAATGTGCCGCTGTTGGCGCGAACGAGGATGTCGCTCGCTATTCGGGCATTTCGATCATCAAGACGCGCACCATCGCCTACGCCATCCAGGGAGCATGCGTGGCGGTTGCCGCGATCTGTTACGTGCCCCGCCTTGGCGCGGCAACGCCGACAACCGGTGTGCTGTGGGAACTGCAGGTCATCACGGCCGTGGTCATCGGCGGAACGGCGCTGCGCGGTGGCAAGGGACATGTCTGGGGAACGGTCGCCGGCGCGGTCATCCTCGAACTGATCGCCAACCTGATGGTGCTGTCCGACTTTGTCTCCGAGTATCTCGTGGCGGGCGTGCAGGGGGTCATCATCATCATCGCAATGCTCATACAAAGGTTTTCGAAATAATCCGCGTCCGGACCGCGCGGATTGAATTTTGTGGTCCAATTCTGGGAGGAATGAATGTCTAATAGGAAATTGATTGCTGCACTTGCAGTGGGAACGATGCTGCTGGCGGGCAACGCCTTCGGCGCCGACAAGAAGGTGATCGCCGTATCGATCCCTGCTGCCGACCATGGCTGGACAGCCGGTATTGTCTATCACGCACAGGCTGCCGCCAAGGAAATCAATGCTGCATTTCCAAACGTCGAAGTGGTCGTGAAGACATCACCTTCGGCAACGGCGCAGGTCAGCGCTCTTGAGGATCTTTCGGCAGGCCGGAAGCTCGATGCTCTGGTGATCCTGCCCTATACGTCCGAGGAACTGACGACGCCTGTCAAGGCTGTCAAGGACGCCGGCACCTTCATCACGGTCGTCGATCGCGGCCTGAACGACCCGACGATCCAGGACCTCTACCTCGCTGGTGACAACATCGCAGTCGGCCGTAACACGGCGAAGTTCATGATCGACAAGCTCGGCGGCAAGGGTAATCTTGTGGTCCTGCGCGGCATTCCGACTGTCATCGACGACGAGCGTATCCAGGGCTTCCAGGACGCCATCAAGGGAACCGACCTGAAGGTGCTCGATATCCAGTACGCAAACTGGAACAGCGACGAAGCCTTCAAGCTGATGCAGGACTATCTTGCAAAATATCCGCAGATCGATGCAGTCTGGGCAAACGATGACGACATGCTGCTCGGCGTGCTCGAAGCCGTCAAGGGATCGGGACGCAAGGACATCAAGCTTGCCCTCGGCGGCAACGGCATGAAGGATATCGTCAAGAAGGTTATCGACGGCGATCAGATGACCCCTGTGGAAACGCCTTACCCGCCGGCAATGATCAAGACCGCCATCTACATGACCGTCGCCAATCTCGTCGGCCAGGCACCCATCAGAGGCAATGTGAAACTTGATGCGCCGTTGATCACGCAGGAGAATGCCAAGGAATACTATTTCCCCGACTCTCCGTTCTAAGAAGACCTGAACCGGGCGGCTGCGATCGCCGCCCCATTGCATGAAGAAGAGGAGCAAATCATGCCCGGCAAGAAAATACTGATGCTGACCGGTGAGTTCACCGAGGAATACGAGATCTACGTTTACCAACAGGCGATGGAAGCCGTCGGCCACACCGTGCACGTCGTCTGCCCGGACAAGAAGGCCGGCGATCTCATCAAGACGTCGCTGCACGATTTCGAGGGCGACCAGACCTATACCGAGAAGCTCGGCCACTTCTTTACCATCAACAAGACCTTCTCCGAAGCCGAAGCGCAGCTCGATCAGTATCATGCTGTCTACGCTGCAGGCGGGCGTGGACCGGAATACATCCGTACCGACAAGCGCGTGCAGGCGATGGTTCGCCATTTCCACGAAAAGCAGAAGCCGATCTTCACGATCTGCCACGGCGTCCAGATCCTGATCGCCGTCGACGGCGTTGTACGCGGCAAGCGGGTCGGTGCCCTTGGTGCATGCGAGCCGGAAGTAACGCTTGCGGGCGGCACCTACGTCGATCTGTCTCCAACCGAAGCGCTCGTCGACGGCAACATGGTTTCGGCAAAGGGATGGACGGCGCTTGCCGCCTTCATCAGAGAGTGCTTGAAAGTGCTTGGAACCGAGATCCGCCACAGCGACGACATTGCCAAAGCGGCCTAAGCCTCGATCCTTTTCGGACGTTTTTCCTGAGCGCCGGCAAGCCCGCGTAAGACCGCGTGGCTTGCCGGCGCTCAAGGCCGATGCCGATTGCTCATGAGGATCATCGCTGATGGAGAGGCTGAGCTGCCGCCTCCACCGCCGCTTATTCGAGAACATAGGATATCGCCGTCACTTGGAAGGTGGCAAGATACGCCTGCAGGCGATCCTTTGCCTGGTCGCCTGATGCTTCTGATGTCGAGATTGCTCGCCCGTGAATACGTCGATCGGCATTGTACCACGTACGGCGCGCTGGATACACCTGCGACGAGCACGCGACGCGTGCGCTTAAGCGCTTCGAGAATCTCGCCGTTGGTGCCGTATTGCAGGGTGGCGACGTGCCAGCGCGTCGAGCTCGGCACTCGCAACGTCGGGAAACTTCTCGGAGGCCGCGACGAGACGCCGGCGCATCGCCGCGAGCGTCTCGGCCGGTAAACCTGAGTGACCGATAGCGCGTTTGGCGGCTTTAGGCGAACGGAAAATCGACCTGATGTAATCTCGATAGAAAGGTGCCATCATTGGCCCGACTTCGCCGGGAGAACGGAGTTGGAGGAGGATGAATGATCGGAAACGATGCGGAACTTGTTGATCGGCTGCTGGCGATCTCCAGGGCCTTTGCCGGACACATGGATCCGGGGGCGGCGTTTCGCGCAACGGCAGTCGAGATCGGCAGGCTGTTGCCGCACGACCATATCGACGTCGCGGTCCTCCTGAACGAGGGCCGGAGCCACATCTGTTATGAGACCGGCTGCCAGACGAGTTGGAGCGAACTGGCGCTCAGTCCGCCACCGGTCGAGCTCAGCCCGGTACGCGCGGTGCTCAGAGGCGAGCTGCCTCATCTTTTGACCGACGACGCGCTGCACGACCAGCGTTTTCATTTCGCCGGTGCGCTCGACGAACCGATCTTTGCCGCGAAGCTCCGCAGCCGTATCATCGTGCCGTTACGCGCACGGGGCGACATTATCGGCGCGCTCAACATCAGCCGCCACGAACCGGGCTGCTATACGCCCGCCGATCTGGAGATCGCCCAGCATTGCGCGGAATTCATCGCCCCCTATATCTTCGCCCTGATCCAGAGCGAGGAGGCGCACCGCGCTATGCTGGCCGAAAGCACGGCACGCAATCGCGAAGAGCTTTTGCGCGTCGGGGCTTCGCGGCTGACCGAAGGAATGGAGCGGGAGCGGCGGCGCATTGCGATGGACCTGCACGACCAGACGCTTGCAGACCTCTCCCGGGTGGTGCGTCAGGTCTCGGCGCTTCATCGCCATGGTGTTGCCGGAGCCGGACAACTTGCCGAACTTGAACGGGAAATCGTCAATTGCCTGACGGAACTGCGCCACATCGTCGACGACATGCGGCCGAGCGTCCTGGAATTGTTCGGTCTGCGCGATGCGATAGAGGCGCATCTTAACCGGAGCGTCAGCCGCGCCACGCCTTCGATTGCAGTGCACATCCATGATACGAGCGGAGGCGCTGCCGACAACCTGCCTGAACGGACCCTGACGGCGATATACCGTATCGCGCAGGAAGCGATCAACAATGCCGTCAAGCACGCCGCGCCCGGTCGAATCGAGGTGCGCGTCGAATCGACACCCTCACTGCTGCGGGTGATCGTCGCTGATGACGGATCTGGTTGCGCCCGCGTCGATCCCCATTCAAGCGGTGGCATCGGTCACATGCATACGCGCGCAGACCTGATAGGTGCAAGGCTGCGTATCGGCCGGTCCGGCCGCAAGGTTGGCACGCGGGTGGCGATCGAAGTGCCGCTTGCCAGCGAAATGGTTCTTGCCGGAAAGTTGCCGCCCGAAATCGCATCGACTGCGATGGAGAGCCTCTAAATGCTCGTCATGATAGCTGAGGATGACGGGCTGCATCGCGCTTTCGTGCGCAATATCATCGAACATCTTTGGCCGGGCAAGGTCGAGGTGATCGAGACCAGCCAGGGTGACGTGGCGATTGATCTCGCCCGTGACAGAGAACCTGCCTGTGTTGTGCTTGATTTGCAATTGCCGAAGGCAACGGGCATCGAAGTCGCGCGCTCGATCTGGGCTCAGCGAGCTAACACACATATTCTCTTCTGGTCGAATTTCGCCGATGAATCCTACGTGCGAGGTGTCGCGCGTATCGTGCCACCCGGAACGGTCTACGGCTACGTGCTGAAGTCGGCCTCAGAGGAGGGAATGCGATCGGCGCTGCGGGGCGTGTTCGCCGAGGGACACTGCATCATCGACCGGGAGGTCAGAGGCATTCAGCATCGCGTTCAGGATCGACTGGAAGGGATCACCGACAGCGAATATGAGAGCTTGCTGGACGTCGCGCTCGGGCTGACCGACAAGGCGATCGCCACACGGCGTGGTCTTTCCACCCGCGGTGCGCAGGCGCGCATCCGTCATTTATACGAAAAGCTTGGCGTCGCCGTGCCCGAGGAGGGAGCGGGTGAGGGCGGTTCTCTGTTCAACTCGAGAACGCGGGCAATTTGCCTCGCGCTCGCGCGCGGTCTTATCAATGCCGATGCGCTGCGGCGGGCGCAGGAAAGCCTTGATGCGTGGCTTGCACAAAGCGCAACCCGGAAAGAATAGCGGGGCGGACTGTGCGAATCCACACTCCGTTCTGCGTCTTAGTGCGTAGCGGGATATTCCGCATCCGTGGCTTACTGTCGTCATAAAGATAAGAATGACGGGAGAACACCTTATGCCCTTCGTCAATATCCAGATACTCAAAGGACATTCGCAGGACCGCAAGAACGAGATCGCACGACGTGTGACCGAGGCGGTCAGCGAGGTGGCGGAGCTGCCCAAGGAAGCGATCTGGGTCGTTTTCGAGGATGTTGCCGACACGGACTGGTACGTCGCCGGAAAGACGGTCAAGGCGACGAAGAGCTGAGATATGGCGAAGAGCGCGCGCGATCCTGGTTTCGCGGATGTCGTCGGCGATGGGGCCTTGGAGACGCTGACAAGCGGACTGGGCTTCACCGAAGGTCCGGTTTGGCATCCATATGAAAAATGGCTTGTCTTCAGCGACATGCCTGAGAACCGCATGTATATCCGCCGGCCCAACGGCGTCATCGAGGACTTCCGGCGGCCGAGCCACAAGGCGAACGGCAATACACTCGACCGGCAAGGACGTCTGCTCACCTGCGAACATGCAACGAGCCGCGTTTCGCGCCTGGAGCGTGACGGTTCGACCAGCATCATCGCCACGCACTACAAGGACAAGGAGCTGAACAGCCCGAACGACATCGTCGTCGCGACGGGCGGGGCGATCTATTTCACCGACCCGACGTTCGGCCGCATGGAATATTACGGCGTGTCGCGGCCGCAGGATCTCGCCTTTCAAGGCGTGTATCGGGTCGACCCCGACGGTTCGAACCTGACCCTGCTTGTCGATGATTTCGCCCAGCCGAACGGGCTTTGTTTCTCACTTGATGAATCGCGTCTCTTCATCAACGACACGGAGCGCCAGCATATCCGCGTCTTCAACATCTCGCCTCGGGGCGAGCTGTCGGGAGGCGCGGTGTGGGCCGAGACGAAAGGCGACGGACCGGGCGCGCCCGATGGCATGAAGATCGATAGCTGCGGCAATGTCTATTGCTGCGGACCGGGCGGCATCCATGTCTTCGACCCGTCGGGTCATGCGCTCGGCATTATCCGCACGCCGGAGCCGACTGCCAACTTTGTCTTCGGTGACGATGATTTGAAGAGCCTTTATATTACAGCTTCGAGTTCGCTGCATAGACTGAGGGTGCGCGTGCCGGGGTTGAGACTGTTCTGAAGTCCGGGAAGCCGGCTAGCAGGAATGGCCGCCGATGGAGGATCGGCGCCACGGATGCCTCGGCATCCGGATGACGGTTGCCGGAGGGCCGGAACCGGGGGAATAGCCTTTCGCTCAATGCGAACAACTTGGGAGGATTGAAATGCATAAAATTTTCGTACTCGCCGGCCTTGCAGCACTGCTTGCATCGGGCACGGCTTTTGCTGATACCAGCGGAAAGAAGATCGCCTTCTCGAACAACTACGCCGGCAATTCCTGGCGCCAGGCGATGCTGAAGAGCTATGACATTGTCACCAAGAAGGCCGTTGCCGATAAGATCGTCGGCGCCGCCGATGTCTTCACGACGGCGGATCAGGAGGTGCCGACCCAGGCAGCTCAGCTTCAGAACCTGATCCTGCAGGGATATGATGCCATCGTCATCAATGCGGCTTCGCCGGACGCGCTGAACGGCGCCGTCAAGCAGGCCTGCGATGCAGGTATCGTCGTCGTTTCCTTCGATGGTATCGTGAACGAGCGCTGCGCCTATCGTGTCGTCGTCGACTTCGAGGACATGGGCAAGCAGGAAATCGAGCAGATGAAGAAGCTCCACCCAAATGGTGGAAACCTGCTTGAAATCCGCGGGCTGGCAGGCACATCCATCGACGATTCCATCCACAAGGGTTTGCAGGAGGGCGTCGCCGCTCATCCGGAATTCAAGATCGTCAGCTCGGTGACGGGCAACTGGGACCAGACGACCGCACAGAAGACCGTGGCGACGGTCCTGCCTTCTCTGCCGGAAATCATTGGCGTCGTTACGCAGGGCGGCGACGGCTATGGTGCCGCGCAGGCCTTTGCGGCAGCCGGCAAACCGCGTCCGACCATCATCATGGGCAATCGGCAGGACGAGCTGCAATGGTGGAAAGAGCAGAAGGCCAAGGATGGTTACACGACCTGGTCGGCTTCGATCGCACCCGGCGTCTCGACGCTGGCCTTCTGGGTAGCGCAACAGGTGCTCGATGGCCGCAAGGACATCCCGCACGATCTTCTGGTACCTTATCTCGCGTTCACTCAAGATGATTTCGAGAAGCATCTGGCGGACATCCCGGCTGGTAGCGTCGCCACCACCGAATACACGCAGGACGATGCGATGAAAGCTATCAAGGCCAACATCAAGTGATGATGCCAGTACCGGCTGAGGACACCCGGCCCATTGTCAGCCTGAGCGGCGCCGAAAAGCATTTCGGCGCCGTGAGGGCGCTTGATGGCGTGGATTTCCAGGTCAATCCCGGCGAATGTGTCGGGCTTGTCGGCCACAACGGCGCCGGCAAGTCGACGCTCATGAACATGCTCGCGGGAACGTTGACGATCGACCGCGGCCGGATGACGATTGCTGAGACGCTCGAGGAGCATTACTCGGTTGCCAGGGCACAAAAGGTCGGAATTCGCTGCGTCTTCCAGGAGCTTTCGCTTTGCCCCAATCTCTCGGTCGCTGAAAACACCCGGATCAATCATCCTGCGTTGCGTGGCTTCGGCTGGCACCAGCGTGCCGCTTCGCTGATCACCGCCAGCCTCGACGAGATATTTCCCGGCCATGGCATCGATGCTTCCGATGTCGTGGCGGATCTATCGATCGGCCGACGCCAGATGGTCGAGGTTGCCCGGGCTTTCACGGTAACGGAGGATCCGCTGAACCTCGTCATTCTGGACGAGCCAACCTCTTCGCTCGATGCCCATACTGCCGGACAGCTGCTTGCCTTCGTCCGGCGGTTCGTGGCGGGGGGAGGAAGTTGCATCCTGATCTCCCATGTGCTCGGCGAAGTGCTGCAGAACGCAGACCGGATCGTCGTCATGCGCGACGGCAAGGTCGTTGCAGCCGACGCGGCCCGCGCGTACGACCGTGACAGGCTGGTCGCCACCATGGGCGGCGCCGCGCACCGGGAAAAGATTGCGGCGCAGGCGGTTGCGTCCGTCCAACCGGCGGGCGCCGCGCGCGTGAGGGCGCAGCCCGCCCGGCAAAAGGACGGCACGGAACTCGTCGCCCGGGCCGGCTCGATCATCGGCCTTGCCGGGCTTGCAGGCCATGGGCAGACCGATTTGCTGCTTTCGATATTCAAAGCAGCCAGCCGCCGGACAGCCCGTATCGAGGTGACGGCACCGGTGGCGCTTGTTGCCGGAGACCGGCAATCGGATGGCATTTTTCAGCAGTGGTCGATTGCCGAGAACATCGGCATCCGCTCGTTGAAGCGGCTGCGCGACAGGTTCCTGATCTCGTCGAAACGCGAAGCCGAGTTGGCCGATACCTGGAAGAACCGCATTGGCATTCGCACGCCGGACGTGAGCAACAATATCCTGTCGCTTTCAGGCGGAAACCAGCAGAAGGCACTTTTTGCGCGTGCTCTCGGTTCGGATGCGGATATCATCCTGATGGACGATCCGATGCGCGGCGTCGATATAGGCACCAAGCTCGAGGTCTATGATCTTATCCGCCAGGAGGCGGCGAACGGCCGTACCTTCATCTGGTATACGACCGAGACGGAAGAGCTCGACAATTGCCATCACGTCTATGTCTTCAAGAACGGCCGCATCGTCGCCAACCTGACGCGTGACGAGCTGACCGAGGAGAAGATCATTCAATCCTCCTTCGCCGAGGTGCATTAAGATGACTTTTGCTTCACTCGACAGTTCCGTCACGCGCCCGGCCCGCAATAGCGCCGGCAGGACGAGGGCCTTGCGCGCCATGCTGCCGGCGCTGTCGCTCGCGCTCGTGCTGATGGCGATCGCCTGGCTCAATCCGCGCGCGATTACCTATTTCGGCTTCAGTCTCATGCTGAACCTCGCTATTCCGATTGCGCTTGCGACCATCGCGCAGATGTTCGTGATCGCCGGCAACGAGCTCGATCTTTCGATCGGCACTTTCGTCGGTTTCGTCGGCTGCGTCACTGCGACTTGGCTGCGCGATGCGCCGCTTCTCGGCATCGTCATCCTGCTTGGATCCATCGGTAGCTATGCATTGCTCGGCGCACTGATCCACCTGCGAAACCTGCCATCGATAGTCGTGACGCTGGGCATGAGCTTCGTTTGGCAGGGGCTGGCGATCCTGGTCCTGCCGAAGCCGGGCGGCAAGGCGCCGGACTGGCTGCAGGCGATCACATCCTTCAAGCCGCCCTTCGTTCCCTTTCCAATCGTTGCTGCCGTGGTCATCGCGCTGATCGTCTATTTCGGTCTGATGCGCACCTCCTATGGCGTGATACTGCGCGGTTCGGGTGGCAATCCGGCGGCACTTGCACGCGCCGGGTGGTCACTGTTGCGCACCAAAGTCACGCTTTTTGCGCTTGCCGGCTGCTTTGGCGTCCTCTCGGGACTGACGCTGATCGGTATCACGTCGTCGGGCGATGCCAATATCGGCAATGGCTATACGCTCTTGTCGATCGCAGGCGTCATTCTCGGCGGGGGCGAATTCATGGGCGGGCGCGTATCGCCGATCGGTGCCGTCATAGGCGCGTTGACGCTGGCGCTCGCGGCATCATCGCTGCTTACCTTCATGCATATTCCGCCGGATTGGCAGGTCGCGGCAAACGGTGCGATCCTCATCATCGTGCTTGCGGCGCGTGCTCTCATCAGCCGCAAGGAGGCCTAACATGGCGCATTTGAAGGCTCTTGCTGCCAAGCCCTGGATCTGGTCCTTCATCGGCGCATTGGCCGCCTGGGTGGCGACGATCGCTTTCACCGGCGGCTATGGTGCCGGCGGTATGATCACGGCAGCACTCTCGCTTGCCGTTTTCATGGTCATCGTCGGTATCGGCCAGATGTTCGTCATCACGCTTGGCCCCGGCAATGTCGATCTCTCGCTGCCGGCCAATATTGGCCTTGCCAGTGCCGTTGCAATGAAGACGATGGATGGTCAGGACAGCATGATCGTTATCGGTCTGCTGGCGGCGCTCGCAAGCGGCGCTGCGGTGGGCGCCGCGAACTATCTGCTGATCTGGGCCTTGCGCATCCCGCCGATCATCGCGACACTGTCGGCAAGCTTCATCATCCAATCGATCGACATCAGCTATGGCCGCGGATTGCAGATCAAGCCGCCGCCTGGCTTTGCCGAGTTCACCAACATACAGATCCTAGGCTTCCCGGTACTGGCGATGTTCACGGTCCTCTTCGCGCTCGGCGCTTCGATTGCCCTGAACCGCATGATCTACGGCCGGTCCGTCCTGGCAATCGGGCAGAACATCCGCGCCGCGTGGCTCGCCGGCGTGAATGTCGGCCGAATCCGCTTCTTGACATATACCCTGTCTGGCATGCTCGCAGGATTGAACGGCGCGCTGCTGGCCGGCTATTTCCGCGGTGCCAATGTCGATATCGGCAATGAATACCTGCTGTCGTCCATTGCGGTGGTCGTCATCGGCGGCACGTCGGTGGCCGGCGGCAAGGCGAATGTTCCGGGCATTTGGGGTGCGGCGCTTTTTCTCGTCCTGCTGCTGACGATGCTGAACACCTTCGGCGTCAGCGCAGGCATACGCCTGCTGCTCACCGGCCTCATTATCGTCGGCGTCATCACCGCAGCGGGTGGCCAGAAGGCGGCACGGTGAGGTGCTGTTGTCGTTCGGCAGTGAACCGATACGTTCAAGGGGCATACCACGCGAGTAAAGCGCTGAAAGAGCGTTGACAAAGGCATCGCGGCCCCGGTCGAAGTTCCATAATAGAACGTTATGCGCTGAAGGACGCTTTATTAAGGACTTCGCGGCAGTTGTTTATGGGCCGACGGTTCAGATCGAATCAACGCTTGGTGCTCTAAGTGGCCCACTGCCGCACGTTACCAAAGGAAGATATTTTTGTATCATTCGCCGAATAGGATGGTGCCATAATCGGTGGCGCCATGCAGGATATGAATGATGACCACCTTAGCACCTGCAACGCGGTAGAAGATCAGGTAGTTGCCGTGAACGCGTCGGCGAACACCATAGTGTTCATAGCGGGGGACTGCGGCGAAGCCATTCGGATTGTCGACGAGACCTTCACAACTACTCCGCAGTTCCCGGAGGAATGAAACGGCTCGCTGGGGATTGTGCTCGGCAATATTGTCGCCTATCTGCTCAAGATCTCTTTAGGCTTCCGTGGAAAATTCAAGGATCATGCCAATTTGTCGGCCTTTTCAGCCAGCGTCCGATACTTTGCGTCGAGGCGGTCGAAGACATCGCTCGCTGGCTTAGTCCGACCAGCGTCCGCTTCGGCAATACCGCGCAGGATGGAAGCATCCATCGCGGCGAGCCTGGTCTCGCGATCCTGGACCAATCGCACGCCTTCACGCAAGACTTCGCTTTTCGAACCGTAGCGCCCTGTGTCAACGAGTTGCTGGATATAGCTTTCGAGCTGCTTTCCGAGATCGGCGCTGATCATTCGGTCCTCCATCTAGTGCAATGGCGGAAAGATAGACGATTTATCAACTATTATCAAGGGCGAGTATTATTTTGCAGATGTCCAGTGCCGCCATTCCTTCCTTCCTTCCAGATTATTTGGCCCCTCGTTATCTAGTTCGGCCACCTTGAACTGACCGGCTGGACACATCTGTTTTCGAAAACGAGCGTGTCCTATGTAACTTGGCTGCCTTTGCGATGCGAAATGAAGCTAGCATAACTACTGGGTCGGCAGTTCATATCTCATCACGAGCTAAGCTACAGCAATTGTCTCAGATTGTGCTTGCGCGAAGGGGATTGATAAATTCAATCCTCTGAAAATCTCGCTCGTTAACGGTCACAACAATGCAGTCATTGGATTGAGCGACCGCAGCCAAGATCATATCCAAGGCACTTCATGGGCGGCCTGTCGCCTTCCCATGTGCCATTAGCTCTCCCCAGATGAGGGCTGCCTTTGCATCGAATGCGAGGATGCGGCCGGCAAAAAGCGCTTGTGGCCCTTCATCACCCGCAAACCACGTCTCAAGAGTGGCTCGCTTTTTACCCGCGGGCTTCTCCAGTATCCCTCGGTGTATCTCGGCGACGGTAAGCGATGCGATAAACAAATCATCGTCGGCCTGATCGGCCATCCAAGACAGCAGTGACGCTGACGGTACGGATTTTGTGATATTGCTGAGGATGTTGGTGTCGAGCAAATAACGCATTACAATTCGATCTTGCGACCTTCTTCGCGTGAACGGGCCGTGTCGAGATCGGCTCCGACCAGCGGCGATCGGCGGAGCGCAGCGAAAATGCCACCTTTTTTAGGCGGCTCTCCAGCGAGAGTTTCGCTGACAATGTTACGCAGATTGGCTGCTTCCGGGCCGTCATCTGCCAATCGGCGCGCAAGTAATCTGATTAAGTCGCGATCACTATCACGTCCGAGGACTTCAAAACGAGCAAGGCTGCGGTCGACCAAGCGGCTCCGATAATTCTGAATTGCGCGTGTTTGAGAGCTGGCCATTTAAACCTCCGGATATTCCCAGTAAAATATCCAGGCGCAATCCTATCTGCAAGCCGTGTATGGTGCTTAGGTCTTGCCTTCTGCTGGCGGCCATTTAAAAAACAGAGTTTATGATGTGTAAACGGATCATTTTTGTCCTAATGATCCGTATTTATGTCTTTTTCGTTGACCTAGTGCCTAATGTTGAGATAGGTAGCCCTACTCCACGGAGAACGGTTGGTTCGGTAGGATGGCGCGGTCTGAGTCACAATCCTTGCTGGAAATCGGGCAGTTGCTCAAGGCTACACGTAAAGGCCGGCAATTGACCCAGGAGCAGGTTGCCGACGCGGCGGGTATATCACGTCCCCGCTATCGCGAGATCGAGGCCGGAAGCAGTGCTGCACGCACGACGACCCTGATCAACATTGGCCGCGCTCTCGGGCTCGAATTGATGCTCATACCGCAAGCTATGGTTCCTGCTGTTGGCGCGCTGCTGCGGCCGCATGACGATCTCGACGATCTCCCGGCATTCCTTGCTCATCCGGACGGAGATGAGGATGCCTGAGGCCTCATCTGATCCGAGATCCATTCCTTCGCTCGACGTGCTGCTGAACGATGTGAAGGTCGGCACGATCGTTAGGACGCCCGGCGACTTCAACGCCTTCAGTTTGGAGGATAGCTATCGCGAGACGGGCGGCTTTCCGGTGCTTAGCCTGTCTTTTCGCGCAGCCACTGGCGGCTTGCGTAAGGACCCGAAACCCGTCGCCCGCGCGTTGCCAGCGTTCTTTGCCAATCTGCTTCCCGAAGACAAGCTGCGCGAGGCGATGGAAAAGCACCACGCGGGGAGTGTTCGCGCCGGAAACGATTTCGACTTGCTCGTCGCGCTCGGGTCGGATCTGCCTGGCGCCGTCCGCGTTGTGCCGAGCGACAGATCGGTTGCGCGCCTCGACAACCCTCCTGCTCCCAAGCCTAAAGCCCGGTTCTCACTTGCTGGCGTTCAGATGAAGCTCTCTGTGATCAAGAACACGGGGAAGGGCGGCGGACTGACATTGCCTCTTGGCGATGACCAGGGATCCTACATCGCCAAGTTTCCCTCGACCTCGTTTCCCGGCGTGTCGGAAAACGAATTTGCCAATCTCGCATTGGCCGAAGCGATCGGCATGGACGTGCCGGAACGCGAACTCGTCGAGCAATCGGAGTTCGAGGGTATCCCGGAGGAGTTCGAGACGCTGTCGGATGGAAAAGTCCTGCTCGTCAAACGCTTCGATCGTTGCGCAAACGGCGAGCGGATCCATATCGAGGATTTCGCGCAGGTGTTCGGCGTCTATCCTTCGCGAAAATACGAAGGCGCCGCCTACCATGACATCGCCGTAGCCCTGAACGTAGCCGTTTCGTCCGCTGCTGCCCTCGAGTTCGTCCGCCGGCTGGCTCTGGCGGCCATTACCGGCAATGGCGACATGCACCTGAAGAACTGGTCGTTGATCTATCGCGAGGCGGGCGACAAACCGCAGCTCGCGCCAGTCTATGACGTTCTCTCGACGGTCCCATACATCCCGGCGGATGCCATGGCTTTGTCGCTCGCCGGCGAGCGGTCTTTCAAAGCGCTGAACGTGCCGCGGTGGAAAGCCTTCGCCAATCGAGCACGGCTGCCGGATGCAGCCGTGCTCAAAGTGGTGGTCGATACAGTCGAACGGGTGAACGGATTTTGGTGGTCGCTGCCGGAACGTGATGTCGTCCCGGCGAAGGTTCTCGAACGTATCGATACCCATGTAAGGCTGATGACGCCGATCCTTGGCACGTGCGCGAAGTAGAGAGCTTGGCCGAGTGGTTGCCGCCCTGTCTTGGCTCGTTTGCCAATTCTCCTGGCGCGTCTTCGCTCGTTGCCAGAGAGCATTGTCGACAATTCTAAGCGACAGCACTTCCTGCACGACATGGTGCTCGGCCGCGTTCCCCCTTGAGATCCGACGTTCTGTCACGGGATTTTTCCGATAAGCGAGGCGGTTGAGGACGATCAGTCCGATATAGGCATGATTGTTCAGAATGCCGCTGCCGCGGTTACGATGACCGCGAATTGCGGTTCCCTGCCAAGGTCGACCGCGCGGACCGGGTACACCGCGTGCATTGAATTCGTTAGCGATCCTTACCGGGCTCATGCCGTCCGCGTACCGCCCAAAAAACCAGACGATGGTTGCCGCCTCATCAGTATCGCTCGACCGCAGACCGCGCACGGGCTCCCCGCTATCGTCGCACTCGGTAACCGTAACAGATCCCGCCAGGCACCCGGCCATGCTTGGCGACGGTGCCCTCGCGTGCGGTAGCGAACCGCTTCGAGCACTTCCTGACTGACTGCCCTTAGCCCAGTTCCATTGACGACACCGCTGCAGCGCCGTGCACTATCCACATTTCGACATCATGAAACTGTAGGATCTTGAGAATGCGAGCGCTGTGCTCAAGGTCGCGAGAAGGGCGATCGAGAGTGAGGCAGAGGAAGACGTCATAGGCGCCGATGTTCGACCTCGCCAACGCGGCCTGGAGGCCGGGCCGCGTATCAAACGACGAGCCGCTGCCACAGGCATCGACGAAAGTGTCGGCCAGATGCCAACCTTGTCGCAGAACGAATTCTTTTCCGAGATCGACCCGCGTTTCGATCGAGGTGGGGTTTTGTTGATCTCTTGAATAACGCGCGTAAAGCACGACCCGCTGAGGGCATGCATAATGACCGATCTCCCTAATTTGAATCGCGGCCACCATGGTAGAGATCAAGTATGGGATTCGGGGTTTTCATTCACCGCACAGATTCGATCTACGACGACAGCCCGGCTGAACAATATCAGTTTCCGAGCCAGTATCTCGGTCGCGTTCAAGCCTGCGTCGGTGACTGGATCATCTACTACGAGCCGCGAAAGGTGACAGCGACGCGCGGATATTTCGCCGTGGCTAAAGTTGCACAGGTCATTCCCGATCCCGAAGCGTCCGGAATGTATCTGGCGCTGATCGAACCCGGCAGCTATCTCGATTTCGTCAACGCTGTTCCCTTCAGCGGTCCAGATGGTGTGATCGAGCGCGGAGTGCTGAACGAGCAGGGGCGGATTTCGGGACGGGCGCAAGCAGTCCGTGCGGCCGATTTCAGCGGTAGACTTCAATAGCATTCTGTCGATTGGCCTGGCAGAGGATCAACCGGAACTGCCGCGATCGGCTGTTTCGCCGATTGATCTTGCAAGCCTACGACAAACGATGCGCGATAACAGGTTTGAAGCTGATTAACGGCGGCGGCAGAGCCGAGGTCGATGCGGCCATATTCGCGCCGTTGAAGCCAACGGCCCGGACATTCTGTCAAATGGCATCGCGCTGTCTGGCACGGCACACTGGATGTTTGATCGCGGACTTATCGGCTTGTCGGACGACTTGGAGGTTTTGGTTTCGCGTCACGCAAACGACCGCGACAGCATCAATGGTCTCATCAACAAGACCGGTCGAGCGATTGTGCCGGCAGGGGTTCACCAGCGCCCTCATCCACAGTTTCTGAAATGGCATCGCGAGAATACGTTCAAGCAATAACACGTCGCTAGTTCAGATCCTTTCAAGACTGATGGATGGAGCGATCCCATCGCTGCTCCGGTTATTGAGTCCAAATTAGAGCAAAGACTCATTAAAAGATGAGTTGCCAGTCGCCCATGTATCGTACGACATGGAAGTTCCATAATAGAGCGATATGCCGAAGCGGGGACGTGGTCGCTCAACTACGGGTTTTATCAATTGCCTCTCGCCCGATTTCGCGGCGACTGTTCAGAACTCGGATGATTTCCACAGCGTTGCCGACAATGCGGTACAGGATGAGGTATTTTCCGGCGATTAGATGCCTGATTTCTGGCGCTATGTCGTCGCGAGCAACACCCGAATAGGGATGCTGTGCCAATTGGCGCCAGCGTGCCTCGATCGCATCAAGGATGCGATCGGCTGCAACGATATTCTCGGCAGCGATATAGCTCCAGATATCGATCAGGTCCTCATCGGCGCGAGCCGTACGGATGATCGATAACATCGTCAGCCGCGTTTAGACGAAGTTTCAAGGCGCTGACGCGCAGCTATTTTCACGTCGTCCATCGTTGCCAGGGAACTCGGACCACTATCGATTCCCTCTTGGGCGAGTACGCGCAAGTCCTCGATCGTATACCCCAGTAGATCCCGCCGCTCTTTCCATTCACGCACGGCATCGCGGATAGCCTCGCTGGTGGATGCGTATTCTCCGGCCTCCACGGCGGTTCTCACGAAGCCAGCCATCTCCGGTGTAAGCGCGATTGTCATCTTCTCGACTGTTGCCATCTGGACTCCGTGGTATATCGTAACGGTATGCGAATAGCACACCGATTGCAAGTGGTGTCGCCTTTACGGCAAGGTCGAAGGTTCGAATTCTTTCAAGGCGAAGACGGGGAGCTTGACGGCTTAGTCCGGACTATGCCGCTTCCCATACTTGATTGAGAATCTTGGCGGCCAGAGCAGCCTTGTCTTGCGGCAGGAAGCGACCGTAGTGCTGTTGCACAACATCGGGCGTGTCCTGGATAGCGTAGTCGCCTGCTCGTATGAGCCTGTCTGCTTTAATATGTGAGTTGCGAGAATGTCGCGGAGATTGTGCGGTCCATGCGGCAACAGGCCTTTGATCGCACCACGTCCAGTGGAGGGATTATAGATCCCTTAACGCTGGATCACGGTTCGCCATGCTTCGAAGAAGGTGGTGGAGTTGTAGGCTGCGTCGAAACTTGTCGTCTTCACCGTTTTGACTAAGAGAGTACGTGGACGTTCGCGCCACAAAATGCGCCTTGCTTAAATAAAGGGCTCGGCCGATACCGAGTTATGTCTTGTTCGTAATCCAGGTATCGCTTTCGTGGCTTTGCCGCGACGATCGCTGCCGGCGACAGGTACTCGCCACTCGCTCGTAGGATTTAAATGCGTGCTGCAGGTGTCGAGTGGGAAGAGATCAAGTCACTACGACGTTGAAGAGCACAGTCGATCAGACGATAGCTATCGCGAAGTCATCCAAGATTTGCGCCACTTCATTTCGAAAATCCAGCAGCGGTCCGGCGGCGGTTACCCTTAGTTTTGTAAGCGCGCGATCGAACAGGACAGCATTGGTTTCGCCATTCAACCGAGAATCGTAAATCATTCAATCGAGTTTCTCGTCGTGAAGCCAGAGTGCTCTTGACCATTGCTGTCCAAGTTCATGCGAAGCGGCACGGGCAGCATCACCGCATCCGCAGCATACCGTCCGAGCGCAGGTCCGCGAGCCGAACAGGTTCAATGGTCGCGACAGAGGCGCAGGACACCTCCAGAAGTTCCCCCATGCTGGCAGGGAAGGTGTCCTTTGATCCGACTGCGCGCTCGCGCAAGATCGCTTCTGCGAAGCACACCTTGATGCTGCTGCCGATATAAACGACGCCGAAACGATAAGGAGGAGTTAGGGCAATTTCAGGATCACTGAAGCGGCTCGATCCGAAGCCGTAGCCAAGCGGATCGGGATACGGGCTTCGGTAGAGCCGGTACCAGGATGCCACAGCGGTCAGTTCATGAATCACCAGTTCGCGCGAACCAAAGTCGGTTGGCGGAAGCAAATTCGATGAGATGCTCAGGAGAAATCACCTTGGCCAATCGAGCGTGCGGCTCCCACTGCATCTTTAATCCTGCCGGCGCGCAGCATTTCGAGACCTGTTCGGCCGCCAAGGCTACCGCTTTCCTGCAAAAGGAACCGATATACCGCCCAAGGGTGCCCGTTCAAAGCTTCAAATAGTTGCGCGAGACCACCAAGCAGTTGGCCGTCATCCCCGATCTGCCATTTTGGAAACCGCACGCCTCGCTTCGCTCCTTCGAGCCCGAGAACCTCGTGACGCTTGCGCTTTTTGTTCACCGTCTCGCGAGTGGAGCCGATCTCATCGGCAAACTCGTCTGCAGACAACATCTCGGGGCGCTTAAGGATCTCAGCGACGCGCTCACTCCCGCGCTGCCTAGCAGCTGCAAGGGCTATATCCAGAGCGTCCCTTTGTGGTGTCATCTCTTCAATCTCGATTTCGGGTTCTTCGTCCGAGGATCGAATGACATATGTCACACGAACCGTGCCGCCTGTGTTCTTGGCGCGTATGACACCCTCGGAAACGCCAGAAAGCACTCTCGCAGCGGTCGCACGGGCCGCTGCTTTTTTCTCAAAGAGTTGCTCCCATTTACCGGCATATCCGGTAATTGGATTGCCGCGACGCTCGGTGCGCTTGCGGGAACCACCTTTCTTATCGGTCATGGCCATAGGCACCTCCGCATAGAATATGGAGTATTTCGTCAACTTCGTCAGCCAGTTCGATCAAACTTGAGGGCGAAGAGATGACATGCCGCATAATGCAGTTTCTGCAAATAACCGTTGAAGTGTCAACGACTTCGGTTTGGCAGCCCTGTTGCCGAAGGTTCAAATCTCTTCAAGGCGACAATAAGAGACATCTTGCGAAATCGACCGGCGCCTGTCGATAACCGAAACGGCCGGCCTAATAAGCCAATGGATTTGGAAGCTTTCCTGATCTCTTCGACGTCACTCAGAAAGATGGTGCCAGCTGGAGAGCTGGTCGCAGGCGACGCAAAAAGTCGTCGCCGGTGGTTCGCCCCCTATCGAGATCCTCGTCAAGGATTTTGACAATCTTTGCCAAAATTGACTATAATCTCTGTGAAGAGAGGCCGACAATGGCGACAATGAATGTATCCCTGCCAGAACCAATGAAAGACTGGGTCGAGGCGCAGGCGAAGACGGGACGGTATTCCAATGCGAGTGACTACGTTCGCGATTTGATCCGACGTGACCAGGCGCGGAATGACAAAATCGCCGCCATGCAAAGCTTTGTTAACGCCGGGCTCCGGAGCGGGGTTGGAACCCGGTCGAAGGATGAGCTGTTTGCTGAGGCTGAGGCTCGTGTCAATAAATCATGAGCTACAGGCTTTCTGTCGAGGCGGAAGAGGACATCATCGCGATCGCAGAGAAAGGGGTGCGTATGTTCGGCGCACAGCATGCGCGTCGTTACCACGATGACCTTTTTGCTTTACTGGACTTGCTCGCTTATAATCCACGTATAGCGCGCGAAAGAGTTGAGATTGAGCCGCATGTCAGAGTTCATCCCGTCGAAGCGCACCTGATCGTATACCGGATAGCGGAAGATGAAACTGTTTTCGTCATACGCATTCGGCACGGGAATGAAGATTGGGTAAACGATTCATTGTAGCGCGTGAACCTCTTTTTGTCGGCGCGCGACTGGTTCGATTCTACTCAAGAGCTTAAGAGTAACCCGAGTAAGTGAGGTCGACCCGAAACCTGCCATCGCGTTTGCCATTCATCTGCATTACTTTTAGGCTGAAGATGGAGATAGCTATGGCCGCAAACGCACTCGTCCAAACCCGTATCGTCGAGCGGCAGCCCGCTTAAAAGTGGATGCACGCCAATCGTGAAGTTTAACTGGTCCGCGCTCGCGTCATGAGATCGCGACGTCATTTTCACATATATCGAGGCAGATAATCCTTAAGCCGCTGTCCTCGTCGATGAACGTGTCGTCGCTGCCGCTCGTCGTCTGATTGATTTTCCGGTCGCATTGGCAGAATTACTGGCACGCGCGAACTGGTAGTCATTGGCACGGCGTATGTCGCGGCGTACGCGGTAGTGGAATCATCTGTTCGGGTTCTTCGCGTCCTCCATGGGGGCAGGAATGGCCCGACACGTTGCCAACTGGCTCGACTTCGAGCTCGATGTTTGAAATCCACGGGTCGGTGGTTCGAACTGGTTTAGGGCGTGAGATGATCATTCCAGTGGCCGACGTCATGCGACCCGAGTTCCGTTTCATTTCGACTCGGCATCCGAGAAAGGGATCCTCAACCCAATCTCGTAACCTAGTGCGGTCTTGCGCCGATCAATAACGGCTCCGAGCTGCCGGGCAAAGGCATCGACGAGCTTTACGCCAATTCCCTTGGGCCGTTCGATGTCGGTAAGCTGTGCTGGGCCCTCGCCCTCATCACCGACAACAACATGCAGAGTGCCGGCGGAAAGTACCAGAGAAACTCGGCAGGACGGACCGGCATACTTTATGGCATTCGTCACGAGCTCGTTTATGATGAGTGCGAGTGGTATTGCCATTTCCGCCGTGACGACAACATGCGCTGCATCGCAGACGATGGTGTCTTCAGATCCATGAGAACGCCCGATGTCTTGCAGCAGAGCGGGGATGAAGGTGGCCAATTCGACCCTTGTTGGGTCGTCGTGGGCATAGAGACGCTCGTGGACCGCCGCCACCGCCATAACGCGCGTTACCGCTTCCCGCAGGACGTCTGCGGTCGCCTCGCTCTCGGCATGCGGAATCTGAAGCTGCAGGATGCTCGCCACGATCTGAAGGCTGTTTTTTACGCGATGGTTTACTTCCCTGATCAGGAAGTCTTTTTGCCGGACCTGAGCCTCAAGCCTCTCCTTTTCTCTCTCTAGCTCAGACTTTTCGTTGATCTCCCGCAGGTGCGCCAGCTCTTCGAACAGCCACGCCCATTTCGAGGCGTCCGGCTTGCCTATCGACGAGAAGCAGCTGTCCGAGTTCGTCGTTTGCGCGGAGAAGCTCCTTCACGTCCGCCTCGAATTCGAGTTCGGGATGGACCATTGTCCAGTAGTGAGCCGTGCGGATTAACGATAAGAAGAGCATGAGGTGCTCAAGACGACTTGCGTCGAGAGTATCGCGGAGTTGGTTTCTGACGGGCTCTGATTTTCGCGGGTCTACGAACAGGGATGTCGCTGCGACGATCACCAATTCTTCGTCATCTGTTCCAGGCTCTGGCCATCCACTACCAGGAGCACGGGCCTTCAGACCGGTGACTACTCCGTCAGCATCGCGCTCCCAAGGAGGCACGAGCTTGAGTAACTTCGTCATGCTTTCGATGCGCGCGTCATAGCTGTGGTTAGGATCGGCGACAAGAAACGCACAATGCCTGGCAACGCAGTATCTCACCTCACAGAAGCGCGAGAGGTACACGAAAAGCCGGTCCTTGAAAGGCGAGGGGACCGGATTGTCCATGTAAGCTTGCTTGGCGAAGGCCCAAAGTGCTTGAACCACCTCAGGTGCCTCGGGTGCCGGCGCGAAGAAGTTCGGAACCATTCCCATCCGGCTTTCGACGTCCCTGGGGTAGGTTTCTGTCGATGGTAGAAGTATCCACGGACTAAATTTTCCGGCCGCGTTCTTGGTCGAGCCAAGTTATCGCCAGATATTCCAGATTCCAAGTTCGTTTCAGTGCACTAGTCTAGAATGGCAGCTCTGTCGGCGCAGCGCTTCCCCAAGCCATCAATCTCAAGGTCGAGACGACCTGCTCATGGTTGTACGGCTTGGGAAAGAAGACCGTTCGAGCAGGGATGACGCTGTCGTCAAGCCGAAAGTGACCAGAGGTGATGACGATCTCAATCGGCGGCCAGCGATCACGGATGGCTGCGGCCAGTTTCAGGCCATTCATGGAACCAGGCATGTCAACGTCGGTGAAGACGATCGTGATGTCTGTCCGCGCTTCGAGGATCGCGATCGCCTCGTCCGCGTCGCGGGCTTCTACGGCGTCGAAACCGCCGTCTTCGACCATTTCCAAGGCCATCATCCTCAAAAGCGGCTCGTCCTCGACAACGAGGACAGCCTTGCGATCAGGCTCTTTAAACTGTCCCATCGTGCTATTCCGTATGCTGTATCTGTGAGAGGCCAGCCGTCATCATGGCCTTAAACCCGGAAGCGGCATAACTCGTCTCGACGCCGCCCGTTCCGATCAGGCCCATGCGGATGAGTTTGGAACCGAACCCCTTCCGAGACGGTTCTCGCACCGGCGGTCCGCCTGTCTCCTCCCACTTGAGAGTGAATGCCGGCTGATCCTCGGTCTGTGTCACGCTCCAGTCGAGCTTCACCCGACCAACGTCATTGGACAGCGCGCCGTATTTCAAAGCGTTGGTTGCAAGCTCGTGCAGAACGAGAGATAGGGACAGCGCACCCTTTGGCCCGATCTGGATGTCGGGACCACTGACATCAAGGCGCTCACTGGGGACCAGCCTTTGAAGCGTGGAAGCGATCAGCGACTTGATCGGCGCCGTGTGCCAGTACTTGTCGAATAGGATGTCATGGGCGGAGCTTAAGGCCTGCAGCCGGGTCTCGAGAGCTTTGACCGGCTCGCGGTCCACCACGGGTTTTAATGTTTGCATGGCAATCGCCTGGACCATGGCAAGCGTGTTCTTCAGGCGGTGGCTCATCTCCCTGTTGATGACGTTCTGCATCTCTTCCTCGGCTTTGCGGTCGGAAATGTCCATGACCGCGACAACCGCGCCCGTCAGTCTCCCGTCCGTGTCTCGCACCGCGGCGCCGTCGGCAGAGATCCAGACGTCGGTGCCATCCGGTCGTCGGTAGCGCATCTCAAGATAGTGCTCGCTTTTCTTTCCCATCGTGATCACTGCCAGCGGATATTCCTCGGGCTTCACCGGCGAGCCATCGGCATGCCAGGCGGTGAACATGTCATACTCTCCGGTCGACTGGGCACCCAGTGCATCGTGTCCGAGCAACTGTGCGAGACGCTGGTTCTGCATGACGATCCGCCCTGACGGCGCCTCGGCTAGCAAAACCCCAACGGGCATGGATTCTATGACCGTCTGCAACTCCTTTTCACGGTTGCGGATTTCCGCCTCCATGCCAAGGCGTCCTGTGACCTCAAGAAAAATTATGACGAAGTCGTCGCCGCCGAGTGGCTGGACATGACCCTCGTACCATCTGCCGATCGTACCGACCTCCCGCACGAATACTCTGGATTTCCGCCCTGCACGACGTCGGCGATCTGCGAGATCCATTCCTCTTCGATGCCGGGAAAAAGATCGCGGATGGTCTGCCCGACAGCCTGGTCGGCTGGAATGCCGACGAGCTCACCCCGGGCACGGTTCACTTCCTTGTAGCGCCAGTCCACCACCACGCCGTTCTTATCTCTGACGACCGAACCCAGGATGAAGCCTTCGGCCATCTGTTCGAAAAGCCCGCGCCAGTATGCTTCACTTTCCCGCAGGGCAACCTCGGCGCGCTTGCGGGCGGTGACTTCCGTCACAAGCGCAGCGACACGATTTTGATCGAGGCGACGGATCCGGTTCTCGAACCAGCGGCGCCCATTGTTGAAACAGTGTTGGAATGTTCGAGCAGTTCGCCGGTCCGCAGAACGTGCTCGTAGGCAGGAAGCATGTGATCCAGGGCTTCCGGCACCAGGGACGATAGCGAGACGCCGATCACCTCTTTCTCGCTGAACCCGGTGATACGCTTGAATGCCGGATTGACCTCCTCGAAGACGACGTCGATAAGCGCTCCGTTCGTGTCGCGCACGGCGCTGGCGATGTAGTAGCCTTCCTGCATCTCCTCGAAGAAGGATCGATAGCGAAACTCCGACGCTACGACCGCAATCTCCCGCTCTACGACACGGGCGAGGGACTTCAGACAATCGATGTCCCGCTTGCTCCAGTCGTGCGGCTCGGTGTCAATGGCAGCCAGAGCGCCTGCGACTTCACCGGAAGGCAATGTCACCGGTACGCCCAGATAGGCCACCACTCCGAGATCGCCGATCGCGTGATTGTCTTTGACCAGCTCGTGCGCATTTGCGTCGTGCACGATCAGCATGTCGTTTGCTTCTACGACATGCTGGCAGAACGAGTGGGTCATCGGCGTCTCGCCTTGCGACGCCCAAGGCTCTGGAAGGCCGCAGTGGCCTGCGAAAACCTGTCTGTCGTCGTCGACGATGGAGACGATTGCCACCGGAACGCCCAACATGGTCCGCACGTGGTCGGTCAAGACGCCGAACTGCTCCCGTCCGGCCCGGTCAAGGAGGCCAGACTGTTTGAGGGCAGATAGTCGTTCCAGTGATTTCAATTTCGAAAGCGCGATCATCGTGGCCTTAGATAGACGCAGCACAGTGTTTGCCGAGGTGAGGTTTTCGAACATATCTGGATTGCCCCGACATCGTTGAGGTTCCTCCCGATCTGACGGTCCTTATCGCTGCAAGTCCGCGACCTCGCGCGAACTTGGTGTTGTGCAAGCCTTCAGAAGACGGACAGCTCGAGCCAACTTGCTGATCGAGCCTGATCGCTTTACGACAAGATGCCCAACACTGCAGGATGCGATTCCATGAGCACTTCGGACGAACAGTATCGACAAATTATTGACAGCCTGAGCGCCGCTCAGGCAGCGGGCGGTGTCGGTACGTTCGTCATCGATATTCAGTCAGATATGGTCACCGCCACGCCGGAGTTCTCCAGGCTATACGGATTGGAGCACGCGCAATCTCGCCCAGCCCCCGATTTCGAGGCGGTGGTGCTTTCGGATGATGATCGCTTCGTTTCACACACTGCCACTCGTAGGGAGGGAAGCGCGGCGGCAGAGGTGGAGTACCGGATCCGCAGGGCCGACAACGGCGAGGTTCGGTGGATCGCTCGGAAGGGGAAGTTCGAGTATGATGCCGAAGGCAAGCCAGTCCGGTTCATCGGCGTCGCCCGGGACGTAACTGTCAGGAGAAACTCGGAACACAATCTCCGCAACGCGCAGCAAAAACTCGCGCTAGCACTCGAGGCAACGGGGGTGGGCACTTTCGACTACAACCTCGTGAACGACATTCTGGAATGGGACGAAAGGTGTCGCGAGCTGTTCGGGCTGACGCCAGACTCGCCCGTTTCCTATGAAACCTTCCTGCAGGGTCTGCATCCCGATGACCGGGAGAAGATCGACGCCGCCGTCAAGGCGGCTATCAGCGTCGACGGGGACGGCGAGTACGACGTCGCTTACCGGACGGTTGGCGTGGTCGACGGGACCGTTCGCTGGGTTGCGGCGAAGGGACGGACTTTCTTCGACAACGGGAAAGCCATCCGTTTCATCGGAACCGTGCGCGATGTCACGACGGCACGCCAGGAAGAACTCGCACATCGGGAGACCGAGGAACGATATAGACTGGCCAGCCGCGCAACGAACGATGCGATCTGGGACTGGGATTTCGCATCGAATTACGTTCTTTGGAACGAGGCGCTGTTTGCAGCCTACGGCCACCCGATCGAGACCGTTGCGCCAACGGGAGAGTGGTGGATCGATCACATCCACCCGGAGGATCGTCGAAAGATCGATCGGTCCATCCATACCGCTATTGAAGGTTCGGACGTCGACTGGACGGAGGAATATCGTTTCCGCCGAAGTGACGGATCGTATGCGCCAGTTCTGGATCGGGGCTACATAATAAGGGACGATCATGGTAAGCCCCTGCGCATGATAGGCGCGATGCTCGACCTGACGCAGGTGCGAGACGCTGAGGCGGCACTTCGCGAAAGCGAGTTGCGTTATCGCAGCCTCTTCTCATCGCTTGACGAAGGTGTGTGCATCATCGAGTTCCTCGACGGGCCGACAGGGCCTCTCAGTGACTACGTCCATCTGGAATACAACGAGGCTTATGTTCGGCACGCCGGCGTATCCGGCATTATCGGTAAGACCGTTCGGGAGGTTTTCCCCAAGGAAGCTGACAAGTGGATAGATTTCTACAGAACCGTCCTCGAAACGGGTCAGTCCCAAAGGCTGGAACTGCCATTCGATGAGACCGGCAAGATTTTGAGCGTCGGTGCATTTCGCGTCGAGCCACCGACACGCCGTCAGGTCGCGGTGGTATGCCAAGATATCACCGACCGTCGAAAAGCCGAGAGGGCGCTTCAGGACATCAACGAAACGCTTGAGCGCCGCGTGGCCGAGAGGACTGCCGATCGTGATCGCATGTGGCGGCTATCGACCGACATCATGCTGGTGGCCGACTTCGAGTCTTGGATCACAGCGGTCAATCCGGCCTGGAAAACCGTGTTCGGCTGGGAGGAAAGCGATCTGATCGGTCGGTCCTTCCTCGACCTTATTCATCCGGATGACAAGGCCGCAACGCTTGCCGAGGTCGAAAAACTCGGGCAGGGCGTCACGACGTTTTCGTTCGAGAATCGCTATCAGGGACGGGACGGAAGCTACCGGACGATCTCCTGGACGGCCGTTCCCAATGAAAGCTTTATTCATGCAGTCGGGCGTGACGTCACCGAGGAACGGCACGCCGCTATCGTCTTGAGACAGACAGAGGCTGCGCTTCAGCAGGCGCAGAAAATGGAGGCGATTGGCAATCTGACGGGCGGTGTGGCTCATGATTTCAACAACCTCCTTCAGGTCGTCGCCGGCAACCTTCAGCTTCTGGCCCGGGATCTGAATGGGAATGAGCAGGCCCAACGTCGGGTTTCGAATGCGCTGGCGGGTGTGGATCGCGGGGCGAAACTCGCTTCGCAGCTATTGGCCTTCGGCCGCCGTCAGGCTCTCGATCCGCGCGTCTTAAACATTGGTCGGCTCGTGCGCGGAATGGACGAGATGTTGCGCAGAACTATCGGTGAGGGGGTCGAGGTCGAAACGATCGTCTCCGGCGGCTTGTGGAACACGCTGGTCGATCCGATGCAGATCGAAAACGCAATCCTCAATTTGGCAATCAATGCGCGCGACGCGATGGACGGATTTGGCAAGCTTACCATCGAAGTTGGCAACGCCTATATTGACGATGCGTATGCGCGGCTTCATCAGGAGGTGGAGCCCGGCCAGTATGTCGCCCTCTCGGTGACGGATACTGGAACGGGCATGCCGGCAGACCTAATCGAAAAGGTTTTTGAGCCGTTCTTTTCCACGAAGCCGGAAGGCAAGGGGACGGGTCTCGGTCTCTCTATGGTCTACGGTTTCGTCAAGCAGACCGGTGGACACGTTAAGATCTACAGCGAAGTTGGGCAGGGCACGACGATCAGGATGTACTTGCCTCGTTCGACCGGCCAGGAGGATCTGCAAGTCGCGGTCACCGACGGTCCCGTCGAGGGTGGCCCGGAGACTATTCTGGTGGCTGAAGATGACGAGGGCGTTCGCGCAACTGTCGTCGAGATGCTCCAGGAACTCGGCTACCGCGTTCTGAAGGCTCCCGATGCCAGCGCCGCCCTTACAATTCTGGAAAGTGGCATGCCGATTGACATCTTGTTTACCGATGTGGTGATGCCCGGACCATTGAAGAGTGCGGAACTCGCTCGCAAGGCGAAGGAGCGGCTTCCCAACATCGCCGTCCTGTTCACCTCAGGTTACACCGAAAATTCTATCGTTCATGGTGGCCGACTTGATCCCGGTGTTCAGCTCCTCTCAAAACCCTACACCCGGGAAGCTCTGGCAAGAAAGATCCGCCATCTTCTGAACAACCAAAGGCAGACGGAAATCTCGGCTGAGCGGACCGGAAACATGGACGATCGCAACCATTACGATACCGGCGATGCCACAGGCGACCCGGCTGGAAGCCAGCGTGTGCTACTGGTGGAAGACAATGCTCTCATCCGCATGTCAGATGCGGATATGCTCGCCGATTTGGGATACGAGGTGTTAGAGGCCGAGTCGGCCGAAGCAGGATTGCAGATCCTGGAGCAGGGCGGGGTGGACATCCTGGTGACCGACCTTGGTCTTCCCGGCATGTCCGGTCAAGAGCTCGCCCGCGAAGTCCGCCGCCGCTGGCCGCATATCGGGATCGTGTTCGCGACCGGCATGAACGAGGCGCCATCTCTGGACGAGGGGCCGGCTGCCGTACTGCTGCGAAAGCCGCATGGCCCGGACGAGTTGAAAGCCGCCCTCGAAACCGTGTCGCTATAGACGTCAATGGTGGGTGTGATCTCCGCACTGCGTTTTCTCATCGCCGCCGCTTTCTTTGCGGACGCCGATCTCCCAGCTGCGGTGCGCGACGCGGCCGCCTTGCCGCCCTTCTTCCCACCCTTGTGGGCAGCCGGATGTTCGGTCTCTTGTCCGCGTCCAGGACCGCCGGGGTTCTTGCCGCCACCGTTTGAGGTGGAGATGCTGCTCGCGACCGGGTGAACCGGGAGCTTCACTAGATTTCGTCACGGATCCCGTCACGGAGATCGAATGCGAAACGGTGAGGAACTTCAGCGTTTGCTTGCCGCTCTTGTGACTTAAAATAGGAGAACGAGATAGCGAATACCGATCACGATCAGGACAAGGTGTGGGAGCTTGCCAAGGACATCGGGTTTTGCATGCTGACGACCAAGACAGGCAGCGTTCTCCTTGCCCGACCGATGTCGGCTCATGGAGAGCGTGACGAGCATGCGTTCTACATCCTGACTGATGTGGCCAGCCACACGGATGATGAAATCGCTCGCCACCCCGCCGTCTGCCTAGCCTTCGCCGATCCCAAAGGTCAGAAATTCCTATCGATCTTCGGCTCGGCGGAAATCCAAAATGACCGCGAGAAGATAAAGGAGCTGTTCGCCATCCCGGCCGGCATGGTGGGATAGCGCCGAAGACCCATCGATCCGTATCCTGAAGGTCGCCCCCTCCTTCGCGAAATACTGGGACAGTCCGGGCACTGTCATCAGCTGCATCAAGATGGTGGCGGCCACCGTGAGCGATATCAAGCCGGATATGGGCGACAACGCCTCGGTCAAACTCTGATTTCACCCGACGACGAATTTCGGAACGACGGCCTGGGTCAAATCCAGGCCGTCCGCATTTTCGGGCAACTGCCTCCTTTTAAAACGCCAATTCTGCTAGCAGATCGTCGTCTCCGGTCTGCATCGCCAGAGAGCGATAGGATCGGCCCGCGCCGTCGTTGACCTTCCGATCGGCACCGAGGTCGAGCAACAGCCTGACCGCCTCAATCCGATCGTTTAAAATCGCGAAGCCAAGCGGCGTGAGCCAGTCCCGGTTCAAATCTCGACGCCCTGTCCGGTAGTGATCACGAAAACGCCCGTCGAGTAGCGCCGGGTTCGCCGACAGATGAGCTTTGATCTGCTCGGTCTGCCCGAAGGCGGCGGCGGCGAAAATATCGAGTGGCTGGCTGACCAGTAACCCGACCATTTCTTCTCGTCCGTTGAACTGTGCCCACCCGATCGGCGGTGCCTTATGGTGGGGATCTCGCACACAAGTATCCGCGCCATGCCTGATCAGCAGCTCAGCCATTTCGATATGGCCGTGCAGCGCAGCTTCGTGCAGGGCGGTGCGACTCGTCATCCGATTGACGTCGAAACCGAGCTCGAGCATGCGCCGGACGGCCGCGAGGTTATTGTCGCCGGCGGCATCGTGGAGCATGGCCGGGTGCTTCTTCTGGATAGCCTCGATATCCGTTGTCGAGGTGATCGTTTCCCTCACCTTGTCGAGCGGAATGGATGCATCCTTGATTTCGACATACGCGCGATCTTCCGGTGCCAACGGGACCGCGGTAGCGCCGCGATCAACCAGAAAGTTTGCAAGATCGTCATTGCCGCCGAGCTTCGCCCATTCATAAGGCGACCGCCCGCGGATCGTCTTGTTGATATAGGCGCCATGCTCGACCAGCAGCTTTACGCGCTCAGGCATCCGGTTCTGCAAAGCCCAGGCAAGTTGGTAGTCGAAGACGGTCTGCGTGCTGGCGACGAGAGCACCATCCTCACGAACCAGCCAGTTGTTCCTGTCGGCGGCCGACAGTCCGTATCCGAGCAAGAGCGTCAGGCAACTGTCATCCGGCTCGAACATCCTGTTGTAGAGCGCCTGGCTGTCATTCGCGTTTGCGCCAGCCTCCAGCAGCATGGTCGCGAAGGCGTCGCAATCCGGGTGACGAGGCTGTCGGACCGCGCCGGCCTCGCCTTCGCCGAAAACACCCGTCAGGGCTGTGAAGCGATATTGACCGTCGTCCATGTAGTAGGCGTTTGGATCGGCCCCGCGATCGATCAGAGCCTTGGCTGCGGGGAAGCTCGATCGGCCTGGCAGGCGCGCATAGGCTGCGTAGAGGAGAGGCGGCCAGTCAAATGGCCCGCCTTTGTGCTCAAGGAGATGCGGTTGCCGATCGAGCCAATCGCCGACGCGGGAACCATCGCCAATGACAGCGGCCGAATAGATACTATCGATGGCGAGGTCCGGATGGCCATCGAGCAGTGCCATTGCCTCTACAAAACGCTCCGGGTCGGCTGGAATGTTTGAGAAATACGAAACGCAGGCCAGTGCGAGGAACCTGTTGGCAAGGTTATCGAGAGCGTTCTCTGCCGTAGGGCGATCAAGATACGTTTTGAGCTTGGACCAGCTTGTAAAGCCGTGCTCGCGCGCCAGAACGAGATGGATGTCCTGAAGGCCGACGGCTGCAAGGTCTCGAAAATACGGCTTCACGCGGCTGGAAGCGAGGGAATCGCCGGAACGCAGCGACCTCAAGAGAGCTTTGGCTTGGGATTTGAGGCTGTCGAGAGTGACATTCGCGTTAAGGATGATAGGCGTGGTCATGAAGACCTCCTTTCAACAACGTCCGGTATCCGCGCCCACAGACTGAAAGAAGGTTCGTCAGTCGTTCAGTTCAAAAACAGGTGGGCTTTGCCCTTCCCGCGGATCGGATGTGCCCTGCGAACGGATGATATGTACCCGTCCGTCATTGCGCTGTCCAGTTGCGGATGAGGATTGCCGAGATCGAATGGCCGCCGTTGAAAACGTACGGAACCTCAAAGCAAGCTCGGCGGTTCATAGGGGCCAAGCTAGGAGAGGTGGCGACATGACGGTGCAGGCCGCCCAAAGACGGATTCTGATCACGGGAGCAAGTATCGCGGGTAATGCAACGGCCTGGTGGCTACAGCGCCGCGGCTTCGACGTTACCGTGGTTGAGCGGCATCCAGAGTTTCGTGATGGCGGCCAGAATATTGACGTCCGTGGCGCCGGCCGTGAGGTGCTCGCCAGGATGGGTCTTGAGCAGATAGTCAAGGATCAAGGGACCGGCGAGGCCGGTATCCGCTTCGTCGATGAACATGACGATGAGATCGCGGAATTCGGCGTTGACGAAGTCGGCGCGGAAGGGCCGACGGCTGAACTCGAAATCCTGCGCGGCGACCTTGCGCGCATCCTTTACGAGGCCTGCGGAGATGATGTGAATTTCCGGTTCGGTGACGTCGTCAAGACTATCGATGATGGAGCCGAGGCCGCAAGCGTGACATTCGAAAGCGGGGCACGAGAAGACTTCGATCTTGTGATTGTCGCTGAAGGGGTCGGGTCCTCTACGCGCGAGTTGGTGTTTAGGGGCGAAAACAAGCCGCGCTGGCTGGACGTGACGATGGGATATTTCACGATCCCGAAAGGTCACGGTGACGACGACCACTGCCGGATCCACACCGCTGGCGAAGGCCGCAGTATCTGGCTGAGGCCAGACAACAAAGGCACGAGCCGCGCGATATTGGTCATTCAGAAGCCTTCGGACGGTGAGGACGCGCTTTCACGGGATCAGCAGAAGGCGTTTCTTTTCGATCAATTCCGCGATGCGGGCTGGGAAGCGCCACGCGTCTTGGCCGGTCTTGAAACGACAGACGATCTCTACTTCGACGTCCTGCGACAAGTGAAAATGGAGCGCTGGTCAAGCGGCCGCGTCGTCCTGACCGGTGATGCAGCCTGGTGCGCCACACCGATTGCCGGGATCGGCACGACGCTTGCCATCGTCGGCGCCTACGTTTTGGCCGGTGAACTCGCTGAGCAACCTTCGCTTCTCAAGGCTTTGGAGCGTTACGACCAGATCATGCGTCCCTTTGTTAAAAAGGGACAGAGCGTCCCGAAGATCGCGCCGAAAATGCTTCAGCCACAAACTCGCTTCGGCGTCGCGCTTCAAAGAGCCGTTCTCCGGGTTGCAGCGGCGCCAGGCATCAAGCAAGTCGCGACAAAGTACTTCGTTTCCAGTGCCGACGATATCGAACTGCCGAACTACCACGACAAGTAGCCTCGATCAGCGTTCTCGAAGGTTGCTGATCGTTCGTGCTGCCATGGGCCACCGAGGTATCGCCAGAGGTCGACACCCGTCACCTCGATCTTGCTTGGCCTAAAGTCCTCAGACAATCGTCTGTGTAGCGCATCCGCCTGCTTCCGGCTCACCTTGTTCTGGATCGTGATATGCGGTTTCCACGTCTGGAGATCCTGACCGCCCAGCCAGGGCATGAAACGTGACCTCAACCTCGCATAGACATCCTGAAGCTCCGAGCTCTTGATGACGAAGGCGACGCCGGCCCCGAGATGGCGAACGCCCGGGACCTCGGCGCAGAACCTCATCTGCTCGGCGGCAATCTCGTCGAGAGACCCTGCGATCTGTTCGACATATTCTCCCGGCAGCCGGTGAAACATCGTCAAATGCGCCGACAGGAAATTGCGATCGGCAGGGAAATGTTGCTGCCTTAAGGAATGAAACGGCTCGAGATCGGGATCGGCGATGCGAGCCGTCAGGATGAGCGGTTGGACTGTTTTCACGAGCTGTGCGATCCTTTTGTCCCGTCAGACATCGGCAGGGCCGCAAACCATCCGGCATAGGGCGTGTTCTTTGCGAGATGCCGGTTGAAGTCCGGCGCACCGTCATCCCACCAGATCGGCCCCCGTTCGCCGAGTGCGACCTTGGCATCATCGACATGCTTCCTGGCTCTTGCCTTGGCGTCAAGATCCATTCCGGCATCCCGGACGGCTCGCCGAGCCGTCATCAGGTCCTTGACCAATCTGTCGCGTGTCACGTCATTCAGCGTCGGATTTCTCCTGCGCCACAGGCGGCCGCGGACCACGAAATACCGGCCGTCCGGTGTCACCGGGTATTGGTCGCCGTGCACCCGCTTCATAATAGTGACCTCTGCGCCGGCTCTTCAGTTGTCTGCGAGCTGTCCCCGGCTCGACGTGCGAGTTCCGTCTGTGAGGTAAAGCGGATATCCGCGTCGCGGTCGCGTGCGAAGTCTTGCAACGCGTTGTCACCCAGCCGATCCCATGTCTTGCCGCGATCCGGACCCGCGGGAACGCGCGGCAACAAGCCAGGTTCGCCGCTCCACGCCAAGAGTTCGCCAAGCGAAGCTGCGTTTAGAAGATCGCGCAAATGATGCGCCGTGACATAGGCGTCGGGCAACGCCCGGTGGGCGGGAAGCCCGATCTCGTGAACGAGGCCTTCGGGCATACGCTGGTAGCGCAGCATCTGATTGGAAAAGCGCGGCAGTTCGGGCCAGACGCGCAGCGCGGACTTCCATGTGCAGATCCACGGCGTTCCGCCCGTGAACCTTGGCGTGCAGTAGCGTTGCTCGAACGCGGCCCGGTGGGCGGCAAGCGCATCGATCCGGCCCGGCGGGCGCAGGACACGCGCTGCGATTTCTTTCCAGAACGGCGCCCTGGCGACGTGGGCGTCGAGGATGTGATGAACCGCCATGGTCTCGGGCGAGATCGGCCGACCGGGATTGACCAGCAGCGCGCCGCGATCCTCGGTCACCACCCACAGTCCGTTCCTTTCCTGCACGATGTCCTGCCATCCGATCTCACAGACGTCGTGCGGGCCGTTACCGCCGGTCTCAAGATCGATGACGCGCACGCGTGGTGGAGAGTTATCGATGGCGATTGCTGCGTCTCCTTGCTGTCCTTTGATCATAAATCGAGATCGAGTTGCGGTTGTTCCGCCTCGTTGGCATCGTGGTCATTGGTAAGCGCCGAAAGCGTTATCCCCAGCAGGCGCACCGGGAGCTTGAAGGGGTAGACACTCGCCAGCAGCGAGGACGCCGTATCCATGATCTCCTGAATGCCGCCGATCGCCACTGCCCCGGTCCGGCTGCGCGTGGCCTGGGTAAAATCCGAATATTTGATCTTCACCGTGACAGCCTTGCCGCTGATGCCCTGCGCATCGCAGTGTCGCCAGACCTTTTCCGCAAGTGGTTTCAGCTCCGCGATTGCGGGCTCGAGATCGTCGATGTCTTGGCCAAAGGTGTCCTCCGCGCCGACTGACTTGCGGACCCTATCGGGTCGCACCTGCCGCTCGTCGATGCCGCGGGCAATTCCATAAAAATAGGCTCCCGACTTGCCGAAGTGTTGGTTGAGAAACGGTAAGGACTTCGCTTTTAGATCAGCGCCGGTTTCGACGCCGAGCCGGTGCATTTTCTCCGCCGTCGCCGGTCCGACGCCGTGAAACTTCTTCACCGGAAGCTGCTCGACGAAACCGGGGCCGTTCTTCGGCGTGATAACGGCCTGACCGTTTGGCTTGTTGAGGTCGCTCGCCATTTTGGCGAGAAACTTGTTGTAGGAGATGCCGGCCGAGGCGTTGAGCCCCGTCGCTGCCTTGATCTTCGCACGGATTTCCAGCGCAATTTCGGTGGCAATCTCCATCCCTTTTAGATTTTCGGTGACATCCAGATAGGCCTCGTCCAACGATAGTGGCTCGATCAGCGGCGTGTACTCGGCGAAAATTTCACGGATCTGTTGCGAGACCGCCCTGTAGACATCGAAACGCGGCGGCACAAAGATGAGATCCGGGCATTTTCGCTTGGCGGTCACCGATGGCATCGCCGAGTGAACCCCGAACGTACGCGCTTCGTAGCTTGCCGCTGCGACCACGCCACGGGCAGCCGATCCGCCGACGGCAAGCGGTTTGCCTCTCAACTCGGGATTATCCCGCTGTTCAACCGACGCATAAAACGCATCCATATCGACATGGATGATCTTTCTGGTCGGGGTTGGATGGATGACATTCACAGCGGTAACGGCGAGCTCTCTTCTGGAAACAAAAAGAGAACATACCAGCCTTTCCGCAACAATCCAACGGCCCGTCGAAGAGTCCTCGTCCCTTGCGCTCTCAATGGGAATAAATCACTTCCGAAAATACGTCATCGGTCCATGAGATCACGTTCGTTCGCTGCGTCGTATTTCCGGATATCACCCTGCATTCGACCATGCCACTGATCGACGAAAGCGATCGTGTCAGCCGCTGCGAGATGGGCGCTGAGCGCGGCCTGATCGACCCAGCGTTCTGCGATCAGCAACCGTCCTAATTCCGATGCGTCGATTACGGCATCATAGGAGATGTTTCCGGCGCGCTGGCGTGTAGCTGCGGCAAGCGCTGTGAGATCGGCCAGAAACTGCGCGTGATAGGCCGGGTCGACATGCATGTAACCGAGGATGATCAGCATGAAATATCCCTCCATCAGCACCATAACTGCTGGGCTTAGGCAAGAGGCTCTTGTTGCTCGGCAGTGATCAGACGGCGATCAACACGATCTTGCCCTGGATGCTCCCCTCGGAAGCGCGGTGATGGGCCGCCGCCGCCTGGGCCAAGGGATAAGTGCTATCGATGACCACCCGAACGGTGCCGTCCTGAAGCAGCCGACCGGCTTGCGCCAATTGCGCGCCGTTCGAACGCACCTGGGTGGTCGAGACAGTGATCTGCCGCTTGGCGGCCTCATCATAGCCGGCAAAGCCCAACGGGTTGACGAGATACAAAGCGCCGCCTGGTTTGATACACGGCAGAAAGCGTTCCAAGTTCGCGCCGCCAACGGCATCGAGCACCAGATCGACATCTTTAGCGACCGTTTCGGCCGCTACCTTCGTGTAGTCGACGACGGTGTCTGCGCCGAGATCAGCGAGCAGCGCCCCGTGCTTGCCGGAGGCGATCGCAATCACCCGCGCGCCTTGCCATTTGGCGATCTGCACCGCAAGATGGCCTACGCCGCCGCCGGCGCCGTTCACCAATACGGTCTTGCCTTTCAGCGACGAAGGCTTGTGCGCGAAGGTCTGAAACGGGTTCGGCGCCTCATGCCCCAGATCGACCAGAAACTGCCAGGCGGTGAGCAGCGACATCGGCGCGCCGGCGGCTCGGACATGATCGATCCCGGCAGGTTTTGCCGCCAGTTCCGATGAGGGCACGCGAACATAGTCTGCATAGGCACTGCTGCCAGTCATCAGATCGTGTGGAAAGCGGACCATCGCGTAGACTTCGTCACCGACCCCAAATCCGGAAACACGCTCGCCAACAGCCGCCACAACGCCCGATACATCGGTGCCAAGAATCAAAGGGAAGGTCGGGCTTGGTTGCCATTCCGCCGGCAGCGCGCGATAGCCGTCGCGCAGATAGAGATCCGGCGGGTTGAGGCTTGCTGCATGGACGCGGATCAGCACTTCGTCCACCGCTATCTCCGGTCGAGGCGCATCCTCATAGATAAGAACCTCGGGGCCTCCAAATTCGTGCAGTTGCACGGCTTTCATCATCGCAGTCATCATCGCCTCTCTTCGGTATCTGGCTTGCATGACCGAAGATATGACTCATGCCACCGATTGATAATAACGGCCCAATTCGCTTTAATAATGCCATGGAGGAACAAATTGGGGTTGATCGGCTCATGGGATTGCGTTGGCGCGGGACGGCTCGCTCGGGAGTTACGGCGCCGCCGCCCCGCGCGCTCTTCGCGCGCACGACACGTTCCCTGACGCTGACCAGCGATGGCGCGCGACCTGCGTGGGCGCGCGCTTCGGCTTCTGCAAGACGCCGAGAACATCGAGCAGGTGGCAAAAGGCGCGCGCATCGAGCCGGCCGGCACTTTGCGGCATCGTTGCCGGTAGGCTTGCATGTGATCGCGCCGGCACTGTCACAGTTTCGAAAAGTGCGCTTGAGCGATCAGATTGTCGATCTGATCGAGGGTGACGTCGATCTGGCCATCGGATCGGCGATCTGGCCGCAAACTGATGTTGGTTCACAACCGTGGTGAGCGCGCCGGCCACGGCCAACCGAGAGTTCAACCAAACTAGGCATTTTGACGCGGACGCGAGCGCGAACACAATCTCGCGCTGTTGGCCATTTGCGCGTTTCTGACGCTCGGCAGTCAACGTCTTCTTCAACAGCCCCATCACATCAGAGTAGGCTTACAGCGACGTCGTCATGATCATCGAACCGATTGCCACGTTCGTTGCGAGATCCAGGCACCTGTATGCTTCGCCTACACTGCCTTATCTGCCGTTCGCGAAGTTCGATACGGCTGTGTCTCTCACATCTTGAAGAATGCGACGGGCACGAGCGTTTGGATTGCGCAACAAGCAGCGGGCATAATCAAAAGGAAATCGGCGCTCTTGTCGTTGGGGATATTTCGGGCTTGTCGAATTGTCCTTGCCACGCTTCGCCTCTCGTGCGTTTGGCACCGCGCTCTTTCCTCGGCGATTTCAACGAAGGGAGGTCCTTGCGAGGGGAAACATTCGGCGCCTCGGCCTGGAACGACAATGACGTTAATTCGCCGATTGTGCTCAGAAAAATGCAACCAGAAGATAATATTTCAAAAATTCCGAAACTAGCCGTTGACCCCTGGCTGTCATTCCGGTATTCATAGGTCATCGATCTTTTGCTTGCCGAGCTTTGTTCACCGCGCGTTTGGCACCGTGCTCTAAGCGAACTTTTCTTTCAAAAATAGTCGGTTTTCGTCCGCGGCGCACTTGCTTCACGGTTCTTCACTCTATGCTTTGAAAGGGTTCATCATGACCACTGGCACAGTAAAATGGTTCAATTCCACCAAGGGCTTCGGCTTCATCCAACCTGACAACGGCGGCGCTGACGCCTTTGTTCATATTTCAGCTGTCGAACGCGCCGGAATGCGCGAGCTGGTCGAAGGCCAGAAGATCGGCTTCGAACTCGAGCGCGACATGAAGTCGGGCAAAATGTCGGCTTGCAATCTGCAGTCCGCATAATCGATGTCTGCTTCCCTTTGACCACGGATGTACTGGCACTGCCGGAAGCAAATATCAGTTTGAGGCCAGGCAGTCCGCCTGGCCTTTTCGTTTTGGCGTCATGGCATTATCGAGGAATCGATGACAGAGACATATAGCAAATCCCGCCAGCAGGCCGAAAAGGCCTTCGGCAATCTCCAGACGGAATTCTTCGCCAAGAACAATGCAGCGGAAGAGCTTGAGTTCGAAGCTAGGGCACGCGACGCGAAGACTCTCAGGCTGCGCGAAGCGCGGCTCGCCAAGGCGCAAGCCGACCGGTTGTCTGCAACATCTACGCTGCTTGCCAAACGTTGAGGCCGGCTGATCATCCCAACTACGAAAATCAGGATAAAAATTGAGACACGCCAGAGACAACGAACTTACCGATCGACGGTCCGCTGCTGCGGACGCCAAAGCCGCTCTCCTCACGGCCTACCGCGCTGCGAAGACGGCGGCTGAGCCGTCACAAGCCGCCAGACAGGCCGAGCGCGTCTCGCTTGTCCAAGCTCGTGAAGCGCGCCGTGCAGAACGGGAACGACTGAAGCATGAGGAGCGCACCCGGATCGAGACCCTTGCGGCTCAAGAACAGGCAGCCGTCGAGACCGCGGCCGCAGCCGAGATCGAAGCGCGACAGTTGGCCGAGAACGCCCGGATATCACGGGTTGTTCAAGACGAGGCCGCCCGCAAAGCCGAACGCGACAGACGTTACGCTGCGCGCAAGGCCCGGCAGGCTTATTAACTGGGGGGCCCGCCCTCTATAAGATGGGTCCGGAGAATAGATCAGGGTGTGACGCCGTCACGCCCGTTTTTAGTCAGTCTCAAGGAGCCAACCATGGCAACTGACCCAAACGAACTCCAGGCAATCAACACATCCTGGCAAATCGCGATTCAGGAAATCCTGCGCATGGTGATCCGTGACATGTATCACGCCGGCGGTGAGGCGTCATTTAGGATGCATATCAAGCGCATCGAAGAAGCCGCCGTCGACAGTATCTACACGGATTTGAGGCTTCGCGGTACTGACGAGTGGACGGAGGTGCTGGTCAAGGAAAGGGCCAGCAATTTCGTGACGACGCTGCTGACCTCATTCACCTACGACCGCGCCTGACCATCATAGAGGTCAGCGAAGGCGGTAACTTCCGGAAATGTGAGGGCCTTGAACTTGCAAAGGGTGTGCCGGGTAGATCTGTCGGGCGCCTGCCTAGATCACTCCAGCCTTAGCAGGAATAAGGTAAGCGGTCGTACATGGATGAGCACAGCGCAGAACGCCTCGCAGCCATTGTAGAATACGGTTGAATTCGGAACTGATCGGCTTCCAAAAGGCAGCCTGTAGCATCACAACGAGCAGCACCAGATTAGCCAACCGCTCAGATAGGATTGAGCGCATTTCGCTTTGGTGGTTGGGGCATCTCCAATTCGTTCCCTAACAACCCCGCCGTGCATTTTTTTGACTGTCAAGGCGGCGGATCTAGGCTTTCTTGTGCATCATGAACATCAGAAATGGCGCGCCGATCATGGCTGACACCAGGCCGGCGGGGATTTGATAAGGCGACACAATTGTCCGCCCAAGGAAATCGGCAACCACCATAAGCGTTGCGCCAATCAGCGCCGCACCGGCCATTTGGGGGAGAGCTCGCGCCAGTCCGGCTTCACGCGCCAGATGCGGTCCCATCAGGCCAACAAATGACAGGGGACCGACAGTGAGGGTCGCAGCACCCGTCATCAGACCCGCCAGTGCAAACAGAAGAAGTCTTGATTTTGCCAAGGATATGCCGACGGCTGACGTCGGCGATGGTCCGAGTGGAAGGATATCGAGCCAGCGTCGGGTCGCAAACGCAAGCGCGATCAGCACGGCAGCAATTCCTGTCTCTGTCAGGGCCGTTGTACTGTCGACGAGATAGGTCGAGCCGCTCATCCATCGCATAAGCAAAACGGCCCTCGGATCTCCTGTCGAACTTAATACGCCGACGACTGCATCGACCATGGCGCTCAGAGCAATACCAGCAAGCAGCACGCGTTCAGGAGAAAAACCGGATCGCCGCGAGCTCAGGAAAATGATGGCGAGCACACCGACCGCACCAATTACAGCGAAGCCAAACTGTCCGAGGAAGCCAGGTGCGATTGCGAACAGGCCGATGGCGACACCGAATGTCGATCCCGCGCTGATGCCAAGGACTTCGGGGCTGGACATCTCGTTTCCGGTGAGACGCTGGAGGATAGTACCGGCGACTGCAAGCATCGCTCCAGAGGCCAGAGCGGCAAAGACCTTTGGGGCGCGAATGGCGAGTATTTCCGATGATATGTCACCGGGAAGGATGGCGAAGCTGCCGTCAACGCCGCGTCCGACAGAAATGCTCACGGCGAGGGCCAGGAGAAGTGCAACGGAGACGGCGGCGATCGAGATCATGGTCGCCCGTCGCGGCCTATGCCACATGGAGGCCTGTTGTATCCGATGGCGAATCTTCAACCGCGGCAACAGCGCCAGCAGAAGGGGGGATCCGAAGATTGCGGTCACGGCGCCGGTCGGCAGAAAGTCGCCAAGTCCACCGGCGACCAATTGGAGAACTGCATCGGCACAGAGAAGCAAACTGGCGCCGATCAGGGGCGACCAAAAAATCAGTTGTCCTGGACGGCGCGCGCCGGACAGTCGCGCAAGCGTCGGCGCCACCAGACCGATAAAACTGATGACCCCGATGGCGCTCGTCACGAATGCGGAAAGCGCGACGGCGCAGGCAACGGCGATGAAACGCAACCGCCCTACGCGGATGCCGAGCGACGCCGAGCTGGCATCGCCGAGATCGAGGAGCGACAGTGGCCTGACGATCAGTGCGCAGACGACGGTAACGGCGGCCATTTTCCAGATCAGGGATAATGGAATGACCCAACTCTGCTGCGAGAGCGAACCACTTCCCCAGATGAACAGGCTCGCAAGATAGCGTTCGTTCAGATAGGTCAAGATCGCGGAGAGCCCGCCACACCATAGGCTCAGCACGAGCCCGGAAAGAACGAGCGAGTATGGCGAGAACCCGCGACGTGCGCCGAGACTGAGAACAATAACTGCCGCGACCGCGCTCCCTGCGAGGGCCACGAGATCGCGACTGGCCCCAAGCAATCCCGGGATAAAAAGCGATGCCACCACCAAAGCAAGGTTTGCGCCTGCAGACACGCCGAGCGTGGTCGGATCGGCAAGCGGATTGCGCAGCACCTGCTGGAAAAGTGCGCCAGCCAGGGAAAGCGCGGCACCGACAAGGATCGCTGTCGCAAGGCGGGGAAGGGTCGAATAGTAGAGCACCAGATGCGTCGCATCGTATGTTGTTCCAGAGCCTGCCCCCAGCGAGGGCGCGATAAGCAGCGAAGACGCACAACCTCCGACGATGAGAAATATGGCGACGACGAGCGCCGGACCGATCATATCGCGGCGAGAATTGATCATGGGTCGCGCTCCAGGAGATCGGTCAGGAGACTTGCAAACCGGATAGCCTCGTTTACCATGCCGAACATCAGGGCTGCCGGAAGGATCGACAGATGTCCGGGCCGCGCAAACGGGAGCCGGTTCCATAGCGGGCTTTCTGCAAGCTTCGGAAGGACGTCCGGCGGCACGGGATCAAAGGCTATGAGGCGCGCGTTCGGGTCTGTGATCTTCGAGAGATCTTCGATGCCGATGGTTTCAAAGCCCCAGTAGTTCGATTCTCTCGTCCATCCGTTTCTCATATCAAGCCGCTCGAGCACTCCATGAAACAGTCCTGGGCTCGAATAGATGCGGACATGACGGGCGTCCATGAAGTTCACCAGGGCGATCGGCGGTATGTGTTTGCCGGCCAGTCGCTGTCGGCAGTGGTCAAAAAATGCGTTGGATTGGGACAGGAAGGCCTCGGCCTGTTCCTCACGCCCTATTTCCGCTGCCAGCTTGCGTGTCGCAGCGACTGCGGATTGGAGGACAGGCCCGCTATCGGGGGTGAATATTTCGAGCCGGACAACCTTCCCGTAGCGTTTAAGCTTCGGCAGCAATTCGTCGAGATAGGGCGTCGTCAAAATGATGTCGGGTCTGAGCTGCAGCAGGATTTCAAAATTGACCTCGAACGCACTGCCGATGTCGACGACGGTGTCCGGCAGTTTCGGCGCGACCACCCAGCGATCCCAGTCAGCAAGATCGGAAATGCCGACAGGCGGAACCCCGAGTGAAAGAAGTGTTGATGACAGGCCGTAGTCCAGGCTGACGATCCTCTTGCTGGTGCCCGACGGCTGTCCGAATACGGGTGCCGGGGCAATCGTCATTGCCGCTGCATATTGCAGAAGGGTTCTGCGCGAGATGGGCATCAGTCCCCCGGCCTTAGCAGGCATAGGCGAGTGGGTGGGTGAGATCGGGCGCGGCGATGACGTTCATCTCGATCCCGTAAATATCGCGCAGCGTATCAGGCGCGAGTATCGCTGCCGGCGTGCCGCTGGCAACGACGCGACCGCGCTTCAGCGCATGGATACGATCGCAGAAGCGCGCCGCCATGTTGATGTCATGAAGGACGATCACCACGCTCCTCCCACCTTCGTGGGCCAGGCGGCGAACGAGTGAAAGGACCTCGATCTGGTGGGCGACGTCAAGCGCCGCCGTGGGTTCGTCAAGCAGCAGACAGCGGGCATCCTGCGCAACAAGCATTGCGATCCACGCTCTTTGTCTTTCACCGCCCGACAACGTGCCGACCAGGCGGTCGGCAAGTGCCTCGATGTGTGTCGACGCCAGTGCCTGTTCCACCATGTCCTTGTCCGTATCGGAAAAGCGTCCGAGGGCTCCATGCCAGGGATAGCGCCCGCAACCAACAAGTTCACGGACTGTCATCTCCAGCCCGTTGCTCAGATCTTGAGGCAGATAGGCGACCACCCGCGCGAAGTCGCGCTCGCTAAAGTGACTGAGTTCGTGGCCGCAACACGTTACGGTTCCAGAGCTGAACGACACCTGGCGAGCCAGAATCTTCAACAGACTTGATTTGCCCGATCCGTTGTGCCCGACGAGCGCGACCATTTCGCCGACGGGAAACGCAACGCTGACATCGGACAAAATCGCGTTTCCGTCGATCGAAAGGCCAGTACCTTGGACGTCAAATGCCGCCATCGCTTCGGTTGTCTCATGAATGGTCTTCGGCAAGGTCAATTTATCTCTCGCTGGGGATTCAAGCGCTGGTCATCAGCGCGGCAGTCAGCCGGGTGTTGCTCTAGCCGTTTCAAAGGCAATTCCCACGGCCCGATTGACAGCCGATGCAAGCACGGACATGTGGGTCTGTCCTGCGAAGATCTCAAATTGCGTGCGGATACGGGTCGAAGGGTCACGAAGCCGATCGGCCATTTCCTGCGCCAGGGCGACAGTTCGCTCTACCTTTCGCTTTTCGAGACGAGATGCGGCATCGTCGTTGCGATACTGGAACGGGGCGAGCTCATCACCTTCGTATTCGCCGGCCGAAAGATGAAGGAAAACCGCAGGACCATCGATCGGCTGCCGATGGACCTCGTTGTTGAGGATCTCGCTTCCTTCCCAGTAGATGGTCGGGCTTGCGGCAATCCATTTGGCAAACAGGCTCGGGCGCTCGAAGAGAGCATAGAGCGCAAACAGCCCGCCGAACGAATGGCCGAAAAGCGACCTTCGCGCCGGATCGATTTTCGTCATCGTATCAAGGCGAGGGAAAAGCCGATGTTCGATAAAGTCGAGGAGCTGTTCGCTCCCGCCAATGCGAACAGGCGGCCCGCCGTCAAAATAGGGTGGATACGACTTGATCGGAGGAGGGCCGAGGTCCCAGGCTCTCCGGAATGCATCATAGGGCTCGTCGCTGGGATAGCCGATCGCAGCGATGACACCCCAGTCGACATTGGTTCCCGTCGGATACGGCGCTTGCGTCACAAGACTGGCGAACGCGAAGGGGAAGGTCGCGTTGCCGTCGGTCGTGACCAAAAGCGGCCAGCCGCCGGCGGGCGGCTCGCCTTTCGGGATGAAAAGGAAGATCCGGTAGGGGTCGTCACCATCCATCGGCTCCAAATCAAAGCGAACTGTCCCGGGTAGCGCGTAAGCTTCGTCGTTCATATGCGTTTCGCTTGCTGTATTGGTCTATCGGCAGATGAGGGCAGGCGCTCACCATTTGAACTTCAGCGACCCCATAACCGTGCGACCCTGGCCGGTGTAGCAATAGCCATCTGTGCAGACCTGTTCGCGCCGATCGGCGAGGTTGGTGGCGCTGACCGTCAGCGAAAGGCCCTTGAAGTTCGGAGCGCTCGCGCCGAAATCGTAGGAAACGACTGCGTCGAAATAGGCAACGCCCGAGTTCTTTGCCGTGTTCGCGTCGCTGGTGAAGGAATTGCTCATCGCACGGATGCCGCCACCGAAAGCAAGGCCAGGAACAGCAGAGCTTTCCGGCATCTGATAGTTTACCCACAATGAGGCGACGTGGTGCGGCACGGTCGAAGGCGTGTTGCCGATCAAGGTCGGGTCGTTGTTGCCGGTAATTTCGGCATGGGAATAGGTATAGGCGGCGATCAAGCTGATGCCGTTGTCGAACTCGGTGCGTCCCTCCAGCTCGAAGCCTGTGTAAGTATTTTCTCCGGAATTCTCGGAAAACAGGAAGCTTGAGTCATACTGGGGCTTGCCAGTCTCGACCAGGCGATAAACCGCTCCGCTCAGCGAGTAGTTCTCGCCCTCAGGCTGGTACTTCACGCCAACTTCGATCTGGCGTCCCTTCGTCGGGTCCAGAACCGAGCCATCTGCTGCAAGAGCAGTCGATGGGACGAACGACGTACCGTAGCTGACATAGGGCGCAATGCCGTTGTCGAACAGATAGAGAAGCCCCACCTGGCCTGAAAGGACGCCGTCATCCTTCTTGCTGGTCGAGCCACCAGCGCCCTTAACCGTTGATTCCTGATGCGCCCAGTCGTATCGGAGACCGGCAACGGCACGCCAATTGCCAAGCTCCATCTGATCCTGGGCGTAAATGCCAGTCTGGTTCAGGCTGCTGCCTGTAAAGTAGTCGAGAGCGGGGACCGGTACGCTGCCGCCCGGTGTGTTGGCCGCAACGCTACTGCTTCCCATCGCAAAGTCAGAGGAGACCCAGGTATAGTCGAGGCCTGTGAGCAGGGTATGGGATACCTCGCCAGTGTCGAAATGTCCCTCGAGCTGATTGTCGATCTGATAGCTGCGCATGTCCTCCGTCACTGCGGTCGTTGGCCAGGTGCCGTCGAGGTTGACATTGACGCGGTCGAGGTAGTGGGCTTTCAGATCGGCATCACCTGCGCGGGCGTTCTGGCGGAAGGTCAGGCCGTTCTCGAACTTGTGCTCCAGCTGATAGCCAAGCTGATATTGCTCGACTTTCTGGCTGTTGAAATCCGGATCGGTGTAGAGGAAAACGTCGTTACCCTGAAGGTAGCTCCAGGCGCTTGCGCCGGTTTCAGTTTTTTGCGCCAGGCCGTAGACCGTGATGGTGGTGTCGTCACTCGGCTTCCAGGTCGCAGACGGCTGCAGGAGGTAGCGGTCGTCATCGATGTCGTAGCTTCCTTCGCCTTCGCGGGCCAAGCCAACCAGGCGGTAATTGACCTCGTCATTGATTGGTCCACCAAAATCGAAGGCTGCCTGCTTGCGGCCGATCGTGCCGTACTGCAGCTCGACCTCATGGTGGGCCTCATCAAGCGGCAGTTTCGATATGCGGTTGACGATGCCGGCAGCGCTTGCCGCGCCGTACATCACGGATACCGGTCCCTTCAAGACTTCAATACGATCGAGCGTATAGACCTCGGTCATGAACGAGCCGTAGTTCATGATCGGCTGGCGCAAGCCGTCGCGAAAGTCGCCCGTCGTCGTCGTCTCGATACCTCTGATGTAAATCTGGTCGAATCGCGGGTCGTAGCCGAAGGCACCGGTCGTCACACCTGAGGAATAGCGAGCCGCCTGGATCATGTCGGTGACGGCGCGTTCGTCCATTTCCGCACGGGTAACAACGGAAACCGCACGCGGGGTCTCGATCAGCGGTGTGTCGGTCTTTGTCGCCGATATGGTCCGTTTTGGTACGACTGTTGCGTTGTCTTCGCTAATGGATTGAGGGTTCGAGCCGTCGCCGGTGACTGTGATTTTCTGTAATTCCGTGATGCTTTCCTGCGCAAAAGCGCCGCTCGCGTTCACAGCCGTCGCGGAGACGAAACCTAGGAGGATTGTGGAATTGAGGAGAGCCCGACGAGAGCAATTCCTGTTGAGGGGAAATAACATTGGGCGACCCTTCAAGGCATGCAGTTGCGCCGGCCAGCAGCTGACGTGTGATTGAATTGTGGGGCAGCGATTTGCGCCGCCGAAGACACGCGCGCATCAATAAAAACATAACTAAACGAGTCAAGATATAGGTTGGTCGCTTTTCGTGGCATTTCTGATATTGTCGCTGAAATGCCACAGCTAGTTCCTTGAGCGGCGTCTCTCCGTGGGAACGACCCGACACACTCCGCAAAACACGCCCTTGTCCGCGGACACTGAAGCTTGGATTGAATGCAGGCAATCACCGTTGGTGGCGCGCCGCTACCGGGATGGTTCAGGCACTCCTTTTTGAAGATATACGCCCTTGTGTGCTGACGTTCTGGATCGAGCGCCGCCTGTCGACCGATAGAGCAGCGCCCGTGCCGGGCTGGCAGCCAAGCCGAAGCCGATTTTCCATACCACCGTGCACGGCGATGCCGGCCAATGCCGGATTCCGTTTCGCCGCCAGGGAAAGCTGCCGACGGCACTGAAATGTCCCGGTCCTAGTAGACGTAACTATCGCGTATCTGAAACACGCGATAGTTATGGCCCTGACATTGCGAATGTCCTGCTACCAGTTGGTCGTACGGCCCGATACACGTTCCATTCTGGTCGACTTCGCGTATCCAGTCTGCGTGTTGAGGATTGGACAGCGTGAGTTGATGAAATGTCGCCGTTTGTCCCGATACGCGCGTGAGCTGAAGCATTACGAAATCAGAAAGACTAGCGGATTGCTGGTTCAATCCCGTTCAAGGCCCTAGTTACCAGTGCGTGCATGAGCATATCTCTGCACGACACGATCATTACGGTTTGTAACGATGGCGTCGTTGCGTTACATGGCAATTATCACATTGGAGTCGCCCATGCCGACGTCACATTCGAGCAAAGATGTGGACGCAAGCGTTACACTGACTATCCGGATCAAGCCCGCGACACGAAATCTTATCGACCGCGCGGCTGAACTGCTTGGCAAGACACGCATAGATTTCATGCTGGAGGCCTCTCAACGCCGCGCGGAGGAAGTGCTGGTTGACCGGACTGTCTTCGCGGTTAGCCCCGAGCTTTATGCCGAATACCTTGCCCGGCTCGATGCGCCTGTACAGTCAGAGCGCCTGAAACGCACAATGTTGATCAAAGCTCCATGGGATGAGGCGTGACACTCACTTCCCCTGTTCCTTTTGTCGAGCATTATGAGCTTGTCGAATTTGTTTCCGGCGTTCCAGACCTGGATGATTGGCTGCGTCGTCGACTGGCTATGGACCGGACCTATCAAGGCCGCGATATCAGTCGGGCGTAGGTGCGTGATGTGGGGCTGCGGTTGCTCAATGCCGCCGAAATACTCAGTAACCGCGGCGTGCTGGTGCATGCGATTTCCGATGCCGATGTGCCTTCTATGAGGCTGTTGGATTTCTGCTACCTCCGTCCGACCCGATGATGGTGATGATCGAATTGAAAGATCTCGGCAATCAAGGGTGAGAAACTAATTTTCGCTTCGTGCGCTGCGGCAAAATCTTTCGCCGCAGCCAGTCGCACGTCGTTAAGGATACGCGGTTGCCCCATCTGGCTTGTGGGTGATCTTCCGCTCCCAGTGAATGTAGTCCTCTGTGTGCAGCGCTTTTTCATCGATCTCCAGCCCCCAACCGGGGCGATCCGGGCGAAGCTCCATATGGCCATCGACAGGCATGTAGGGGTCGGCTGCCCAAGGCGCGTGGACGTGCGGCTTGAACTCCAGCACCTTGAAATTCGGCTGCGCCGCGCAGAAGTGGATGTTAACAGCAGTTGCCAGCGGGCCCATCGGGTTATGCGGCGCAACGGTTACGTAGTGCGCCTCGGCAATGGCCGCGATGCGCCGCATTTCGCTGACGCCGCCGACCACGCAGATATCCGGCTGGATGATGTCGGCGCCGCGAGCCGACAGTAGCGACAGGAATTCGAAGCGCGAGTAGAGCGATTCACCGGTTGCCAGGGGAACGGTCACCTTCGACTTGAGCTCCGCCCAGGCGGGAATGTGTTCCGGCCGGATCGGCTCCTCATAGAAATAGGGATCGTTTGGCGCGATGGCGGCGGCAAGCTGGACCGCCTGATATGGCTCGAAGATTTTCGCGTGTGCGTCGAAGGCGTAGTCGAAGTGCGATGGCGTGATCTCGCGGATCTTGCCGAACCAGTCGCCCGTCTCTTTAACAAGTTCGCCCCAGCGACCCGCATGAAGGTCGCGGCGATAGGGACTGAGTTTGAAGGCGGTATAGCCATATTTCTCGTTCAGCTCGAGCGACTGGTCGCGCGCAGCTTCCGGGTCCGGCGCAGTATAGACACCGCAATAGACTTTGACGCGATCGCGCACATTGCCGCCAAGCAGCATGTAGACCGGCAGGCCGGCGGCCTTCCCCGCGATATCCCATAGCGCGTGGTCGATCGCGGAAATCGCCGCGAGGCCAAGCGCGCCCGGGGGAAAGCGGCACTGCTGGTTAAGCTTGAGGACAAGGAATTCCACGCGGCGCGGGTCCTCGCCCTCGATCTGATGAAAGAGATAGTCGAGAAGTGGCGGCAGCGCCCAGTCAGGACCGTGATTGTAGCATTCGCCCCAACCGGAAATGCCTTCGCTGGTTTCGATTTTCAGAAGCAGGCGAGGGCGATCGTCCACGCGCTGCATGTAAGTCTTGATGCCTGTAATATGCATGGGATCTTCCTCAGGCCGCACGGCTCTTCTCGGCGACATTGTCGACGATGGTGCGCAGGTCAGCGCGTTCTGCTTCGGTCAAGCTCTCTACGCCGGGGACGCGTACGGGGCCGACTTCGGTTCCAAGCATTCCGAGCGCTTCCTTGACGACGGTGACATTGGCGCCGTTCAGATACTTGGTGCGCAGCGCCTCGAACCCGGCGATATCATCGATGAGCGCGCGGGCGGCGGCGTAGTCGCCCTTTTCCAGCGCCTGATGGATGGCGTGCGAGCGCTCAGGGAAGACATTGACGAGCCCGGAGGTGAAGCCACGGGCGCCCATGGCGTAAAAGGCCGGGGCCCAACCCTCTGCCAGACCGCATACCCAGATAGCCGGCGCATCCTTGGTGGCGCGGATCACTTCGGCAAGGAGCATGAGGTTGCTGGAGGCAAACTTGATACCGGCTATATTCGGGTGCAGTGCCAGTTTGCGGAAATCGGCAACGGAGAACGTGTCGCTGCGCACATAAGCGATAACGGGAACGGTGCTGGCGTCGGCAAGCTCGAGGAAGTATCGTGCCTGGTAGCTCGGGCCGGCGAAGGGGTCCATTGGGTGGTGCCCCATGATCGCATCGGCGCCTTCGGCGATTGCATCGCGAGCGAGCGCCTTTGCTTCGGTCAGCGAACGACCGACAGCGGCGCTGACGAATGATTTTCCATCGGCAGCCTTGATCGTCGCGGCGTGGACCGCGCGCACTTCGTCCATGGTCAAAGTGAAGAATTCACCGGTGTTGCCGGCGGCCATCAGGTTGTGGACCCGCGCCTGCGCAAGTCGGGCAATCAGCGCCGACAGCTTGAGAATATCAACGCTGCCGTCCGCTTTATAGGGTGTCACCGGAACGCCCGATATGCCCGTCAACGCTTTGCGGATTTTTTCGATTGCATCGGTCACGTCAGATGTCCTCTTTCTTCTTGAATACGATGTTCAGGTAGGTTTCGCCGGATCGCACCACATGATCGCGCATCACACGCTCGGCTTTGTCGATGTCGTTGGAAATGATCGCGGCGGCAATTGCGGCGTGTTCCGCCAGCGCCTTGCCGCGCTCAAGCGGATCGGAATGAATGACACGGCGAATGCTGGCGTCGTAGAACTGCTGCCGCTCGATCATCCTGGAAAGATACTGACAACGCGAGGCGATGTGGATCTGTTCGTGGAAGGTCTCATTGAGGGCGATCAAATCGTCAGCGATTCCATCTTCGGTCGCCTTGCCCATGAGCGCGACCACGTCCTGGAGTTTCCTGCCCTCGTCCGCCTGAATGCGTTTTGCCGCAAGATGCGCGATCATTGATTCCAACGCGGCGCGCGCAAGGATCATTTCCTCCGCCCAACTCATGTTGAACCGGATCAACACGCCGCGCCGCGGCAGGGTCTCGACGAGGCCCTCGGTTTCCAACTGCCGCAATGCTTCTTTTATCGGGGTCGTACTGACACCAAGCTGTTCAGCAAGCTGGCGCTCATTGACGCGTTCGTCGGGCGCAAAGCGGCCAGACAAAATCGCGGTCCTCAAGGACTTGTGCACGTGATCGCGCAGGGTTGTCAGGAAGCGGGGATCGATCTTCTCAATACGATCTGCGGCAGGCTCGTCGATGCCTTCTTTTCGCATGTTCTGAAATTCCCCCGTTGACGAAAAATTCGTTCTGTGAGATTTGATATACCAGATTTCAGACTGATGTCGATATCAAAAATCGCGGTGTTAGAGACACTGCGCGCCTCGGGAGGGAGATTATGACTATGAAAAGACGCAGTTTTCTGATGGCATCGGCTATGGTCGCATCGTTTGCCATGCCGCTCGTGGCGCTGGCGGCGACGCCCAAGGACCAGCTGGTGATCGCCACCAACATGTCATCCATGCGTGGCCTCGATCCGAACGAGCTCAACCAGCTGGAATCGGCGGAAATCGTTGCCAACGTTTATGAGCGGCTGATCGTGCTCTCCGCCGACGACATTACCAGGCCGCAGCCGGGGATTGCCGAAAGCTGGAACGTGTCCGATGACGGCAAGACATTCACCTTCAAGATCCGCTCCGGCGTGACCTTCCATTCCGGCAACGCGCTGACCGCCAAGGATGTTGAGTGGTCGCTGCGCCGCCTGGTGAAGCTCGGCCTGGCGCCCTCGGTCGATCTCCGCCAGTGGGGCATCACCGACAAGAACGTCGATGAACTGATCAAGGCAACGGATGACACGACCGTCGTGGTGCGTACGCCGGAGGTCTGGAACCCGAACCTGATCCTCTTTTCGCTCGCTAGCTTCTCGACCTCGATCCTCGACAGCCAGCTTCTCGCCAAGAACGAGAAGAATGGCGACATGGGTCGCGAATTTCTGCAGACCAACGATGCCGGATCCGGCCCCTATTCGCTGCGGACTTGGCGGGTCAACGATCTTTTGATTGCCGAGGCCTTCAAAGGCTATTGGCAGGGCGCGCCGAAGATGCGGCGGGTGATCCTGCGCCATATGCCGGAATCTTCAGGGCAGCGCCTGCAATTGGAAGCCGGCGACGTTGACGTCGCGACGCGACTTTCCTCTACCGACCTGGCGGCGATCGAGGCCGGCGGCAAGGCCGATATCCAGAAGACGCCGGGCTTCGGGTTTTATTATCTGGCGCTTAACCAGAAGGACGAGATTCTCTCCAAGCCGAAGGTTCGCGAGGCTTTCCGCTATCTCATCGACTATGACGGCCTCGCCAACACCGTCATGAAATATTACGGCATCAAACAGCAAACGATCATTCCCGGCGGTCTGCCGGGCGCGAGTACCGAAAATCCGTACAAGCTCGATATCGAAAAGGCCAAGCAGTTGCTGGCAGAAGCCGGCTATCCGGATGGCTTCTCCAAGGTGTATTACGCAACGCCTGTTACGCCGGAATATGAAGTCGCCCAGTCGCTGCAGGCGAACGCGGCCAAGGCCGGCATCAAGCTCGACCTGCAGGGTGGCGACCATATCGGCAAGTTCCGCAACCGCGAGTTCGAGATCTTCTCGGCGCGCACCGGCGAGCGCCTGCCCGACCCGCATTCGGTACTGGCGTCCTATGCGACGAACCCGAACAATGCCGACGATGCGAAACTCTCTGGCCTGATCGCCTGGCGCTCCGCCTGGGACGTTCCAAAGGAAATCCAGGATATGGTGACCGCGGCCGCGCACGAGGCCGACCAGCAAAAGCGCGCCGATCTCTACGCCAAGATCAACAAGGCCTATCTGGACGCTTCGCCGGCGCTGATCACCTCCTTCCAGCGCACGGATGCGAAGGCGGTGCGGAAGGAAGTCAAGGGCTATGTCGGTCATTCAACCTGGCTCACCCGTTGGGACACCGTCTCAAAGGGCGAATAAGGCCTTTCCTGTCGAGGAGAATGACGTGAGTATCTCACAGACATCTGGAAACGCGCCGGCAGGCGGACGTGCTGCACTTGGTGCGTTGCGCAAGGTGACGGCATCCTTTGCCGTCATCCTGACAACGCTGCTCGGTCTGCTGGTGATCACCTTCGCCGTTGGCCGCATGGTCCCCGCCGATCCGGTGATCGCTGTTATCGGCGACCAGGCCGATCACGAGACCTACGAGCGCGTCTACAAGGAAATGGGACTCGATCAGCCGCTCTATGTACAGTTCGGGACCTACCTCGGTAATGTCGCGCATCTCGATTTCGGCCAGTCGCATGTGACGAAGAACCCCGTCGCCAGCGATCTCGCGCGCGTCTTTCCGGCAACGCTGGAACTCGCCACCTTGGCTACGATCATCGGTGCCGGCTTCGGTATCCCGCTCGGCATCATCTCGGCTGTCCGCAAGGGCACGTGGGTCGATCACCTTGCACGCGTCATTGGCCTGCTCGGCCACTCGACGCCAATTTTCTGGCTTGGCACGATCGTCATTCTCGTTTTCTACGCAAAGTTCGGGCTCATCCCCGGCAGCGGTCGCCTCGATGTCTATAATGAAGGCTTGGTCGAGGGGCCGACCAATTCGATCCTCGTCGATGCGATCCTTGCCGGCGAGTGGGAGGTCTTCCGCGATGCCCTGCTGCATGTAGCAGCTCCCGCGCTGATCCTCGGTTATGCAGCGATGGCCTATCTCAGCCGCATGAGCCGCAGCTTCATGCTCGAGCAGCTGAGGCAGGAATATGTGTTGACCGCCAAGGCCAAAGGCCTGGGACAGCGGGCGATCGTATGGCGCCATGCCTTCCGCAATATCCGCGTGCAGCTGCTCACCATCGTCGCGCTCGCCTATTGCGGCCTGCTTGACGGAACGGTTCTGATCGAGACGGTTTTCGCATGGCCCGGCCTTGGCCAGTACCTGACCTCGGCGCTGTTCTTCGCCGACATGAACGCGGTGCTCGGCAGCGTGCTCCTCATCGGCATCATCTCGATTGCCATCAACCTCTTGTCGGACCTGACCTATCGGTTCCTCGACCCGCGTACCCGGTGACATCATGGCGACACGTTATTTCAACGATCTGCACAATTGGCTGATCAACGAGGAGTTTTCCTCGACACGCCAAGCCCGGCTCCACAAGGCCTATGTCCTCTGGCTGAACCTGATCGCCAACCCATTGGCATTCGCCGGCTTCCTCGTCGTTCTGATGCTCGTTTTGATCGCGACCTTCGCGCCGCTGCTCGCCAATCATGATCCGATCCTTCAGGACTTGGGGATGGCGCTGAAGCCGCCATCATCCGCCAACTGGTTCGGCACCGACGAATTTGGCCGGGACGTCTACTCGCGCCTCGTCTACGGCGCGCGTACGACGCTTTATATCAGCATCCTCGTCACGGTCATCGTGGCACCCATCGGCTTTGCGATCGGCGCGACTGCCGGCTATCTCGGCGGCTGGGTCGATGTCGTCCTCATGCGCATCACCGATATCTTTCTGTCGTTTCCAAGCCTCGTGCTGGCGCTCGCTTTTTCCGCGGCCCTTGGTCCCGGGATCGAGAATGCGGTGATCGCCATCGCGCTGACCGTCTGGCCACCAATCGCGCGTCTCGCCCGTGCCGAAACACTGACGTTTCGCGCCGCCGATTTTGTCGCTGCCGCTGAGTTGCAGGGCGCGGGTATGGGACGCATCCTGTTTCGCCATATCGTGCCGCTCTGTGCGCCGTCTATCATCATCCGCCTAACGCTCAACATGTCGAGCGTCATCCTGACGGCGGCCGGCCTTGGCTTCCTCGGGCTCGGCGCGCAACCGCCGATGCCGGAATGGGGCGCGATGGCCGCCTCCGGCCAACAGTATCTCCTCGATGCCTGGTGGCTGACGACGGTTCCCGGTATCGCCATTCTCCTGGTCAGTCTCGCCTTCAACCTGCTCGGCGACGGACTGCGCGACATCATGGATCCTCGAAATGCCTGAACAGTCAAAACCGATCCTCTCGGTCAAGAATATGTCGGTGCAATTTCCGACGCTGTCCGGCGTGGTCAACGCCGTCAAGAATGTAAGCTTCGATGTAGGCCGCGAAAAGGTGGGCATCATTGGCGAATCCGGTTCCGGCAAGAGCACGACGGGGCGCGCAATCATGCGATTGCAGCCGGATACCGCTCACGTGGTCGCCGATGAGATGCGCTTCGAGAACGTCGATCTCCTGTCCGCCAGCGAAGCTGACATGCGAGCGATCCGCGGCAGCCGGATTTCGATGATCCTACAGGACCCGAAATACTCGCTCAATCCTGTCATGACCGTCGGCGAGCAGATCGCCGAAACCGTCATCCTGCACGAGCGTCTTGGAAGGAAGGCAGCGCGCGAACGTACGCTCGCCATGCTGGAGCGGGTGAACATTCGCGACCCGCAGCGGGTCTTCAATCTCTACCCGCACGAAGTCTCGGGCGGCATGGGCCAACGCATCATGATCTCGATGATGCTGATCTCCTCGCCCTCGCTGATCATCGCCGACGAGCCGACCTCCGCACTTGACGTGACTGTGCGCCAGCAGGTGCTGTCGATCCTCGATGACCTGATCACCGAACGCGACATCGGCCTGATCTTCATCTCTCACGACCTCAACCTCGTGAAGAGCTTCTGCGATCGCGTCATCATCATGTATGCCGGCCGGATCGTGGAAACGATCGAAGCCGCCAAGCTCGACGAAGCAACCCATCCCTATACACGCGGCCTACTTGAGGCGCTGCCAAGTCTCGATCATCCTCGAGACCGTCTGGAAGTGCTCAAACGTCAGGCAAGCTGGGCGGAGGCGTGACATGTCCATCATATCGGTAAACGATCTCGCCGTGTCCTTCGGAAGCGGCAATGATTTTAAGCAGGTCGTCAAGAGCGTTTCATTTGAGGTCGTGCCCGGCGAGACATTCGGCCTTGTCGGCGAAAGTGGGTGCGGCAAGTCGACGGTGCTCGGCGCACTGGCTGGACGTATCAAGGGCTGGAGCGGCTCCGTTTCGATTGACGGCGATGTTGTTGGTCCAAAGCGATCGCGCGCTCAACTTGCAACGCAGCAGATGGTGTTTCAGGATCCGTTCGGCTCCCTGCATCCGCGCCATACGATCGGGCGCACGCTGCTTGAACCACTCGAAATTCATGGACTTGATCGCAGGCAGGAGCGTGTCGAGACAATTTTGCGCGAAGTCGGCCTGCCGCCCGGTTTTCGGCATCGCTTCCCGCATCAACTGTCGGGCGGCCAGAGGCAGCGCGTGGCGATTGCGCGTGCCCTCATCCTAGAGCCGAAAATCCTCCTTCTCGATGAACCGACGTCCGCGCTCGACGTCTCGATCCAGGCCGAGATACTCAACCTCTTGAAAGATCTGCGCGAGCGCTCGAAGCTCACTTACATTCTGGTCAGTCACGACATGGCCGTCATCGCGCATCTCTGCAACCGTGTGGCCGTCATGCAGGACGGCGTCTTCGTCGAGATCGCAACGCGCAGTCAGCTGCTAGAGAACACTGTCGAGCACCCATACACCAGGGCGTTACTCGATGGGAGCAGAGGATATGTGCCTTCGCGCCTGACGTATTCACGCCGTCCGTTTGGATAGCCCATCGGCCGATATCCGTTCGGCGACAAGCGGCTGAGAGCGGCCCGGCGAAATGACATGCTCGCTGATTCAGGTCCCATCAAGAGCTAAAGGCAGTTAGATTCGCATAAGATCAGATATCAGTAAAAGCCATACTACGCGCTGCGGCCCGCCCCGTGCAGGGCGAGGTGCCCTTGATCGAGAAAGGCCTTGAGATGATCCTTAATGGTGTGACGGCTCGCATCGGTGATCCCAGCAGCCTCCGCAATCGTGAAGCGCTCATTGTCGCGCCAACACGAGTAATGTAACCGATAGTTCCGGCATGTCGGCGGGGATGATGCGCTCGCGCTCCATTTTTCTCGAGGCGGGTTTTCTGGCGATGCAGGGCTCGTTGGCGAGGCTGTTGGGGACAAAATCCCGCCAATTGACCTCGTCTTTGTCCGTCACTCCGTTAACCGCTGCGGAACTGGGCAGGGCACGAAAGACCCCATCGCCTCCATCCATGCCGTTACGGATGGAGTTCGGATTGGACAGGTCTCCTCTCGTCATTTCGGCGTCTTCCAAGGCATTTGCGACCGGCGACTTGTTGTCCCTTAAGAAAGCGCGCACGGGCCATCCCCGTGAAAGAGAGATCTTGCGACTGATCTGCCCTGCTGGCCGGTCGTACCAAAAACAAGAACCGGTTTTTAATTGTTCACCGTACTGTTCCTCTTTCAAAACTCCGATAATTTTGACTTCACGGCTTCATCGCCGTAGTCCTCCGCTGACGGTGAGCCTTTCGCCGGTCACCCATCGAGCATCGTCACTGGCAAGGAATACGGCCACGGATGCGATGTCGGTTGGTGTGCCAACCCTTCGTAGGGGTGTCAAATCCACTGCCGCATTGGCTCGCGCCGAACCAATGATGCCTGCAGCGCGATTGCCCTCTGTGTCCGTCATTCCTGGATTGATCGCGTTGATCCTGATCTTTCGAGGACCAAGTTCGGCCGCGAGGACGCCCGTCATGGCATCGATCGCGGCTTTGGATCCGGTATAGACCGCGGAGGCTGGCGGCAGCGCGGACGTCACGGCTGAGGAAATGTTGATGACGCTTGCACCTTCACCCAAGTGAAAAGATGCGGCGCGGATCATCAGCAGCGGCCCGAGTACGTTGATGTTGAAGATCGTGTGAAAGTCGTCTTCGGTGAAATCCTCGACAGGCGCGAACTTGTGGACGCCGGCATTGTTGACGAGGATGTCGAGGCGACCGAATGCCTCGATCGTGGTCTTCACAATCCTTTCGGCGTCTTCACCGCGCTCCACATTTCCTTGCACGGCCACCGCTTTGCCGCCGGCATTCGAGATCTGTTTCACAGTCTTCTCCGCGCCTTCCCGGTCGCTCGCATAGTTGACGGCAACTGCGGCACCCTCCTTGGCAATAGCCGCTGCGATTGCGGCTCCGATGCCTTTGGAAGCGCCAGTGACAATCGCGACTTTTTCGTTCAGCTTGGCCATGTCCTATCCTCCTGATTTGTTTTCGAAGGACAGATGTGGTGCGATATTCTTGTGAGTTTAGCGGGCAATGCTGTACAACACTTTCAAGGAAAGCTTGAAGAAGCATGTCGATGCAATCACTCGGCAATTTGGAATGCTTCGTGCGAAGCGCACAGACGCTCAGCTTTTCCGAAGCTGCACGGCAGTTGTCGCTCACGCCCGCCGCCGTCAGCCGTAACGTTGCGATGCTGGAGCGAAGCCTCGGCGTTCGTCTCTTTCACAGGTCGACCCGAACGCTGACAATGACCGAGGCGGGCGAGCAGCTGCTGCAGGGGATCGGAGCGAACCTTGATGGGCTCTCCAGGGCTCTCAAAGATGCGCAGGCCGCCGACGAAAAGCCGTCGGGGACGCTTCGCGTGTCCATGCCGGTGACGTTCGGGGTTCGGTATATCGTGCCGCTGTTGGCCACCTTCCTCAGGAAATATCCAGCCATCCGGATCGACTTTCATTTCGACAATCGTCCGGTCGATTTAATTTCGGAACGGTTCGACGTGGCGATCGGCGCCGGGTTCGAATTGACCGACGGGATGACCGTGAGACGTCTTGCGCCTTTTCATCTGGTCGCCGTCGCAGCGCCAGGGTTTTTGAGCGGCGGGGCTCTGCCGTCGCGGCCGAAAGAACTCGAAAACTTAGACGGTATCGTTGTCCGGTCGTCAGCGACTGGCAAGATCAGGCTTTGGTCAATGCAAGATGATCATGGAACAAGCGAGATTGCGTCCTTGCGGCCAACGATCGTGTTTAACGACCCCCTTCCGGTTGCCAACGCCGCAGTGAACGGCCTCGGCGTGGCCATCCTGGCCGTTGCAGACGTACTGCCTCATCTGGAAGACGGGTCGCTTGTCCGGGTTCTGCCGGCATGGCACGCGTCGCTAGGGGATATTTCTCTTTATCACGCCTCATCGAGCATGCTACCGCGAAAGGCGCGGGCATTCAGCGACTTTGTCGTCGATCACTTGCGATCACATGGGCTGGCGAAAAGCCTTGCGGGATCCTCATAAGGCCCGACCCCGCATCTACGGTCTGGGATCGCAACAAGCCGACGCTAAGATTTTTCATTTTTAACCTGATCGAGGAACCATCGCCCGGCTGGGCCGGGCAGCGTATTTGTAGGGTAAATGGCTTGCTATCGGAGTTCTCACGCGCGCTGGGCGATCTAGTTCTCCGGAAGGGGCACGACAATGGACGATCACGCCTAACGAACAATCGAAGTGATCTGAATAAGGGCCCCCTCAGCTGGGCCGAAGGAGCCCTCCCCAAGAAACGGGTCAAATGTTCTGGGAGGTTAATCCAGAGTTTCCCAAACTACCGGCCTTTTGTGACAACTACATAAAAGCCGGCCGCTCGGTGTTCACTTGGCGGCAACATCGACGCTTGTTTTGCTAGCTGTCATCGTGGCCGGTACTTGCTCGATGCGGAGCGTTTGCGGGCGATAGCTCAGAATCCTCTGGGGCGGAACGGATCGTTTTCACGAGCCGCGTGCCTGTCGGTCGATGACCATGTTACCGGCAGCTGCCGCCCACCGTGCCGATCGCGAAAATGAACGCGCTCCACGTAGCGGAGGTGCTTTACCGTTAATGCGTCATCGTTGACGCACGCTAACGCAGAAGCGTTGTTGACGCCTTCGTTTGTCGTGCAAACGCAACTGACCAATAGGAAAAGGCTGAAAACGAAGAGAGCAGGAGATATCAAGGCGAGTGTCATCTGATAGGCAACCATATCTGAGTGCCTGTTTAGGTGACCGATCAATTGGTCCGGAGTAGATACAAAGCGAATGATCTAAAATTGCCACGTCTGAGTCATCAGCATTCTTGGGAATTGCAACCGCAAGGATTCGAAAGTCCAGACAAAGCCAACTTTATCCTCTACGTCGATCAGGCCATTACGCTCTGCGACGTTGACGGCCTTCCTGCCCACCTTTGGCGGCAGGGGTTTGTAGCCTTGCGAGTTGAGGCCATTCAGTAAGATGAGCAGTCAAACTGCGACTAGAGGTTTCATGGAAGCGCGAACGATATTGTTTAAAGTTGGTTCCGCGCAATAGACGGGCTAGAACTGGCCCATGAGTCTTTGGGGCCGAAGCAGACGCACCGAGTTGCCAGCAGGTGCATCAGGAGAATGGTTCTCCTGACCAGGCGTAGCCTGGCCCTCGAACTGGAGTTGACGCTATGTGGTTCATCCAACTCAGCATCACTCTTACGATACGAAAAACCCGCACAGGCTGGCAGGCTAGTGTGCGGGTCATCTTCGTAACATAAGAGCTGGGGGCAGGATTTCGATCCTGTCCCTTGCTCCAGCAAATATAATCAACCTTATCAGCCCTGGCAACCGCCGGGGCTTTTTCTTTTGGAGCACATAGTGACCAAGGATCTCGACCTCGCGAAGACCCAATTCCTGTTCGAGCAGGGTGCCTTCGTCAACCATATCAAGATGTACCGGCGTAAGCGCGTCACCGTGCTCTTCGGCCGCGACGGCCCGATCCGGAAGATATCACACCTAGAGTGCTGGCACTTCAGAAAGCCTACCCAGAGGAAACGAAGGCAGATGGGCTTTGCACCAAACACGTCTGGACGCTCGAGGAGTTGCCTCGTGGGTGACACTGCTGACGATCTCTTCGACGCCCTGTCTCCTCAGACCTTCTACCGCAGTCGGCGGCAAGCTACCTACCAATCCGGTACCGGCGACTTCATGTGGCGATCGAGTGAAGGCCTGAACGACATTACGCCTGAGCACCGGGCCAACGCGATGGAAGTCTGCCGGCGCAAGGGCAATTCCGGAAAACTCAATCAGCTGCAGCAGGAGCAAAACGAAATGAGAAAGGCTCGACCCGATGACTTCAGCGACGACATACCTTTCACCTAACGGCCACAAGATCATTGGCACGGCCGAGCAGCTGCTGGCTATCACACCGATCGATGGGATCAATCCGGACGGTACGCCGGTCTATCTTGCATGGGTGGCACAGAAATCAGCTGGGACACTCAAGAAACCCGGACCAAAACACGGAAAGATTCTGTTCGTCGACGAGAAAGAAGGCGAGAGACGAGCCTGCGCCCCGCGCCCCGTCGCTTGTGACGCTCCCGGTCTGGCAGTCATAGCCAGGCCGGCTGCCGCCACTGGGACGGCCCGTAGGAATGTTCGGCGTCGCATTTGCTCTCCTTCGGTGGACCTGCCAAATCAGTCGATCCGGCCAGCCTGCGAATAGTCTTCGTCCGAGACCTTCTCCATCCATGTCACAGAGCTGCCGTCGAGCGCTTCGGCCACGGCGAAATGAGACATCGGCTCATCCTTCGACGCGCCATGCCAGTGCTTCACATGCGCCGGAATCCAGACGACGTCGCCGGGGGCGACAGTCTCGATGGGATCGCCTTCCTTCTGGACATGACCTTTGCCGGAGACGATGAAGAGGGTCTGGCCGAGCGGATGCGTGTGCCAGGCGGTGCGGGCGCCGGCCGAGAAGGAGACGGTCGCGCCACCGATACGGGCGGGCGCGTCGCTCTTGTAGAAGCCGGACGTTTCGACGGAGCCGGTAAAGTACTGCTCCGGCGCGGTCGCCCTGCCATCGCCAGCGCGCGTCACCTTGACATCGACAGGCGTCCCGGGAGTTTCCGTGCTGGAAGCCCTGGCCTCCAGCACTTTCTTCAGGACCGGCACCGCGGACATCGCTCGTGGCCATCCGGCATAGAAGGCCACATGCGTCACCACCTCGGAAGCCTCGGTGGGAGTCAGGCCGTTGTCCATGGCCCGGTTGGCATGGAAGGGAAGCTGCTCCGGCTGGCCAATGGCCACTAGGGCCGTCATGGTAACCAGGCTGCGGTCACGGGCCGACAGGTCGGGCCGCTGCCACAGGTCGCCGAACAGGACGCGGTTCGTCAGGTCTGCGAGAGCGGAGGCGGTCGGCGCGACGTTTGAATTTACGGTCGCAGAGCGTGCAGCCTCAGCCGCCGCTTCGAGCTCGATGCGAGCAGCCTCGCTGTGAGAAACGGCCCCGATGCCACGCTCCTCGAACACTTTTTTCGTTTCGGTCACCGCCGACATTGCGTTCGGCCACCCGGTGTAGAAGGCGAGCTGAGTGATGAGCTCGCCGATCTCTTCCGGCTTCACGCCGTTGTCGAGCGCCCGGCGGACGTGGCTTCCAGTCTGCGCAATCTTTCCGATCGCGACGAGGGTGGATACGGTCACAAGGCTACGGTCACGTGGTGAGAGCTCCTTGCGCTCCCAGACCTCGCCGAAGAGTACCTCGTCGGTGAAGTGGCCTAGACCCGGCGCCGTCTCGTAGACAGCCGCGGGAGCAACACGAGGACGGCGGTCTTCAGCGGCTTCGACGCCGGTCGCTGCGATGGCGGACGCGGCGATGGTGGCTGTGATTTTATTCATGGGAAGCTCCAATCATCTGTAGAAAGCGAAAGGCGGCCCGAAAGGGCAGCCGGTGTCGTCAGACACGAAGCAGCGTCTTTATGGCGCGACGATCGTCAATTGCGCGGCAGCCATCGGCGGCGTCGAAGACATCCTTGTTTAGTGCGCCGAGGATAATGCCGTCGGATTGATCTGATTAGTCGGGATCAATGGCATGCGCTTATATCTGTAGTTCATAGATGCGAACGGGAGCAGAGGTCGCGCGCATCACGCATTTATGAACTGCGGCGATAACTGCATGCGAACAAGGGCATCTAATTGGCGTTATCTAAGATCCTATCTTGTCTGAACGGGCCAAAGGTTTTCCACCTTCGTTCCGCCAACGCGCCACCGGAAGGAGCGAAGAATGTCCGATTTCAACCAACTGGAACTTTCTCGACGGGAGCTTCTTATATCCTCAGCCGCCACGGTCGTGGTCACTGGGACCGCCACAGGGAGCGCGGTCGCCCAGACATCTGGAGACGATATGAGATTTACAACGCCTGTGGCGTTCACCGTCAATGGCGAGCGCCAGGAACTGGAGGTCGACAACAGGACGACGCTTCTCGACGCTCTTCGAGAGCACCTGCATCTGACCGGCACCAAGAAAGGGTGCGATCACGGCCAATGCGGCGCGTGCACTGTGATGGTCGACGGCCAGCGGATCAACGCCTGTCTGTCGCTCGCTGTCATGCATGAGGGCGACGAGATAGTGACGATCGAAGGACTGGGCCAGCCCGGTAAGCTGCATCCTATGCAGGCGGCTTTCGTAAAGCACGATGGCTTCCAATGCGGCTACTGCACGCCCGGCCAGATCTGTTCGGCGATCGCCGCCTTGGAAGAGATCAAGGCGAACGTTCCAAGTCACGTCACGGCCGATCTTACGGCTAAGGCACAGGCGACTGGAGCAGAGGTTCGTGAACGCATGAGCGGCAACATCTGTCGGTGCGGGGCCTACTCCAACATCCTCGAAGCCATTTCGGAAGTCGGAGGGATCGACGCATGAGAGCCTTTACCTACGAACGCGCGACGTCCATTGAATCGGCAGCGCAGGCTGCGGCCGCGAACCCGGAAACAAAGTTCATCGCCGGCGGCACAAACCTTCTCGATCTGATGAAGCTCGAGATCGAGCGGCCCGCGCATCTGATCGATGTCAATGGTCTTGGCCTGGACATGATAGAGCCGACAAGCGATGGAGGCATGAGGATCGGGGCTCTCGTGCGCAATACCGCCTTGGCCGCAAATGAAACGGTGCGTCGCGACTATGGGCTCTTGTCGCGGGCGCTGGTGGCAGGCGCATCCGGCCAGCTTCGCAACAAGGCAACGACGGCCGGCAATTTGCTTCAGCGCACGCGCTGTCCTTACTTCTACGACCAGAACCAGCCTTGCAACAAGCGCCAGCCCGGCAGCGGCTGTTCGGCGATCGGCGGCGTTACGCGCCAGCTCGGTGTCGTGGGGGTCAGTAACGCCTGCATCGCCACTCATCCGAGCGACATGGCGGTCGCCATGCGTGTCCTCGATGCGGTGGTGGAGACGGTCAAGGCCGACGGGTCCCGACGATCGATTCCGATCGCGGACTTCCACCAGCTTCCCGGAGAAACGCCTCATATTGAGACCGCCCTCGATCAAGGAGAATTCATCACTGCAGTCGTTCTGCCGCCGCCGATCGGTGGCAAGCACATCTACAAGAAGGTGAGGGACCGCGCGTCCTATGCCTTCGCTCTCGTATCCATCGGCGCGGTCATCCAATCGGACGGCAAAGGCCGGGTCGCGGTTGGTGGCGTTGCGCATAAGCCGTGGCGGATCGATCAGGCGGACGCCGAACTTCCGAACGGCGCAAAAGCCGCGGCAGGCGTCCTGATGGCGGACGCACGGCCGACGGAGCAGAACCAATACAAGGTCAAGCTCGTCGAGCGCACGCTCGGGGCCGTGATTGCGGAGGCAAGAGGTTAAACATGCAGTTCGACAAGCCAGCGACTATAAATCCCATCGACCAGCTCAAAGTGGTGGGCAAGCCCATCCACCGCATCGACGGCGAGCTGAAAACCACCGGCCGGGCGATGTACGCCTATGAATGGCACGACAAGAATATGCCATATGTTTACGGCTATCCGGTGGGCTCGGCGATCGCCAAAGGCAAGGTGAAAGCGATCGACACGACTGGCGCCAAGACGTCGCCCGGCGTCCTGGCCGTGGTGACCACGCTCGACGTCGGCGATCTGGAGAAAGGTAAGTACAACACCGCCAAGCTATTCGGCGGACCGGAGATCCAACACTACCATCAAGCGGTCGCCGTGGTCGTTGCCGAGACTTTCGAACAGGCGCGTGCTGCGGCTGCGCTGATCAAGGTCGACTACGAGAGCGAGCAGGGCACCTACGACCTCCGAGCTGCCATGACGTCCGCGAGAAAGCCTGATGAATCGACCAAGCCTGAAACCGCAGTGGGCGATTTCGAGAGAGCTTTCAAATCCGCGGCCGTGTCTTTGGAAGAGACCTACACTACTCCTGACCAGTCCCATTCGATGATGGAGCCGCACGCGTCCATCGCCGTATGGGACGGTGACGAAGTGACCGTCTGGACGTCGAGCCAGATGATCGACTGGTGGCGGAGCGATCTGGCCACGACACTTGGGGTTGACAAGGAGAACGTGCATCTGATGTCGCCCTTCATCGGCGGTGGCTTCGGCGGCAAACTTTTCCTGCGGGCCGACGCCGTCCTTGCGGCCTTCGGTTCGAGGGCAGCCGGCCGCCCGGTAAAAGTTGCGCTTCCGCGTCCATTCATGCCCAACAACACCACGCATCGCCCGGCTACCATTCAGAAAATCCGTATCGGTGCCGAACGGGATGGGAAAATCACAGCGATTGGTCACGAGAGCTGGTCAGGCGACCTTGAGGGCGGCGGACCCGAGACGGCAGTCAACCAGACCCGGCTTCTGTATGCCGGGGCAAACCGGATGACCGCAATGCACCTGGCGACGCTCGATCTTCCGGAAGGCAATGCCATGCGCGCGCCAGGCGAGGCTCCCGGCCTGATGGCGCTGGAAATCGCCATCGACGAAATCGCCGAGAAGCTTGGTATGGACCCGATCCAGTTCCGTATCCTCAACGACACGCAGGTCGATCCCGAAAATCCGGAACGTCCTTTTTCGCTGCGCAATCTGATCGGTTGCCTAGAGCTCGGAGCAGAAAAGTTCGGCTGGAGCGAGCGACCAAAGACGGCGTCGCGCAGGGACGGCGACTGGCTGATCGGCATGGGAGTTGCGGCGGCCTTCCGTGACAACCTCGTGATGCCCTCCGGTGCACGGGTAAAGCTTGGCAAGGATGGTGTCGTCACGGTCGAGACAGACATGACTGATATCGGCACCGGAAGCTACACCATCATCGCACAGACGGCCGCCGAGATGTTGGGCGTCGGCATTGACAAGATTGCCGTACAGCTTGGGGACTCGCGCTTCCCAGTGTCTGCCGGTTCCGGCGGTCAGTTTGGCGCGAACTCGTCGACCTCTGGCGTCTATGCCGCCTGCGTCAAACTGCGTGAAGCGGTTGCTGCCAAACTGGGGTTCAACTCGGAAGATGCGGTGTTTGAGAGCGGTGCGGTGCGCTCGGGCAACCGGTCCGTGGCGCTTGCCGACGCCGCCGGCGACGATGGCCTTGTCGGGGAGGACAAGATGGAATGGGGCGATCTGACGAAGACGCATCAGCAGTCGACCTTCGGCGCCCATTTCGTGGAAGTTGGGGTCGATGCCTTCACCGGAGAGACTAGGATCCGCCGGATGCTCGCCGTTTGCGCTGCAGGCCGCATCCTGAACCCCATCACGGCTAGGAGCCAGGTAATTGGGGCGATGACGATGGGAGCGGGCGGCGCGTTGTCTGAGGAGCTCGCCGTTGATAGCCGACACGGCTTCTTCGTCAACCACGACCTTGCTGGATACGAAGTACCGGTACACGCCGACATTCCCCATCAGGACGTGATCTTTATGGACGAGACCGATCCGATGTCTTCGCCAATGAAGGCGAAAGGTGTCGGCGAACTCGGCCTTTGCGGCGTTTCCGCGGCAATTGCAAACGCGATCTACAACGCAACGGGCGTCCGCGTCAGGAATTACCCGATGACGCTCGACAAGCTGATCGGCAACCTGCCGGACGTCGCCTAGGTGCTTTCGATGGATCAGATCGCCAATGTCATACAGGTCCCTGTTCGCTCGGCTTTGACGGACGATCCGATGGAGATACTGACCTTCGCCGCCGACGCCTTCGATGAAGGTGGTGCGGCACTTGCGACCCTTGTCGAAATCAGAGGCGGTGCCGCCCGCGCCCTCGGATCGCATATGGCGATTTCAAGGGATGGGCGATACTGCGGCTACGTGTCCGGCGGATGTGTCGAGGCGGCTGTCGCGTCGGAAGCTGTGGCCGCCATTGCCGAAGGTCGCGACCGTCTGGTCCGCTATGGTGACGGATCGCCATTTTTCGACATCGTGCTGCCGTGCGGCGGTGGGATCACGATCTCGATTCATGTTCTACTTGAAGCCCGAGCGATACGAGCGACCATAAACAGTCTCCGTGGCCGTCGTCCCGCCGCCCTTCGTTACTCGCCGACGGTGCACCATCTTACAACAGAAACCGCGCTGGAAAGGTCGGGGTGGCGAAACGACGAATTCGTCAGCGTTTACCGGCCATGCACGAGGCTTCTTATCTCCGGGCGCAACCTGGAGGCGCAGGCGGTGGCCACCATTGCGCGGGCTTCGGGCTACGATGTGGTTTTGGATAGTCAGGACATCAACTGCGCTATCGACGAGACGACGGCCGTTGTGATCCTCCATCATGACCTCGACGCCGAGGAGAAGGTGCTGGAACGCGCGCTCACCTCGCCTGCATTCTACGTCGGGGCGCTCGGCAGCACCCGCACGCACCGCCGGCGCGAAGAGCGCCTGCGACAGCAGGGCTGGGCAAGTTCAGACATTAACCGAATAAAGGCGCCGATCGGGTTCTTCGGCCCGACGAGAGACGCCAGTTCTCTCGCTCTGTCGGTGCTAGCGGACGTGGCCGCCGCACACCTTGCCGCTTGCCCATGACGCCAAAAGGATCGGTCCAACGGTTCCCGTCGCGAGAGCGCTTCGAGCCGCATGATCGAAGGTTGGTGCCACAAGCTCCTGGCACCATTCAATGGTCAGTCACTGGTTCGAAGGTTGGTGGGTACTGGTCTAGCCTCCGATGGCGGAGGGGGTGGTGGTCTCCGGATCATGGAAGTACCGAAATTCCTGGTTAGGCCGGCCACCCTCCGTCAGGGTCGTACAAACGCCGAATATGCATCAGGCATTGCCAGTTCGTTGCCGATTGGCGTGAAGGCGGCGTCAGGAACTTGTTCTGACAATATCATGATCGAGGTCGCCGACATGCTCAGGCTTTCAATCACACATTTTGAGCTCTGATTGCGACCTTAACATCTGCGCAAGACCATCGTGCGTGCCGTTGGAAGCGGATCGCCGGGCAATCCAGCCATCTTCCCCTGGAGCTTTGTAACGACGTTCAAAATCTGACTGGAGGCGCCGCTCGCTCGCTGATCGAGCTGGAGCTCGTTCCGGTCCTCGAGGTTAAAATAGGCGAGGCCGCTCTCGCCGACGGGGACACGGTGGCGGTGTTGTTGGCCAGGGCGGAATTTTCGACCAACAGTCTCTGGCATGAAAGCGGCTTTCAGATGAGAGCCCACGGTCCGGTGATCCCATCCATGACGGGATTCATCACAACATGCCGGTCGGCAAGTCCAATCCCACCGATGGACGTCGGACTGGCGCGCCTGCCGCGGCGTCACTTGGATCCATGAATCCGGTTCATGACCGCATGCTGATTTAGCGGGCTAATCGCGCCGTGCTCGCAGGCATATGTTGCAAGCATCGAAAAGAGAGAGGTATCCATTATGAAAAAAAGAACGCTCGGACAGGGGTTAGAAGTCACCGCGCTCGGCTTCGGCTGCATGGGGCTCAACTTCTCTTACGGCCACGCCCTCACCAACAAAGAGAGCATCAAGCTCGTCCGTGACGCCGTCGAACGCGGCGTCACCTTCTTCGACACCGCCGAAGTCTACGGCCCGTATACCAACGAAGAGATCGTCGGGGAGGCGCTGCGTCCACTCCGCGACCAGGTCATCATCGCGACGAAATTCGGCTTCAACATCCAGGACGGCAAGATGGCTGGTACCAACAGCCGGCCAGAGCAGATCAGAAAGGTCGCCGACTCTTCGCTGAAACGTCTCGGCATCGACGTCATCGACCTCTTCTACCAACACCGGGTCGACCCGAACGTGCCGATCGAGGACGTCGCAGGCACCGTCAGGGATTTGATCGCCGAAGGCAAGGTGAAGCACTTCGGTCTGTCCGAACCAGGCGCGCAGACCGTCCGGAAGGCGCATGCCGTCCAGCCGGTAACGGCATTGCAGAACGAGTATTCGCTGTGGACGCGCGGCCCGGAAACAAACGGTATCCTTGAGGCCTGCGCAGAACTGGGCATTGGCCTCGTCGCCTACAGCCCGCTCGGGAAAGGATTCCTGACAGGGGCGATGGGCAAGGACAGCAAGATCGCCGAAAACGACTTCCGCAGGCTGTTGCCGCGTTTCACGCCGGAAGCGATGGAGAAGAACCAAGCGCTCGTTGACCTCACCCGGCGCGTTGGCGATGAGAAGAAGGCGACGCCCGCTCAGATCGCCCTTGCCTGGCTCCTGGCCCAGAAGCCGTGGATTGTCCCAATTCCCGGCACGACCAAGCTCCATCGCCTCGAAGAGAACATGGGCGCCGCCGACCTCGAACTGACCCCGACAGAGCTTGCGGAACTGGACGAGGCCGCCGCCAAGATCCAGGTTAAGGGCGAGCGATACCCTGAACAGCTTATGAAGACCACCGGTCTTTGATTTCCAGGAGGCGCCGAGAGGCGCCTTCCCCTTTTGAAAGCACAAACATGTCACAGGATTTCGTGCAGGCTGCGCCTGCGTTTTCGGCGGACGCCACCGCCCGGCCACCACGCCTTCGCGTACTAGCGGTGTTGAGCGCCCTTATGGGTTTCGCATCGATCTCGACCGACCTCTATCTTCCCGCCATGCCGACCATGGCCGCCGACCTTGGCGCAGATGCCGGATCGATGGAGCTTACTGTCTCCGGCTTCCTGATAGGTTTCAGTCTTGGACAGCTCCTTTGGGGGCCGCTCGGCGATCGTTTCGGCCGCCGACTGCCGGTTGCCATCGGCATGCTTCTGTTCGTGATTGGATCGGCCGGATGCGGTCTATCCGGCTCATCCGCGCAGATGATCTTCTGGCGTGTCATCCAGGCGGTCGGAGCATGCTCGGGGGTCGTTCTTTCCCGCGCCATGGTGCGGGACCTTTACGAAGGAAGCAGGGCTGCCCAGATGCTTTCGACACTCATCACGGTGATGGCCGTCGCGCCGCTCCTTGGTCCAATAATTGGCGGCCAGGTTCTCGCCATCGGCGGCTGGCGCGCGATTTTCGGCGTTCTCGTTTTCGTAGGCCTCGCCACACTTGCGGCGCTCTTCACCCTTCCTGAGACGCTTCCACCAGAAAGACGCAGCAAGCAATCGCTTCTGTCCGCTTTTCGAGGTTACGGTCGGCTGATAGTCGATCGGCGTCTGATAGGGTTTGCAGCGGTCGGCGGCTTCTTCTTCGGTGGCGTCTATGCCTATATCGCTGGAACGCCGTTCGCGTTCATCGACTACTACAAAGTCCCACCGCAGCTTTACGGCGTCCTGTTCGCCCTCGGCATCGGCGGCATCATGCTGGCGAACGTCGTCAACGCCAGGCTCGTGTCGCGTCTGGGCGGACGTCGCCTTCTCCAGGTCGGCGCAACCGGCGCTGCCCTCTGCGGCCTTGTCCTTATCCTCACGGGCGTTACCGGCTGGGGAGGTCTGGCAGGTCTCGCGATCCCGCTGTTCATGTTCGTCTCCTGGTCCGGGTTGATTGTCGCCAACTCTATCGGAGGTGCGTTGCAGGACTTCCCCGAACGGGCAGGGGCCGTTTCCGCCCTTGTCGGGGCATTGCACTATGGATGCGGGATATTGGGGTCTGCGGCTGTCAGCGCTTTTGCCGACGGCACCCCGCTGCCGCTCGCCGCGGTCGTCGGCGTTGCGGGTTTCGGATGCTTCGCAAGTCTGGCTCTGCTCCCTCCTGCAGGGCGTTGACGTCCTGTCGATTGCCTGCTTCAACTCGAGCAATCGCTCGTCATCGATATTTGGAGTTCATGAATGAGACGCGAGGAACTGGTCGATCTCAACGCGTTCATGACGGTTGCAGAAGAGCAGAACTTCACGCGCGCCGCCGCCAGGCTCGGGACGTCGCAGTCCGCCCTCAGCCATACAATCCGACGCCTGGAGGCACGGCTCGGCGTGCGTCTGCTCACGCGAACAACGCGCAACGTCGCGCCGACCGAGGCGGGCGAGCGGCTGCTCTCAACCCTGCGTCCGGCTCTCGATAGCATCGGCGCGGAACTGGCGTCGCTCGGCGAACTCCGCGAGCGACCGGCTGGAAACATCCGCATCACGACATCGGAACATGCCGCGACGACAGTCCTGTGGCCCGCGCTTAGGAAGTTGCTGCCGGACTACCCGGAGATCAACGTCGAGCTTGTGATCGACTCCAGCCTGACCGACATCGTTTCCGAGCGGTTCGACGCTGGGGTCCGTCTGGGGGAAGCTCTGGCGAAGGACATGGTGGCTGTTCGTATCGGACCCGAACTGCGGATGGCGATCGTCGGCTCGCCCGCCTATCTGACGGGAAACTCTGTGCCGCTCACGCCTCAAGATCTAGCTCATCATCGATGCATCAATCTTCGGATGCTCAGCGGCGGCGGCCTATATGCATGGGAGCTAGAGAATGACGAGCGCGAGCTGCGTGTCCGCGTCGAGGGCCAGCTTGCGTTCAACAACACGAACATGATCGTGCGGGCGGCGGTCGACGGGTTCGGCCTGGGATTCGTGATGGAAGACCACGTCGCCGAACATGTCTCTGCGGGAACGCTTGTGCGCGTTCTGGAAGATTGGTGCCCGCCATTTGCAGGATATCACCTGTATTATCCAAGCAGGCGGCAACCATCCGCCGCGTTTTCGGTTTTGGTTGATGCGTTGAGGTACAGGGAATAATTGCAGGCGATGTCCGAAACGGTCAAACATAAGGTGGCCATACGAGCCGCCACAGAGGAAGATGTGAACGTGCTCGGGCGGTACGGAGCCGATCTCATGCAGCTCCACCACGACTGGGACCGGCAGCGCTTCATTGCGCCTGGTTCCCGGACACCGGAAATGTATTCCAGCTACCTTCGCAGCCAGCTCGACAAGCCGGACGTGATCGTTTTGACCGCCGAGGTCGACGGCGCTCTCGCAGGCTACGTCTACGCCGGTCTGGAGGGAGCGGACTACATGGCCCTCAGGGGTCCTGCTGGAGTGATCCACGATATCTTTGTCGAAGAGCGACAGAGGAGAAAGGGCATTGGACGTATGCTTCTCGCAAGTGCCTTAAAGAGCCTCGAAGCAATTGGTGCGCTGCAGATCGTTTTGTCGACAGCGCATCACAACGGCGCGGCACAACAAATGTTCGGATCGCTCGGTTTCCGGCCGACTATGGTGGAGATGACGCTTCAATTGTGATGCTTCCCAAGGCATGTTGGCTCGACTTAATCGGCGAACACGGTGAAGTTATCTAGGAAGGCAAGCTTCCACAAATTAGGGTCATGCACTGGAATTTATCAAGCACTTAGTGAGTTGTCGGAGACTTTTTAGGGTTAAATAGATTCAAGCGGCGCGTATCCACACAATCATCGAATGCTCTCGCGAAACGTGAGGCCCATGTAATGTATGTGACGCCGGAGCGGCCTCACCTGCCGGTTCGTACCGTTCAAGCTAATCATCTTTATCAAGCGAGGTGGTCCCGAAGCGCGCCACTGTCGCTCAGTTCTAATGGATTTACGCTGAGCGCGAGTTGGGCAAGGGTCCTGCGCGTGGGAAGCGACGCCATCGGTAATGATGCCGCCTCCCAATTCAACCATCGGCGTGGTGCTCATTGCGCTTACGGGTGGCTGCTGCCTTTTTGGCGGAAGCGGAACGTTCTTCCTTAGTGCGCGATGCCGCAGCGGCACCACCCTTGCGGCCCCCCTTTGTGGAGGAAGCGTGGTTTTCGGTATGGCCTCGGCCAGAGCCGGACTTATTGCCGCCACCGCTCTCCTTGTTGACGGTAGCCCAGGCGCGACGCTCAGCTTCCTTCTCGGAAACACCACGGTTTTCGTAACCTTCCTCGATATGCTCAGCCTTGCGCTTTTGCTTGTCAGTGTAAGCGGACTTGTCACCTTGAGGCATGGAACATCTCCCTAGTTCATGTGAAGCAAAGAAAACTGCGGTTGCACGGCAAAGTTCCAGAATTGTCCTCAGCTTGGTGCAGCCGACGTTACGGGTCTTGCGGTCTGGCCAGCATGCGCATACGGGCGGAACCAACGCGGCCAGGCGAGGGTTGTTGACATATACCCTGACCATGACATCGAAAGGCGACTTCCCATGGCACAGACTGTCGGCGATTTCATCGTTTCACGCCTACATTCATGGGGCGTCAGGCGCATGTTCGGGTACCCGGGAGACGGCATCAACGGTGTCTTCGGAGCGTTGAACCGGGCAAGAGACAAAATCGAGTTCATTCAGGCACGCCACGAGGAAATGGCTGCCTTTATGGCCTCTGCATACGCCAAGTTTTCCGGCGAGCTCGGCGTCTGCATCGCAACCTCAGGCCCAGGTGCTGCCCATCTGGTGACTGGCATGTACGATGCCCGGGCCGACCATCAGCCGCTTCTGGCGATCGTCGGGCAGCAGGCACGCGGCGCAATTGGCGGTCACTACCAGCAGGAGGTTGATCTCGCCGCCCTGTTCAAAGATGTCGCGGGTGACTTTGTCCATCAAGCATCAACACCTGCCCAGGTCCGGCATCTTGTCGATCGCGCTGTCCGTATTGCCTTGGCAAACCGCACGGTGACAGCACTGATCCTGCCCAACGATCTGCAGGAACTGCGGTATGAGGAACCGGCGCGTGCCCACGGGACCGTTCATTCCGGCTTTGGCTACCGGGCACCAAAGATCGTACCACATCAGGAAGATCTACAGGGCGCGGCCGATATCCTTAACGCAGGCGAAAAAGTCGCTATCTTGGTCGGCGCCGGCGCTCTTGGCGCAACTGAAGAAGTGATCGCTGTCGCCAATCGGCTCGGGGCAGGGTCGCCAAAGCGTTGCTCGGCAAGTGCGTAATCTCTGACGAACTTCCTTGGGTCACTGGCTCGATCGGCCTGCTCGGAACCGAACCGTCCTGGGATCTGATGCGCGACTGCGATACGCTTTTGATGATCGGGTCTGGCTTCCCATACTCAGAGTTCTTGCCGGAGGAAGGTCAGGCCAAAGCCGTCCAGATCGACATCGAAGCCAGCATGTTGTCCTTGCGCTATCCCATGGACGCCAATCTCGTCGGGGACGCGGCGGAAACTCTCAGGGCACTCCTGCCATTGCTTGAACAAAAAGATGGCAAGTGGCGCGATGCGATCGAAAAGAACGTGTCTGCCTGGTGGACGCTTCTTGACAAACGCGCTCACGCCGAAGCCAATCCGGTCAATCCGCAATTGGTTGCTTGGGAGCTGTCGCCACGCCTGCCGGACAACGTCATCTTGACCAGCGATTCCGGCTCCTGCGCAAATTGGTATGCCCGCGATATCAAGATCAGAGCAGGGATGTTGGCGTCTCTTTCGGGCGGATTGGCATCGATGGGCGCGGCTGTTCCCTACGCTATCGCCGCAAAATATGCGCACTCCGACCGCCCGGTGATCGGCCTGGTCGGTGATGGTGCCATGCAAATGAACAACATGGCCGAACTGATCACGGTTGCCAAATACTGGCGAGACTGGGCCGACCACCGCTTTATCATCTGCGTTTTCAACAATGAGGATCTCAATCAGGTGACCTGGGAGCAGCGGGTGATGGAGGGTGACCCAAAGTTCGAGGCCTCGCAGAGCATTCCCAACCTGCCTTACCACCGGTTTGCCGAGCTTATCGGTCTCAAGGGTATTTTTGTCGATCGACCGGAAGATTTGGGGCCGGCCTGGGACGAAGCACTTGCGGCGGATCGCCCCGTTGTCCTCGAAGTCAAGACCGACCCCGAAGTCCCGCCGATGCCCCCGCATCTCACGCTTGAGCAGGTGAAGCGACTTACAACTGCCCTCATGAAGGGTGAACCCAACCAGGAAGGCGTTATTCGCGGCACGGTGCGCCAAGTGTTGAGCTCAGTCCTGCCCGGCAAGCATGAATAGACGGGCATTGCGGCAAAAATGCTGGAAAGGTGAGCGCGATAGCAGCGGCCTTCAAATCCGGTCGAAGTTGGGAGCGCGGTCGTCGCCCGCCGTGAAGCCGATAGATTCGACCGATCGCTGCCTGGACACGAACGGCTCATCGCCTTCGCTTGCCGTCCAGCACACGTCTTATGAGAGTTTGGGCGATAGATCGCTGCACGGAACTGAAGTCAGCATTTCCGTATAGGCGCCCACTTATCCATGTCGTCTTTCCCGCGAATGCTGTGCCAAACATACAAACTGCTGCCGGTACGCCAGCCGCCGGTATAGACTTTTCCGCATCTTCGATAAGCAGCCTGAAAAGATTATTTTGCAGACGCCCGCGGAACTTTCCGCTCGTCTGCGAGTTTTCAGCCTGCGTCGAGGGGTGTCCATTTGGCCCAAATTTTCACGGCATCGGCCGATACGCGGCTCCGCGCCATTCTTTTGGCGGCAGTGGTATTGACCGTATTTTTTGTAACTTTCATCGGGGGTTACGCCGACTCCAGTTATGGGACGCTGGTTGGATGGGTGCAGGACCAGCCAATTCCATTCAGTCATGAACATCATGTGGCCGGCCTCGGCATTGATTGCCGGAATTGTCACACATCTGTCGAAACGAGCGCGAAGGCGGGCCTGCCAGCCACTCATATCTGCATGAGCTGCCATTCGCAAATCTGGACAGGTGCGGCAATGCTCGCGCCGGTTCGCGAAAGCCTGGCCGACGACAAGCCGCTGCAATGGAACCGGGTATCGCGGTTGCCTGATTACGTCTATTTCAATCACTCGGCGCATGTCACCAAGGGCGTGGCTTGCGTGAGTTGCCACGGACGGGTCGATCGGATGCCGCTGATGACGCGAGCCCAACCGTTCCAGATGCAGTTTTGTCTCGATTGCCATCGCAATCCCGCCCCGAGCCTACGGCCGCCGGAAGAGATCACTCGTATGGACTGGAGCGATTGGGACCGGGATCCAGGCACCCATAAAGCCTATGGTGAGCTGGTGGTGAAAACATACGGGATCGAGCCAGCCAAGCTCACCCAGTGCAACATCTGTCACAGGTGAAAATAATGCCGGCCGTTCCCACCAATACCATCGAGATTTTGCGGGAGAAGCTCAAGGGCCGGACTGGCCGGCATTTTTGGCGGACCTTAGAGGAGCTGTCGGACACAGCTGCTTTCCGGGATTTTGCCAAGGAACGGTTCCCCTCACTCACACTACGCGGCATCGACCGGCGGTCGCTGCTGAAGATCATGGGCGCATCCCTGGCGCTGGCGGGGCTCTCGGCCTGTAAGGGCGAGGCGGACGAGGATGCATTTCCCTATGTCACGGTGCCGGAGGGCGTGACGCCCGGCATTGCTCGTTTCTATGCGACGGCGGTGACATTTGCCGGCTACGCCCAGCCGGTGCTGGGTAAGACGTTTACCGGCCGGCCGATCAAGCTTGAAGGCAATCCGGATCATTTAGTCTCGCGCGGCGCAACCGACGCCTTCACCCAAGCAGCACTGCTTGGCCTTTACGATCCGGGTCGCTCCCAGGCGCCGCGTCACCTCGACAAGCCCGTTGATTGGAATGGCTTCGACGCGGCCATGGCGGGCAATGCCCAGGTGCTGGACGGAACACAGGGTGAGGGCTTCCGGTTGCTGACCGGGCCGACCAGCTCTCCGACACTCCTTCGCCAGATCGAAGCGCTGATGCAGCGCTGGCCGAAGGCCCGCTGGCACGTACTCGATCCGGTTGCCACACCGGCGCGCGCCGATGCGATTGCCAAACTGTTCGGCCGGCGGCTGGATCTCCATCCAGATTTCGCGGCCGCGGAAACGATCGTTAGTTTCGACGAGGACTTTCTAGGGCCGGGACCGCGCCAGACGCTGTCGGCAAGGCAGTTTGCCGATCGTCGGAGAATCCGACAGGCAAAACAAGGCAAGAGCCGGTTGCTGGTAGCCGAACCAGTGTTCGGTGTGACCGGGTCGTCTGCCGATCGGCGTGTTGCGGCTTCGGTTGGTGACATGTCGACGATGGTCCGGGCACTGGCTGCGAATCTTGGGATTGGAGAGCTTTTAGGGAAATTGCCGGATCGCCAGCGTTCATGGCTCGACGATGCGGCCGCAAGCCTGCGAGCTTCAGCGGGGCGGTCGCTGCTGCTGGTTGGGTCGCATTATCCGGCTGAGCTTCAGGCGCTCTCGCTGCTCATCAATGAAAAGCTCGGCAATATCGGCGAAACCCTGCATTTCTCGGAGCCAATCATCGCCATGCCGCCGGACGGGGCGAATTCGTTTGAAGCTTTGGTCGAGGACATGCGGGCAGGGCGCGTGGCAACTCTCGCCATTTTCGGTGCTAACCCTGCTTTCACAGCACCCGGCGATCTGCGTTTTGCCAGCGCATTGGAAAATGTGCCGCTGCGTATCCATGCCGGTCTCCATGACGACGAGACAGCGGCGCTCTGTCACTGGCATGTGCCGTTGCAGCACGAACTGGAAAGCTGGAGCGACGGGCGCGCGGTCGATGGTTCGGTGATCATCACCCAGCCGTTGGTCAAACAATTCTTTGATGTCCGATCCATCCATGCCCTGCTTGAAAATATCGGCGGTCGCCAGGGGATTGACCTTGATCTGGTGCAATCCACTTGGCGGCAGGTCTGGGGTAGCGACTTCGAAAACCGTTGGCGTGCGAGCCTTGACAGGGGCTTCGTCGAAGCAAGCGCGCCATCGCTTGTGACACTACCGATCGTCAATCGTACCATTGAGGTGGCGGATGCAGTTTCGGACGGGATGACGCTGCATATTCGCCCCGACGCCGGTGTCTGGGATGGCTCCCTTTCAGACAATGCCTGGGCCCAGGAGACGCCGCGCCCAATCAGCAAGATCACCTGGGGCAACGTCATCGGCATTAGCCCGCAGATGAGCAAGGCCCGCGACCTGAAGAATGGCGATGAGGTGAAGCTGCTCGCTGGCGGTCGCTCAATCATCGGCGCCGCATGGCTCATGCCGGGCCAGGCAGCCGACGTCATTTCGCTGACATTGGGATACGGCCGGACGCGGTCGGAATCGATTGCCGCGGGATTGGGCTACAACGCAAACCTGCTGCGCATTGGTGGGGCGTGGCATATTGCAGGCGCCGTTCTTGAAAAGACTGGGAAGACACAGCTCGTGGCGACGACGCAGTCGCATCAGGAAATGGATGGTTTCGACTTTGTCCGCACCGTTTCAACAACCGATCTGCCTGCAAATCCTGCGGAGGAATCGCCATCCTTTTATCCAAACCGGCCGAAGCAGAACCCGTCCTGGGGCATGTCGATCGATCTCGATCTGTGCATCGGCTGTAACGCTTGCGTCACTGCCTGCCAAGCGGAAAACAATATTCCGGTGGTCGGCAAGGAACAGGTGGCCAAGGGCCGTGAGATGCATTGGCTGAGGATCGACCATTATTTCGAGGGCGAGCCAGACGCGCCAAAGTCATACCATCAGCCAGTCGCCTGCATGCATTGCGAACAGGCCCCCTGTGAGATGGGCTGTCCGGTCAATGCGGCGGTCCATTCGATCGACGGGCTCAATCTGCAAGTCTATAATCGTTGCATCGGTACTCGCACCTGTTCGTCCTATTGCCCCTACAAGGTACGCCGTTTCAACTGGTTCGATTTCACCGGCGACGATCCCCCGTCGATCCAGGCGATGCGCAATCCGGATGTCACGGTACGCAGCCGCGGGGTGATGGAAAAATGCACCTATTGCGTCCAGCGGATCGCGCAAGCAACGATCACCGCCGACAAGGAGAACCGTCCAATCCGCGATGGCGAAATCGTTACCGCCTGCCAGCAGGCCTGTCCAAGCCAAGCGATCGTCTTCGGCAATGTCGCCGACGCGGATTCCGCCGTCAGCCGCCATAAGGCCGGAGCGCGAGATTATAAGCTGCTGGAGGAGATGAACACCCGACCGCGCACGAGTTATCTTGCCCGCACCGAGGACAACGGTCCCGCTGGAAAGGTGGCCGGATGAGCGATATCGTCACTGATGACCACATCACCGAAGAGGTGACTGGCATCCCGCTGCACTATCCGCATCGGCGGGTGTGGTGGGCGTTTTTTGCGGGGTCACTGCTTCTCCTCCTGTCGTTCGTGGTGTCGGCCGGCGTGCTGCTGTGGAACGGCGTGGGGGTGTGGGGCAACAACATCCCGGTCAACTGGGGTCTGGCAATCACCAATTACATCTGGTTCCTCGGCATTGGGCACGCTGGCACATTGATCTCGGCGCTGCTTCTCCTGGTCGGGGCCCACTGGCGCAACTCCTTGAACCGGTTTGCCGAGGCGATGACCCTGTTTGCGGTCGTCTGCGCCGGGCTTTATCCAATTCTACATCTTGGCCGACCCTGGTTTTTCTATTGGATGGCGCCTTATCCGAACACGATGACATTGTCGCCGCAGTTTAAAAGCCCGCTGGCCTGGGATTTCTTCGCGGTGCTGACCTATTTGATCGTCTCAGTGCTGTTTTGGTATATCGGCATCATCCCCGATCTCGCCTCGGTTCGGGACCGTGCGAAGAAACGCGGCCAGCATTTGTTCTACGGTCTTTTTGCGCTTGGTTGGCGCGGTTCGGCCCGCCACTGGGCGCGTTGGAATCAGGCATATCGGATCACGGCGGCGATTGCCGTTCCCCTTGTTGTTTCGGTGCATTCGGAAATATCGTTACTGTTTGCGGCAGGTCCTATTCCCGGATGGAACTCGACGGTATTTCCGCCCTATTTCGTGCTCGGAGCGGCGTTCTCCGGCTTTGCCGTGGTGCTGATGATCGCCATCGCGCTCCGGCATGCGCTCGGCCTGCAGGAAATCGTCACCGAGCGTCATCTCGACCTGTTGGCGATCTTTCTGCTCGCGACCGGTCTTATGACCGCATACGGTTATTATGCCGAGATCTTCGATACCCTCTACGGCGGCGAGCAACAGGAGGTCGCCACCCTATTGGACCGGCTGACGGGCACCTATGCCTATAGCTATTGGGGCGCGGTGATCCTCAATTTCGTGCCGCTGCAGCTGCTGTGGTTTAAAGCGATGCGACGGCGACATGTCGTCACCTTCCTGATCGCCCTCTCGGTGACGGCTGGTATGTGGTACGAGCGCTACATGTTGCTGGTAACCTCGCTTTACCGGGATTACCTCGTTTCTTCTTTCGACGAATACCATCCGAGCATCTGGGAATGGGGTCTCTACCTCGGCATGCTCGGCGTGTTCTTCACGCCCTTCTTGCTGTTCGTACGTTTCCTGCCGGTGATATCCGCCTTCGAGGTGAAAGAAGCTCTGCGCGAAACGGGGGATCTCGAACATGCGTGAGCCGGCGTCCGATACCGGAGTTTTTGGGGTCCTAGCCGAGTTCGATACGCCGGAACGACTGGTTACGGCAGTGAAAACGGCGCGCCGCACCGGCATTCGCTCGTTCGACGCCTACACGCCCTATCCTCTAGAGGAATTAACCGAAGCGATCGGCTTTCGCGAAAACATCGTGCCTTGGCTGGCATTTGCCGGCGGCTGTCTTGGCGCGGCCGCGGGCACCGGATTGCAGATCTGGACCAATTACGCCTATCCGATAGAGATCGGCGGCCGGCCGATCGTGGCCTGGCAGGCCTTCACGCTGATCACCTTCGAGATGACGGTGCTCGGCGCGGTGCTTTTCGCCGTGTTCGGCATGTTGGTGCTGAACCGTCTCCCTCGGCTGCATCATCCTGTCTTCAACATCGAAGATTTCCACCTTGCCAGTTCCGACAAGTTTTTCATGATTGTCTTCAGCAACGATGGCAGTTTCGATAAAGGCAAGACGGCAGAATTTTTAAACCGCTTCTCACCGGTGCGCGTAACCGTCGTAGAACATACGGAGCCCGCATGAAGGTCGCTCCCATCCTTGGCGTCGCCGTCGTTGTCTTGCTCGCCTCCTGCGACCAGATGAACCATCAGCCGCGCTACGATTCCTACGAAAAAAGCCCGCTATTCGCCGATGGCAAGGCGCTGCAGGCGCCGCCGGAGGGCACTGTGGCGCGCGGCGACATGGCCCGGGCAAAGGAACTGACGGAGCGGCCAGAGATGAGCCTTGCACTCATCGAACGGGGTCGGCAGCGTTTCGACATCTATTGCACTCCTTGCCACGATGCGGCCGGTACGGGGCAGGGGCGCATCACGTCGCGCGGTTTTCCCAATCCGCCAAGTTTCCATATCGAACGACTGAAGAACGCATCGAGCGGGTATTTTGTCGACGTGATCACCAAGGGCCACGGGATCATGTATTCCTATGCCGACCGCATAACACCTTCAGATCGCTGGGCGATTGCCGCCTATATCCGAGCCCTGCAGCTTTCTCAGGATGCGCCGGTCACCTCGCTCTCGGAGACCGAGCGAAAAAAACTGACGGAGGGCGGATCATGATGGGCGCTGACCGCCAGGTGACTTTGGCATGCGCGATTGCGGGGCTGCTGCTCTGCGCTATTGCCCTCGTGATCGGCGGCGGCATGCGGGCAGGGCTGCTCGGCTGGCTGGCGGCCTCCGCCTTCGTCGCCGGCCTGCCGCTCGGTGCACTGTGTCTGGCGCTGGTCGTCAGGATCGTGCCCGGCGCCTGGCGGCATGCGACCGCGCCGGGGACGGATGTCCTCGCCTCGGCCGTGCCGCTCGTGGTGATTTTGTCGCTTCCCGTCGTCGCAGGCCTTTGGCGGATCTATCCTTGGGCGACCGATGGCGCGCTCTCGGGGTTTAAGGTGGCTTATCTCACACCCGCCTTCTTTACCGCGCGGACGATCGCGATCCTCGCCGGCGCGGCGGTGTTGGCGACGTTTATACTCAACCAATCAGCCGGCCCTAGCCCGCTTGCGGTCGGAGGACTGATCGCCTTCGTCCTGTTGCACGGGTTGCTAGCCGTCGACTGGTTATTGTCGCTTGATCCACGATTCCATTCTTCCGGTTTCGGGCTTTACGTGCTTGCGGGTCACGTATTGTCGGCATTCTGCGTCGTGACCATGCTTCGAATATCCAAGCGGGAGGATCATTCCGTACAGGTCCTCGGGCCGCTGCTGCTGACCCTGCTGTTGCTATGGGCCTATTTCGCCTTCATGCAATATTTCATCATCTGGTCCGGAAACCTTCCGGCGGGCGTTACCTGGTACCGGATGCGCGGCGAAGGTCACTGGGTGCAGGTCGAATATCTGATTGCGATCTCGCGGCTGTTGCCGGCGTTTCTGCTGCTTTTTTCTCCGATCCGCCACGGGCGGCGCTGGCTGCCGGCGCTTGCGACCACGGTGCTGTGCGGCAGCGTGCTGGAAAGTGCCTGGCTGGTTCTACCCGCCGGCGGATCGATCGGGGCGCTACCGATCCTGTCTTTCGTCTTCGCCCTGATCGGCATGTTGCTGCTGTTACCGGTCGGACGCCTCGCCGGTCTCGCGCTGTCAGGCGTGCTTTATAGAGGGAGACCGGCGCCATGAGCGATGCTCCAGGATTTGAGCGCAGCGATGTTGCCCCCCGCTGGGTGGTACTGGTGATCGCCGGGTTGTTAGGAATCGTCTTAGTGTTTTTCTGTGTCGTGGCGCTGATCCTTTATGGGCTGACACCTGCCGAAAAACCGGTGTCCTCATCGCTTTCGACGCAGCAGGCGCGGTCCGGCTGGCGGTTGGAAGTCAATCCCGCCGATGATGAAATTCGGTTTCAACACGCCCTCCAGCCGAAGCTGGACAGCTACGCATGGGCGGACCGCGGTGCCGGCCGAGTGCAGATTCCGATAGACCGGGCCATGCAGATCCTTGCAAACCAGGGCTGGCCCGATCCGCCATCGCAGGAGGGCGGCAAATGAAATTTATGCTGGCTGTTTTCTTGCTGGTTCTCAGCTCTTCGACGGTCTCGGCCTTCAATCCCTTCGACGCGACCGGCATCGACCGCAAACCCGATGCGCAAATTCCGCTCGACCTGGCATTTTCCGACGAAAACGGCCATCAAACCAGCCTGCGCGAACTCTCCGCCGGCCGGCCGATCCTGCTTGCACCAGTGCTGCACAAATGTCCGAATATCTGCGGTGTGACGCTGTCAGGCTTGATGGAAGCGGTCGAAGCCCAGGACTTTCGACCGGGCCGTGATTTCGTCATCGTCGCCTTCGGCATTGACCCGAAGGAGGGGCCAAGGGATGCGGCTCAGTCACTGGCCGATCTACGCAAGCGGTTTTCCGTCACCGCGGCGTCCGGCATTCATGCGCTGACGGGCACGGCCGAAAATGTCGAAGCCGTCACCCACGCGCTCGGTTATCGCTACGCCTGGGACGACGATATCGGCCAGTATGCGCATCTGGCGGCGGCAGCGGTACTGACGCGGCAAGGTCGGCTGAGCCGCTGGCTTTATGGCCTGACGCCGGCAGCCATCGATCTGAAACTGGCGCTGACCGAGGCAGGAGAGGGCCATATCGGTAGTTGGGGCGATCAAATTCTGCTGCTTTGTTATCATTACGATCCGGCCACAGGCCGATATTCTACTTTTATTTGGGCAGCGCTCCGGATCGGTGGCGCTGGCACAGCGCTGTTCGGATTGGGCGCCATCGCCACCGCCCTCTTGCGCGAGCGCCGTCGGGCCCGGGAGGCACGGTCATGAGCCTTTGGCCCGATCAGGCATCCGGTTATAGCGGCGAGGTCGATCTTTTCGTCGTCGCCTTCACAGTGCTGATCGTCGCACTGTCGGCGCCAGTCTTCATCGTCATCGTCGTGTTTGCCGCAAAATACCGGCGCGGAAAACCGGCCGACCGCAAACACGCCCCGGATCGTAATGTCTGGCTCGAAGTCTCCTGGGCAATCATACCGTTTTTCGCGCTGATCGGGTTCTTCATCTGGTCCACTGATCTTTTCGCGCGGCTATATCATCCGCCGCGCGCTGCGCTGCAGATCGATGTTGTCGCCAAACAATGGATGTGGAAATTTCAGCATCCCGAGGGCCAGGCCGAGATCAACGAACTGCACATCCCTTTGGGCGAGGCGGTGAAACTGACCATGGCTTCGCAGGACGTGATCCATAGTCTCTACATACCGGCACTGCGCGTAAAGCAGGATGTCGTGCCGGGCCGGTATACCGTCCTTTGGTTCCAGGCGGATAAACCCGGCACCTTTAAGCTCGCCTGCGCCGAATTCTGTGGCACGGACCATTCCGTGATGGGCGGCAGCTTTATCGTTCAGACGCCTTCCGACTACGCCCGCTGGCTTTCGCAGTCGGCGGCCGACCGGACATTAGCGGCCCAAGGAGCGGCGTTGTTTCGCGAGCGTGGTTGCAGCGGCTGTCACGGGCCGGCCTCCACGGTCAAGGCGCCACCGCTCGAGGGCCTATTTGGCAGGCCAGTGGCGCTTTCCGATGGCAGCACGGTGACGGCGAACGAAGGATATATCCGCGACAGCATCCTTCTGCCGCAGGCGCAGGTGGCAGCGGGTTATCCGCCGATCATGCCGACCTTCGAGACCGTGCTGTCGGAGGAGGATTTGCTGAAGATCATCGCCTACATTGAATCGCTCAATGCCGGAGACTTGATGCAATGACAGTGGCGACGGAGGACAGGCCGGACCCGGCCAACCGGCGCGACGGCGGGCTTTCGGAAACGCAGGCCCAGCGCCAAAGCTATCTACGCGCCGGCCATTCGCTCGGCTCATGGTTGTTCACGCGGGATCACAAACGGATCGCCATTCTCTACCTCTTGTCGATCACCGCCTTCTTTGCGGTCGGCGGTGCAGCGGCGGGATTGATTCGGTTCGAACTACTGTCGCCAACCGGCAATCTGCTTTCTAATGAGGGCTATAACCGCACCTTCACCATCCATGGCGTCATCATGGTGTGGTTCTTCCTGATCCCGTCCATCCCGAACACATTCGGTAATTTCCTCGTGCCGCTGATGATCGGTGCGCGTGATCTTGCCTTCCCGAAGCTCAACCTCCTGAGTTGGTACATATTCGTACTGGCCGGTATCTTTACCCTTTACGTGCTGATCGCCGGCGGCATCGATACGGGATGGACCTTCTATACGCCGCTATCTTCGATGTTTTCGCATGGCAACGTCGTATTGGTCGCCGTGGCGGTGTTCATTGCCGGTTTCTCATCGATCCTAACGGGGTTGAACTTCATCGTCACTGTCCACAAGCTGCGCTGCCCCGGCATGACCTGGGGAAGGCTGCCGCTGTTCGTCTGGTCGATCTATGCGACCTCGCTTATCTTGGTGCTTGCCACGCCGGTGCTATCGATCACGCTCGTTCTGATCGCTGCGGAGCGGCTGTTCGGTCTTGGCATCTTCGATCCGAAGCTTGGTGGAGATCCGCTTCTCTATGAACATCTCTTTTGGTTCTACAGCCATCCGGCCGTCTACATCATGGTGCTGCCGGCGCTCGGCGTCGTCAGTGAACTGGTGGCGGCGGCGGCGCGCAAGCCGATCTTCGGCTACAAGTTCGTCGCCGGGTCGTCGATCGGCATCGCTGCCATCGGTTTCTTCGTCTGGGGCCATCACATGTTCGTGGCCGGTCAGTCCATGTATGCCAGCGCCGTCTTTTCTTTCCTAAGCCTCGCAGTCGCGATCCCTTCCGCCATCAAAGTCTACAACTGGGCGGCCACGCTCTATAAAGGGCATATCTCGCTCGATCCGCCTTTTCTTTACGGCATGACATTCATCGGCCTCTTTGCTGTCGGCGGCTTAACTGGGCTTATGCTTGCTATGCTGGCGGTCGATGTGCATGTTCACGACACCTATTTCGTCGTGGCACATTTCCATTACATCATGGTTGGCGGCACGGTTTCGGCGTTTTTTGGCGCGCTGCATTTCTGGTGGCCGAAGATCATCGGGCGGACTTATTCGCTCGCCTGGGGCAGGCTGGCGGCGATTTTCATCTTCATGGGCTTCAACCTGACATTTTTCCCACAATTCCTGCTCGGTTATCTTGGCATGCCGCGGCGCTACCATGTCTACGCGCCGGAATTCCAGGTCCTGCATGTCCTGTCGACGGCGGGCGCTAGCCTGCTCGGCATCGCCTATCTGATGCCGCTCGTCTACCTCATCTGGTCGATGCGCTACGGCGAGCCGGCCGGGGACAATCCCTGGGGCGCGACGGGGCTGGAATGGACGACGCCGTCACCGCCGCCGAAGCACAATTTCGACAAAATACCGGTTGTTGACGGCCCTCCATACAGTTACCCGGTTGAGATGGAGGGAGGATGAACGAACATAATCCTGTCGCCGAGCCTTATCGCGAACCCGGGCAGCAGAACAACGCGGCGATGCTCGGCATGTATATTTTTCTCGCCAGTGAGGTCATGCTGTTCGGCGGGATATTCGTCGTGGCAGCGGCGATGCGCCTCAACCATCCAGCCGAGACCGTGCAGGCCTCCAGAGCGCTTCATCTTTGGATCGGCGGTAGCAACACTGTGATCCTGCTGACATCCAGCCTGTTCGTCGCACTCGGTGTTCAGGCGGCGGAACAGGGCCGGCGATATGGAGCTGCGTCGGGCCTCGTCACTGCGGCAGTTGCAGGGGTTGCCTTTTTGGTGCTGAAGGCACACGAGTACACGGTGGAATTTGACGAGGGACTGCTGCCAATATCCGGTGCCGCGGTAAAATTAGCGAACCCGGTGCAGCGCGCCTTCATGGACCTTTACGTCATCGCCACCGGTCTGCACGCTCTCCACCTGACCATCGGCATCGGGTTGCTCATCGCAATCGCGGCTCGTATCGCCGGAGGCAAAATAAACCTGCCGGCGAGGCGGATCGTGCCAACGACCGCTGGACTTTACTGGCACCTCATCGATGTGGTCTGGATCTTTCTGTATCCCGTTTTTTATCTGTCAAGGTGACGGCGATGCAGCGAACCGCTCATTTTATGCTGATCTGGCTTGCCCTCGTTTTCCTTCTAGCGACCACAATCGGTGCAAGCTTCGTACTCCATGGCGCAGTCGGCCTCGTCGTTAGCTTCGGGATTGCTGGTATTAAGGCCGGCCTTGTCTATTGGTTCTTTATGCATCTTAACACGACCACTGGCCTCAATCGCCTTGCAGCGCTCGGCGCCGTCGTGTGGTTGCTAATCCTGCTGGCCTTTGTCTCAATCGACTATCTTACTCGATGAAAGACACTTCTAATGAGGCGTCTCGGGTGTCAGAGCGAAGAAATAGATGGCCGCGACGAAGAGTGCGATCACGAGTATGGTGATCACAAAAACGATCATCCGGTTCGAAGCGGTTTTTTCGGTGTCGTTCATGGTTCGATAACCCTCCTGCTGTGTCATTGGTTCCCAAATGCCGCGCCGAATCTCTGTCGCGTTCCGGCTGGCGCCGAGGCTCGTTTATCACGGAGAGGATGATGCTGAACTTCGGCGTGCCATCACGTGGAAGGCTACATAAGCTTCGAGCTCGTGGTTAGTCACCCTGTGTCCGAAGTGAAACCTTCAGACTGGCCCTGCAGAATGCGAAAAAAGATGCACTCTGCGGACCTCGTTCAGATTGCAGCCTACCAAGATATCCGAAGAGCTCATTTTTCCCGTCGCTCTTCAACTTCCCGTTTCTCCGAGGGCATAAAGCTCTGGAATAAATCGTCATGTTTTTTCATTTACCGATAATAATCCATCATCGCCGAGATAAGACGCGATATTCGTGTAATCGGAGATAGTGAAACGACCGGCAAATTCGTATTTGCTTTGATCGGTCGTCACCACCAACACATCCGCACCTGCGGCTTCTCCCGCCTGAACGCCCGCTACAACGTCCTCGAACACGAGGCATTGGCCCGCATCTACGCCGAGCCTATCAGCACCTGCAAGGTAGCATTGAGGGTCAGGCTTTCCAGTTGTCACATCTTCGCCGGTCACAAGGAAACGGGGGCGAGGGAGACTGGCTGCTTCGAGCCGCCGCAAGGCTAGCGCCTTGACAGACGATGTTACGATCGCCCAACGGTCCAGTGGTAATGCGGTCAGAAACTCCCTAGCGCCGGAAATCGCCTGGATGCCATCGAGATCCTGCATTTCGGCCGCGGTGATCTTCGCATCTTCCTCTTCAGCATCGACGCCCGAGAGATTAAGACGACGGATCACGTCTATTCCGCGGGAACCGTGCATGGTTGGCAAGAACTTGACCGGATCGAGACCGTGATTTTCGGCCCACGCTCCCCAGACCCGCTCAGCCGAAGCGGCAGACTTGAGAAGTGTCCCGTCCATATCGAAGAGAAATCCGGAATAGCGTTTACTAGGAAGAAATAAAGGCACAGGTACATTCTCCATCGTTCGGGGAGAGCGTAAGATGGGCCGTCAGACGGCAGAGGCAAGCCGGGCGCATGGCTGCGAGATGGATCGCCTCCGGATGATGCGAGCCGAGCAGCCGAATGTCGGGACTGTCGACAGGCAGCGGCAGCATCTCCGATGGGGCCAGCCAGACTTGCAGATAGTCAGTTTGGTGCGGTCTGTCTCAAGCCGACTGCCGCCGGACCAAGGAGCCGCTCACTCTTGGCGCACCCTCGGGCGCGCATTTTGAGGTGGGACAAAACAGTTGCCACCGTGTCCCGTTGAGCCAGTTCATGAACCGCATCCCCAAACTCCATGCGGCGTCTTTTCACGATTGTCGAACACGTCGATCACACTGACACCGAGATTGGCGGCTCGACGGCGGCGCGCTCATTCACCGTTCCCTCGCCTGGCTCGCTATGGACGTTGCGCGTCCGACTAAGCTCGCCAAGATGTCCAGCAGCATGCGCCGCTCGGGTCTTCCCATCGGCTGGGTGAGCGGCGCAAGTTTGCGCGGGCGCGAGCTTTTGCCGGTTCGATTGCTAGTGTCAGTCCGACTGAGCATCGCAGGTCGGAATCGGCTTCGGCGGCGGGGCCGGATGGTCCTTCTTGTACTGGGCGATGAGCGGTTCAAGCTTGTCCTTGCTCCAGAACCTCGGCGTGCCGATTTGCTTGAGGCAGAAAGAATTCCAGTAAAGGCCAGCTTGGCTTGTACCTTTGGCCTCGGAAATCGCCGCGATATCGTGGGATTCAGGATAGATGTAGACAGTGGTCGGATTATCTTTCACGGTAGAAAGCACCTGCGGCGCCTCCGCCGGAGACCATGTCGTGCAGCCGTTGCTGCGGCCGCCGGCGTAGTTGATGAGCTTACCGAGCGGGACATAGCCATTGTTGTCGGCATAGGGACTGCGCGGCTTCTTTTGCATGCAGATGCCCGAAACCAGCGACGCCGGGTGCCCGCCGATGGCGCGCTCCCGCGCATTCGCCGTTTCACCGAAGCCTTCGAACTGCACGAAAGAGCGCGTTAGGAGCGATTCCTGTCCGGGGGCTGCGCGATAATAGCCCTTGAACGAGGTCTTTATCTCGCTGGTCAGATAGGCGCCGCCTGTCGTCAGATTGGAATCCATTGCGTTGCCGAAATTCTTGGCGCATTCCCGTCCGTTGGAGAAATTGCCGACACCCGGCAGGTTGCGTCCGCTGCCATGTCCGGAGGAGATGACCCGGAACGTTTGGCTGGCATCGCAGATCGTGTAAAAACGGCCTCCCGATTGCCCATCGGTCAGGTCGTTTGGTCGTGTGGCGTCCATTGCGAAATAGCACGGGTTCGTGACCTTGCCCTCGGCGACTTTGGAAAAATACAGCGAGCGCGCCCTTTGCAGCACCGGCAGGGCGATCTGTCCTCTGCCTTCGCCAACATGCGCGCTCAGCCAGTCGGGAAATTGCCAAGACTGGTCAGGCGCCGACGCCTGTGCGGAGGCGCAGAGCAGCGCGGCAATAAAGCCAGTGAGACCGGCAAGCCGATGATTGGAAGGCACTGAGATTCCTCCTGAGAGACCAGCATCGAAGTCGCCGCCGGTTGTCGCGGATAAGGGCGACAATGAGGATACGCTCATGCATCATGATTGAGAAAGACTTAACAGCGCGATTCCAGCCGCGTTGCCAAGATATGCGAATATTCCGTACCGTTGATGAAAAGCGTGGTCAGCACCGCATGGTTTTTACGCAAGGGTTAATTTTGAACCTGGTCTGACGATCTTGCAGTTGCAGCGTCCGAAACCGTTACCTGTCGGTTTAGATCGGAATGTTCATCGAAATCGAGCGCGGTAGCGAGCGTCGGATCGTAGACGCGATTAAGTTAGCGAACCGTCCTTGTCGCCTGCTTGCACCGGGTCCTGCCGGGCGAAGGGTGACCGCTTTGCCGTTGATTGGGATGCTGGTGTAGTCATTCTATTTGCCGAGAAAGTTTCCGACCGGTTTGCTGACAACCGCAAGTCCGGCCGGATCGAGTGTTCAATTGCCGTCTTGTCGAGAGCGAGAAGCCCGAACGAGGAGGGCACGTCGTCGAAGTGCCAACTGCCGCGCACTTCGCTCAAGCTTTCGTCGGCGCCCGCTGCCGCCTCAAAGCTTCCATCCACAACCCTATGCGGTGCGGTTGTGCGGTCGCTAGCATCGCCAGGAAAACGGCAAGGTTTGCCGCAAGGGATTGCGCCCGAAGAGTCACGCAAACTCACTCGGCCGAGATTGCGACCAATCTGAGTTCGATCCTTATCGGCAACTGGCCTGCCAACCCTTGATCAAAGCCTTGAGCGCACAATCCTCCCGAAAATATTCGAATCTTCTATGCATGCACGACAGTGGGATCTTGAACAAGCGTTTGTCGCACCCATATCGGCGCTCGATCATCAGTGCGGACAGGTGACATGCGCAATTTTTTCGAAACGAGTTTTGGGTCGGTAGAACTCTTGAATATCCAGACCGCCTTGGACGATTGGTGCCAGCGAAACGGCATTGAGGCCGGCCATCCCGATCGCGAGCTTGTTGCTGCGGTGATGATCAACCTTTTTCGCGAAGGACACACAACTGTCGCCGACCTTTCGGCCGCAGCTAGCAGACACAAAGGCTTGCGAGACCTATCCCACAGCGTGGTTTCGGCCTGCCGGGGGCTATCCTTCTCCGGCGACAAAGGTAACGAGATGCAGTCTGCATGATCGACCACATTGGCCGTTTTGTATTTTTGAAGCTCTGCGTCCTCCTGCGAATATCTCGCTAGCAGCTCGTCGTCACCGACCGGCACCGTCAGAGAGCAGAAGCGGGTCTTACGCACGGCGCGCTTTACGCGCATTTCAGCTCAAAGGATGCACTTGCCACCGCGGCTTTTTCTGAAGGCTTCGCCGGAAACATGGCCTTGACGCGGGCCGGAAACCGATCACCATCCTCTGCTGACTACGTGGCTGCTCTGATCCGAACATATGTGTGACCGGCTCGCCACAGGCTGTCCCATGGCGGCCTGGGCCAGCGAAGCAGGCAGACAGGGCGAAGCGTTCAGTGACAGTTTTGCTAAGGCTTTCTCGGAGGAGGTCACGATGATTGAAACCTCGCTCGACGGCCATACCTGAAACGGGCAGGCGGTGGCCGTCAGATAACTGCACAGATCGGCGCCCTGGAGGTTTCGCGGGCGGTCCTGAAGCAGGTCTTGCATTGTCGAATGAAGTTCTACAATCAACCCGACAGGCGGTCCTTGATGCTGCGGTCAGACACGATCTGCCTCACTCCAGGTGAAAGGCATACCAGCTGGATGATGTATGCCGTTGTTTTAAGGGGACTTCGAACCTGTGCAGGACGTTGGCCCGCCGGCCTGTCCGTCCCGGTCATACCGAGAAAAACTAAGGGTAGCATTTCGCATACTGCCTGGCGAGGGGCCGGTTTCCCGCCAATGGGCGACTGCGCGACAAAAAATTCCACTCAAGAAAAATAAAAGGACGTGCAGGCGATGGCGCTAGCAGACCTCCGAGACGAAACGTAGAGGAATTTGTTCTATTTATGTTCTTGAAACTCCTGCTGGGCTATGTTTGAAAAGCATTCCCATTTCCCTAAGGTGGCGCCATGGACACAGCACAATCGATTCGACTGCCGCAGAAGCAATCGGGCGCCTATTTCACACCGGATGACGTTGCTGGCGCCTTGGTGCGTTGGGCATTGCGCCATGATGACGACCGCCTGCTTGATCCATCCTGCGGCGACGGCAACTTCCTCGTCCACCACCGCAATTCCGTCGGCATCGAGCAGGATTTCGTTTCGGCGCGCAACGCCATGGAACGCGCACCTTGGGCGCTCGTGCATGAGGGCGATTTCTTCACCTGGGCAGCGGAAACGTCGGAACGCTTCGACTGCGCAGCCGGCAATCCGCCATTTATCCGCTACCAGACGTTCAAGGGCGACATGCGCAAGCGAGCTCTCGCTCATTGCTCGGCGCATGGCGCGAAGTTCAGCGGCTTGACGTCATCATGGGCGCCGTTCTTAGTGTCGACTGCAACGCTCTTAAAACCGGGCGGCAGGCTGGCTTTCGTCGTGCCGGCCGAGATCGGCCATGCGCCTTATGCTGCACCGCTGATCGAGTATCTCGTCGCTTCGTTCCGCCAGGTGAAGATCGTCGCGGTTCGCCGGAAGCTCTTCCCGCAACTGTCCGAAGATTGCTGGCTTCTTTATGCCGATGGCTTCGGAGAGGACACTCCCCGCATCGAGCTTTCAGTTGTAGATCAGTACAAGCCGGAAGCCCAACCGCCCGCGGCAACATCCTTCGTGGACGTCAAAGAGTGGCGCACTGTATGGAACAGCAGACTGCGACCTTATCTGATAGCGGAAGAGGCCCGAGAAATTTATCAGGCGGTCGCGGCGGATCCGGGCAGCCGCCGATTTTCAGAGTTTGCAGCCGTTGGTATCGGCTATGTCAGCGGCGACAACGACTTCTTCCACTTGAAACCATCCCTGGCGGAGAAGCTCGGGATCCCATCGCAGTTCCTCAAGCCTTCAGTGCGCAATGCCCGGGCGCTTCCCAAGGATGCCATCACCCAGTCGACGGTCGCAGAGTGGAAGGCGAATGACCTGGCAATGTTGCTGCTGAGGGTTGGTCGCGGCCAAGAAGTGCCGTCCGCAGTCAGGCGTTATCTCGAAAGCAAGTCCGGCCGCGAAGCCCGGCAAGCCTATAAATGCCGGGTGAGGGACCCCTGGTATGCGGTTCCCGACGTTCACGAGCCAGACTATATCCTTCAATACATGTCGGGACGTGCAGCGAGTCTTGTCAAGAATGATGCTGGCGTCACCTGCACGAACAGCGTGCATGCTGTCAGGCTGCGCGATCGCAAGCTCGCGGCAAAGCTTCTCCCTTCATGGGAGACGCCTTTCGTCCGGCTGAGCTGCGAAATTGAAGGCCACGCGCTTGGCGGAGGAATGTTAAAGCTGGAGCCGCGCGAAGCCGGCAATATCCTCTTTCCGGCCGGTCGCCTGATTGGAACGAAGTTCGCTGAGGCAATCTCCGATTCCATTCAGACACTCCAACGCTGGAGACATTATGCCGACTGAAGTAGAAGGCAACGTGTGCCGATGGACGACCGAAGCTGAAGCGCTTCGGGAATTTGCAGAGTTTTCCGGCAAGACGCAAAGTGCTAGCCACATCAAGCCTCTGCATTGGTATGTTGCCTGCCGGCTCGTCGTGGAAGGCGGCTTCGATCCAGGCGACATTACACCACGGCCGCCTTTTCGATTGGAGCGGAAGTCCGGCCGCGCGCCGATCCTGCACTATGATCCTTCGGTTGCTGGCGGCGGAGAACGAACGGTGCTCGGCGGTCTGAAAACCAAGAACGTCGATGTCGTCGTCACTAGAGAGGGGATCGGCCCGGTCCTCGCAGTCTCATGCAAGGGCGTGACCGGGGCGTTCCGCAACCTGACCAATCGCATGGAGGAGACGATCGGCGAATGCACCAATCTGCATATCACCTATCCGGCTCTTGTTCTGGGCTACCTCGTTTTGCTGCGGGCAAACCGTCAGGCAGAACGCGCGCTCGATCTTGCCGCGGAAGCGGTCAAAGACGAAAACGGTGAGGCAGCTCCGGCGAGGGCCCTTGCGGCCAACGACATTGCGATTGCAATCGGCGGCGAGCCAGTCGCCGGCATAGTCAGGTTTCACAATGCCCTGCGCGAGCTCGTTGGGCGCCGTGGCATCCGAGACGATGTTAGCCGCTACGAAGCAATTGGTTTCGGCTTGGTCGAAATGGAGGGCCCTACCAAGAACAGGCTGTTCGAACCTTTTCCGCCCGAAGCAAGCCCGCTCGCGACGACCAGATTCTTTAAAACACTGTATCTTCGTTACGATGAGCGCTTCGTTACCAGTGCCCCCGACCTCAGTCGCGTGACGCGCAGGCTCGAATGGGACAGCAATTCTCCAGCTCTTATGCTCGTCGGAGATCCGCTTTATGATGCAAGAACAGCGGGATAATTACTGGTTTACGCCAAACCGAGCCGATTAAGCAATTCTGCGCGGAAACAAACATTTGCAAAAAAATGCCCGAGATCGCCTATGGCGGAAATCCCGCCCCGCCGTACTTGTATTGAGGGGATGGCCGGACAAAGCAACGCCGAGTGGAACGGCCGGCGCCGGTTTACGGACACAGCAGTTTTAAAGTTTTCCGAACGATCCGTTCAGGCGATGCGCCGAAGCTAGGCTGCCGGTGGTAATTGAGATGGTCTTTGAGCAGCTTAGCATAGTCTAAGAGCGACCCTGTGGACGGCGATCCTTTTGCAATGGCAGCCGCCGCCATCGAAAAGGACGCTGTCGTGAATACAGGCAGGGACACCCGTGAGTGTTCGGTGTCGAGATCAGCGGTATCAAATCGTCGCCAAAGAAGCGTGTAATCCGGCTGAAAGCCCTGCTCAATTACTCGCTGCTGCGTTGGCGCCGGCTTGGGAGGCATAAACCCCATTCCTTCGAGCCGCGAGACTAATTCCATGGCTACCATGTAATCGTCTTCAACAACAAGAATGCGTTTCCCCGCCAAGGTAATGCTCGCATTCATTTTTTTCCTTCTGACAGGTGTTAGATGGTGTCGGACACTGTGTCGGCAAGGACCCAGTGGCCTGCACTGCTACTGCGAAGTTTTATGGCCCAGACACCGATAAGAATTGGGCGGCAATACAAAGACCCACTGCGCGATCTATGTTGCCAGGCCAGAAGCTCCGCCGAGCTTGATCGGAGATCGCCGTTTTGCATCCTTCAGAAGCACTACCGGGTCCGACCGTTTTTCCAACCTTTTCTATCGCGTGCCATAGTGGCTCACCCTGAGCTTACGCAAGCTCATACGATGTATACCGTCGGGTTGTGACGATCTTTTCTGGCCCGATTAGATCCACTGGCTATATCCCAAGCGAGCCTTGACCTGCGTCAGGCCCTTTCCCGATGTGGGCGCGCAAATTGCGGCTGACGAGCTTTGGATAACCGTATTCAGATTTACATTCCAATTTTGATGTTAGTAATTTCACAGCGTGGCGGGAATAGATGCAGCGACGCCGATACACCTTCTCTGACGTCATTCCAAACCTGGCCATCTTCCCTCATATGGCATCCCATCAGAGGCGGCTCACTGCAACACGCTGCACTGAAGCGCGTTTGATAAGCGAACAGTCAGCTTTCTTGACTGCGTGCGTTCCCAGCCCTGCGGAGGAGAGCGATGCGATGGCCCATCCCCCCATTGTTCGATGAGGGAGGTCTACGCTCGTCAGCTGTGGTCTTATCTGTCGGCAGATTTCGCTGTCGTCGTAACCGACGATCGAAATGTCTTCCGGTACCTTCAAACCCATGTCGAGCAGCGCATTAAGGCAGCCCAGCGCCATCTGGTCGTTCTGGCAGAAAACTGCCGTTGGCGGCGTCCTCAGGGACATCAGGTGGCGCGTCGCGTCATAGCCTGAGGAGGGGGTCCAATTTCCACGCACCACGTAATCGGGAACCTCATCGACGTTCCGCTCTGAAAGCGCCATCCGATAGCCGGCAAGACGAAGGCGTGCCGCCTCCATGAACATCTCACCGGTTATAGTTGCTATCCGCTCGTGGCCACGTTCGAGCAAGGCTGCCGTCGCGCGCCGACCGCCGGCGAGCTCGTCGGGGATGATTGAGGGGAACTCGCCGCCGGATGTATAACAGTTCAGGAGGACCGCGGGCACCGGAAGCCGACGCATTGCCGAGCTCAATTCGATGGACCGCGTGAAGACTGACATGAAGATGATCCCCCGCACCCCGGCCGCAAGCAGGCGCTCGATCGCGAGCTCCTCGTGCTTTTCGCGGTCGAGGCTTTGGGCAATGAGTATCGTTACGTCCTGGTCCCAAGACACGATCCGCGCGCCTTCGACTGCGTTGATCGCTTCGGGGGTCGTTGCAAGCTGATCGACAACGAAACCGATGGAACTTCCACGGAGGCCGTCGAGTGCCGACCGTCTTATTGGGCCTGATGCGCCGTAGCCGAGTTCACGAGCCGCGTGGATTACGCGAGCCTTCAAATCGGAAGAAATCTGCACATCGGTAGCATCATTCAATACCAGAGACACCGTTGCCTGCGAGCAGCCCGCCGCCTTTGCCACATCTGCCATGGTAACACGCCTGGAAGATTTTCGCCGCAATCGTTCGTTCAAAAGCTTACCTAATAATTATTAGCTTGACTGATAGTTATTAGTATCGCTACCGTGTCCTGAATTCAAGGAGGATCATGGAATGAACGGCAGTCCAGAAATCGTAAGAGATGCGCAAACGCTGCGAACGGACGGGATTGTCGGACTGAAGGGCGCCTTTACGTCAGAATGGGCCGATCGCATGCGAGAAGACATGATGACAGCATTCTGGGAGGCCATTCAGCGTCCCGGTGGCGCTGTGGGTCGAGGTCCACGGCGTTGGTATGTTGAGTTGCACCCTCAGGCCTTCAGCGGTTTTGTGGACCTTATCACCCATCCTTGGGTTGTAGCTCTTTGTACGGAGGTTCTCGGTCCGGATTACCAGATTGTCGAAATTGGACTGGACGTGCCGTTCCAAGGGGCGAAGTACCAGCCGTGGCATCGTGACTTTCCATCGCCCCGCGATACGTTCGAGGAAAAGAAGATCACCTCGCTTGCCTTCAACCTGACGGGGGTCGACGTAACCGAGGTGATCTTC